>Ga0315556_1001742_pt1 | contig 12858 bp, 6 predicted proteins | sample SalMarSW160310MG_FD_202112 | JGI IMG/M metagenome (GOLD analysis project Ga0315556, IMG submission 202112) | Salt marsh sediment microbial communities from the Plum Island Ecosystem LTER, Massachusetts, United States - Salt Marsh Sediment SW1603-10 ...
CGGCCGATCACCGCCGCCACTTGGAGGGTACGTTTAGCATCTTCAGGCAGACGGTCAATGCGGGCCATCAGCACGCCTTGCAACGTATCGGGAATATCAAGCGACTCCAGGTCCCCGGCCACCGTCCAGCCTCCGTCCTCCGACGTGATCTGACCCTGATCGATCAACATGCGAATCACCTCTTCAACAAAGAAGGGATTGCCTTCGGCTTTGCTCAAGATCATGGTGCGCACATCATCCGGTAGGGCTTCGACATTCAGCAGGTTGCTGACCAGTTGGCGGCTGTCCTGTTCGGTAAGAGGTGCCAGATGCAGCTCGAGCGCCCCTGCGCCGGCCACCTCGCGAGCCAGCTCGACCATGCGCCAACCCGGCGACTCCTTATCAGGACGAGACACCAGAACCACGACCAAAGGTATCTCGGGGACAATTGGCATAACCTGCAGACCGAGCTCAACCGATGACGGGTCAGCCCAGTGGATGTCCTCGCATATCATCACCGTCGGCTGGTCCGTCGCCATACGCCGCAGCATTTCCTGGAATGCCGTGACATACTTTGCCTGCAACGCCTGCCCTTCCAAATACTTCACCCGGGCCGCCATGTCGTCTTCCAGCTCCAAACCCAGAAGGTGAGCAATAAAGGGATAGACATCCGGCAGTTCATCACCCAGCAAGGCTTCCAACCGGGTCCTGAGCGCGGTACGGGTCGCATCCATTGACGTACCGGGCGGTGCATCGATCAACGATCGGATCAAGTCTGTGCTTAGATGATGGGCCATGCTCGCGCCATAGGACACGCAGCGGCCCTCGAACCAATGGTCTGCCTGAATGGCCCCCGAATTGATGACTGCTCGCCGCCATTCAGCGATCAGACGAGACTTGCCCAAGCCAGCCTCGGCCACCAAAGAGACGATCGAACCGTTTCCACGGCCGACTTCTTCGATCGTCTGATTGAGCGTGGCGAATTCTCGGGATCGGCCGACAAGCGGAGAATCAAGGCCGCTGATGCCGCGCCGGCGAACGGCACCGTGGCTCTCCTTGACCGCCCTGAATACGTGGATCGGTTCAGCCTTGCCTTTGACCTCGATCTCACCTTGATCTTCAAACTCGAACAGCCCCATCGCCAACTTGTAGGTACTCTCCGTCACCAGAAGTTCCCCGGGCTCGGCGGCAGATTGAACGCGAGCGGCCAGGTTAACGGTGTCGCCAACCGCCAGGTATTCCATATGTAAGTCGGTCCCAATGTCACCAACCACCACCAAACCGGTGTTGAGTCCGACGCGCACTTGAAACTCGTCAACACGTCCAGCGTGCTTGAGCTCTTCGGCGTAGCTGGCGATGCCATCCAGCAGGTTCAGCCCGGCGCGAATGGCTCGCTCTGGATCGTCTTCATGGGCCAAGGGCGCCCCAAAAAAGGCGAGGACCCCGTCACCGAGAAGCTGAGCGATGGTCCCTTCATATTGGTAGATGGCCTGACTGACTCTCTGATGGGCTCCGCCGACAATCTCACGCCAATCCTCGGGGTCCATACCTTCGGCCAACGACGTCGAACCCACGATGTCGGCAAAGAGCGCCGTCACGAGCTTGCGCTCGCCCTGCATCCGGTCCCGTTCGGCCAGAATCTTTCCGGCCATGGCTTCGGGCGCGTTCCGCCTAAGTGCGTCGAGGGATTGGCTGCGAGTGGGCTCTGCCGGCCGCGCTTCTGCTTCGGTGCCTGTCATTTGGAAGCCGCAATTGTGGCAGAACTTGGCATCAGGGTTGACGGGCGTGTGGCAATTCGGGCAGACGCGTTCAAGCGGCTGCCCACAATTCTCACAGAACTTCGCTTCCGGCCGGTTGTTATGTGAGCAATTGGGACAATTCATAGGACCGCCTCACGCTATTCGGATTTTGATTTTCTTACGCTGAGCCGTCAAAGATGTGGGATCAGGAACGCTTAACCTACGCGCAGTGCGCGGCCACAGAGGAAAGAATGTGCACGCGTTGGCAAGAAGAGTGTTCTGGCCGCTCAGCCACTGTATCTTAATATACTTTGTAACTCGGACCACCGAAAGAGGGGCCGACCAGAATCATGCATCTACTCCACTGTCACACTCTTCGCCAGGTTGCGCGGCTGATCGACGTCAGCGCCGCGCATGACAGCGATGTGGTAGGCCAAGAGCTGAAGCGGGATGGTGGTCAGGACTGGCCCCAACATCCACGGGGACTCTGGCACCCACAGGATATGATCGGCGATGTCCGGCAGACGGTCATCGCCCTCTGTGGCCAGCGCCACCACCATCCCGCCCCGCGCTTTAGCCTGTTCGATTTGGCTGATCATCTTCTCGTACCATGGGTCGCGCGGGGCGAGCGCAATGACCGGCATGCGGCGGTCAATCAAGGCGATGGGCCCGTGCTTCATTTCTCCCGCCGGATAGGCTTCAGCATGGACGTAGGAGATTTCCTTCAACTTCAGCGCGCCTTCATAGGCGATCGGCATCTGAATTCCGCGGCCGAGGTAGAGACAATTCTCCACGTCTTTCATTCGCGCAGCCAAAGCGACAACTTCGTTCTCGTGATCCAGGCATTGGCCCACCAAGTCCGGAACCAAGCGTAAATCTTGGACACGCTGTCGCCGTTCGTCAAGCGGGAGATAGCCGCGCAAGTCTCCCAGCAAGACACCCAGCATATACAGATCGACCAGCGGTGCAGTGAAGGCCTTGGTGGAGGCGACACTGATCTCCGGCCCGACCTGCATCCCAATCGCCCCATCGGCAAGCCGCATCGCCTGAGACCCGATGGCGTTGACAATGCTCCAAAGCTTGGCGCCTCGCGATCTGGCTTCCGCCATGGCGGCCAATGTATCGGCCGTCTCTCCGCTCTGGCTGATAGCCAACACAACCGTCTTCTCATCCACTAACGGTTCCCGATAGCGAAACTCAGACGCAATGTCGACTTCAACCGGCAAGCCAGCCAGCCGCTCGATCAGCACTTTACCTACCATGCCGGCATGGGCGGCCGTGCCACAGGCCACAATCACGATGCGTTCGATAGCACGAGCAGACTCAGCGTCCAGATCGAGCTGGGGCAAGATAACATTACCGGACTCAAAATCAACCCGTCCGGCCAGCGTGTCGGTTAGGGAGCGTACCTGCTCATGGATTTCCTTGAGCATGAAATGCTTATACTCGCCCTTCTCAGCCGAAACGGGATCCCAGGCCACAGTCTGGATATCGGGGGCCACTTCTGCACCGTCCACAAGAGACCGAATCTCAAACCCATCCGGCGTCACCACCGCCATCTGCTCCGGCTCCAGGAACGCTACAGTTCGAGTGTGTTCCAAGATGGCAGGCAGATCGGAGGCGACGAACATCTCTCCTTGGCCAACGCCGATGACCACCCCGCCGGCGTTCCCAACCCTGGCGGCGACAATCTTGTCCGGTTCTCTCAACGACATGAGGACGATCCCGTGGGCGCCCTCCAGGTGGGCGATGGCTTGGCGAGCGGCCTCATCCAGGCTCTGGCCGGCCCCCATGAAGCGGTCGACCAACTGAACGATGATCTCCGTGTCGGTGTCAGACTGGAATTTGACGCCTTCCGCAGAGAGTTCTTCCTTGAGGCTGATGAAGTTCTCAACGATCCCGTTGTGGACAACGACGACTTGTCCCGAGGCTCCGAGATGGGGATGCGCATTGCGTGCATTGGGCTCGCCGTGGGTCGCCCAGCGGGTATGGCCGATGCCCACGTGTCCGGTCAGCGGCTGTCTTTCCAGCAGCCTCCCGAGATTGTCCAGCTTTCCGGCGTCTCGCCGGATTTCGATCTTGCCATTCTCGATAACCGCCACGCCGGCGGAGTCATATCCCCTGTATTCCAACCGCTTGAGACCGTCATAGATAATCGGCGTCGCGTCCTTCGCGCCGACATACCCCACGATTCCACACATGGAATCCTCCAAGATTGGTTTGAATAGGTCTTGAACCTGCCACTCCCCGTGACTTTGGGGGCCCATCGCTGGGCCACATTGCTCACGGGGTTTCAGTTTGGGGGAAAGAGCTCGGGCGGTGGCTCGCCCGGAGGGCATCCGCTGATCCTTCGATTTTCCCCCTCCAGTAGGTCTAACCTTCTGGAGGAGTTGGCCTCACCTTGCGGCAAGGAACCCTCGACCTCGTCTCCCCACCCGAAGGTGGGGCCATGCGCTAGCCTCTCCCACAACCAGATTTATGCTCGATGTCACCTCCTGATATGAGCGGATGAGCAGATCGATTATACCTTCTCCTGAGAGGCGGAAGCGTTAAAGAGGAAGATGCCGGAGAGAACGTAGACCTCTTCTCCAAGCCGGCATGTTGATGCAGATCGTATATAATGCCCCGTTGCTGGCGCTCCCAGCGGATCGACGTCTTGCCCCCTCCGCTGCATCGAAGAAGGGACCGATCATTGGATCGAGCCATCGAGAATCTTGGGGCCAACCGCGTGGTCCTCGCACTCTCCATCGCCAGAATGTCGGATGCGTTGGGCAACAGTATCCTCTTTATCGCCATCCCGCTTTTCGTGGCGCAGATCCCGTCTCCGCTCCTTCCCGATGTCCCACAACCGCTCCTGGTGGGGATCCTCATCTCCCTGTACGGCATATTCAATTCGGCGCTCCAGCCACTCACAGGAGCCCTCTCCGACCGGATGTCTCGTCGGATGCCTTTCATCCTGGCCGGGCTGCTCTTGATGGCGATGGGCACCTTTGCTTTTGCGTTCGCAGTCCGCTATCTCGACTTGCTCTTCATCCGAGCCATCCAGGGCGTGGGCGTGGCGTTGACCGTTCCCGCCTCTCTGGCCCTTCTGGCAACCTCGACTCGCAAGGAGACTCGTGGCAGCGCCATGGGCATCTACACGACTTTTCGGATGATCGGCTTCGCCGTTGGTCCGCTCGTCGGCGGATACCTTCAGGTCGCGTATGGCTTCAACGCAGTCTTCTTCACCGGCACGGGTTTTCTTCTGCTGGCGATGGTTCTCGTACGCGTCTTGGTCAACGAGCCCATGAAGGATGTCAGCCTCAACCGGGCAAAACCCTTGAGAATCTTCAATCCCGAAATCTTCTCATCGGCCATGATTTCGCTTGGCACGGCCATGTTCTTCATGGCAAGCGCCTTCTCCATGATGACGACGCTCGAAAATGAATTCAATGCGCGCCTGAATCAGACCGCCTTCGGGTTTGGAATCGCATTCAGCGCCCTAACCTTCTCGCGCTTGATTTTCCAGATTCCGCTCGGACGGCTCTCCGATCGCATCGGCCGCAAGCCGCTGCTCATCACCGGCCTGATCGTGATGGCTCCAGCCACCGCGCTGCTGGGCTTCGCCACGTCGACATTACAGCTCACAGGCATGCGCGCCTTTCAGGGTCTGGCCTCGGCCGCCATCGCCGCCCCCGGATTTGCACTGGCCGGTGATCTTTCAAGAGCTGGGGGCGAGGGACAGCAGATGAGTTTGCTGTCGATGGGTTTTGGATTTGGGATCGCCATCGGACCCCTGTTGGCCGGAATTCTTGCTGTCCACTCATTCGAACTTCCATTCTTCGTCGGCGGGGCCGCCTGTCTTGCTGGCGCATGGATCGTGAGACATTTCGTGCCGGAGACCGTCTCTCGCCAAACCGCTCCGTCAAGTTCGGCCGCCTAGGCCTCCTGCACCGTCCGGGGGGCGCCCTGCATGTTGCTTGCCTGGCCCAAAATCCGCTTGAGACCGTGCCATATCATCCATGGCAGACAGCGCCTTCCTTAGGTCATAGATGATGTCGTTTATAATTGGGTGTTGCTGTTTTCGCGGGGAAGGTGCTCAGATACCCTTCCCCGTTTGATTTCCCCCTGGGAGGATCTTGTTTTGGATAGACTGGCCAACAGCCTGGGCGCCAATCGGATTGTCCTGGCCCTGTCGATTGCGCGCATGTCGGATGCACTCGGAAACAGCATCCTATTCATCGCCATCCCCCTGTACGTTGCCAAACTGCCTTCGCCGCTGCTGGCATCCGTCCCGAATTCAGTCTTGGTCGGTATCCTAATTTCGCTCTACGGTTTGCTCTTCTCCGGGTTGCAGCCCCTCACCGGAGCCATATCCGACCGCATGACTCGCCGCAAGCCCTTCATCCTGATCGGCCTGTTCGTGATGGGCGTGGGCACCCTTTCCTACACGCTGGCTACCCAGTATATCCACCTGGTCTTCATCCGAATGGTCCAGGGCGTTGGTGTGGCGCTCACCGTGCCAGCCGCTCTGGCCCTGATGGCCAAGGCCAGCGAACACCGCACACGCGGCGGATCCATGGGCATCTACACCGCCATGCGCATGCTCGGGTTCGCCATCGGCCCGCTGGTCAGCGGCTATCTGCAGGTCAACTACGGGTTCAGCCTGGTTTTCATCGTGGGCGCGGCCTTTCTTTTTCTGGCCGTGCTGATGGTCCAGCTCTTGGTGCAAGAAGAACCTTCGGACGTGAGCGAGGCCAGGGCCCAGCCCTTCCGAATCTTCGATTCGGCCGTCTTCTCCAAACCGCTCATCGCATTGGGCTCATCCATGTTCATGATGGCCAGCGCGTTCACCATGATGACGACCCTGGAGCCCCAGTTCAACACCAAGCTCGATCAGACCGCGCTGGGGTTCGGCGTGGCGTTTAGCGCTCTCACCTTCTCACGGCTGGTGTTTCAAATCCCGCTCGGGCGCTTGTCCGACCGGATTGGACGAAAGCCTCCCATTATCAGCGGGCTGCTTCTTATGGCACCCACCACCGCCCTTCTGGGGCTGGCAGCCACAACCCTGCAGCTCACGGGGCTGACCGCAGTCCAGGGACTGGCATCGGCGGCCATCGCCGCCCCCGGCTTCGCCCTGGCGGCAGACCTGTCCCAGCGCGGCGGTGAGGGCCGGCAGATGAGTCTGATGGCCATGGGATTTGGGCTGGGGATCGCCTTGGGCCCCCTCATCGCCGGATTCCTGGCCGTGTATGCGTTCGAGCTGCCTTTCATCGTCGGCGGCATCTTGTGCCTGCTGGGCGCCTTGATCGTGACGCGCTTCGTGCCTGAGACGATCTTCAAGGGCGACCGCGCCGAATTGGCTTCCGCCGCCGACTAGCGATTTCTCAATCATCTCAAATCGTTTGGGAACTGCCCCTGGTGGCATGGGGCGGAATGTCAGACTCCGTTTGTGATGAATTTCACAAATGGGTCTCGTCGGAAGGGAGCGCGTCGGCGCTGTGCCGTTCAACAAGGACGAGGGCGGTTTCTACCATCTCTTCAATCGACAGGTCCGTGGTGTCGAGCACCACGGCATCGGCGGCGGGTTTCAAGGGGGCGACCTCGCGGCTGGAGTCATACGCGTCGCGCACCTTCATCGATTCGAGCACGCTGGAGTAGGTGATTTCCTCACCGCGCTCGACGCACTCATCAAATCGGCGATGCGCACGCGCTTCCACGGTGGCGTCTAGGTACAGTTTGACATCGGCATCCGGCAGGACCACCGTTCCAATATCCCTCCCCACCATGACCACATCACCGCGTTTGCCGATCGCCCGCTGAAGCCCCGTCATCGCATGTCTCACGCCCCGGTAGGCAGACACGCGGGAGACGTTGCTGTCGATCTCAGGCGTCCGCAGTTGGTCGGTGACAGGCCGGCCGTTGAGGAAGACCTCGAATGGGGTCCCGGTTGGATCATCCTTGGGGCGGACGTCGATCTCGACCTCTTCGGCCAGCTTCGTCACGGAAGGTTCGTCCCTCAGGTCAAGACCGCTGCGGATAGCGGCCAGGGTCACCGCCCGGTACATGACCCCTGTGTCGAAGTAAAGATAGCCGAGCCTGCGTGCCAGATGCCGCGCGAGCGTGCTCTTGCCGGATGCGGCTGGGCCATCAATGGCGATGATCGATGCCGGGCTCACAGACTCATCCTGACCGTGCTAGGACGCTGGTGGGGCTTCAACGCCGTCGTTGCCTCCTTGTGATTGCGACGGGACCTCATTGGGCACGTAGAGCACCCATTGGATCGATCGCGTGCCCCCCTTGCGCAGGATCCACCATCCCAGGCCGTCTGGAGGTAGGGGCCCTTCCCATCCCCAAGCCGTGTCGACCCCAAATCTCTGGCCCACATAAGTCCCCGGCAAACTGGGTTGGCTGTCGCTGAACGGGAGCAGGACGGCCTGCGGCGGGCTTCCGTCGGTCGCGGCCGGGGCAGCTGTCTCATGCCTAAGAATCCACGCCAGAGAGGCCGGCACAGGTGCTTGAACACGGATTGGCAACCCGCTCTCCTCACCGCGCTTGGCAGCCGATATCTGCTCCAACGTCCGCTCCAAGAGCTGAATATCAGGGCTGGCGGATGTCGGCCGCCACAATTCGGGCCCGCCTGTCGCTTGCGGGCTGAAGGCCAATCGCCATCCTGCCGACAACGTCAAGACTCCCAACAGAACGACCCCAACGGCACCGGCAGCATGGAAGGCCTCAGACCACGACCAAGTCATCCCGTACAGCAGGAAGAGGGAGGCCGCTAACCCTAACGCCGTCAGGACCAAGCCGAGGGTGACAATCTCCGGTGCACCCCCGATGGAGAGCTCATTGACGTAGCCCACCAGCTGCAAATAGGTGAAGCCGGCGAGCGCGGCCAGCACACCGGCCATAAGGTAGACGGAAATGTCTTCCAACCCGTCGGTCAAAATCTCAATCAGGGTGCCCAGGGGGACGGTGGCCAGCACCGCCATGGGCAGCACGACCCATACCAGATCCTCCGGCCGTCGACCGGCACGGAGAAGAAACAGGACTGCAGCTGCCAGCGCCCAGATGCGAGCGCCCCGCCAGATCAGAGCTTCCGATCCACGCCGCGCGGCACCCAGTAAGCCGAAGACCAAAATCAGCGGCTCGTACACGGGAAGCAAGGCAAGTGCCGTGAGCAGCGCCAGACTCCCAGGCCGCGTCCATCCGGCCAACCATTGGGCCGGCGCCTGCAGTGCCACGCTCAACCCATCCATGCCGGCGCCGAACTGAGTCGTGAGGCCCAAAAAGGTCACCAACGACGCCAGCCCAAGCGTTCTCCATGCCCCCTGTGGCATGCTCTTTTCAACGGCTTCCATCCCATCACCTCGCCATCGAAGCCATGCGAAGGCGATTGTCAGACTAAGAAGGCCGTTCCAGGCCATGGGTCCGCTGGCCAAGGCCAATCCCAATCCAACCCCCATACCAGCGAAGGGCGGTAACCCCCTCTCCCCTTCAGTTCGGGTGAGTGCGAATGCGAGGAACATGGCCACACCCAAGAGCGCCAGGGACGTGCCTCCGGCAGTCCGGGAGGTGATGAGCATGGTTGGGGAAATGGCCAGGAGAAGCCCCAGCAGCACCGCCTGGGTTCGGCCCAGGTGACGTCGGAGAAACCAAGCTGCAAAGATCAAACCCAGGCCGGCCAGCGCCGGGATCCAACGCGCCGCCGCGTTGCTGGTACCGAACACCTGATAGAGCCAACCCGTCAGCGTTTGATAGGAGGCGCTTCCCCAACCCCCACTCCCCGCCTTCCAGAAGGGTGAGGCAAGCGCTCCAGTGGCTGCCGAAAGCGCCGAACTGGCCTCAGCGTCCCCCAGCGGCGGCCAGCCCAATGAGACCAGCCGGAGCAATGCGCCAAGGCCGAGCAGAGCGCCCCAAACAAAGGCTTGATTGGGGACTTGTAGCTTGCCCTCTTTCATTTCCACTGAACCCTTCCAGGCACGCCCAACAAAGTGACCCCCTGATCCTGGTACAGGATCGTCATCATCGGAAGGTACTTTTCCACTGATCCCACGCCATAGGTGCTTTGCTCAAGGCTTCCCACATAGACATAAGCGATGCCGTATTTGTCCAACACATCCTGGATGTCACCCGCAGTCCGGCTCGAGTATAGCCTGCCGATGTCATCTTGTCTGGATCCCAGAAGAGCCGAATCACCGCGCCACTGAACTTCATGCCCCGGCCAGCCCATGACAGTTGGGAGTCCCGTCTGCGCTGACACCCTGCCGAAAGCCGAGTAGCTTCCGCCGATGGCTTCGGTGATCACCCCACCCCCGAGATTCTGGTTGATCCAGGCAACGGCGGCCGCGTCCCCCGGATGATCCCGCAGCATGTATGCGTTCCCATCCAGCGTGCGCCCGCCACCCGGGTCGAAGCCATTGGTCTTGGTCCATGTGGCGGCCACCGGGTAGACCAGCCCTAGTATCAACGGGACAACAACCAGGGTGCTGACCACACGCCAGCCGGGTCTCCGTCGGGGCCAGACCTCGCTCACAGCGTATGCCCCTGCCAGGCCCCAAAGGATCCAGGTGGCGAAGTAGAACTTGAAGACTGTGTTCATTCGGTCACCGAAGAGATCCTTCAAGTACAAGAATTCCGGCCCGATGACCAACAAGGCGCCGATGGCCACCATCAGCAGGGCAAAGAGTTGGGGCTGACTCCGGTCTTCGGCAGGGCTGGTTGGCGGCTGCTCATCTTCAAGTGCTTTGGGCCACAGCAGAGCCGCGCACATCGCCAAGACAAGGCCCATCAGGAGCGGTGTGAACGGATGTGAAGAACGCGCCGCCAAGAGGCCATCGATTGCCGCCGAGACGTTGACAGCACCCATCGAACTGAGCACGCTGTCCAACCCCGCCGCCGAAGCGTTGAGTGCGTATGCCATGACAGCAGCCAGCCCCCATGAAATCAGCAGCAGACTCGCCGGAACGCCGAGCGCGATGGCCCAGAAACGTCCCCATGCAACTTGTCGGCGCTGCCGAATGACTTTCCAAATCAACCACGCGAGAATAGGCACCAGGGCCGGGGCGAACATCACCCCAAACTGTTGGATCTTCGTGGCATACAACAGATTGGGGAGCAGGCCTCCCGCTTGAGAGGAGAAACTGGGATACCAAGGGAAGTAGAGGATCACGCCTCCCAACACCACGGCCAGGCCGGTCCACACCGCCGCTGACAAGTCTGCGCGGCGAGGATTTGTTCCGCCGCGCCAAAGCAAGACCAGCATGAGAAGGCTGAGGTAGATCGGAAAGTCCCAGGTGTTCAGAAAGGCCAGCCCACCAAACAACCAGATAACGAAAGCATATTCACGCCCGGACAGGAGCGACGGCAGCCGACCCATCAACCAGTATGTGAAAAAAATCACAATCCCTGTGATGATCGCAGTCGTCAAAAGTGCCGTGATGACCCCCAGGACCACCCCGGCCGGCCCGCTGCCGGTCCGGGCCAAATCCACCGAGCGGACAAAAGCGACCACAGCTACGACGACCATGGCTGCCGAAACGAGCGATCTGGAGGGATCCCAACGCTCTGTCAGGCGACTCATGGTGAAGATCTTTTTGCCCCCAGCGAGCAAGGATTGAAATGCAAACCCTATAGCGGAGAGGACAAACGGCATCGCCAGCAGGTGTGGGTGGTTGTCTGCCAGCAAGAACGAAAAGAAGGGGAACTCATCGATGACCTCGACGTCGGCGCCCGCCAGATTGACATCGTGGACCACGCGCGAGGCGCGCCACCACCACAGGTAGCGATTGGGAATCCAGGAAGCCGTGCCGCTGGGGGGGTGGACAAGATCCTTTATGCCCAACCAGGACCAGAATGACGACGTCAGACTTCCATCGGCGGCCTGGTGCCAAAACAATGCCTGGGAATGCAGGACTTCCAAGAAACCTTCCAGATTGCCGGCCACCACGACCATCAAGGGAGCCAAGAGCGGCGCCAGAAGCCTGGTCTTGGAGTCCTCCCTGCGCCAGTTGAGCATGTTGTAGAGCAGCGAATACGCGCCCAGGGCAGTCATGGCGAACCATAGGGCGTTTGTCAGATTGAATGCCACCCCACTTACTGCACCTGTCAAGCGGGTGAGGACGGCCATCATGATGTAGCCGAAGTAGTAATAAGAAATGGCGTAGCCTGAAAGCCAGGAGTCGTGCGGGGGGAATGTGGGAGAGCGAAGGATCGAGTTCAGGAACATCAACTCCATCGGCTTTTCGGTGTTGGTGATGTCGGGGTTGTTGGCACGCACGAAAGCCCAGACCACAAACGCCGCCAGGAACAAGAGTTCCTCGACCAGGATGGTCTCTCGCTTGCCGCGAAGCCAGCCCCAAATCTCGCTTCGGCCGCGCCAGGCCCATGCAAGACATCCAGATCCCAGCACCAGGGCGATCCCGAAAACCCCGGCCCGGGTATTCCGCACCCACCCGGCTGTGCCCAAGATCCAGACAGCGTAGCTCAAACCGAGCAGGCCTACCGCTCGGCTGAATCCATAGCCCTGGTCTGGCAATTTGCCGAACACGCGGCGGACCAGAGGGAATGCCAACCAGCCGATCAGAAGGCTTGCCAGCCACCATGCGCCGGCCTGCATAATCTGACCTATCATGGCATCACCTGATACACGGTCGTTTGCCCTGTGTGAAACACGGGCTTTATCAAGCCCAGGTTCTGCATAATCGTGAATTTATCGGCCGCATGGGTCGGGCAATCGAGAGTGGCCGGGACCGCCTGGGCGTCGATCACCTGACAGTCACTGGCCGGCACATCGGGTTGCGTCATTCCCAGAGAACGTCCCCCCAGATCGCAGGTCACGCGTGAGTCACCCGTCGCCAAACAGGGTTCAACATCTCCGTAGTAGATTTGCTCCAGCCGCCCCCAGACAATGTACTTCACCTGATATTCGCGCAAGAACGCCATAGCATCGTCCACGGAGCGTGTCATGTAGAAATTCGTGACGGCGATGACTCGGTCGGTAACTTGCTCCTCGCTCACGTAGACGCGCTGCTGCCGCTGATGCCAATTCCAACCCACCACGCCGGGCAGGCCAGTGTAGATGGTGAAACGCGTCCCCCATCGATACTCCGGGATGTTGGCCTCGACGATGACTGGGGATCCGCTCACGTTCGCCTGCATC
>Ga0315556_1001746_pt1 | contig 12843 bp, 8 predicted proteins | sample SalMarSW160310MG_FD_202112 | JGI IMG/M metagenome (GOLD analysis project Ga0315556, IMG submission 202112) | Salt marsh sediment microbial communities from the Plum Island Ecosystem LTER, Massachusetts, United States - Salt Marsh Sediment SW1603-10 ...
GGCCAGCAGGAAGCCTTGGTAGTTGTGGATCAGGGTCAGGGTCATGCCGCGGGTCGCTTCGCCGAACATCAGGTAGGACTTGGCGAACAGGGTGCCGTGGCCGACGATCTCGCGCATGCCGCCCAGAATGGTGAGTACGATGGTGAACCCCATGCCGATGGCGAAGCCGTCCACCAGCGCCCGCGGCGGGGTGTTCTTGGAGGCGAAGGCCTCGGCGCGTCCGATGATGGAGCAGTTGGTGACGATCAGAGGCACGAAAATGCCCAGCACCAGGTACAGCCCGTGGAAGTAGGCGTTCATGGCCAGCTCCACCGCGGTGACGATGGAGGCGATGACCAGCACGAACACGGGGATGCGCACTTCGCTGCGCACCACGTTGCGGATCAGGGAGACGGTGGTGTTGGTGGCCATGAGCACGGCGGTGGTGGCCAGGCCCATGCCCAGGCCGTTGACCGCGCTGGTGGTGACCGCCAGCAGTGGGCACAGGCCCAGTAATTGCACCAGGGCGGTGTTGTTGTACCACAGCCCGTCGAGGGCGATTTTTCCCAGGCTCGGTGTGCTCATGATCCGCTCTGCGTCTGTTGTCCGCCGTTGGATTCCGGCGCCGTTGGCGTGCCTGTGGGCGCGGTCTTCTGCAGCGCGGCGCCCTTCACCGCGAACAGCGCGTCGCGATGATCCTTGAAGTATAACAGAGCCCGATGCACCGCTTTCACCACCGCCCGTGGGGTAATGGTGGCGCCGGTGAACTGGTCGAAGCTGCCGCCGTCCTTCTTCACGGCCCAGCCCTTCTCATCCGGGTTGCTTAGCGACTTGCCGGTGAAATTCAGGATCCAGTCGGAACGGTCGGTCTCGATGTTGTCACCCAGGCCCGGGGTTTCGCTCTCGGCGATGGCGCGTACCCCGGAGAGGGTGCCGTCGTAGTGGATGCCGACCAGCAGTTTGATGTCGCCGTTGTAGCCGTCGGGAGCGACGACGGTCAGGGCCGCCGCCACCGGCTTGCCGTCCTTGCGGGCGCGGTAGACGGTGACGGCGTCCTTGACGCCCAGCAGCTTGGGTGCGGTCACGTCCACCGTGTCGTGGAAGATGTCGTTGTCGTAGCTCGCCTTGGGGATCACCTCGTTCAAGCTGCGCAGCAGGGCTTCGCGCTCGTTGTCGGCGATGCGCTGGGCGGTGCGCTCCTGGGTGAAGGCCACCAGACCCGTGCCGACCACGGCGAACAGGGCGAGCAGTACGGTGGCGCCGATGATGTTCTTCATTCGCTCGATTCCGTCTTGGTTGCGTCGCCGAACACGCGGGGCCGGGTGTAGTAGTCGATGGTGGGTGCGGCCATGTTCATCAGCAGTACGGCAAAGGCGATGCCGTCCGGGTAGCCGCCCCAGGTTCGGATGATGTAGGTGAAGATGCCGATGCCCGCGCCGTAGATCAGGCGCCCGCGTTCGGTGGTGCTGGCGGTGATGGGGTCAGTGGCGATGAAGAACGCCCCCAGCATGGCGCCGCCGCTGAACAGATGTACCAGCGGCGTGGCGTAGCTGTCCGAATCCACCATGTTGAAGATCAGCGCCATCACCGCGAGTCCGCCCAGTACCCCCAGCGGGATGTGCCAGCGGATGACGCCGCGGTAGAGCAGCCACAGGCCGCCGGCCAGATAGCCCAGGCCCACCCATTCCCAACCCACTCCGCCGAAGCTGCCGAAGGCCGGGCCGGCCTGGATCTCGGTGAGCGTGCGGCTGAGCTTGAGCTGGGTCTTCATGGTGTCCAGCGGCGTCGCCGAGCTGATGGCGTCCAGATGCAGGCTGCTCGGAAAGTGTCCGCCGAACTGTACCGCCAGGGTCTGCAGCAGGTCCAGCTGGCCGCCCAGATGTGGCGTCAGCCAGGAGGTCATCTCCTTCGGGAAGGAGATCAGTACCACGACGTAGCCGATCATGGCCGGATTGAACGGGTTGTAGCCCAGCCCGCCGTAGAGTTGCTTGGCGATGACGATGGCGAAGGCGGTGGCGACCACGGTGAGCCACCAGGGCGCCAGTGACGGCAACGCCAGGGCCAGCAGCGCGGCGGTGAGCAGCGCACTGCCGTCCATCAGGAAGGGCGCCACCGGCCGGCCGCGCACGCGCAGCATCAATGCCTCGGACGCCAGGGCGGTGATGCTCGCCACGGCGATGTTCACCAGCACACCCCAGCCGAAGAAGGCGACACAGGCGGCCGTGCCGGGCACTAGGGCATAGAGGACCCGGCGCATCATCACGCCCACGCCGTCGCGGGCGGTGACGTGGGGCGAGCTCAGATTGGGGAAACGCATGGTCATGGGCGGATGATTGTTGTTGTCATTGTGGGGTGGCGTTCAGTTCTTGTCGCTATCGGCGCCTGCGTTCCCGGACTCGGCCAGCTGCTTGCGCCGCGCCTCCACCGCCGCGATCTGTTGGCGCTGCTCTTCGGTGAGGTCTTCCACGTTGCGCGGTTCCACCGCGGCCTCGCTTTTCTTGGCCTTGACCCGGTTGAGGGCCGCTTCGATAGCGGCCTTCTTCGGATCCGCCGCACCTGCGGCGGGCTTCTTGAGGGCCGCCTTTTTCTTGCGCATGCGCTCTTCGCGTTCCGCCTTCTCGCGCGCCAGCCGTTCCAGGTGGAATTCGTGCCGGCGCCGGGCCTGATCGGCCTTGCGCTTTTCGCGCTCCTGGGCCCAGATCTCGGTCTTGGCGAAGCGGTAGTACTGCACCAGCGGAATGTGGCTGGGACAGACGTAGGCGCAGCAGCCGCATTCGATGCAGTCGAACAGGTGGTAGTCCTGGGTCTTGTCGAATTCGCGGGCGCGGCTGAACCAATACAGTTGTTGCGGCAGCAGCAGGGCCGGGCAGACCTCGGCGCAGGCGCCGCAGCGGATGCACGGCATGGCCGGCGGCGGCTCCGGTGCTTCCTTGGCGCCGGCAGCGAGGATGCAGTTGGTGGTGCGGATCACCGGCAGGTCGTCGTGGGTGAGGGTGAATCCCATCATGGGCCCACCGAGAATCAAGCGGCTGGCTTGTTTGGTGTAGCCGCCGGCCCATTCGACCAGTTCGCTTATCGGCGTGCCGATGAGCACTTCCATATTCTGCGGCGTGTGGACGCCGTGGCCGGTGACGGTGACGGCGCGTGAGATCAGCGGCCGGCCCTGCTCCACGGCACCGCACACCGCCGCCGCCGTGGCGACGTTGTGACAGACGATGCCCACGTCCAGGGGCAGGCCATGGCTGGGCACTTCCTTGCCGGTGATGACGCGGATGAGCTGTTTCTCGCCGCCGCCGGGATAGATGGTCGGGACCTGCACCACGTCGATGCTGTCATCGTCGGCCTGGCGCAGGGCCTCGCGCAGGGCGGCGTAGGCTTCGTGTTTGTTGTCCTCGATGCCGATGACGCAGCGTGCGGCGTGGAGGGCGTGGCGCATGATGCGCGCACCTTCCAGCACCTCGGCGGGCCGTTCGCGCATCAGCATGTCGTCGCAGGTGATGTAGGGCTCGCATTCGGCGCCGTTGAGGATCAGCGTTTCGACCTGGCCGCGGGCGCCCGGGTTGAGTTTGATGAATGACGGAAAGCCGGCCCCGCCGAGGCCGACGATGCCGGCTTCGCGGATGCGGTTGCGCAGGGCGCTGGGGTCCAGTTCACGGTAGTCCTGGATCGGCTGGGTCTGGGCCCACTCGTCCTGGCCGTCGGGTTCGATCACCACGCAGGGTGCGCTCAGGCCGGAGGGGTGGGGCACGGCGTGTTCGCCGACGTCCACCACCGTGCCGGAGGTGCTGGCGTGGATCGGTACGCTGACATAGCCGCTGGCGCGGGCGATCACCTGGCCCTTGAGTACCCGTTGCCCGACTTCCACGGCCAGTTCGGCCGGTTCACCGATGTGTTGCTGCAGGGGCAGAATGAGGCGCTTGGGCAGCCGGACACCGGCGATGGGCGTGCCGGTGGATTCAGCCTTGTGTTCCGGCAGGTGCAGTCCGCCGTGAAAGCGCCAGAGCCTGACGTGTTCGCCTGTCATCGGTGTCCGCTGTCGAAGTTGGTGGTTGCCCGCAGGCGGGTATCCCTGGATGGCACCCCTGCCACGGCGGCCCGCATGCTCAAGCCGTCGCCTGCCGCGCCGTCGCTGGTGTCTGCAATTCGCGGTGGTCCGGCCGCGGGTAAGGCCACTTCCAGGTTTGCAGATCCTCGGACAGCGGCGCCATGTGAATGCACTCCACCGGGCAGGGCGGCACGCACAGCTTGCAGCCGGTGCATTCGTCGGCAATCACCGTGTGCATGTGCTTGGCCGCACCCAGGATGGCGTCCACCGGACAGGCCTGAATACAGAGCGTGCAGCCGATACACAGCTGTTCGTCGATGACCGCCACCAACGGGCCATCGTGCGGGCCCACTTCCTCGTCCAGCGGCTTCGGGTCGCGGCCGAGCAGATCCGCCAGGGCGACGATGGTCGATTCGCCGCCGGGTGCGCAGCGGTTGATGTCCACCTCTCCGCGGGACATGGCCTCGGCGTAGGGTCGGCAGCCGGGGAAGCCGCACTGGCCGCACTGGGTCTGGGGCAGCAGGGCGTCGATCTTCTCCACCACCGGGTCGCTCTCGACCTTGAAGCGCACGGAGGCATAGCCGAGCACCAGCCCGAAGGCCGCGGCGAGCCCACTCAAGGCGAGTATGGCGGTCAGCATCGGCAGTATCGCTTCCAGTCGAGGCGCGCCTCGGCGAGGCGCCGCCGTGGGCGGGACGGCGTCCCGCACATGGTCATCAACCCTTCACCAGGCCCGAGAAGCCCATGAACGCCAGGGACATCAGGCCGGCGGTAATCAGTGCGATGGCGTTGCCCTTGAATACCTCGGGGACGTCCGCCACGGCCACGCGCTCACGGATGGCCGCGAACAGCACCAGCACCAGGGAGAAGCCCACCGCGGCACCGAAGCCGTACACCGCCGATTCCATGAAGCCGTAGCTGTGCTGGGTGTTGAGCAGGGCGACGCCCAGCACCGCGCAGTTGGTGGTGATCAGGGGCAGGAAGATGCCCAGCACCTGATAGAGCAGCGGGCTGGTCTTGTGCACCACCATTTCGGTGAACTGCACCACCGCGGCGATGGCGAGGATGAAGGCGATGGTGCGCAGGTATTCGAGGCCCAGCGGCACCAGCAGGTATTCATTGATCAGGTAGCTGCAGATGGACGACAGCGTCAGCACGAAGGTGGTGGCCAGACCCATGCCGGTGGCCGTTTCCAGTTTGCGCGACACGCCCATGAACGGACACAGCCCCAGGAACTTCACCAGGACGAAGTTGTTCACCAGCACGGTGCTGATCAGAATGAGGGCGTATTCGGTCATGAGTTGGCAGCGTTGAAATGGGGTTTCCGGCCGATTTTCAGCAGTGCTCACTATACCATAGCGATTTGCTGCACATCACGGCCATCAGCGGTGCCGGCCGCGCCCTAAACACCTATATTTTTCGTAAGATAGGCGCGTCCGGCGACGGCGTCTATTTCACCTTCATTCCCGGTTGTGCGCCGCTGTCCGGCTCCAGCACGAACAGGTCTTTGCCGCCCGGGCCGGCGGCCAGCACCATGCCTTCGGACATGCCGAAGCGCATCTTGCGCGGCGCCAGGTTGGCCACCATGACGGTCAGGCGGCCCTGCAGTTGTTCCGGGCTGTAGGCGCTCTTGATGCCGGCGAACACGGTGCGCGTCTCGGTGCCGATGTCCAGCGTGAGCTTGAGCAGTTTGTCGGCGCCCTCGATGTGTTCGGCATTGACGATGCGCGCCACCCGCAGATCCACCTTGGCGAAGTCGTCGATGGTGATGGTCTCGCCGAGGGGCGGATGCTCGTGCTGCTGGTGCTCGGCGTGACGCACCGGCGCGGGCGGCGCCGGCTGGGCGGCGCGGTTCGCCTCCAGCATGGCCTCGATCTGGGCCGGTTCGATGCGCTTGGCCAGATGCTCGTACGGATTTACAGTGTGGTCGAGCATGAGCGTCGCGGCATTGTCCCAGGTCAAGGGATCGATATTCAGGAATCGTTCGACGCCCGCGGACAGGCCGGGGAGAATGGGTTTGAGATAGAGGGTCAGCAGCCGGAACACGTTGAGGTTGGTGGTGCAGAGCTGATGCAGGCGCTCCTCGGCACCTTCCTGCTTGGCCACTTCCCAGGGCTTGGTTTCGTTGACGTATTCGTTGGCCTCGTCCGCCAGCCCCATGATCACGCGCACCGCTTCGCTGAACTGCCGGCTTTCATACAGTGCCGCGATGCCGTTGCCCGCGGCCTGCACGCGCTGCACCAGGGCGGCGCCGGTGTCGTCGAGCGCCGCGGCCAGACGGCCGGCGAAGCGCTTGGTGATGAATCCCGCCGAGCGCGAGGCGATGTTGACGTACTTGCCCACCAGGTTGCTGTTGACCCGGGCCACGAAGTCTTCGAGGTTCAGGTCGATGTCCTCGATGCGCTCGTTGAGCTTGGCGGCGAAGTAGTAGCGCAGGTATTCCGGTTCCAGGTGATCCAGGTAGCTGCGCGCGGTGACGAAGGTGCCGCGGGACTTGGACATCTTCTGGCCGTTGACGGTGAGGAAGCCGTGCACGTTGACCCGGTCCGGCGTGCGGTAGCCGGCGTTCTTCAGCACCGCCGGCCAGAACAGGGCATGGAAGTAGAGGATGTCCTTGCCGATGAAGTGATACAGCTCGGTGCTGGAGTCCGGCCCCCACCATTGGTCGAAATCCAGGCCCTTGCGTTCGGCCAGGTTCTTGAAGCTGGCCATGTAGCCGATGGGCGCGTCCAGCCACACGTAAAGGTACTTGCCCGGCGCGTCCGGAATCTCGAAGCCGAAGTAGGGCGCGTCGCGGGAGATGTCCCAGTCCCGGAGCCCGGCTTCGAACCATTCCTCCAGTTTGTTGGCGGCTTCCGGCTGCAGGGGCGCACCCAGTTCCGAGCCGGCGCCGCGGTGGCCGTGGGCCATCCAGTCGCGCAGCAGGGCACCGCATTCGTCGAGGCGGAAGAAGTGGTGCTCGGATTCGCGCCGCACCGGTGCCGCGCCGGAAACCGCGGAATAGGGATTGAGCAGTTCGGTGGGCGCATAGGTGGTGCCGCACACCTCGCAGCCGTCGCCGTACTGGTCGGGGGCGTGGCACTTGGGGCACTCGCCCTTGATGAAGCGGTCCGGCAGGAACATCTCCCGTTCCGGGTCGAAGTACTGTTCGATCGTTCGCGTCGCGATGAGTCCCGCGTCACGCAGGCGCCGGTAGACGCCCTGGGCCAGCTCGCGGTTCTCGTCGGAGTTGGTGGAGTAGTAGTTGTCGAAACCGACGTTGAAACCGGTGAAATCGGCCAGATGCTCGGCGTGCATGCGCGCGATCAGTTCTTCCGGCGTAATGCCTTCCTGCTGCGCACGCAGCATGATGGGGGTGCCGTGGGTGTCGTCGGCGCAGACGTAATAGCACTCATTGCCGCGCATTTTCTGGAAGCGCACCCAGATATCGGTCTGGATGTATTCCACCAGATGACCCAGGTGGATGCTGCCGTTGGCATAGGGCAGGGCGCTGGTGACCAGAATACGGCGGCGTTCGGGCATGGTGGAGGCTTGTCCTTCGGGCTGGCTGGCGATTCAAAAATAGTTAAAAATCAGACGGTACCGCGAATACCGGGGTGGCGCAAAGCCGTTCTGGCAGGGCCGCGGGGCCGGGGGCAAAAACGGGCCTAATCTTAGTGTTTATTCGAAGATTATGAAATACTACGCGCCCCGCGGAATTTATGTATAATACCTGATCAATTTACTACAGATTTGCACGAGGGTCCCGGCCCGCGCCGGGAAGTCCGTTTTCAGGAGGTTGTCTTTATGTCCAGCGTAACCCAATCCCAGGTGGAAGAAGCCATCAAGGCCTATATCGACCCCCATCTGGACAAGGATCTGGTCTCCGCCAAGTCCGTCAAGGAGATCAACGTCGATGGCGCCAAAGCCAATGTGAAAGTGGTGCTCGGCTATCCGGCCGCAGGCTTCAAGGACAAGCTCCAGGCGGAGCTCAAGTCGCGTATCGAGGCCATCGACGGTGTCGATTCCGCTGACGTCGACGTGTCCTGGAAGATCGAGTCCCACGTGGTGCAGAAGAATCTGAAGACCATCGAGGGCGTGAAGAACATCATCGCCGTGGCCTCCGGCAAGGGCGGCGTGGGCAAGTCCACCACCGCCGTGAACCTGGCCCTGGCGCTGTCGGCCGAGGGCGCCACCGTCGGCATCCTGGACGCGGACATCTACGGCCCCAGCCAGCCGCGCATGCTGGGCGTGCAGGGTCGGCCCGATTCCGCCGACGGCAAGAGCCTGGAGCCCATGACCAGCTACCACCTGCAGGCCATGTCCATCGGCTTCCTCATCGACGAGGACACCCCGATGATCTGGCGCGGCCCCATGGTCACCCAGGCCCTGGAGCAGCTGCTCAAGGACACCAACTGGAAGAACCTGGACTACCTGATCATCGACCTGCCGCCGGGCACCGGCGACACCCAGCTGACCCTGGCGCAGAAGGTGCCGGTTTCCGGCGCCGTGATCGTCACCACCCCCCAGGACATCGCCCTGCTCGACGCGCGCAAGGGTCTGAAGATGTTCGAGAAGGTGGAGGTGCCGGTGCTGGGCATCGTGGAGAACATGTCCATCCACATCTGCAGCAAGTGCGGCCACGAAGAGCACATCTTCGGTGAAGGCGGCGGCCAGCGCATGTCCGAGGAGTACAATGTCGACTTCCTGGGCGCCCTGCCGCTGGACATCCGTATCCGCGAGGAGACGGACAACGGCAAGCCGACCGTGGTGGCCGAGCCGGACAGCCGCATCTCCCAGATCTACCGCGAGATCGCCCGGCGTACCGCTGCCAAGCTGTCGCTGCAGAGCAAGAACTACGCTGCCAAGTTCCCGCAGATCGTTATTCAGAACAACTGATCGGCGGGCGCCGGGTCCGGCGCGGGCAACGCAGAGGCTACAGAGCCGCAGAGCACGCAGAGGATTCTATGCGTGTCTGCGGCTCTGCCGTTTCCGGCCTCCGCCGCCGTCTGATTGGCTTCGGCAGGGCCGCGGGGTAGAATTCCCTCCGTCTGAGCATTGAATCCGATACCGATGCGAACGGTTGTAGGAGCGCCCTTGGGCGCGAATCCATGCGCTTGCGAATGCTTTGTTCGCGGGCAAGCCCGCTCCTACATCGGGGTTCGCACCTTGTTCAGCGCGAGAGAATTGAATTCCTCGGCGCCCACCGCGTCTCCGCGGCCTCTGCGTTTACTGCGAGTCATAACAAAATGAGCATCAAATCAGATCGCTGGATCCGCCGCATGGCAGAGCAGCACGGCATGATCGAGCCGTTCGAGCCGTACCAGGTGCGCGAGTCCGACAACGGGCGCATCGTCTCCTACGGCACGTCCAGCTACGGCTACGATGTGCGCTGTGCCGACGAGTTCAAGATCTTCACCAACATCAACGCGGCCATCGTCGATCCCAAGGCCTTCGACGAGAAGAGCTTCGTCGACGTGCAGTCCGACGTGTGCATCATCCCGCCCAACTCCTTCGCCCTGGCCCGCACGGTGGAATACTTCCGTATCCCGCGCAGCGTGCTGACCGTGTGCCTGGGCAAGTCCACCTATGCCCGCTGCGGCATCATCGTCAACGTCACGCCGCTGGAGCCGGAATGGGAAGGCCACGTGACCCTGGAGTTCTCCAACACCACTCCACTGCCGGCCAAGATCTACGCCAACGAAGGCGTGGCCCAGATGCTGTTCTTCGAGTCCGATGAAGTGTGTGAGACGTCCTACCGCGACCGCGGCGGCAAGTACCAGGGCCAGCAGGGCGTGACCTTGCCCAAGGCTTGAGGTGGTTCTGTCGGGCGGCGTGTTTTCAGCGCCTTTGCGCTGGAAAGCACACCAACCAAGAACCCCAGAATCCCTTCCGTAGCGCCCATCCCTCGGGTCCCGCCGCTGGCGCAGCCGCATCCCCCGGCTATACTCGACATGAAAACTAGGGAATTCCGGCCCGGTGCTTGCGCGGCTGGGAGTGCAGTGATGGACCCCTGTTCGGCGTCACGGAGTGACAACGCCACCCATGCACCTTCCGATCTTTTTCAGCTTGCGGACCCGACTGCTCGCTCTGGTTCTGGCGGCAATGCTGCCGCTGTTCTGGGTCATCGTTCAGACCGGCGCCGATCAGCGCGCGGCGGCGACGGCGAGTGCTGAGCAGCGGGCCATGGCCGTCGCCCGCGACCTGGCGGGGGAGCAGACGCAGGCGGTTCGGGAAGGACAGAGGATGCTTGTGCTGCTGGGACAGGTGCCGGCGGTCTACGCTACCGATCCCAAGACCTGCCCTACGGCCCTGTCGGGCCTGCTGGCCGGTGACCCGCGATTCGCCAACATCGGGGTCGTTGCCCTCGACGGCTGGGTGACCTGCAGCGGCACACCGATGGACAAGCCCGTCTATCTGGGCGACCGTCCCTATTTCCGCCGGGCCATCGAGACCCGCCAACTCGTCGTGGCCGACTACCACGTCGGTCGCATCGTCCAGCAGCCGGTGCTCATCATGGCCCATCCCGTGTTGGACGCCCACGGTGCTGTCCGTTCGGTGATCTATGCCTCCCTGAGCCTGGACTGGGTAGCCAGCGAATTTCAGCGCGTGGCCTTGCCCAAGGGGTCCTCGTTGACCGTCTTGGACCGGAATTTTTCCGTCGTCACCCGCGTGCCGGACCCGCAGCAGTGGTTAGGAAAAGTGGTCTCCGACCTGCCCCTGCTGAAGGGATTACGTGGCGGGAAGGTCGAGGGAGTGGTGGAGGGCCTGGGACTGGACGGCGAACTGCGCCTGTTCGCCTACAGCCGCCTCGCCGACCTGCCCGGCGACAACGACCTGTACGTGGCCGTAGGCATCCCGGTCAAGGCGGCCTATGCTGAAGCGAACGCCGTATTGCGGCGCAACCTGCTGTTGTGGACGGGGCTGCTGGTGTTGGTCATGGCTCTGGCGTGGGCATCGGCTTCCAGGCTGGTGCTGCGGCGGCTGGGGGCGGTCATGGCGGCGGCCGCACGGCTAAGGGCAGGTGACTTGAGCGCCCGCAGCGGCCTGCCGAAGGGGGTCGACGAGATCGCCGGTCTCGCGGCCGCCTTCGACGGCATGGCCGCCGCAGTGGAACAGCGCACCCGTGAGGCTGAGGACAACCTCAATCAAGCCCGCCGCCTGGCCCGGATCCACGAGATTCTGAGCGGTATCAACCACAGCATCCTGCGTATCCGCAACCCGGATGAACTGCTCCGCGAGGCGGTGCGCATCGCTCACGAGCGGGGCCGCTTTCACCTCGCCTGGGTGGCGTTGCTGGATCCGGCCACCGGCGACCTGCGCCCCAGTATTCACGCCGGAAAGATCGGCGGCATCGCGCAAATCACTCTCCCCCTGGCGCCTCAGGAGGGGGGCGCCTACGGGCCGCTTGCGGCGGCCCTGCGCCAGGGCCAGCCGTTCGTCTGCAATGACCTGCGTGACGAGCTGCGCGCGTCCGCGTGGCCCGAGCCGATGCGTACCGGCGGCAGCCGGGCGCTGGCGGTATTTCCGCTATGGGTGGATGGTCAGCTGCGCGGTGTGCTGGGACTCCACTCGGAGGAGGCGGGAGTATTCGACGAACTGGAATCGCGGGTGCTGGAGGAATTCGCGGCTGATACCGGCTTCGGACTGGAGTTCATCGCCAAGGGCCGGCGCCTGGACTATCTGGCCTACAACGATTCCCTCACCGGCTTGGCCAACCACGACCTGTTCATGGACCGCCTCGGCCAAGCGATCGCCCGAGCGCCCCACGCGGATCGTTTTACGGCGGTGGTGCTAATGAACCTGTACCGTTTCCGCAACGTCAGTAGCAGCTTGGGGCGGCAGGCCGGGGACGAGGTGCTGCGGGTCTTGGCGCGCCACCTTGCCGAAGCCGTGCGGGAGGGAGACGCGGTTGCCCGGATCAGTGACAACGAGTTCGGTGTGGCGTTCGTTGACATGGCCCGGCGTGAGGATGCCGCATTGGTCGCCGGGCACCTAGTGGCTCACCTGCCGTCTCGGCTCGACATCGGTGGCGACGAGGTGTTCATTCGCCTGCGATGTGGCTGCGCCGTCTTTCCGGGGGACGCCGGCAATCCGGACGAACTGCTGGCGAATGCGCGTGCCGCCATGGACAGCGTGACCGTGTCCGCCGGTCACGCCCTGGCCTATTTTGCTCCTGATATAGACAGCGCCGTTCGGGAGCGGAGGCGCATCGAGAAGGCACTGCATGGTGCGGTGCAGCGCCAGGAGTTGGCGCTGCACTATCAGGCCGTGATCGACATCGGTACCGGGCGCCTGCGTGGCGTTGAGGCCCTGCTGCGCTGGAACAACGCCGAGCTTGGATCCGTGTCGCCGGCGCGTTTCATTCCGGTCGCCGAGGCGGCCGGTTTGATTGTCGAATTGGGCGATTGGGTGTTGCGCACCGCTTGTGAGCAGGCGGCACGTTGGGAATCGGCGGGTTTGCCGGCCATGCGGTTCGCAATCAATGTTTCGGTCCACCAGTTGCGCGAAGCGGATTTCGTGGACAAGTTCACGGCCGTGTTGGCGACTTGCGGACTGTCCGCGGAGATGGTCACGCTGGCGCTGGAGGTCACCGAGAGTGCGCTGCCGGACGACGTGGAGGTACTGGCCGCGACCCTGCGGCGGATCCGCGCGGCTGGCTGCGCCATTTATGTGGACGATTTCGGCACGGGCTACTCCTCGCTGCAGTATCTGCAGCGGCTGCCGGTCGACATACTCAAGTTGGACCGCAGTTTCGTGGAGGGCGTCGCCGTCAGCGGTGACAGCTTGGCGATCGCCGGGATGGTGATCGCCCTGGGCCATAGTCTGAGGCTGGAAGT
>Ga0315556_1001748_pt1 | contig 12832 bp, 11 predicted proteins | sample SalMarSW160310MG_FD_202112 | JGI IMG/M metagenome (GOLD analysis project Ga0315556, IMG submission 202112) | Salt marsh sediment microbial communities from the Plum Island Ecosystem LTER, Massachusetts, United States - Salt Marsh Sediment SW1603-10 ...
TACTCCGACCTGCCCAATGCGTTCATCGCCGGGGTGATCGACGAGCCCGCCGAACTGGCCGACAGCTTCATCCACGAGTTCCACCACGACCGGCTGTTCTTCCTCGAGGAAGCGGGCTCCTATTTTTCCGACGACGCGGACAACGCCCTCGAGCGCCGCGGCTTCTACTCGCCCTGGCGCGACGATCTGCGTCCAGCGCACGGCATCCTGCACGCCGTGTACGTCCACGTCCCGGTCACCCGCTACTGGCTGGCGGCGCATGCCGACGCGCAAGCGCCGGCGCCCCTTCGCCACTACGCCGCGGAACGGGTGGCGCGGTTCCTATGGCAGCTCGACCTGGGCATTCAACAGCTGCACGCGCACGCGTGCTTCACGCCCTATGGGCAGGAGCTGTTCGATGGCCTGCGCCGGGCGGTGGCGGTGTTGTACGCCCGGGCGAGGGCGGCAGGGATTTCCGACCAGGTGCCGGCGCTGGCCTGCAGCGAACACGGTGGCTTCCGTCCCCAGGTCAGTGCGCTGGACGGCCGGGCGCTGAACGTGCGCGAGGCCATCGACGAGCACGTCCAGCGCTTTGACCTCCATGGGCAATGCGCAGGCGCAGTGGCGCGGTGAACCTGCGCCGGTCCAGCGCCGGTTGGGCGCGCGGCGGGCGCGCGGGGCTGAACGCCGTCTTGCGCGGTCTGTCCGCCGCCAGCCCCGAGTTTCGTGCCACCGTGCGCGGCCTGTCCGCCGCCGTCGCCACCGGCGCGCTGCACGATTGGCTGGCCGCGCGCGCGGCGGCCGTGGTGGAGGCGGCGCGCCGGGACAGCCCTGCGTACCACGCCCTGCTGCGCGGGCTCCCGGGCATACCCTCCCGCGCTGCGCCGCTGGCCGCACTGCCGGTGATGGACAAACAAACCTTCCGCGGTGCGCCGCTGGAGCAGTGGCTGTCACGGCGTCTGCCTCATCTCATGCGCCGGGAGGTGGCGACCTCCGGCTCGTCCGGCGATCCCTTCGTGTTCTTCCGCAGCCGTCGGTTGACGGATTATGCGATGACCCTCCGTGCGATGCGCGAATTCGACCGTTGGGCGCTGGCCGCGCCGCCGGCGCGTATGGTGAGCACATGGAGCGAGGAGGGCGTGCAGGAGATTCGCCACGAACTGCGCTCGATATATCCGCGGCGGCTGTATGTGACCAATCTGTCGCCCGAGGTGGCGGTGGACGCGGTGCGCGCCTTTCAGCCGCAGATCATCGACGGCCGCGCACAGGCCGTGTTTCGCCTGGTCGACGCCCTGGCGCGCGCGGACGCGTTGCCGACGTCGCTGCGCGCGGTGCGTTTCACCCAGGAAACCCTGTTCGAACATCAGCGCCGGCATATCGAGCACGCGGCGGGCGTGCCGGTGTTCGCGCGCTACGGCAGCGAGGAACTGACCGGGGCCTTCGCGCACAGCTGCCGGGCAGGCCGCTATCATGTCCACCCGCTCATCGGCTGCGTGGAGATCCTGGATGCGTCGGGGAGAAGCACGCCGCGGGGCGAGACCGGCCGCATCGTGGCCACCTCGTTCGTCAACACAGCCATGCCGTTCATTCGCTACGACACCGGCGACATGGCGCAACGTCCGGCCACCGACACCTGCCCCTGCGGCAGTCCCTATCCGTCCTTCGGGAGCCTGGAGGTGTCACGCCGCCACGGCATTCGCGCCCGCGACGGCCGCGTGTTCACCGACGCGCTCCTGGCGCAGTATCTGATTCTGGATATCGGCGGCGTGTCGCCCCATGTGCTGGGCTTCCAGTACCGGCAACTGGGCGAGGCCCACTGGCGTATGGAGGTCGGTTTTCACCACGGCGCTGCGTGCGCGGAACTGCTGCGGCGCATGCAGGCGCGGGCCGACACCCTGTTCCTTCCGGCACTCACGCTAGAGATCTCTAGCACCGACACCCTATGGCGGACGGAGGCCGGAAAACGCGTGCTGGTGAAGCCCCTCGGCGTGTCGTGAACGGCGCCGGCCTGCCGGGCTTGGCCGGTCTGCGACGCTTCAGCTAAACCCACCACGTCCCTACTGTTGTGCCGAGCCGCCGGCCGCGGCCCGCTATCCCTGTGGTGTTTTTCCATGCTCACGTGTGCTGGGTCACGGCGGCGGTGGCGCCCCATACCCCCTTTGTTCCAGTACTGCCAGGGTATCTCTGATCATGCCGGCGTTGCCGCACAGCATTGCGTGGCTGCTGGCGTGAGCCGGTCGGCCACGTGCCGCCCAGGCCCGCCCGCCGGGGCATCTTGGAGGATTTGATATACACTGGCTCTGAAACGTCGGCCGACGCCAGGAGGCACCCATGCGCCGAAGAGCGAGCAAGAACGGAGTCAGCGTCCACGCCATTTCCGGCAGTCACGCGGTTCTGTTGGCGATGGACGCCGAGGCGCAAGCGCGAAAGGGGCTTCTCGGATTTGCCATCAAGGTGGGCGAAGTCGGCTCGCATCACGGCGGCTGGTTGCGGGGCTTCAAGTTCTTCGAGGCGACCGTGCCCGATCCTCGGCCCGGGGAACGGCGCAGCACTCTGGAGCAGCCGATCCAGAGTTTTCTCTGGGGCCATTACTCAGCCAGCCCGGACACGCCCTATCGCTATACGGTTCGTCCCGTCTATGGGAAGCCCGCCAGTCTGGAATACGGCGAAGACGTCTCGGTGGAGATCCGGACCGAGTCGACGATGTCCGGAATGCACAGCGTCTTTTTTAATCGCGGCGCCATTCCGAGTCAGGCGTTCGCGGACCTGTTCGGCAACAGGCCACCGGCCGACCCGAACGATCCCACCGCCGCTGACGTGAAGTGGCTGTCGCGGGGCTTGCTGGAAGCCGCGCTGGCCTTCATCGGGCAGGCACGGGGAAAGCATTATGCGCTGCGCGTGGCCGCCTACGAGTTCACCTATCCGCCCATCCTCGAGGCTCTCGCGGCCGCCGCATGTGCCGGCGCCGATGTGAAAGTCGTCTATGAGGACGGTCAGCAGAAGGTCAAAGGGGTGTTTTCCAATACCTCCACGACGGACATGAATCGCGCGGCTATCGCCAACGCTCATCTCCACGACAAGAACAATCTGACGCTCATACCGCGCACCAAGCGGCGGAGCATTCCCCACAACAAGTTCATCGTCCTGCTGGAGAACGACAAGCCGGTGCAGGTGTGGACGGGGTCGACGAACTTCACCTCGTCCGGATTCCTGGGCCAGACCAACGTCGGCCATATCGTTCGGGACGAGGCGGTGGCTCGCCAATACCTTGCCTACTGGATGGAGCTTGCGCAGGACCCCGAGCCCGAGCCTTTTCAGACTTGGTGCTCGGACCACTCGCCCTATCCGGGCGCGGACCTGCCGGCGGAAGGCATCACGACCATGTTCAGTCCTCGTCAGCGATCAAAGATGCTCGACTGGTACGGGAGCCGCATCGAGGGCGCCGCACAGACCGTCATGCTGACCGCGGCCTTTGGGGTGACGAAGAAGCTGGCGGAACGATTCGACAATGACCGCGACTTCCTGCGCTTCCTCCTGATGGAGCACAAGAATCGAAACGCGGCCACTCAGGCCATGTTGGAGCGGGATCGCGACACGCGCATTGCACTGGGCGCGGCGCTGAACAAGGACGCCATCCAGTTCGAGATGGGAGGGCACAGGCTGGACGAGTGGCTCCGGGAGGAGGAGCACTATCGCCACAAGGGTCACGTGTTCTATGTGCACACCAAAATACTGATGGTGGACACCATGACCGACGACCCGTTGGTGTTTTCCGGTTCGGCCAACTTCTCGAGCGCTTCGCTATTGAGTAACGACGAGAACATGCTGCTCATCCGCGGCGACACCAAGGTGGCCGATATCTATACCGTGGAGTTCATGCGCCTGTTCAATCATTTCTATTTCCGTTACATCGTCCAGATGCTCACCAAGCAGGGTCGGAACGACCCCACCAAGGCGGCGTTCCTCGATCCCACGGACTCCTGGGTGGCGACCAACTTCAAGCCGGGAACATACCACTGCCGGCGGCGCGAACTGTTTCGCTAGGACGGTACGACGCGGTCAATTGCCGAGACCGGATTTCCGGTAGCCCACCGGTTTGGCGAACTTGGGGTCCATCGCGGCGATCCCGGCAGGGGTCATGCCGATGACGAAGGGTTGCCGTTCCTTGTCTTCGAAGTAGAACAGGACGTAGCCCGCCGGGTAGAACACCAGGTCGCCCACCTTGGGGACGTCGCTCGGAGGCAGGGCTTCGAAGAGCCGGCGGCTGGTGGCGAGCAGGGTGTCGCCGGGGGTGACCGCGCCTCCGGGCAGGTTCAGTTCCTTCAGCACGTAGGCGGCGAAGCTGGGTGAATCGAATCCGACGTTCGGTGCCTGGCCACCCAGATGCCACCCCACACCCTGGTCCTTCAGGTGGAGAATCAGTTCCAGCGCCCGCGCCTGTTTCGGGTAGCGGCTGAAAATGACCTTGAGATCGACCGGGTCGATGCGGTGCATGTAGCGCGCCAGGTCCACGGTGTCCCGCAGGCGCTGGCGGGTCTCCTCGAGCTCGGCCTTGGTGGTCTGAAGCTCGGTCTTCGCCGCCTGCAGGGCGGACTGCAGCGACGACACCTCTTTCTGATAGCCCGCAATGTCGGTTTCGAGCCGGGCCTTCTCCTGCAGCAACGGGCCAATCTTGGCGCCCACGAACACCATGACGCCCACCGCCACCACCGCGACCACCAGCTGGATGAGCACCAGCGCCGGCAGCGCCTTGCCTTGATTCGCTACCGGGCGACTCTGACTCCTGTCAGTCCTCACTGGAAGACCTCCCTAGCGCGATCTTTATGATGCGGTACAGGATGATGCCCAGGCCCAGCAGGCCGCCGCCCACACTTGCGCCTTGAACATTGCCCAGGACCTCGGGTGAGATGGTCTGATTCATGACACCGATGATGGTGCCCAGGACCAGGATCAGCAGACATAGGCACGCCGTGCTGATCACGACCAGCGTGGCGTAGTCCTTGGGCGTCCATTCACTCGGCACGGCGTCCCTCGAAGGCGGATGCGGTGGCGCGGGCGGGCGATGAGCTCAGCGGGGAGCGGGCTGGGCGGCAGTCGGCCGGCGCAATGTCCTGCTTCGAAGTATGGTCGGTTCCCGCGGGACTGTCGACCGTGGCCGCCTGCTGACCCGTTCGGCTACCAATCCCATCCGGGCATTGACCTTCCGTCGCCAGCGCCTGCACGCGCCGAGCCCCTCAAATCGGCGTCGCGGCGGCTGTGCTACCGCTGAGGGTCCCCGGAGTACACGCAGCAATTGACGTTGTCATTCGCCCGCCCCCCCAACGCGGCACTCGAGCCCGATGCGCGGGCAGCAACAGCATCTCTGTGGGCCGCGGATACACCATTATCGGGATTGACTGAGGGCGTGCCTCCGTCTTAGTAGCGTGGCCAAGCCGAAGAGAGCAACACCGAACAACCATACTGCCGATGGCGCGGGCACGGCGCTGATATCCCCGTCGTGCACAGCCCATGCCGAGGGCGATCAGGCAGGCGCCGGCCGCGCCGATATGACGTGTCTGCGTGGGTTTGCCTCCTTCGGTCCGTATGTGCCTGGAGCGCAGAGCATGTCCACAACTTATCAGGGGGTGCCGCGGTCCATGTGCCGGAAAATCCCTACCGCGGCCTATAGGAAACCCCCTGTGTCGTCGTGAGTCCAACTGTTATCCCAGGATTACCCGTGTTCGGTTCGGGTGGCGCCTCCGTCCGTGCCTTACTGAGCCCGCAATGCGACGCGAGGTTGGCAGGGATTTCCAATCAGCGACCTCCCAACAATAGCATCGCCTTTTCTCACGCTGTTGGAACGGTGGCCCCTGCCGGTATGAGCCGCCCACGGTTGGCATCTCGCGCGGCCGTTGTCTAGGCTCATCAATACTTTGCCACGCGCAACCGGGAGGCAAGCATGAACGACGGAAAATCCCAACGGAACGGTGACATGCCCGATGCGCCGGCGGACGAGGCGCCGCCGGCACCACGTGTCAGCACAGGAAAGATGCACGAGAACGTGCCTATCTGGAGTGACCCCTGCTGCTCCTGCGAGGCGGAGCCGTATTGGCGGGAAGTGGCCGAGGAGATGGGCATCGACCTGGACGGCGACGGCGGCGAGACCTGAGCGGCGCCGGACTAGTGATACTTCTCCATGCTGACATGGCCGGGCTCGCGGCGCCGATGCCTGCGCATGCCGCGTTGTTCCAATACGGCCAGCGTGTCGGTGAGCATGCCCGCGTTGCCGCACAACATCACGTGGCTGGCGTCCGCGGAGAGCGCCATCCCCGCCTCCGCCTCGAGACGCCCGTCGGTGATGGCCGCCGGGATGCGCCCGTGCAACGCTCCGGGCAGTTGTTCACGGCTGGTGAACGGAAGGTAGCGAAGCTGATCGGCATGTTCTCTGCGCAAGTCGTCGATGGTGGAGCGATAGGCCAAGTCGGCTTCGTTGCGGGCCGCCTGCACCAGAACCACCTTCGCGAAGCGCCGCCACGGTGCGTCGGTCTTGAGGATGGACAGGAACGGGCCCACTGCAGTGCCCGTGGCCAGCAGCCACAGGTCCTGCGCCGGAGGCAGGTCGTCCAGGGTGAGCAGGCCGCCCGCCTGGCGCTGCACCCAGAGGGTGTCGCCGGGTTCCAGGGAGGCCAGCGGGTTGGACAAGGTGCCCGCGGGCACGATGTTGAAATGGATTTCCAGTAGCGGTTCGTCCGGGGCGTTGACGTAGGAGTACGGCCGCGCCACGCGCTCGCCATCCAGGTCCAGCCCGACCCGCGTGAACTGGCCGGCACGGAATTCGTCCACCTCCGCTTCGAAACGCAAAGAGAACAGCTCTGCCGTCCATTGGACCTTCTCCACCACTGTGCCGATCGTCCACTCTGCCATAGCGCCCTCCTGTGCAGTTCACTACCCTTGAACTAAGGCTTTCCGTTAGTTAATGCAACCGTGGAAGAGGTGGGGTGGCAGCGCGGACTCGCGGGCATTCGTATTAATACGTATTTCACGCGTGACGCACGCGCTAGTAGCATGGCCGACAGTATGGTGCGCCCGTGCATTAGCACTTTCGCGACAGGGAGAATGAGACGATGAAGTTCAGGAAGAGTTTGTTGACAACGACGGCGATGCTGGCCGCTTTGGCGGCCATTCCCGCCACCCAGGCCTGGGGGGCGGATTGGTACTTGGGCGCAGGTGTCGGCAGCGCTCACCTCAAGGGCGGGGCGGCGTCACTTGATCCGAATATCGCCGCCGAGGGCGCGGTCATCAGCCTGGACGACAAGAGCACCGGCTGGAAGGTGTTCGGCGGCTACCGCTTCAATCAGAACTTCGCCGCCGAGGCCATCTACGCCAATCTCGGCAAGTTCTCCGTGACCCATGCGCAGGTGGAACTGGGAAACGCGACTGATCGGGCCAAGCCTGATGCGCTGTGCCTGGCCGGCGTCGGCACCCTGCCGCTGGGCAGCAAGTGGTCGCTGCTCGGCAAGGCCGGCGTTTGCCATTGGAACGATCATCCGTCCGAAACCGAGGCGACGCCGGACGTCAGGATCGAGGATAGCTCCGGTACCGACCCCATGTTCGGTCTCGGCGCCAGCTACAGCGTGACCAAGCAGGTCGACATACGCGGTGAATGGGAGCGTTACCAGAACGTGGTCCACAATCGCGGCGACGTGGATCTGCTTTCCGTGAGTCTGAGCTACCGCTTCTGATCGGCCGTTGTGGCAGCGGAGTCGCCCGGACCTTGTTCGGGCGACTCCGCGCAAGCCGCAGGGCATTCCTCGTTTTCAGTTCCCGGTTCATGGGGCGGTTGTGGCCGGCCCACTCGCCCTTCCCCTATAACCCCTGAATCGGCCTGAATTTCAGTGTTCCGAATATGCGGTCGGTCTTGCGCGCGCCATCCAGGTCCAGCTCGACCCGCTTGAGTTGGGGCTTTCCGCCAGTGAACGCAGCCGGAGAAGGAGTGGGGCTCCGGTGTCAGGGGATGGCTGGAAAAATGTCGGCTGGCGGTCGTCACTCCGTCCGTGGTGCCTGTGGTGGTGCCTGTGGGGGGGCGTGCAGGTGGCATGGGTTTGTACTATTAGGAGCGTGTTGGGTGTGACTAGCGTTATCGGCGGCTGGCGTTTTTCTGTGGCCGCGCCGTGCACTTTGATGACAGGGAGGACGAAACGATGCAAATCAGGAAGGGTGTGTTTGTAACGATGACGATGCTGGCCGCATTGGCGGCCATTTCCGCTCCGCAGGCCTGGGGGGCGGATTGGTACTTGGGCGCAGGTGTCGGCAGCGCTCACCTCAAGGGCGGGGCGGCGTCACTTGATCCGAATATCGCCGCCGAGGGCACGGTCATCAGCCTGGACGACAAGAGCACCGGTTGGAAGGTGTTCGGCGGGTACCAGTTCAATCAGATCTGGGCCGCCGAGATGATTTACGCGAAGTTCGGCAAGTTTTCCCTCAACCATACGGTGCCGGGCGGCACGGCTGTCGACAGAGCCAAGCCCGACGCGCTGTGCCTGGCCGGTGTGGGCACCTTGCCGCTGAATGCCAAGTGGTCGGTGCTGGGCAAGGCCGGTGTTTGCCATTGGAACGATCATCCTTCCCAGAGCGAGTCGATTACGGCCATGGTCGACGGTGAGACCAGTTCCGGCACCGATCCCATGTTCGGTCTCGGTGCCAGCTACGCCGTGACCAATCAGGTCGACATACGCGGAGAGTGGGAGCGTTACCAGAACGTGGTCCACAATCGCGGCGACGTGAATCTGTTTTCCGTGAGTATGAGCTACCGCTTCTGAACCAAATGGCCGCCCTCCGGCGGCCTTGTCGAGACGCCGTCAGGTACAGGCCCCGGTGCGGGGGCCGTGCCTGGCGTTCATTTGTATTCCCGCGTGCTAGCACTGCCCGCGGCTGGCGGTGCCATCGACCAGCAGCAGGTGCTTGCCGGACGGCGTCCGTTGAAGCTCATCCACGGCGTGGACGCGAATGCGCAGGCGATCGGCATAGACGCGGTCGGCGACGTTCTGCAGTTCGGCGACCAACGATGGCGCGAGCGACAGGGACTCGGCCATCACCCGCATGGTCAGGCTACCGTTGGCCTCCTTGCGAAACTGGTAGCCCTTCAGCGCCGGAATCAGCTGCGGCTGCAGATGGATCAGGTCGACGACCAGCCTGGTCGTGCTGATCCGGCTGCCGTCGCGCAGGGGCACGAGGTCCCTGCGTGTCACCCACAGGGCGTCGAAAGCCGGATACGGGCAGCCGCACGGGCACGCGTCCTGCGGGTCCAATGCCCGCGCGGTGTCGCCTGTGTCGTACCGGACGAACGGGGTGGCCGTATGCACGAACGAGGTGACCACCAGTCGGCCCTCTTCTCCCGGCGCGACCGCGCGGCCCGCGCCGTCAAGGATTTCCACATGACCGACGAGGGGATGAACGTGATAGCGCCCGTGGCGGCATGACTGCGCCAGCATGCCGCTCACCTCCATGCTGCCATACAGGCCGAGCACCGAAACTCCGCTGAGACGCCCGATTTCCTCTTGTTGTGCCTGCGACAGATACTCGCTGGTGAACTGGATGCCGGCCAGCGCCGGTGGCATGCCGCCGCTCTCGGCCAGCGCCTTGACCATCGCATGGATGCCCTGGCTGAGGCCGCCGATGATTTGCGGGTTGTGTTCACGCACGACGCCCGCGAACCGGGCGCTGTCGTGTGCGGGGATGAACAGCCGGTCCGGGTACGGTGCGCGTCTTTCGTGCCGGTAACGGCGCATGCCGCGCAGGCCCGTCATGAAGACGTAGCGCGTCACGCCCCGCTGCTCGAACCAGCGGTCGAATTCGGCCGACACCTCGTGCAGCAGTGCGTAGCGCGACAGGGTGCGGTCGCGGTAGAACACGAAGGGCGCACCAGTGGAGCCCGAGGTTACTTCGCGCACGATCTGCCCCGCCCGCAGGTGGCGCCCCCGCCAGACCGTCTCCGGCAGGCGGCGAAACAAGTCCTTGGAGGTTTCCGGAAGCCGGCGCAGGTCCGCCGTGCCGACGCCGCCGGCGAACACGCCGCTTTCCACGTCGCGGTAGATGTCGGTGTGGCGCCGGGCGAGTTCCACCACGCGAGCGACCTGCCAGTCCAGGAAGGCCGGCAGATCGTCGTTCCGCAGGGCGCGGTCGAAGCGCGCCCGGAGCCAGCGGTACTCCGGCGCCCGCCGTGACAGCGTTCGCCAGGAGACGTTGTAGAGGCGCCGCCCGGCGCGTGCCGGCCAGCTGTCGGAGACATCCTGTCCCAGCCACGCTCCAACGACGCCTGTATCGGCCACCCTTGTCGTTGTCCCGTCCGTGCCATGCCCGGGCGCCGTCCTGTCAGTGGTCACTGGCTTTGACCGGAGCGAATTCCAGCGTCCCGAATATGCGGTCGGCTTTGTCGGCGAACCTCGGGTCCTGGTGACCGGGGTAGTAGCGCTGGGAATAGGTGATGTTCACGCCGACGGAGGGGTGGTCGGGATGCACGCAATTGATCGAGGCGATCTCCAGGATCATGTGTCCGGTGCGTTTCGAGCGTGTCTGGGGTTGCCGGTCCTCGGCGACGATATGGGAGCGGGCGCCCAGCCCGGTATAGGGGGCGACCGTATGGGTCAGGGTCTTGAACCGGTCCGTCGTGTCCCGTTCTTCCGCGGCCTTCACGTAGTCGGCCAGGGAGTCGTCGCTACCGAGCGCGGTCACGCGGGTGAGCATTGCGCTGATGATGAGGGTCTCGTCCGGGTAGGTGCCGGGCTTGCCCAGAACGACTCGTGCCGGGGCGCGGCCCGCGAGTTGCCAGCCGGGCTCGTTCAGGGACGCGAAGGAATAGCCGTTCAGCTGGAGGCGTGGGCCCGGGTCGGGCCGCTGCGGCGCGGACACGCAGGCCCCGAGGGCAACCGCCAGGCAGAGTGCCACCCATGCGCGTCCAGTGATCATGCGTGGTCCTCCCCGCGGTGGATTCCCTTAGATCCAGTATAGGCACAACCCGCCCAACGGCCCGTGGCGGCTCACATTACGGCACCGTCGGCCGGTCCCGCCGCGATGTGCGCTACAATGCCCGGCCCGAATATGCCGTCACGGCCCGAATTTGCCATGAATACCACCGCCGCCCATGTAAACACGACCGAGCGACCGATGGGGCGTCTAGCGACCCTGTCCTGGGCGCACTTCCTCAACGACGGTGCGGCCAACTACCTCCCGGGTGTGTTGCCGGCGGTGCTGTTGGCGTTGAACGTGCCGGTCTCCCTGGCCGGCAGCATCATGGCGGCGTTGCTTCTGGGTCAGGCCCTGCAGCCGCTGTACGGCTGGTTGTCCGATCACGTGGGCGGCCGCTGGATGATCTTCACCGGCATCGCCGGCAGCACTCTGGGCGGGGCCGCGGTGGGCCTCGCTCCCGGCTACTGGAGTCTGGTGGCGGTGCTGCTGCTGATCGGTTTCACCAACTCCATGTTCCACCCGCAGGCTTTCGCCGCCGTGCGCGGGCTGAGTATGGGACGGGACGGCTTCTTCATGTCGGTATTCCTGGTGGGCGGCGAGCTGGGGCGCGGCATCTGGCCGGTGCTGGGCAGTCTGGTCGTGGTGCACCTGGGCATTCATGCGCTATGGATCATGGCGCTGCCGGCGCTGCTGACCATCCCCGTGCTGCAGAGCCGAATCCCGGCGCTGCCCGCCCGCCATCCGGATTTGCCGCCCATTGCCTGGCGCCGGCACATGGGCGACATCGCCAACGTGGTCAGCTACTCGGCCATGCGTGCCACGCTCATGTTCAGCCTGGTGACCTTCGTGCCCCTGATGTGGCACGCCGAGGGCGGTTCGCTGGTCAGCGGTGCGTCCCTCATCAGCACCCTGCTGGTGACGGGCATCATCGGCAACCTGGGGGGTGGTCACCTGGCCGACCGCTTCGGCCGCCGGCCCGTGCTGTTCGTCGCGAGCGCCGCTTCCGCCGTGCTGCTGGCGCTGTTCCTGGTGGCCTCCGGGCCCTGGCCGTGGCTGATCCTGGGGCTCTTGGGCATCGCCATCTTCGCCACCCTGCCGCTGAGCATCCTTATGGGTCAGGACATCCTGCCGGAAAACCGCTCTCTGGGCGCAGGCCTCTCTCTGGGTCTGGCCAACGGCATCGGCGCCCTGGCTGTGATGGGCCTGGGCGTGCTGGCGGCCCATTGGGGTACGGCGACGGTGCTGTGGCTCAACGTCGGGCTGACCACGCTCACCTTGCTGCAAATCCCCTTCCTGCCGGAACGTCCCGCGCGTCCGTGAGTTAAGTCACCGGCCGGCCGCCGCCGGCCGGCACCTTACCGTCTGTTCATTTCCGTGTCACAGAACGGTCACCTGACTGACCAATACTGCCCCCGTCGACACGTAGCGGCAGCCTGCGACCCTGTACCTTCCTCGCTCCGCTGTCCTGTGCGCTCATTCAACGCTTCGCGATCGAGGAACGAACATATGGCGATTTTCCAGAAAACGATTTCCTTCACCCTGCGCGCCGGCCTGCTGGCTGCCGCCGCGGGCGCCGTGGCCACCCCGGCCCTGGCCGCGACCCTTTCCGGTGCCGGCGGCACGGCCATCTACCCGGTGCTGTCCAAGTGGGCCGCGGCCTACGAGAAGAAGACCGGCGTGGCCGTGAACTACCAGGCCATCGGTTCCGGTGGCGGCATCAAGCAGATCAAGGGCAAGACCGTCACCTTCGCCGACAGCGACATGCCGCTGAGCCCCCAGCAGCTCAAGCAGGCCGGCCTGGTGCAGTTTCCGGCCGTCATCATCGGCATCACCCCGGTGGTCAACCTGCCGGGTGTGAAGCCGGGTCAGATGGTGTTCAGCGGCAAGCTGCTGTCCGACATCTACCTGG
>Ga0315556_1001750_pt1 | contig 12823 bp, 10 predicted proteins | sample SalMarSW160310MG_FD_202112 | JGI IMG/M metagenome (GOLD analysis project Ga0315556, IMG submission 202112) | Salt marsh sediment microbial communities from the Plum Island Ecosystem LTER, Massachusetts, United States - Salt Marsh Sediment SW1603-10 ...
CGCGGTGGTCCTCCCCACCACCGGCGAGGTGGCCAACATCGTGATCGTCAACCTCGGCACGTTCGTCGGCGCGGTGTGCTTCCTCGTCGGCGGATACCTCCTCTGGCCGCCGGCCGATGCCTAGCCGGGCCGAGGCTCTGCGCTTCGCTGCGCAGGCTTGTACGCTGCCTGCGTGACCCAAACGCGCGAACCTCGCGTCCGTTTGCGGGACGTGACTCTCGACGACGCCGACGCCTTCGATGCGCTGCGACGCGGGGAGCTGACCGAGGGCGGCTACAACGACTTCGGTCTCGGGTTCGAGGCGATCGACCGGCGGCGTCTCGTCCTCGGTCCACCGCGCGGCGTCGACGGTGGCGTGATGCTCATCGAGCGGATCGCGGATGGACGACCGATCGGCACCCTCGGCTGGCGACGCATCCAGTACGGCCCGAACCGTGAGTCGGACGCCTGGATGATCGGCATCGAGCTCGAGCCCGATGCGCGCGGCCAGGGCTACGGCTCCGAGGCGCAGCGGCTCGCGGCGGACTACCTGTTCGAGACGACCCCCGTCCACCGCGTGGAAGCCTCCACGGACGTGGCCAACATCGCCGAGCGACGGGCGCTCGAGAAGGCCGGTTTCACGCGCGAGGGGGTCAACCGCCAGGCACAGTTCCGCGCCGGCACCTACCACGACCTCGTGCTCTACGCGCGGCTCCGGTCCGACCCCGGCTGACGCCCCGCGCTCCCGTCATACAGGGCGCGGCGCGGCAGGCCCGTTGCCGTCGCGACGCGCTTGGCCGCCTCGCCCCGGGCGACGCCGGCGAGGACGAGGCGGTCGACCTCGGCCCGTGCCCGATCGACGACCACGACCCGCTCCTCGTCCCGTGCCGCATCCTCGCCGCCGCTTCCCGATCCGACGACGACCACGACCTCGCCCCGTGCCGGGATCTCGCCGCTCGCCGCCATCGCCGCCAGCGCGCCCAGCGGTCCGCGGGTGGTCGTCTCGTGAAGCTTGGTCAGCTCGCGGCACACGGCCGCGGGACGCCCGTCACCACACGCCCCGGCAAGGTCGCGAAGCGTCGCCGCCAATCGGTTCGGCGCCTCGAACACGACGCTGCCACGCTCGTCACCGGCGATGCGCGCGAGTCGCTCGCGCCGCTCCCGGCCGCGCCGCGGCAGGAAGCCCTCGAACGACCAGCGCGGCCCGGCGATCCCGCTCGAGGCCACCGCCGCGAGCACCGACGACGGTCCGGGAACGGCGACCACCTGACCACCGGTCGCGGCCCAGGTGGCCACGATCCCCTCGCCCGGATCGGAGACCAGTGGTGTGCCGGCATCGGTGACGAGCGCCAGGTCCGCCCCACCGGCGAGGTGGGCGAGCAACTCCGCCGCCCGCGCGGGTCCGCTCCGGGCGTGATAGCTGACGGTGCGCGTGCTGATCTCGTGCCGGCCGAGCAGCCGCTTCGTGATCCGGGTGTCCTCGGCCGCGATGAGCGGCACGGCGCGCAGGACCTCGATCGCGCGCAGCGTGATGTCCCCCAGGTTGCCGATCGGCGTGGCCACCACGTACAGGATCCCGCCACCCGGGCCCGGGGTGTCCGCGTCCGAGGAGGCCCTGGGCTCGTCCGCCGCCACGACGCCCGGGCTCAGGTCCGTGCCGAGCCGGGCCGGCGACGCGGATAGAGGTAGTCGAGCCCCGCGGTCCGCGGCCCGAGCTTGGCGATCGGCGGCACCTGGCGCTTGAACTCCGATGTCGCAACCATCCGATCCACGCGTTCGACGGTCGCACGATCGAAGCCCATCGCGACCATCTCGTCCACGCTCCGCCGCTTGTCGATCCGCCAGAACAGGAGGCGGTCCAGGTCGTGGTACGTGAACCCCGCCTCGGTCTCGTCGGTCTGCCCGGGCCACAGATCGGCCGAGGGCGCCTTGCGGATGATCGCCTCGGGCACGCCGATGTCGGCCGACACCTGCCGGACCTGGCTCTTGTACAGATCGCCGATCGGATTGAACGCACACGCCGAGTCACCGAACAGGGTCGTGTAGCCGATGAGCGATTCGGTCTTGTTGCCGGTGCCGACCACCAGGCCACCCCAGGTGACGGAGCGGTCGTACAGGGTACTCATCCGCATCCGTGCCATGAGGTTGCCGCGCCGGAGCGGGCTCGCGTCGAGACCCTCGGGTCCGGCGGCACCGGCCGCCCCGTCACGCCCAAAGAAGCCGTCGACCATCGGGCTGATGTCGACCACCTCGGACGCGCAGCCCAGCCGCCGGACGACCTCCTCGGCGTCCCCGCGCGATGCCGGGGACGAGGTCCGGTAGGGCATCAGGACGCACAGCAGCCGCTCGGCGCCGATCGCCTCGGCGACCAGGAACGCGACCAGCGCGGAGTCGACTCCGCCTGACAGCCCGACCACCGTCCGGTCGAACCCCGCCTGCTGGATCTGGCCACGAATGAACGCGCCGATGACGCGGCGCGCAACCGCGGTGTCGATCGCGAGCTCGTCGGGCAGGACGAACATGGGGGCTCCAGCGTCGGTCATGGCTCGGTGGCCACGGCTCCGGCGTCGGCGCTGGCCCGGCGCTCATCGTCGTGCGGCGATGGCGCCCCGACGTCCGCGGTCGAATCGGGTGCCAGCCCCGCCCGCTCCGCGACCAGACGGCGCCATTCCCGCACCACCAGCTCGGGTCGCTCGTCGCGGAGCAGCGGCAGGGCGATGCGCTCGCGTCGCACGTCTGCCAGGTCCACGTCGACCGAGAACAACCCCTCGTCGAACATCGGCGCCGAGAACAGCGCGGCGCCGCTGGGCGCGATCACCTCCGATCCGCCCCAGAACGAGATCGACTCGTCGACGCCGACCCGATTGCAGAACACCACGAACGACGTGGTCAGCTGGGCGTAGGTGCGCATCAGCGTCCGCCACGAGGTCGCCGTCCCGAGTCCAACCTCGTTGGTTGCCGCGAGATCGCGACCCGGCGACGAGGAGACGTTGATCAGCAGCTGGGCGCCGCCGAGGGCGAGCAGCTGCGGCGTCGATACGTGCCAGAAGTCCTCGCACACCGCCAGCCCGACCCCCACGCCAAGCCGCGATGGGGCCGCGCGCAGGACGCCACCCGGAGCGTAGAACCGGCGCTCGTCGAACAGGCCGTAGGTCGGCAGGTACACCTTGCGGTGGACGTGACGGATCTCGCCGTCCTCGACCAGAGCTGCGGCAATGAACAGCCGGTGATCGGCCGACTCCTCGACGAACGAGACCACGGCCGAGATCCCCCCGGTCGCCGCCACGAACCTGGCAAGCCTGGGGTCATCGAGCCGGATCGCGACCTCGGCCGCGAGATCCTGAAGCTGGTAGCCGGTCAGCCCGAGCTCGGGGAAGACGACCAGGCCCGCGCCATCGGCCCGCGCCTCCGCGAGCAGCTCATGGTGGCGCGCGAGGTTGGCTTCGAGATCGCCCAGGCGCGGCGCGATCTGGGCGAGGGCGATCCGCAGCGGTTGCATCGGTCGAGTCTAGGCCACCACCTCGGGACGCCGTCGGCCACGGAGCCCCGTCCGACCGGGAATGGAGGCCCGACGCTGTTGACTCGGATCCCGCGCCGGGATCATGGGCCCGACCGCGGGCGATGCTAGGCTGGCGCCGGCCCGCCGGGCTACTGATCCCTGGCTTCCCCCCGCGCCCTCATCCACGTCCCGCCCCCTCGCTTCGCGTGCCGATGCCGACCCGTCTGAAGGCCCCGCCCGCCGCTGCCATCGCAATCATGGTGACCGCGCTCCTCTCCGGATCATGCTCGCCGGTGCCCGTCGTGACCCAACGTCCCGGGACCGCCGCGCCAAGCGTTGAGCAGACGCCCTCACCGGCATCCACCGATGAGCCGTTTCGGACGGCATCCTGGCCGACGTCCGGGTCGGCCTGCGAGCGGCCGGGTTACACGGGTCTGATCGGTCGCATCGAGGCCCCGGATGCGCGGACCGTCCGGTTCACACTGTGCCGGCCCGACGCCGCCTTCCTCGCCCGCCTTGCGCACCCGGCCCTGGGGATCCTGGACACCACGTCCCTGGACCGCCTCGCGGCCGACCGGGCATCGGCGACCGCGCTTGCCGGCAGCGGGCCGTATCGGATCGATCACTGGACGCCCGGTGACAACGTCCGCCTGGTCCGCGTCGCTCCCGATCCGTCGTCCGACGCGAAGGCCGACACGATCGTCCTGCGCTGGTCGGCCGATCCGGCGGTCCGGACCGACGCGCTGCAGTCGGCCGCGGTGGACGGCATCGACGACCCTGGGCCCGCCGCGCTCGATCGGATCGCCACGCTGCCCGAGCTCACCGTCATGCCCCGCGTCGGGCTGGCGATGAGCTACCTGGCGTTCGGGCGAGGATCCGCATTCGGGCAGGTCGCCGTCCGCCGCGCGATCGCCCAGTCCCTCGACCGTAGGGCGCTGGTGACCGCGGCGTTTCCGGCCGGCTCGGTCACGCCGACACACGCCGTGCCATGTGCCATCCCCGATGCGTGCGACGGCAAGGCGTGGTACGCGTTCAACGGCCCGGCCGCGACCGCCGCGCTCGACACAGCCGGCTTCGATCTCAGCTCCACCTACCCGCTCCACGTCCCCGACCGACCGGTGCCGGGCCTGCCGGATCCCGCCGGCGTCGCGGCCGCGGTGCAGGCGCAGCTCGCGTCGAGCATCGGCCTGCAGGTCAAGATCGACACGATGCCCGTCGCCGACTATGAGCCCGCGGTGGCCACGGGCTCCCTCGACGGCATGTACCTGGGTGGCGCGACCTCAGCCGTCGCCGACACGGGCGTCTTCCTGGAGCCGCTGTTCGGTCACGGGCTCACCAGCACACCGGCCCGTCGCGCGACGTCCGTGGCAGACGACCTGGACGCGGCGGCGTCAACGACCGACGGGCCGACGCGGCTGGCCGCCTTCTCGCACGCCAGCGACACGATCCGCGACCGTGCCGTGATCGTGCCGCTGGCCGACCCCGGGTCGGTGGCCGTGTTCCGGTCCGACGTCGAGGGCGCCGCGACCGCACCGCTCGGGCTGGATCCCCTGGCAGCCACGACGCCCGCCGACCGCAGGCAGGTCGTGTTCATGCAGTCGACGGAGCCGCGGGGCGCCTACTGCGGCGATCAGTCGTCCGATGACGCCTTCCGGCTGTGCGCGCTTGTGACCCAGGGCCTGTACGGCCTCGACGTGGAGACGCTCACTCCGGTCCGCCGCCTCGCGCAGCGCTGCACGCCGAACGCGGACGCGATCGTCTGGACCTGCCGCCTGCGCGGCGGGGTGACGTTCCAGGACGGCTCCTCGCTCGACGCGGGTGACGTGCTGGCATCGTTCGTTGCCCAGTGGGACGAGTCGCAGCCGCTGCGGCGATCGGACACGGCAAGCTTCGACGCGTGGGGCGCGTTGTTCGGCGGGACCATCGGCAGCCGCTAGCGTCGCGGCCGCCGGCACAGCGGCGACGGCTACCGGGGGATCTGCTGGTCCCTGACCGACGCTGCTTCCTGCGCCGCCGCTGCGGCAGCCGCGGCTTCAGCCGCCGGGCTGGCATCCGCGACCACCGATCCGACACGGATCGCACCCGTCCCGGCAGGCGGCTCCGCGACCGGGAAGTGACAGGCCACCCAGTGGTTGGGGGCGATCTCGGTCAGCGGCGGCACCTCGACGGCACACCGCTCCTGGGCCTGGAAGCAGCGAGTCCGGAACACGCACCCGCTGGGCGGGTCGATCGGGCTCGGCACGTCGCCCTGGAGCATGATCCGGCGCCGATTCCGCTGGATCGTCGGATCCGGGATCGGGATCGCCGACAGCAGGGAGTGCGTGTACGGATGGAGCGGCGCCGTGTAGATCACGCGCCTCGGCGCCGATTCCACGATGTGGCCGAGGTACATGACCGCCACTCGGTGCGAGATCTGCCGGACGACCGCGAGGTCGTGGGCCACGAACAGGTAGGTGAGCCCGAACTCCTCCTGGAGGTCGTGCAGCAGGTTGATGATCTGGGCCTGGATCGAGACGTCGAGGGCCGACACCGGCTCGTCGCACACGATCAGCATTGGTCGCAGCGCGACCGCCCGCGCGACGCCGATCCGCTGGCGCTGGCCGCCGGAGAACTCGTTGGGATAGCGGTTGTAGTGCTCCGGGTTGAGACCGACCCGCTCCATCAGCTCCTGGACGGCGGCCTTGACACCGCCCGGTGGCACCACTCCCTGGATCCGGAACGGCGCGCTGATGATCGTGCCCACCGTGTGCCGCGGGTTGAGCGCGTTGTACGGGTCCTGGAAGATCATCTGCGCCTTCCGGCGGATCGGCCGGAGCGCCTGCTGCGAGAGCGTTGCGATCTCCTGGCCGTCGAGCTCGATCCGGCCGCTGGTCGGCTTGATCAGGCGCAGGATGGTCCGCGCGGTCGTCGTCTTGCCCGAGCCGCTCTCTCCCACCAACCCGAGCGTCTCGCCCGCGTTGAGCGTCAGATCGACGCCGTCGACAGCCTTGACCTGGCCGACGGTCCGGGGGATGAGCCCGCGGGATCGGACGGGGAAGTAGGTGTGGAGATCCGTGACCCTGAGAATCTCGCGTGCGTCTTCGGTCATCGTTCAGCTCCGGCGAGGAGGCGGAGCACCTCTTGCGAGATCTCCCGGCGCTCTTCAGTCGGGATATGGCATCGGACGAGGTGGTCCGGCCCGGCCGGTAGAAGCTCGGGCCGGACGGTCGCGCAGGCGCCGTCGGGGACCCGGTCGGTGTAGGTGCAGCGCGGCTGGAACACGCAGCCGGGTGGCAGGGTGATCGGCGACGGCGGGTTGCCGGGGATCGGCTCCAGCCGCATGGACCGCTCACGGTCCATGCGCGGGACCGAGGACAGCAGGCCGAGCGTGTACGGCATCTGTGGTTGGTCGTACAGGACACCGGTCGGGGCGACCTCCACCAGTCGACCGCCGTACATCACCGCCACGTGGTCGGCGACATCGGCCACGATGCCGAGGTCGTGGGTGATCAGGATGACGGTCGTCCCGAACTCGTCCTTCAGCGTCGTGATCAGCTCCAGGATCTGGGCCTGGACGGTTACGTCTAGCGCCGTGGTTGGCTCGTCCGCGATCAGCAGCGCGGGTGAGTTGATGAGGGCCATGCCGATCATCACGCGTTGGCGCATGCCGCCCGACAGCTGGTGCGGGTAGTCGTCGACCCGCCGCTCGGCGGCCGGGATCCCCACCTTCTTGAGCATCTCGATCGTCTCGCGCCGCGCCGCGCTGTTGCTCACCGAGCGATGGGCCTGGATCGCCTCGACGATCTGGTCGCCGATCCGGTAGAACGGGTGCAGGCTCGACATCGGATCCTGGAAGATCATGGCCATCTGCGAGCCGCGAAGCTTCTGGACCTCATCCGGCGACAGGCCGAGCAGCTCCTCCCCGTCGAGCCAGATCTGGCCCGACATCTTCGCGGCCTGCCGGTCGACGAGACCCATGACCGCCTGCGCCGTGACGCTCTTGCCGGAGCCGGACTCGCCCACGATCGCGAGCGTCTGACCACGTTCGATCGACACGGTGACGCCATCCACCGCCCGCACGAGGCCGTCCTCGGTGCTGAACGCGACCGAAAGGTCCTGTATGGCGAGAAAGCGCTGATCCGGCGATCCGTTCCCCTGGTTCATGAGACCCGGACCCGCGGATCCAGCACCCCGTACAGCAGGTCGACGACCAGGTTTGCGAAGATGATGAACGTTGCCGTCATCAACGTGATGCCCGTGATCAGCGGCAGGTCCGCGTTGAGGACCGAGCCGATCGCGAGCGAGCCCATGCCCGGCAGGCTGAAGATGCTCTCGGTGATGATGGCGCCGCCTAGCAACCCGGCGAGGTCCAGACCAGCCGCCGTGACGATGGGTGTCAGCCCCGCCCGCAAGGCGTGCTTGACCACCACCGTCCGTTCAGGCAGGCCCTTGGCGCGAGCCGTGCGTATGTAGTCGTCGCCGAACACCTCGAGCACCTGGTTGCGCGTGAGTCGCATGTAGAAGGCGGCGTACAGCACGGCGATGACGATCCACGGCAGAGCCATCGTCTGCACGAAGCGCACTGGGTCCTCGAACGGCGACACCCACGACGGGAAGGGCAGCCAGTGCCACTTGAGGATGACGAAGAAGATCAGCACGAGCCCGATGAAGAACGAGGGCAGCGAATAGCCGACCAATGCGACCCCCATCACCGACCGATCCTGCCAGCGGCCCCGCCGCAGCGCGGCGTAGATGCCCGCGGAGATGCCGGTCGTGAGCCACAGGATGAACCCGCCGGACGCAAGCCAGAAGGTCACCGGCAGGGCGCGCATGATGAGCGTCAGCACCTGCTCGCGATGGTTGAACGAGTAGCCGAGGCAGGGGGCGTTGCAGATGATCGGCTGGGGTGAGTCGGGTGAGAACACGCGACCGACGAACAGCCCGCTGACGAACTTCCAGTACTGCGTCAGGATCGGCTCGTCGAGCCCGAGGCGATGCCGGTTGGCCTCGATGATCTGGGGCGTGCATGCCTTGCCGCAGGTGAGCCGGGCCGGGTCACCGGGCAGGAGCGTGAACAGGAAGAACACCGTGAGGGTGAGCAGGAACAGCAGCATGACCATCAACAGGACGCGGCGAACGGTGTATCCGAGCACGCAGCTTGCCTTTCCTTCTCATGGATGCCGTTACCCCAGGAGAGCGGCGTCGCCGCTCTCCTGGGGTCGTTGTGTGGCCTACGTACGGGTGCCTTACGGCATCACGTACATCTCGGCGTACGGCCACGAGCCGTACGGAGCCCACTGGTAGTCGGGCTGCGGGCCGACCTTGGTGCCGGTCATGACCTGCGTCAGGCCGAACGTGGTCGGGATCGCGTAGACGTTCTGCATGGCCTCCTTGTTGAGGTCCTGCCACATCTTCGCCTGGGTCGCGTGGTCGAGCTCGGACAGCGCGGCCGAAACCTTGTCGTTCCACTGCGGATCATTCGTTCCGGCGTTGGCACCGTCCACGCGGGACAGGTCCCAGCCGCCCTTCTGGGTGAACAGCGGCGGGATGATGGTCGAGGCGTTCGGCCAGTCAGGACCCCAGCCGGCCCACCCGAACTCGGAGGCCTTCTTGTCGTCGAAGACGATGCTGTAGTACTGGCCCGGCTCGATCGGGTTCGCGGTGACGTTGAAGCCCGCCGCGCCCAGCGAGGCAACCACGATCGCGGCTTCCTTGTCGCGGGTCGGGGTCTGCGGGTAATCCCAGGTCAGGCTCGGCGCGGCCTCGCCCGACTCGGTGATGAGCTGCTTGGCCAAGTTGGGATCGCCGTTGTCCGGGATCGCCTGGCCAAACATGTCGGTCCACATCCCGGTCGGAGCGTACTGATCGCCCAGGTTCGGCTTGATGACGCCGTCGCCGAGGTCACCGGCAAACGCGCCGCCGGAGTTGGTCCGGATCGCGCCCCGATCAAGGGCGACCGCCATCGCCTGGCGGATCTTCACGTTCGGGACCTTGTTGACGTCGATGAAGTAGTAGCGAGCGTACGGGTCGTAGTCGCTGATCGCGCGGCCCGCGAAGTCGGGGTTCGGGGTCTTCGGATCCGCGAACACCGTGGCCAGGTTCTCGGGCTGGACCGCACCGTACTGGACCGCGAAGGCGTCGTTGCCCTGGCTGGCCATGAGCCGCTGGTCCATGACCTTCGCGTCGATCCCGAAGTCGACCTCCCACTTGTCCGGGTAGGCCTTGCGGATCGGGTCGCTGGCCGCGTTCCAGTTCGGGTTCCGCACCAGGACCATCTTGCCGCCGTTGCCGGTGGTGTAGCTGTCGATCTGGTAAGGCCCAGACGAGACGTAGTTAGCGGGGTCGCCGTAGGTCTCGCCGGTGTCCTTGGCCTTGGGGACCGGGAACATCCCGAGGGTCGTGGCGAAGTTGAAGTCCGCGACGGCCTGGTTCAGCTTGAATGTGATGGTGTTGCCGTCGCAGCTGACAGCCTTGTCGTACAGCGCCTGCTGGTCCGCGGTTGCCTTGTAGGGCCCCGGGTACTCCGAGTTGCCGTCGGCCTTGGTCGGGATATCGAGGTACTGGATCTGATAGGTCGGACCCTGGTTGATCACGTCGGTCGCGAAGGTCCGCGACACGCCGTAGGCGACGTCCGCGCACGTGATCGGCGAGCCGTCCTGCCAGGTGATGCCGTCACGCAGGGTGAACGACCACGTCTTGGCGTCCGCGCTGGCGGTGCCGGTGTCGGTCGCGAGGTCGGGGACCAGAGTGTCCGCCTCGGCCGGGTCGGACGAGAACTTGAAGGACACGAGGCCCCGCATGATCGTCGACCCGAAGAAGGCGAGATCCTCGCCGGTGTAGACCCGCTCGGGGTCAACCTGGTCCCACTGCTCGGCCTGGGTCAGCATGTAGATGGTGCCGCCCGGCTGCCCGCCGGAGGGCGCCTCGCTGGGGGCCATGGACTCGCTCGACGGTGCCGAGGTGCCGGGCGCCGTCGAAGGCGCGGCCGGCGACGGGGTGCTGCTCGAGCCGCCACAGGCGGCAACCACCAGCATCGCGGTCATGCCGAGCGTCAAGACGCGCAAACGCGTCTCGTTTCTGACCATCTGTCTCCTCCATGAGATGCCGGGACTCCCCGGCTTGCGGTTGATGGTACAGGTTGCGCCAGCGGTCAGTGCTGCACGCACCCTGCACACGGGAGCGCCACGCGCAGGGTAGCAGGACGCCTAGGACACGGTCTTGGGATCGAGGGCATCGCGCAGCGAGTCACCGAGCAGGTTGAACGACACCACGAGCACGACCAGGATCGTGCCCGGAATGAACAGGTAGGTGGGCACGGCGTTGAAGTAGCTCACGGAGTTGGCGAGCATCGAGCCGAAGGTCGTATCGGGCGGGATCACGCCGACACCGAGAAACGAGAGCGCGGCCTCGAACCCGATGTACGCCGGGAGGGTGAGCGTCGCATACACGATGATCGGCGCCCACAGGTTGGGCAACATCTCGGTGAACAGGATCCGCCGGCGGCTCGCCCCCATCGCGACCGCCGCCTCGACGAACTCGCGCTCGCGCAGGCTGAGGACCTGGCCGCGCACGATGCGGGCAAGGTACGGCCAGCCGAAGATGCTCATCACGAGGATCAGGTACATGACCCGCGACGCGTTGCCCTGAGGCACCCCCAGCTGCGTCAGGCGCTGGGTGAGGACGCCGGACAGTGCGATGACGATCAGCAGGAACGGGAAGGCGAGCACCAGGTCCATCAGGCGTCCGATGAGCGCGTCGGTCCAGCCCCCGCTGTAGCCGGCGATGATGCCGACGACCGTCCCGATGGTGACCGTGAGGAACGTTGCGGTGGTCGAGATGATCAACGAGATCCGAAGGCCGAACAGCAGCTGGGCGAAGATGTCCCGTCCGGTCCCCCACTCGACTCCGAAGATGTGCTGGGGGCTGATCCCGCCCCACGCCCCGATGGGCGCACCGGCCTTCTCGGCGCTGACCGCCGACGCATCGAACGCGTAGGGCGAAAGGCCGATCATGCCGGCGACCACCGGGCCGAAGACCGCGGTCAGGTACATCACGATCAGGATCAACAGGCACACCATGGCGACGCGATCGCGCCGCAGACGTGCCCAGACGATCTGGCGAAGACTTCTGCCTACCACGGCCGCGAGAATAACAGAACGCGTCGCGCCGATGACCGTGCACGGGATGGGCGCCCGTCACCTGCCTCGAGGCGGCGGCGACCGCAGGCGCGGAACCGTGCGCCCCGCGTAGCTAGTCGGGACATGGCGTCTCGGCGCCGGTCATCCCCCGCCAGCGGAGGTTGGGCTGCCGGGCGGCGGTCGCCTCGTCGAGCCGGCGCACCGGCGCGTCGTGCGGCGCGCCGGTGACGAGCTCGGGATCGGTCTCGGCCTCGTGCGCGATCTCGATCAGGGCATCGGCGAACGCGTCGAGCGTCTCGATCGACTCGGTCTCGGTGGGCTCGATCAGCATCGCCTCCTCGACCGTGAGCGGGAAGTAGATGGTGGGCGGGTGGAAGCCCTTGTCGATGAGCCGCTTGGCGATGTCGAGCGTGCGCACGCCGGTGCGGTGCTTCAAGGCCGCCGCCGAGGCCACGAACTCGTGCTTGCACGGCCGATCGAACGGCACATCGAGCGCCGCGGCGACCCGGACCCGCAGGTAGTTCGCCGCCAGCACCGCGTCGTCGGACACCTCGCGCAGCCCCGCGGCGCCGTGGGCCCGGAGATAGGCGTAGGCGCGCACGAGCACGCCCGTGCTGCCCACGAAGCTGCGCATCCGCCCGATCGAGTCGGGGCGCTCGCCCCACGCCTCGAGGCGGTACCTGCCGTCGTCGGCGCGAAGGACGCGGGGGGACGGCAGGAACGGCACCAGATGGGCACGCACCCCCACCGGTCCCGCGCCCGGACCCCCGCCGCCGTGCGGGGTGCTGAACGTCTTGTGGGTGTTGAAGTGCATCACGTCGAACCCGGCTTCGCCAGGCTTGAAGCGGCCCAGGATCGCGTTGAGGTTGGCGCCGTCCATGTAGGCCAGGGCGCCGGCAGCGTGGGTGGTTTCGAGCAGCTCGCCGATCCGGTGCTCGAACAGCCCGAGCGTCGATGGGTTGGTGATCATGATCGCCGCGGTCCGCGGTCCGAGCGCCGCCCGGAAAGCGTCGAGATCCACCCCGCCGTCGGGTGCCGACGGAATGGTGATCGTGTGGAAGCCGGCCATGGACGCCGTGGCCGGGTTGGTGCCGTGGGACGAGTCGGGGATCAGCACCTCGGTGCGCTCGAGATCGCCGCGCGAGCGATGGTAGGCGCGGATCACCAGGATCCCGGTCAGCTCGCCCTGGGCGCCGGCGGCGGGCTGGAGCGTGACCGCGTCCATGCC
>Ga0315556_1001752_pt1 | contig 12821 bp, 8 predicted proteins | sample SalMarSW160310MG_FD_202112 | JGI IMG/M metagenome (GOLD analysis project Ga0315556, IMG submission 202112) | Salt marsh sediment microbial communities from the Plum Island Ecosystem LTER, Massachusetts, United States - Salt Marsh Sediment SW1603-10 ...
CTGGATCGGCGGCGCGTACCAGGCGTTTGTATGCGGACAAGTCGAGGACCATGCGGAGCGTGCTGAACGGTTGGCGGTCGGGCGAAAAGCCAAGCTTGAAATGGAGGAGCGAGTCCTGGTTGGCGCCGACGCCGCCACCCAGGTGCAGGATCTGGCAGCCCTGCTCACGGCCCCACATGCTCGCGTGGTGGATCATCAGCTTCGTGGGCTGCAGATGGATCGACTCCTCCGCGGTGCCGGACAGGTGGTATTCCACGATCGATCCCGACCTCACGAACAGGCCGGCAGCGGCAACGTCTCCGTCGCGCTCAACCACGCACAGCTTCAGTCGGTCGCCCAGCGCGTCTCGCAGCTCCGCGAAATAGGCGTCGTCGAAGAAGTAGAAGGCTCCCGCTCCGCGACGCTCCATCGTCTCTCGATAGAGCCGCTTGAACGTGTCGAGGTGGCGAAACTCCTCGTCCATGCGGGCGACGAAGCCAAGGCGGCGGGTTCGCACGATGTCCCGCCGGTGGTTGTTTCGCAGCTTCGCCCACAGATCTCCGTCCGGTCCGGTCAGGTCGATCCTCACGGTGTCGCCATGCTCGACCAGGGTGCCCAGCCCGGCCGGTGGGATCGGGTTGAGGATCGGGTGAAGCCGGATGAACACCGACACGATGCCAGCGCCGCGCAGCAGCTCGCGGCAGGCCACCATCGCGATTCTCTGGAAGTCCGGGTCGCTATCGGTGAACAACGGACCTGGATAGCCGTACGGCGAGGTTGCGTCGACGCCGCCGCCCTCGACGTCGCGAATGATCAGAGGCAGCAGCATGGCGCGGCCTCCCATGGTCAGATGCAGCGCACAAGCCCGGCCTCGCTCCCGGGTGGCGCACATGGTGACGTAAGCCGGAAGGTGATAGAAGTCGTGCGGGATCGAATCGAGCATCGCCCCCCATTCGGGGGCGTCTGCGCCGATCAGCCCACCATCGATCGTCAACGGCCTCCCCTCGATCTGGCGTGACGGCTCCGGCTCATCGAGCAGGTCCCGGATCATGAGCAGCTCGCCGCGCTCCACCCCAACGTACGCGTAGCCCAGCGATTCGTACAGCCGCCGAGCCCGCACGTTGTCAGGGTGCACCCTCAGGCGCATCGCGATCGCACCACGTCGCCGGGCCTCGTCATGCAGCATGCCCATCATCCGTCGTCCGAGCCCACGACCCTGAAGCTTCTTGCGGACGGCGATCCCGAGCGTCGGAAGGGGATAGCCCTCGTCCCAGCCACGCAGCATGCCGTACGCCGCCGGCTGGCCGTCCTCGGACAGCAGGATGTAGGTGTCTCGACCGACGCGCTGCGCGATCTTGCGCGCCTCCTCGGCGGTGAACGGGTGCGGCCGGAAGAACCTGTCGTCGATCTCCTGGAAGATGTCCGCGAGGTCGGGCACGTCCGCGGGTCCGACCACCCGAAGGGGTCCCCGACGCGCACCTGTTTCCACGCCGCCATCGTAGGAGCGATCCGTGGTTTGCGCTTATGGGCGGTGGGACCCTCGGCGGACGCGGAGCCGACGGGCTCTGGTGGCCAGCCGATGCCCTGTGCCGTGAGCGGCGAGCAGAAGCCAGTTGAGCCAGTTCCCCCCGTACGGTACATAACACCGAACGGGATGCCCGGCTCGGACGAGACCAAGCTGCAGGTTCCTCTTGACCCCGTAGAGCATCTGGAACTCGAAGGCCGAGCTGGACAGGCCCGCCCGTTGCTGAACAGCCTGGCTCCAGGCGATCGCATTGATGTCGTGGGTCGCGATCGCGGGGGTTGTCGCCTGGCGCACCAGCGTCTCGATGTCGCGCCGGAAGGCCGCGTCGATCTCGGCTCGTTCCCGGAGGACGACACCCCCCGGCTCACGGTAGCCACCCTTCACCAGCCGGATCTGAGAGCCCCGTGACGCCAGCTGGCCGAGGTCATAGGGGGGGTTGCGAAGATATGACTGGATCACGATCCCGACGGTCTGGCTGCCGAACTGCTGCTCCATCTCGTCGAACATGGCGAGGGTGCGCTGGACGTACGCGGCCTCCTCCATGTCAATGCGGACGAAGTTGCCAACCTCCGCAGCGCACTCGAGGATCCTGACCAGGTGCTCCCGGCACAGCTGCGCGTCGATGTCCAGCCCGATGCCGGTCAGCTTGATGGAGACGTTGGACTCCAACCCCTCAGCCTGAATGGCCCGCAGGGCAGCGATGGCCATCTCGGCACCGGCCTTCGCCTCCGCTTCGTCGACAATGTGCATGCCCAGGGCGTTGAGGGATCCCGTGATCCGCTCGGGGTTCAGGGCACGTACGGCTGCCAGGCCAGCGCTGAGATCCTCACCGGCGACCAGCCGCCAGGCCAGATCCCGAAACCCTGGCGTGCTCATCACGAGCTTGCGAAGGCCGGGTTTCCCGGCCGCCTGGATCGCGAGGTTACGAATCACCACCCTGTCCGATGACCTCCTGACACGCCGCCTCGGCCGTGCATGGGCTGTATGGCTGAGTGTCGCATAGCGGAGCGAACCGCAGATCCGGTAGGCTCCGGCCGACCATGAAGATCCCGGGTGCCCAGGACTCCAGTACCGCCGACACCGGCGAGATGTCGCGATCCGGCCTGGCCGGCGATGGCGAGCTGCACGTCATGGCCGAGGCCGAGATGGCGATGATGCGCGAGGAAGAGGGCGCGCGCGTTGTCGAACGCGATGGGCGCTACTGGGCAGAGACGTTCAGAGGCTTCTACCAGCCAATCCATCAGCTCGCTCCACACGCGTACGCGGACGTTCGGCGACCCACCGTGGCGTGCTGGGGGTACCGAGCCGTGCTGGCACCGGCCGACGCGCATCTGGCCAACGGCGCATACCCCGTGCACCTGCTTGAGGACCTGGCCGCGTTCACCCAGGCGGCGTTCGAGGAGTGCCGGCGCCAGGTCGAGATCGTCCGGTCGCCCGACCCGGAGATCTTCCTGGACAACGGGTGGAGCGTGTACCAGTCGGCCAAGGAGCGAGTTCCACAAGGTGGGACGCTGTCCAGGGCCGCATACGTCAAGGACATCGAGCGGCGGGCAGGGGATCCCCGGCGACTCCTGGTCGCGGGCCTCATCGACGGGAGGCTGGCTGGCTATCTTGAGTCCTATGCGGTGGACGGGATCCTCTATGGCCGAGACCTCTACGTGGCCACGGAGGCGATGCGCACGGGGATCGCGACCGGACTCTACCTGGAGACCTTCGAGATCGGCATTCGATCACGGAAGGTCGGTAGGCTGTGCCTGGGGCCGGAGCTACGCGAGCGTTCCGGTCTGGCCTGGTTCAAGAAGACGCTGGGAGTACCGGTCGTCAGGGTGCCCACCCGGGTCGTCGTCCCGCGTCCCATCGCGACGGTGATGCGGATCAGCCAGCCTGCTGCGTACTATCGGATCACCGGCCTCGAGCCCGAAGGCGACGGCCGGCGACCCGGGTCAAGCGACGATGGTTGACGGAGCGGGCCCGCCGTCCATGGCCGAGGACGTCCGGGTCATGACCGAGGCCGAGATGGCGGAGCTCCGGGCCTCCGATGGCATGACCGTCGTGGAGAGCAACGGCCACTACTGGGCAGCGATCTTCCCGGGCTTCTACCAGCCGGTACACCTGCTGGCACGCCTCGAGATCGAGGCCGTTCGGCGGCCCACGGCCTTCTGCTGGGGCTACCGCGCGGCGCTCCGGGAGACGGACGCGGGCCGGACCAACGGTTCCGTGCCCGTCCATCTGAAGCGTGCCGAGGCGTTCGACGCCAGCCGGATGTCCGGGGACCGCAGGCGCAATCTGAACCGGTGCCGCCGCAAGGTCGAGCTGATCAGGTCCCGCGACCCTGCCCTGCTCGAGCAGCATGGATACCCGGTGTTTCGATCTGCGCAGGACCGCCTTCACTACTGGAGAGAGGCATCCGCCCCCGACTATCGTCGGGACATCGGTGCGCGGGTCAGGGACGACCGGCGACTGTTCGTCGTCGGCCTCGTCGACGGGAAGGTGGGTGGATACCTGGAATCGTACGTCGTTGATGGTGTCCTCTACACGCACGAGCTCATCGTCGCGACAGATGTCATGAAGACCGGGATCAACACGGGTCTCTACGTCGAGACGATCGAGATCGCAAAGCGCGCCGGAACGGTGCGAGACATCTGCCTCGGCCTCGATACGCCCGAACGCCCCGGGCTGACCGAGTTCAAGCTGAGTCTCGGCTTCCCGATCGTGCACGTTCCGGCCCGATCCTCGATCCCGGCTCCGATCGGCGCCTACATCCGGGCGCGACGTCCGGCAGTCCACTATCGGTTGACGGGCCTGCCTCGGTCGACGTCTGGGCCGCAGGCAGGCGAGTGAAGGCCAGGGCCGTGTATCAGTCGGCCAAGCGACTGATCGACATTGCCTGGAGTCTCGCTCTCTTGATCGCCCTGTCGCCGGCGATCCTGTCCGTGGCCATCGTGGTCGCGATCACCCAGGGTCGGCCGCTCCTGTTCCGGCAACGCCGCCCCGGACTCCACGGCAAGCCGTTCACGATCTACAAGTTCCGTACCATGCGGGAACCGAAGCCCGACGAGGTGTGGTACCTGAGCGACGAGCAACGCATCACCCGTGTGGGAAGGTTCCTGCGGTCGTCGAGCCTGGACGAGATCCCCGAGCTTTGGAACGTGATCCGGGGCGACATGAGCCTGGTCGGTCCGCGCCCCCTCCTCATGGAGTATCTCGGCGAGTACACGCCGGAGGAGGCACGCCGTCACGACATGAGGCCCGGGATCACCGGCTGGGCCGTCGTGAACGGGCGAAACCTGCTCCGGTTCAGGGATCGACTGGCGCTGGACACCTGGTACATCGACCATTGGAACCTCCGCCTCGACGCGCGGATCCTGGCGATGACCGTGACCCAGGTGCTGCGGCGAACCGGCGTGACCCCGACCGAGGACCTGGAGCTGGGGTTTCCGTTGCCCGTCCCCGGCGCCGGCCGCGCGCGGGAGCGATCCGAGCCGGATCCCCTGGCCGGTCCCCAGCCCGAGGATGCCCCCTGATCGCGATCCGGGCGCGAATCAGTCGATCGCCTCGCACAACGCAGCCGCAGCCCGCCGAACCTCGTCGTCAGCCATCCGGCTCGAGAACGGCAGAGCAAGGGTCGAGGCCGCCACGCGCTCGGTCACCGGGAAGTCGCCCGGCGCGAAGCCGAACGTCGCGCGGTAGAACGGCTGCAGATGGAGCGGTGAGAAGTACGGACGGGCCGCCACCCCCAGCTCTCCGAGGCGCCCGATCACGCGATCGCGATCGATCTCCGGATGCAGCCGCACGACGTAGACGAACCAGTTCACGATCTCCTCCGGACCTGCGTGCGGGAGCTGCAGCCAATCATGGCCGCCCAGCTCACGCTCGTAGACGGAGGCTGCCCGTGCCCGCGCAGCACGGAGCTCTCCGAGCCGCTCGAGCTGCGCGACGCCGAGCGCGGCCGAGAGCTCATCGAGACGGTAGTTGTAGCCCAGCCGCACGTGCCGAAGCCAGGTTCCATCGGTGTCCCGGCCCTGGTTGCGCAGGCTGCGCATCGTGTCAGCCAGCTCGTGATCGTCGGTCACGACCATGCCACCCTCGCCGGTCGTGATCTGCTTGTTCGGATAGAAGGCGAACACGGCCGCGTCGCCGAAGCTGCCCAGTGGCCTCCCATTCACCGATGATCCCAGACCCTCGCAGGCGTCCTCGATGATCGACCAGCCTCGACCTCTCGCCAGCATCTCGATCGCCTCGATCCGGCACGGACGGCCGAACACGTGCACGGGCAGAACTGCACGTGTGTACGAGGTGACGGCGGCGCCGATCTGATCCGGGTCGATGCCGAGGGTGTCCTCCTCGATGTCCACGAACCGTGGGACGGCCCGCTCGTAGAGCAGGCAGTTGGCAGACGCCACGAAGCTGAATGGTGTCGTGATGACCTCGTCGCCCTCGCCGATCTCGAGTGCCCGCACACAGAGGTGGAGCCCGGCCGTTCCGCTGGAGCAGGCGACTCCCTCGTCCCGGCCGGCAAGCTCGGCCATGCCGGCCTCGAATCGCGGTGCGAACGGCCCGAGGGCCAAGCTGTCACTCCGCAGCACCTGGGAGACGAGCTCGAGCTCGCGCTCGCCGACGTTGGGCCTCGAGAGCGGGATCGCCGTGTCCCGAGTGGGGCTGGGCTTCGGGGACATCGGACCTCCGGATCGTTCAAGCCCGGCGCCGGCCGCGCTATCCGGGCTGCCGCCGCTTGCGGCACGGGCCCGCAACGTATCACGCCGCCGTCGAGGGGGCCACGAGGCGTGGCGCCGGTAGGTCTGGATCCAGGATGCCCGGTGCGTCCTGGCACAGGTGATTGGGGTGGCCACGCAGGGCGCGAGTCCAGGTAATCCACATCTGCTGGCGTGCGGTGGCATGCGGGGCAGTCGCGGCCAGTCCGTCACTGCCTTAAGTCCCGTACCAATGCACGGCTATGCCCGGCGGCTCCATGGCGGTAGGGTGCAGCAGCGTCCCCAGTATCCCCGCAGTCGGCTGACCGCGACATCCGGCCGGCCTCCCTGTAAATAGCACACCCGTCGCGAGACGGGGCCGCAAAGCCACGGGACTCTCCGAGTCAGCCGGGTTGCCGAAAGGAGCCACCACCTCATGTTCTGGGATGGCTCGCGCTGGATCGATGAACGCGTCCACGAGGCCGAGCTGGCACGGGCCAGGTCCACCTCGAACCATCGTCCCCACATCGCCCTACTCGTCGCGGCCGTCCTGGTCGGGGTTGCCGTCCTAAGCCTGCCTTCAGTGCAGCCGGCGGCGGCGAGCTACCAGTCGCGTGCCCTCACGGCGGCTTGGGGAACGAGCTACACGATGGACATCGTGCAGGAGTCGGCCCGACACGTGGCGGCCCGCGGCACATGGCGCCGCAAGACCAACGCCCGGTTCCTCGGAAGGCACGTGCTCACGTCCTGGCAGCGCGGCGCCACGATCAGCTACACGTTCACCGGTACCGGGATCGCGATTGTCGGCCCCACCAGCCGCCATCGCGGCAAGGCGCGGATCTCCATTGACGGAAACGTCGTCGAGACTGTCAGCTCCCACTCGAATCGATATCACCGCAAGGTGACGTTGTTCGCAACGAGCTGGGCCACGGAGCAGACGCACACGATCACGGTCACCGTTCTCGGAAAGACCCGAGATACGAAGCTCTCGGTCGACGCGTTCGTGGTGCGCCATCCGAAGGCCAACGGTCATGGCCAGGCCACCCTCACGCCGGCACCGACCAAGGCACCGGCCCCCACGGCCACACCCGCTCCCGCGGCCGGATCGCTTGCGATCAGCGCCGTGTCCGCCTATGACATCACGACCAACGCGGCCAAGGTCACCTGGACCGTCTCCGCGCCGGCCACGGGTCAGGTCGAGTACGGCACCTCGACGCGATACGGCGAGGCATCGATCCTCGAGGCGTCGTTCCACTACTCGACACACGTCCAGACCCTGTCGGGGCTGAGCCCGGGCACCCGCTATCACTTCCGCGTCCATTCCGTCGCAGCCGATGGGCGCAGTGTCTACAGCCCTGACTACACGGTCACGACGGCCCTCGCTGCGGCCGCCCCGACCGTGGCGCCAACCGCCACTCTCGCGCCAACCGCAACCCCCGCCCCCCCGGCGGCGACCCCAAGTCCGACCCCCGCGCCAACCGCGACCGCCAAGCCAACGCCTGTACCCACGCCAGCGCCGGTCGGCAGCTCCTCCCTGTTCGGCAGCGCATTCAACGCCGACACCCTCGCCAACACGCAGGTTGGGGGAACAGACGGCTCGGGCAAGTCGCAGGTAGCCTTCCGGTTCCGGGCCACCGGCACGTCCCTCGCGTCCGTCCGGTTCTTCATCCAGTCGGGGAGCGGCTATGGAGCCGGCACGGGCGGCACGCTCGAGCTGTCCATCCGACCCGACGCCAGCGGTGTTCCGTCCTCCAACGTGCTTGGCTCAGCCTCCATCGTTCATCCAGGAACAAACGCCGGGCGCATCGTCACGTTCTCGCCTGCGGTGTCCCTCACCAAGGGCGCGATCTACGACCTCGTGTTCCGCAACACTGACGCCAGCCCACAGTCCAACTTCGTGTCCGTCAACGCGACCTACGTCTACGGCACGGCGCTCCACCCGCTGCAGCCAAGCGGCGACGACATGTCCGTCCTGATCAATCAGGGCACCTGGGCCAAGCGCACCAACTACATGCCCGTCCTCGATCTGGGCTGGGCCGGCGGTTCGCACTCCGGACAGGGCTACATGGAGATCTGGGTGCGTGACTACGCCAACATCGGTGGCTCAGCGAAGGTTCGGGAGACGTTCACGAACCCAACTGCCCGGACCATCACGACCCTTGCCGCCCGCGTCCGACGGACCTCGGGTTCGGGGGCCCTGACGCTGTCCATCCCGGGAGTCGCCTCGGCCACCGTGCCAGCGTCCGCGGTGCCGGCGTCCGCTCCGGGCGGCGACAACGGCGGCGCCGTGTGGGTCGTCGCGACCCTGCCCTCGCCGGTGACACTACCTGCCGGGTCGGGCTCGTTGGTGCTGACCGCTCCGTCCGGCACGACATACACCACGTTCCCGGTGCGGAAGGGTGCGGACTACGGCTACGACGCCGCGACGTGCTTCGCTCAGGGCCAGGCTCAGTACACCACCGGCGGATCCTGGCAGCCGTTCAATGGCGACGCCAACGGCTCCGACCTCCAGTTCTACCTCAAGTAGAGGTTGATCTTGGCCGCGGCAGCGGCCGTGTGCAAGCGGTGCGCGCCAGCTCGCCGGGTGGCGTCCTGACCCCGCTGTAAGAGTGAAGACGGCGTAGGCTCCAAAGTGGACCTAGGAAGTTCGCATCAGGAGACCACGCCGTGGATCGAAGAATAGCCCCCAGCGTCCAGATCGAGGCCGCGATCGAGGCGGCCCTGCTCGCCGGGCTCGAGGAGCCCGACCGGCTCACCGAGCTCGGCCGCCTGGGCGCCCGGCTCGTCCTCCAGCGGGCCGTCGAGGACGAACTCGAGGCGTTCCTCGGCCGGGCTCGCTACGAGCGGACGGAGGCGGCCAGCGGTTCCCGGAACGGTCACCGGCCCCGCCGGATCCAGACCGCCGAGGGCGAGCTGACGATCGCCATGCCCCAGGTCCGCGACAGTCTCACCCGGTTCGTCAGCACGACGATCCCCGACACCCGGACGATCGTCCGGACCCGACCGCTCGAGGCGCTGGTCATTGGTGCCTACGTCCGGGGCCTGTCCGATCGCGACATCGAGAGTCTCGCCCGCGAGGCCGGTCTGGGTCACATCAGCCGGACCGCGGTCAGCACGATCTGCCGCGAGCTCCGGGATCGGTACCGGGCGTTCCGGGCGCGCAGCCTGGGCGAGGTCCGCCTGCTCAGCCTGATGCTCGACGCCATCTACCTGCCGGTCCGGCCCGACGGGCCCAAGGAGGGCGTCCTCGTCGCCTGGGGCTTCACCCAGGATGGCGACCGGGTGCTGCTCGACGTCTGCCTCGGCCAGCGCGAGCGGGTCGAGGACTGGACGGAGCTCGGGCGCGGCCTCATCGCCCGCGGCCTGCGCAGCCCGCTGCTCGTCGTGTCCGACGGGGCTCCCGGGCTGATCCGGGCGATCGGCGAGCTGTGGCCCGACGCCGACCGCCAGAGATGCGCCGTCCATCGACTTCGGAATGTCCTGGCCAAGCTCCCGAAACGGCCCGGGCTCCATGAGCGGGTCCGGGCCGCCTACTGGGCGGCGCTCGACGAGGCGACGACGCCGGCCGAGGCCGAGCATGGGCTGCGGGTCCTCGTCGGCGCGCTATCCGGCCAGTACCCCTCGGCCGCCGCCTGCCTGGCCGACGATCTGGCGGCGCTGACCGTCCACCTCGCCTATCCACCGCGGCTCAAGAGGAGGCTGCGTTCCACGAACTTGCTGGAGCGGTCGTTGGAGGAAGTCCGGAGACGGACCAAGGTCATCGGCCGCTTCCCGGGCGAGACCTCGTGCCTGACCCTCGCCTGGGCGGTCATGGACCTCGTCATCGCCGGCGGTCGCGGGCTCGGCCTGACCCTCCCCGAGCGCCACCAGATCGCCGCCCTCGTCGCTGCCGGCTCGACCCCGCAGATGGAGGAGCGGATCGCCTAACCTACCGGTGCCGAGGAGCCTCTGCCGTCAGAGCTTTTCCAGCAGATCCGGGACACGACCCCCAGCTCGCTCGCCGCTGCTCCCGCACCCGCGCGCGTCCACGCGGGCCACTCGGCACGACGCGATTCGACTGGCGCGCGATAATCCTGAACGCGCGCCGGCCGCCGGGCTGCTGGCGCACGGACGCCCGAATGCCGGGCAGTCGAACGTCGTTCGCACGAGAACAACCATCGGCAGCACGCTCGGACCATCGGGCCGAGCCCTCCGCGATGCGCTGACACCAGGTCGCCGACCACGTTTGGCCGCACCCGCCGGGCATGCCGGGCGCCGTTGACCTGGGTCCCGGATCGTCCGATGTGTCACCAGGAGGCAGCACACTGTCGCACCGACACCGCTCCAACCGTCCAGGGCGCCGTGTGCGCCTCACGCCCTCGCGGTGGCTGGCCATCCTGGCCGCCCTCAGCCTGGGCCTTGCGGTCGGCCTGCCGGACGTCCCGCCGGGTGCCGGGATCGTTGGCCTCGGTGGGTCGACCGCCGCGCCCGAGCGTGTCGGCGCCCCGGCACTCGGGCTGGTCGCTGCACTGTCCATGACCCACGTCTACGGGCCGGGCATCGCAATGGACAGCCTCAACAACAGCGTGGTCGGTGGATCCGCGAACCACCGGGTCGCCTACCGCTTTCGCGCGTCGACCACGTCCCGGCTGAGCTCGATTCGCGTGTACCTGATGGGCCCCACCCATGCCGGCTACGGGGCTGGGACCGGTGGAACGTGGCGGGTCACCGTCGAGACCGATGACGGTACGTCCCGGCATCGGCCGTCGGGCAGGGTCCTCGCGTCGACGACGATCAGGCCTACCAAGGTGTTCCCGCTCATCAAGTGGTCGACGCGGGCACGTCTGAAGAAGGGCAAGCTGTACCACATCGTATTCACCAACGTGGATGCCAACCCGGCGGCCAACTACGCCTCGCTCAATGGAGTGTTCACCTACCGGCCGACGGCGCGTCGCGAACCGGCGTTCAGCAATAACAGCTGGGGCCAGCTGACGAGCTCAAGTGGCGGCTGGGCAGAGTCGTCGAGCACCGTGCCCATCATGCAGCTCAACTACGCGAACAGGGTCGTTCGCGGGCTCGGCTACATGGAGGTCTGGGTGGCCGCCGCCAAGACGATCTCGGGTAGCCGTCGGGCCCGCGAGACGTTCACGGTCAGGGGCCCGAACCGCAGGGTCTCCAGGGTCGCGGTTCGCGTCCGGCGGATCAGCGGCAGCAGCCCGCTGAACCTCCGGCTGGAGAAGGGAGGCGGAAAGGTTGTGGGCAGCTGCGCGGCCCCAGCCTCATCGATCACGACTTCCAATCACGCGAGCTGGGCGGAGTGCTCGTTCTCGACCGCGCGGACGCTCAAGGCAGGCAGCCACTATCACCTCGTGGTGAGCGCGCGTGCGGACACGTCCTACTCGCTGTACGTGATCCGCGAGGGTTCCACCTACGGGTTCAGCTCCGGCACCTACTTCAGCGATGGCCGCGCCCAGTACACGACCGGTAGCGGCTGGGTTGGCTTCGAACAACCAGGCGGGTCTGGGAACGCGCGTCAGGCGGATCTGCAGTTCTACTTCAGGTGAGGACGGGCCGACGGGCCTGCCTCCGTCCGGGGCTCGCCGGGCCGGCTGCCCTCGCTCCCCGGCCGGGTGCGATTCGACAGGCAGGGTGATAATCAGGCGGTGATGGCCCCGGGGCCAGTGTGCCGGGACGCATGGCTTCCGACGGCCGTCCTCGCCTCTACCAGAACATCCTCGCGCGGCGAGATCGGGTGCCGCGCTCAGGGCCGTGGCTGCCGGGAAGCATCGGCGGTTGTGCTACCGCGGCCGCCACATCGCCGGGTGGTGATGTGGCGTGATCCGCTCACCGTCGGAGCCTCGGGACTGTGCGGAACCTGCTCGCGACAACAGGAGGAAGTACGCTGATTCGCTCCGATCACGTCAGGCGCCCGGCCCACCGGAGGGGCCACATGCTCCAATGGCTGCTGGCCGTCATCGTTGCCGCTGCATTCATCGCCGTTGAGCTGCCGAGCGTTGCCCCGGCCTCGGCGGCCTCCGGGCCGAAGGTCGTCATCGTGGTTGGGCCCGCAGGCTCGAGCACCCGCCACTATCGCGCTCTCGGTCGGCACGCGGCAGCCGTTGCTCGTCGCTACACCGACAATGTCGTTCAGGTGTACAGCCCCAACGCCACCTGGTCGCGCGTGCGGTCGGCCATGGCCGGTGCGTCTGTCGTCGTCTACTACGGCCGTGGTCGCGGCTACCCGTCTCCGTATTCGTCGTCCCTTCATCGAGCCTCTGAGGACGGGTTCGGACTCAATCCGCGGGCCGGTCACGGCAACCGCGCGATCGCGTACTACGGAGAGCGCTACATGCGCAAGACATCACTCGCCACGAGTGCGGTCGTCCTGATCTACAAGGCTCGGTACGCGGCGGGCCGCGGCGGCGCGGGCGAACCGTCTCGTTCAGTCGCCAAGCGCCGGGTCGACAACTACGGTGCGGGCTTCCTCGCAGCGGGCGCTGCAGCGGTGATCGCCGAGCGATCGGGTGGGATCAGCTACTACATCCGATCGATCTTCACTACCTCCCAGACGCTGGACACCATGTGGCGCCACGCACCCACCGCAAACGGCAACCTCAGGGGCTTCCACTCCACGAGGGCCCCGGGTG
>Ga0315556_1001754_pt1 | contig 12810 bp, 11 predicted proteins | sample SalMarSW160310MG_FD_202112 | JGI IMG/M metagenome (GOLD analysis project Ga0315556, IMG submission 202112) | Salt marsh sediment microbial communities from the Plum Island Ecosystem LTER, Massachusetts, United States - Salt Marsh Sediment SW1603-10 ...
AGGTGTTGACCACCAGCGTCGCGAGCGCTTCGCCCTCGACTTCCTCGGCTATTACCAGGAGAGGCTTGCCGCTCTTGGCCACGTGCTCGAGCGCCGGGATCAGGTCGCGCGCCGCGGAAATCTTCTCGTCGTGGAGCAGCAGGTACGCGTCTTCCAGCACCACCTGCTGCTTCTCGCGGCTGTTGATGAAGTACGGCGAAAGGAATCCCCGATCGAATTGCATCCCCTCCACCACCTCGAGCTCGTTGGCGAGCCCCTTGCCGTCCTCGACCGTGATCACGCCTTCCTTGCCGACCTTTTCCATCGCATCAGCGACCATCTCACCGATCGCCCTGTCATTGTTTGCCGAGATCGAAGCCACCTGCGCGATCTCGGTGCGCGTGGCGCACGGCTTCGCCAGGCGCTTGAGCTCGATGACCACCGCCTCGACCGCGGTGTCGATGCCGCGCTTGAGATCCATCGGGTTCATCCCTGCGGCCACGTACTTCATGCCGTCGGTCACGATGCCAGCGGCGAGAACGATGGCGGTTGTGGTTCCGTCGCCGGCGACTTCGGAGGTCTTGGTTGCGACCTCGCGCATCATCTGCGCGCCCATGTTCTCGAACCGGTCCCCGAGCTCGATCTCGCGCGCCACGATCACGCCCGAGTTGATCACCGTCGGCGGCCCGTACGGGCGCTCCAGCACGACGGTACGCGCCTTCGGCCCGAGGGTGACCCGCACGGCCTCGGCGAGCGTATTCATCCCCTTGACGATCTTGGCGTGCGCCGCCTCGCCGAACATCAGGTCCTTGGCAGGCATGACGGGCTCCCGGGATTCGATCGAAAAAGCCTAGCGCCGCCCCCGGCGCACCGCTTGACCGGGATCAAGACCCCGTCGCCGCGGTTCGCGAATATACTGAACCCCGCATGGCGAATATCGTTCCCGGTCCGAGCGACGCCCTGATCGTGGTCGACGTGCAGCGCGACTTCCTTCCCGGCGGCGCGCTCGGCGTGGCGCACGGCGACGAGGTGGTGGCGCCGCTCAACGCGGCGATGGGCGCCTTCGAGCGCGCCGGTCGCCCGGTGTTCGCCTCGCGCGACTGGCACACCCCCGACCACTGCTCGTTCAAGGCGCGCGGCGGCCCCTGGCCGCCGCACTGCGTCGCCAACACCCCGGGAGCCCGATTCGCCGAAGGCCTGCAACTCCCCCCTTCGGCAATCGTGGTGTCGAAGGCCGAATCGGCGGACGCCGATTCCTACTCCGCCTTCGGTGGCACCGACCTCGCGCTGCAGCTCGAACGCAAGGGGGTGAAGCGCGTCTTCGTCGGCGGGCTCGCGACCGACTACTGCGTTCTCAATACGGTGCTCGACGCGCTCACGGCGGGGTTCGAGGTGGTGGTGCTGGGCGACGCGGTGCGGGCGGTCGAGGTCTCGCCCGGAGACGGCGCGCGCGCGATCGCGAAGATGGAGCAGGCCGGCGCACGCCTGCAGGCGTCGTGAGCGTGCGCGCCCAGGACCCGGGCGCGAGCGCCCTGCTGACGGATCTCTACCAGTTGACGATGCTGAAGTCGTATTTCGAGCGCGGCATGCTCGAGACCGCCGCGTTCGAGTTCTTCGTGCGCAAGCTTCCGGCCGAGCGCAACTTCTTCGTCGCCGCCGGGCTCGAGCAAGCGCTCGAGTATCTCGAGAACCTGAGCTTCACCGCCGAAGAGCTCGAGTGGCTCGCCGGCCGGCCCGGGTTCGACGCCCGCTTCATCGACCGGCTCGCGAAGCTGCGCTTCACGGGGGACGTCGACGCGATGCCCGAGGGCACGCCGTTCTTCGGCGACGAGCCGATCCTGCGCGTCGTGGCGCCCCTGCCGCAGGCCCAGCTGGTCGAGACCCGACTCGTCGCGCTGCTGCATTTCTCTTCGCTCATCGCCAGCAAGGCCGCGCGCTGCGTCCTCGCCGCGCCGGGCAAGCTGCTGGTCGACTTCGGCCTTCGCCGCGCGCACGGCGCCGAAGCCGGCCTGCTCGCCGCGCGCGCGGCCTACCTGGCGGGCTTCGGCGGCAGCGCCACTGTCCTCGCCGGCAAGCGCTTCGGCATCCCGCTCTACGGCACGATGGCCCACTCCTACGTCCAGGCGCACGACGACGAGAGCACCGCCCTGTCCGACTTCGCGCGCGGGCATCCCGACAACACCACGCTGCTGATCGACACTTACGACACCGAGGCGGGCGCGCGCAAGGTGGTCGAGCTCGCGCAGCGATTGCAGCGCGAAGGCATCGACATCAAGGCGGTGCGGATCGACTCCGGCGACCTCGCCGCGCACGCGCACAAGGTGCGCCGCATCCTCGACGAGGGCGGCTGCGGCGCGATCCGAATCTTCGCGAGCGGCGGGCTGGACGAGTTCGACCTCGAGCGCATGGCCTCCGCGCCGATCGACGGCTTCGGCGTGGGCACGAGCCTCACGACCTCGTCCGACTCGCCGGCGCTCGACTGCGCCTACAAGCTGGTCGAGTACGCGGGAATCCCGCGACGCAAGCGTTCCGAGGGCAAGGCAAACTGGCCCGGGCGCAAGCAGGTGTTTCGCGCCGCCGACGGGGACTTGCTCGCGCTCGAGACCGAGTCCCACGACGGTACGCCGCTGCTGGCGCCCGCGATGCGCGGCGGCCGACGCGTCGCGCCGCCGCACGACCTGACGGCGATCCGTGCCCGGGCACGGCAGCAGCTTGCCGCGCTCGCGCCGCGCCTGCGCCGCCTGGGGCCGGCCGACCCGCCTTACCGGGTCGTCGTGTCCGACGCGCTACGCGCGCTCGCCGCCGAAGTCGACCGACGCGGGGCGTAGCGCGTCGCCAGCAGCGCGTCCCAGAGGGCGGTGGTCACGCCGAAGTTGCGCTCGGGATGGTGATGGTGGATGTGATGGCGCGCAGCCCAGCGCCGCAGGCGGGCATTGCGGAAGCGCCTGTGATGGATCATGAAGTGCGCCACACCATAGGCGACGTAGCCGAAGGCGATGCCGCTCGCGATCAGCCACACGTCCGCCGCCGGCGCCAAAAGCCTGCCCGCTGCGACCATGCAGAACAGCACCAGCGCCGGCAGGAAGAACGGCAGCGAGTCGTAGCCGCGCGGATCGGCGTGGTGCAAGGCGTGTCCCCGCGCCATGGGCTGCGGCGGGCCGTGGAACACCCAGCGGTGGAACACGTACTCCATGAAGCTGAACAGCAATAGCCCCAGCGCGACCAGCGAGGCGGCCTCGGCCAGCGGCACATGGCGCCGCAGCCCCGCGCTCACCAACGCGGCGCCAAGCAGTGTATCGAGCACCGATTCGAGCCAGTAGTTGGTGCGAGTGCGTGACAGCCTGGAGAAGGCGTCAAGCACGGCAGCCGGCGGCACGAGCTTGAGCGTATTCCACCCTGGACGTTGTTGTTCGCGACGACTATTTGACGCTCCGTCGGGCCGAACGTTCACGCGCCGCGGCGAGCAGCTTTCTCAGCTCGGCCAGCGGCCGGCAGTTGAGCACGTCTTTCTTCTCCAACCAGCCCCGCCGCGCCTGGCCCACGCCGTAGGCGAGATTGTCGAAGCCGTCCGTGCCGTGGGCGTCGGAATTGATCGACACCAGCACGCCCTCGCCCTTCGCCATGCGGCAGTGCACGTCGGTCAGATCGAGCCGCTCGGGGTGCGCGTTGAGCTCGAGGAACACCCCTTTGTCGCGCGCCTTGCGGATGACCGCCAGCATGTCGACGTCGTAGGCTTCGCGCGCGCCGATCAGGCGCCCGGTCGGGTGCGCCAGGATCGACAGGTAGGGCCGCTCCATCGCGGCCAGGATGCGCTCGGTCTGCCGCGCGCGCGAAAGGTCGAACTTGCTGTGCACTGCGCCGACGACGAGGTCGAGACGCGACAGGATAGAGTCGGGCAGATCGAGCACGCCGTCCTCGAGGATGTCGACCTCGATCCCCTTCAACAGCGTGATGCCGCGCAGCTCCGCGTTCAGCCGCTCGATCTCGTCGATCTGGCGCGCCAGGCGCTCCGGGTCGAGACCGTGGGCCATGGTCACGCGGCGCGAGTGCTCGGTGATCGCGAGATAGCGCAATCCCTGCGCGCGCGCCGCTTCCGCCATCTCGCGCAGCGTGTTGTGCCCGTCGGTGGCCTTGGTGTGCGCGTGCAGGTCGCCCTGCAGGTCGGAGCGCTCGACGAGGCGCGGCAGCTCGCCCCGCCGCGCGGCCTCGATCTCGCCCTGGTCCTCGCGCAGCTCGGGCGGGATCTCCGGCAGGCCGACCGCGGCGTAGACCGAGGCTTCGGTCCCGCCTCCGACCCGCCGCTTGCCCTTGAACACGCCGTACTCGTTGATCTTCAGGCTCCGCGCCTGCCCCAGCTTGCGGATCGCGATGTTGTGCGCCTTCGAGCCGGTGAAGTAATGCAGCGCCGCGCCGAAACTCTGCTGCGGCACCACCCGCAGATCGACCTGGATGCCGCAGGCGAGAATCACGCTCGCGCGCGTGCCGCCGCTCGCCAGGACCTTTTCGACCTCGCCGTAGCCGGTGAAGCGCCTCAGCGCGTCCGCGGCGTCCTCGGCGGTGACCAGGATGTCGAGGTCGCCGACGGTTTCCTGCATGCGGCGAAAGCTCCCCGCCACCACCACCCGCTCGACGCCGCGCGCCCTGCGCAGATGCGCCGCGAGCGCTTCGGCGTACTGCGCCGCGAAGGCGAGCTTGTAGCGCCGCGCCTTGCCCAGGTGCGCCTGCACCGCCTCGAGCAGCTTCTTCTCGGTCTTCGCGCCGAAACCATGCAGGCCGCGCAGGCGGCCGTCGCGCGCGGCACGGTGCAGCTGTTGCGGCGTGTGCACGTCGAGCTCATGGTAGAGCGCCTGGACTTTCTTCGGTCCAAGCCCGGGAACGCGCAGCAGCTCGGTGATCCCCGCCGGGGCGCGCTTGCGCAGCTGCTCGCGCAGCTTACAGGTGCCGGTGGCGGAGATCTCGCGCAGCTTGGCCGCGAGGTCGTCGCCGATGCCCGGCAGCTTGGGCAGCGCCTTGCCCTCGGCCAGCTGCGCCGCGATATCCAGCCGCAGGCCGCCGACCAGGCGCGCGGCATTGCGATAGGCGCGCACCCGAAACGGATTGCCGCTCTCCAGCTCGAGCAGGTCGGCGATCTCCTCGAACACGCGCGCGATATCCGCGTTGTGGACCGGCATGCACGCATTATTGCGCACTGTCGCCGCGACGCGACACTCGCGTGTCAGCCGCCGAATTGCGTCACCCGAATGTGTTGAGTTTCGTCACCTCCCGTTGCGCAAAACCGCGGCCGGCGCGGTTTTGCGCCGATTTCCGGCGCTGGCACGAACTTCGCTGCGCGAAGGCCGTGCTGGCGAAAATCACCTTGGCTGTCCTGGCACTCCTGCTCGCCATCGCGGCCGCCGCCGCGCGTGCCGACCCGGGGGACGGCGTCGAGCGCTACGACGCGAACCGGGACGGCTACATATCGTTCGACGAATGGCGCAACATGGGCGGCGAGCCGAGCGCGTTTCGCGCCTCCGACGCCGACGGCGACGGGCGCCTGCGCGGCGAAGAGCTCGAGCGGGCGGAGGCGCGCGATGCGCGCCTGAAGGCGGCCGAAACCGCGGGCGACGCCTGGGTCAGCGCCAAGGTCACCGCCGCGCTGCTCATGGATCGCGCACTCACCATCGCGGACATGCGGGTCACCACCCGCAAGGGCCGGGTCCGGCTCGCGGGCGTGGTGCACAGCGAGGACGATGCCAGGGCCGCCGAGCGGATCGCCTGGAGAGTCGAGGGCGTGCACGCGGTGATCAATTCGCTGTCGGTCCGGCCCAGGCTCTCGGCGCAATAACATTGGATGCGGCATTAGCGGCGCGCCGCTGAAGCGGTAAACTTCGGGCTCCCGTCCCGAAGGAGCGCGCCCATGGATCTCAGCGATCAGCTGTTGCGCCTCAAGCCCGAAGGCATGAGCGCCGAAGAATGGCAGGTCCGACTCGAGCTCGCCGCGCTCTACCGCGCCTTCGACTGGTTCGGCTGGACCGAGCTCATCTTCAATCACATCACGGCCCGCGTGCCGGGCTCGGACCACCACTACCTCATCAATCCCTACGGGCTCTGGTACAGCGAGGTCACCGCGACCAATCTGGTCAAGGTCGACGCCAAGGGCGACACGATCGACGGCACGAAGGCGCCCGTCAACAAGGCCGGGTTCGTGATCCACAGCGCGATCCACGCCGCGCGCGAGGACGCGCACTGCATCATCCACACCCACACCACCGCCGGCAGCGCGGTGGCCTGCAAGAAGGAAGGTTTGCGCTACGACAACTTCTACAGCGCGCTGCTCTACGGGCAGGTCGCCTACCACGACTTCGAGGGCGTCACCACCGACCTCGCCGAGCAGCCGCGGCTGGTGAAGAGCCTGGGCGCGAAGCCGATCCTGATCCTGCGCAACCACGGCCTGCTGGTCGCCTGCCCCGGGATTCCTCTCGCGTTCCGCACCTACTGGGCGCTGCAGCGCGCCTGCGAGATCCAGGCCGCCACCGACGCCATGCAGGGCGAGAACCTGCCGGTCGCGCGGTCGGTGCTCGAAACCAATCCGGCGCGCAATACCGCGGTCGTCGACGGGCCGCGTCCGGGGGGCATGGAATTCGACGCCCTGCTGCGCCGCGCCGGCATCCGCCACGAAGATCTCGTCTGAACCTACCCAAGGAGAAGAAAAGCATGGACAAACGCTCCCACAAGGAACGCTACGACGCGGGCCTCAAAACCCGGCGCGAGGTGCTCGGCGCCGAGTACGTGGACAAGTCGATGGCGGGGACCGACGACTTCAACCGCCCGTTCGTCGAGTTGCTCAACACCTACTGCTGGAACGACGTCTGGAACCGTCCCGGGCTGGACCGCAAGACGCGCTCCATGCTGAACCTGGCGATGCTGTCGGCGCTCGGCAAGGAGCACGAGCTCAAGCTCCACCTGAACGGCGCGCTCAACAACGGCCTCACCAAGGAGCAGATCCGCGAGGTGCTGCTGCAGGTCGCGATCTATTGCGGCGTGCCCGCCGCGGTGGTGGCGTTCCGCTGCGCCAAGGAGGTGTTCAAGGACCGCGGCGTGTGAGCGCGATCCGCACCGTCGCCTTCATCGGCCTGGGCCAGATGGGACGGCCGATGGCCGCCAACCTGGAGAAGGCCGGGTTCACACTGCGCAGCCACGACCTGAACGGCGCCGGCACCTGCGCCTCCGCCGCCGAGGCGGCGCGCGGCGCCGACGTGTTCCTCACCATGCTGCCGGACGGCAAGGCGGTGCGCGAATGCGTACTCGGCGCCGAGCTGCCCAAGGGCATGCTGGTGCTCGACATGAGCTCCTCCGACCCCGTCGGCACGCGCGTGCTCGGCGAGGAGCTCGCGGCCCGGAGCATCGGCCTGGTCGACGCGCCAGTGTCGGGCGGGGTGAAGAAGGCGGTCGACGGCACGCTCGCGATCATGGCGGGCGGAGACGCGGCCGCGATCGAGCGCGTGCGCCCGCTGCTGGAAAAGATGGGGGCGAAGATCTTCCTCACCGGGCCGCTCGGCTCGGGCCACGCGATGAAGGCGCTCAACAACTACGTTTCCGCCGCGGGCATGATCGCCACCTCGGAGGCGCTCGCGGCCGGGGCGCGCTTCGGCCTCGACCCGGCGGTGATGACCGACATCCTCAACGCCTCGAGCGGCAAGAACAACACGACCGAGGTGAAGGTCAAGCAGTTCATGCTCTCCGGAACCTTCGCGTCGGGCTTCTCGGCCGCGCTGATGGTCAAGGACGTCGCCACCGCCGCCCACCTGTGCGAAGCGGTCGGCGCGAGCGCCGAGCTGGCGAAGCACTGCACCGAGATCTGGCGCGAGGCGGTGGCCGCGCTCGGCGGCGGCGCCGACCACACCGCGATCTACGAGTTCGTCGGCAAGAGGAGCAAGCCCTGACGCATATCCTGCACCGCCAGCTGCGGGGGGCGCTGCCGGTCGCGGTCGGAGGACGCGGCATCGAGGTCATCGACCGCGACGGCAAGGCGTACATCGACGCCTCCGGCGGCGCCGCGGTGTCGTGCCTGGGCCACGGTCACCCCGACATCCTGCGCGCGATGCACGAGCAGATCGACCGCATCGCCTACGCGCACACGAGCTTTTTCACCACCGAGATCGCGGAACAGCTCGCCGACCACCTGATCGCGCGCGCGCCCGAGGGCATGTCGCACGTCTATCTCGTCTCGGGCGGCTCCGAGGCGGTCGAGGCCGCGCTCAAGCTGGCGCGCCAGTACTTCGTCGAGATCGGCGAGCCGGAACGGCGCCACTTCATCGCGCGGCGCCAGAGCTACCACGGCAACACCCTGGGCGCCCTCGCGGTCGGCGGCAACGAGTGGCGGCGGCGGCAGTTCGCGCCGCTGCTGATCGACGTCGAGCACGTCTCGCCCTGCTACGAATACCGCGACCGCCGCCAGGGCGAAACGCCGGAGGCCTACGGCGAGCGCCTGGCGCAGGAGCTCGAGCAGGCCATCGAGCGCCTGGGCCCGCGCAACGTGATCGGATTCGTCGCCGAGACCGTCGGCGGTGCGACCTCGGGCGCGCTGCCGCCGGTGCCGGGCTATTTTCGGCGCGTGCGCGAGATTCTCGACCGCCACGGCATTCTGCTGATCGCCGACGAGGTGATGTGCGGCATGGGACGCACCGGCACCCTGCACGCGCTCGAGCAGGAAGGCGTTGCGCCCGACCTGATGGCGATCGCCAAGGGCCTGGGCGGCGGCTACCAGCCGGTGGGCGCCGTCCTGGTGCAGGCCAGGATCATCGACGCGCTGGCCAAGGGCAGCGGCTTTTTCCAGCACGGCCACACCTACATCGGCCATCCGGTCGCCTGCGCCGCGGCGCTGGCGGTGCAGCAGGTGATCGAGCGCGACCATCTGCTCGAGGCGGTGCGTTCGCTCGGCCTGCGCCTGCGCGAGCGGCTGCAGGTGGCGTTCGGCGAGCATCCGAACGTGGGTGACGTCCGCGGCCGGGGACTGTTCATGGCGATCGAGCTGGTCGAGGACCGCGCGAGCAAGAAGCCTTTCGACCCCGCGCTTCGGCTGCACGCGAAGATCAAGGCGCAGGCGATGGCGCACGGTCTGATGGTCTATCCGATGGGCGGCACGATCGACGGGCGCGCGGGCGACCACGTCCTGCTCGCGCCTCCCTTCATCTGCACGCCGTCCCAGATCGACGAGATCGTGCACCGGCTCGACGCCTCGGTCGACGCCGCGCTCGCCGAGGCTTGAACGCCGCGGTGCCTGCCATGGAAACCGCGTCCCAGACCGCCATTCGGACGATCGACTTCAAGGCCGCCGCGCGCGAGCTGCTGCCTCCCGGCGCCAGCTACGACGCCTGTCTGAGCTGCGGCCTGTGCTCCGCGGGCTGCCCGGCCTCGGGCCTCGAAGGCATGGATCCGCGGCGCTTCATCCGCATGGCCATGCTCGACATGAACGAGGAGCTGTCCGCCACGGCGTGGATCTGGACCTGCACCCAATGCCAGCGCTGCAAGTACATCTGCCCGATGAGCATCGACGTCTCGGTGCTGGTGGGGCTGGCCCGCGGCGCCTGGCCGAGCGAGAAGAAGCCCAAGGGGATCGTGCGCTCGTGCGAGGCGCAGCTGCGGTTTCCGGGGACCAGCGCGATGGGGCTGCAGGAGCAGGACTTCGTCGAGGCCGTCGAGGAAGGGGTGACAGCCGTACGCGGGCAGGGCGATCGCTTTGCGCGCCTCGAGGCGCCGATCGACAAGCAGGGGGCGTACTTCTTCGTCAACCAGAACTCGCGCGAGCCGGCCACCGAGCCCGAGGAGATGGGGCCCCTGTGGAAGATCTTCGACTACGTGGGCGCGGACTGGACCTATTCGTCCAAGGGGTGGGCGGCGGAGAACTTCTGCATGTTCACGGGCGACGACGAGGCCTGGCGCCGGATGGTCGAGCAGCGCGTCGACGCCGTCAACCGGCTCGGCTGCAAGGTGTGGCTCAACACCGAATGCGGCCATTCCTTCTACACGGTGTGGAAGGGCGTCGAGCGCTTCGGCCTCAAGGCCGACTTCGAGGCGGGCAGTCTCGTGAGCTACTACGCGCGCTGGATCCGCGAGGGCCGCCTGCCCGTCAACGCCGATTGGAACACGCGGGGCATCAAGTTCACCGTGCAGGACCCCTGCCAGCTGGTGCGCAAGTCTTTGGGCGATACGATGGCGGACGACCTGCGCTTCGTCGCGCGCACGCTCGTCGGCGAGGCGAATTTCATCGACATGGCCCCCAGCCGCAGCGCCAACTACTGTTGCGGCGGAGGCGGCGGCTTCCTGCAGGCCGGCATGAAGGAGCTGCGCTGGGCCTACGGCAAGCGCAAGTTCGACCAGATCGCGACCACCCAGGCCGACTATGTTCTCACGCCGTGCCACAACTGCCACTCGCAGATCGAGGACCTCGGTCAGCACTTCCAGGGGCACTACCGCGTCGTGCATCTCTGGACCCTGATCTGCCTTTCGCTCGGCATCCTGGGGGCGGACGAGCGCAAGTACCTGGGGCCCGATCTGGCGCGGCTGGGGCTCTGAAAGTGGACATTCGAGCGACGCGGCACGATGGCGTGCTCGAAACCGAAGCGCTGATCATCGGCGGCGGCGCGACCGGCACCGGCGTGATGCGCGATCTGGCGCTGCGCGGCATCCACTGCATCCTCATCGACCGGCGCGACCTCAACGCCGGGGCCTCCGGCGGCAACCACGGCCTGTTGCACAGCGGCGCCCGCTACGCGGTGGGGGACCCGGACACGGCCGCCGAATGCCGGCGCGAGGGCGACATTCTCAAGGCGGTCGCGCCGGAATGCATCGACGCCTGCGGCGGGCTGTTCGTCGCGGTCGAAGGCGACGACCCGGAGTACGCCGAGCGCTTTGCGGAGCACTGCCGCTCGGCCGGCATCGAATGCGCCTCCATCGCGCCCGCCGAGGCCCGCAAGCTCGAGCCCTGCCTGAGCGAGCGGGTGTTCGCCGCGTACAAGGTGCCCGATGCAACCGTCGACCCGTTTCGCATCACGCTCGAGAACGTCAACCACGCGCAGCAGCTGACGCAGAGCGTCTTTCTCGCGCACACGGAGCTCGAGCGCTTCATCGTCGACGGCGGCGCCATCCGCAAGGCGATCTGCCGCGATGCGCGAACCGGTGAGACCACGACCATCCACGCGCGCCAGGTGGTCAACGCCGCCGGCGCCTGGGCGATGCGGGTCGCGCGCCTGGCCGGCTGCTCCGGGGTCGAGCTGCTCTATTCCAAGGGAACCCTGATCATCAGCAACGGGCGCATCGGCCGGCGCGTGATCAACCGCCTGCGCCGGCCCGGCGACGGCGACATTCTGGTTCCCGGAGGCACGGTATCGCTGCTCGGCACCACGTCGGAGACGGTGCAGAACCTGGAGGACATTCATCCCACCGTCGCCGAGGTGGATCGCCTCGTCGCCGAGGGCGTCGCGATGGCGCCGCAAATCGCGCACACGCGATTCATCCGCGCCTTCTCGGGCGTGCGTCCGCTGCTGATGGCCGCCGGCGCCGACGCCGACGGGCGCAAGGCCAGTCGCGGCTTCAGCCTGTTCGACCACGAGTCCGACGGCCTCGCCAACTTCGCCACCGTGGCCGGCGGCAAGCTCACCACCTTCCGGCTGATGGCCGAGAAAACCGGGGACCTGGTCGCGCGGCGGCTGGGCAACCGCGAGCCGTGCCGGACCGCAAGCACGCCCCTGCCCTCCGCAGACGCCATTCGCTGGACCGAGCCGGGGTTCGCACCCCGCTACTGGGCCGCGCGACGCCAGCCGGTAGACCTGGTCCTGTGCGAATGCGAAATGGTGCCGGCGTCGGCGATCGACTCGATCGTCGAGAACGCACCGGGCGCGGACTCGCAGATGAGCCTCAACGCGATCGCCGTTCGCAGCCGTGTGGGCAAAGGCACCTGTCAGGGCGCGTTCTGCAGCTTGCGGCTGACTTCGCACCTGTACGACCGGCAGGTGTACGACTCCCCCGCCGGGCTTCGCCACACGCGCGACTTCGTAGCCCAGCGCTTCAAGGGGGTTCGGCCGGTGGCGTGGGGCGAGCACCTGCCGCAGCTGGAGCTGGCCGAGGCGCTGCACTGCGGGCTGCTCGGCCTGGATCACCTGGCCGAAGACACATGATCAAGCAGCCGCGTCGGCACCGGGCGGAGCTGCTGGTGATCGGCTCCGGGCTTGCCGGCATGGCGGCCAGCCTGTTCGCGCTCGAGCGCGGCGTCGAGGTGGCGCTGGTCGGCAACACCGGCGCGATCGCGTTCACCACCGGTTACCTCGATCTGCTGGGCTACGACGGCGAGGGTCTCGTGCACGATCCGTGGCGGGCCCTCACCCGGCTGCGCCAGGACGAGCCCCGTCACCCCCTGGCAAACGTCGCCGAAGACGACATCCGCGACGCGTTCACGCGCTTCACGCGCACCCTCACCGAGATGGGCCTGGGTTATGCCGCGCCCGGGCCGCACAACGTGCTGGCGCTGACGCCGGCGGGCACCCTGAAGCCCACGCTCTCGCTGCCCCTCACGATGCAGCCCGCGCTCGCAGCGATGGCTCGCGGCCTCGACACCCTCCTCGTCGACTTCATCGGCCTCAACGGGTTCAGCGCGCGAGAGCTGGTCGCGAACCTGGCGCCCCGGTGGCCGGGCCTTCGCGCCCAACGCATCGGCTTTCCGGACATGGATAGCGGCGCCGAGGTGTACGCGGAGGTGCTGGCGCGGGCACTGGAGGTACCTGCCACGCGCCAACGCCTGGCCGAACGCATCCGGCCCCTGCTCGGAAGCGCGCAGGCGCTGGGCCTGCCGGCGAT
>Ga0315556_1001755_pt1 | contig 12809 bp, 11 predicted proteins | sample SalMarSW160310MG_FD_202112 | JGI IMG/M metagenome (GOLD analysis project Ga0315556, IMG submission 202112) | Salt marsh sediment microbial communities from the Plum Island Ecosystem LTER, Massachusetts, United States - Salt Marsh Sediment SW1603-10 ...
GGCCATGACCCTTCTCACCCATCATTTGCTTTTGCACGATCATGCCATTCATCTCGTGGTCGGGCCGATGACCCATGCGGCCGGCGGCCAGGCCATGACCATGATGGCGATGGGGGCCACGCACGTTATCCTGCCGGGGTTCGACGGCGACCGGGTGCTGGACGCGATCGAGCAATACCGCGTGACCCACATGTTCCTCCCGCCGACGGCGATTTACATGCTGCTCGCGCGGCCGGACATCCGTGAGCGCGATTATTCCTCGCTCAAGATCTTCCTCTATTCCGCCGCGCCCATGGCCGTGGACAAGATCAAGGAGTCGATCGAGGTGTTCGGCCCGATCATGTATCAGGGCTTCGGACAGACCGAGACCGGCATCAACATGACCTGGTTCTCAGCCGAGGACCATATGCGGTTCTACAACGCCGGCGACGACGCCATGCTAGCCACCTGCGGGCGCGAAACGGTGCTGGCGCGGGTCGAGATCATGGACGACGAGGGCCATATCCTGCCGCCCGACACGCTGGGCGAGATCGTGGTGCGGGCGACCTCCGTTGCGCCCGGCTATTACAAGAACCCGGAGGAGACCGAGAAGGCGAAAGCCTTCGGCTGGCACCATTCCGGCGACATCGGCCGTAAGGACAAGGATGGCTGGATCTTCATCGTCGACCGCAAGAAGGACATGGTGATCTCGGGTGGCTTCAACGTTTATCCCTCCGAGATCGAAGGCGTGATCTTCTCCCATCCCGCGATCCAGGACTGCGCCGTGATCGGCGTTCCCGACGAGAAATGGGGCGAGGCGCTGAAGGCCGTCGTGCAGTTGAAACCGGGCGCCGCGTTCGACGAGGAAGACCTGAAGGAGCATTGCCGCAAAAGCCTCGCCCGCTTCAAAGTCCCGAAAAGCTTCGACGTGGTCGACCAGTTGCCCCGCAGCCCGGCGGGCAAAGTCCTCAAACGCAAAATTCGCGAGCCCTATTGGGCGGGCAAGACGCGGGCGGTGTAACCTCAATCATCGTCATGCCAGCGAAGGCTGGCATCCAGCCCAATGTCGAACACCGATCGCGGCTTCCGACGCCCTGGACCCCAGCCTCCGCTGGGGTGACGGAGCAGGATGGCCCGAGCGGATGGGCGCTACCCCCGAGACGCCTTGAAATCCACCAGGAACTGGCGGAAATCACGCGGCGGTTCGCCGACGATGGTTTGATAGTCGTTGCTGACGATGTCGAACTCGCCGGTCTCCACAGCACGCATGGTGCCGATGGCGCTTTTCGAGAGCTCGGCGGGGACGCCCCATTCGCGGGTCATGAAATCGGCCCAGTCCTTGGCGGAGACAGCCTCGTAGCGGACCGGCGTTGCGAACACCTCCGACATCAGGCCGGCGATGTCGGCGCCGGTATAGGTCCGGGTCATGGTCTCGGTATAGATCTTGTTGTCGTGCCCGCTTTTGACCAGGACGGTCGCGGCCGAGCGGCCGAGATCCTCGCGGGCAACATAGGCGCAGGCGGCGGGGCCGCCGGGCCGGCGGAACACCCCCTTCGCCAAGGTCTCGTCGATGTCGCTGACCGTTATGTCGGCATAAAGGGCGTGGCGCAGGATCGTGTAGGTCAGGCCCGAGCCGAGGATCGCCTGCTCGGTAGGGTAATGGACTTCCAGGCTGTGATCCGCGAGCGATTTGGGATTGGCGTTGACGAAGCTCGGATAGACCACATGCCGGACTCCCGCCGCCTTGGCCGCGTGGAGCGCGTTGAGGTTCTGCGAGAGGCGTAGGTTGTTAGGCGAGTAGGTCGGGATGATCAGAACCTTGTCGATCCCGGCCATTGCTTCGGGCAGGGTCTCGGGCCGGTCGAAATCGCCGAGCCGCACGTCGACGCCGCGCCCGCGCAGCGCCTGGGCGAAAGACGTCTCCGTGTTCCGTGAACAGACCGCGATATTCTTCGTGTCTGTCAGGTCCAGCAGGTTCCTGATGACCCAGCCTGCCAGTTGTCCATTCGCGCCGGTAACAAGAAGCATCGTAATTCCTCCGAAGTTTTAGGTCCGCACGGCCTCGACGAGGGACAGTGGCGATTTGGTCGGTACGATCTGCGTCACCTCGAATCCGCAGCCGGCGAACAACTCACGGAATTCGTTGGCGGTCCGTTCGCGCCCGCCGGGATAGGCGAGCATCTCGATGTCGATGAATTTCCCGAGATGGGGTTGGGGCCCGTCCGGGATGACCGTCTCCATCAGGATCACCTTGCCGCCCTTGTCGCCCATGGAGGTACGGATGTTGTTCAGGATGGTCGAAGCGCGCTTGTCGTCCCAGTCATGGATTATGTGTTTCATGACATAGGCGTCCCCGCCCGCCGGGACGGCCTTGAAGAAGTCGCACTCCACCGCCTCGCAGCGGTTGGCGAGGCCCGCCGCGGCGATGCGAGGCTTCGCGCCTTCCACGACGTGGCCGATCTCCGCGAGCACGCCTTTCGATTTCGGGCTGGCCTTGAGGATCGTCATCAGCACCTCGCCATGCCCGCCCGCGACGTCGATGATGGTGCCGTATTTGCTGAAGTCATAGGCCTCGACGGCTGCGCCCGCGACCGGGGCGCTGAACGAGGTCATGGCGTTGTTGAAGATTTCCGAATCCTCGGGATGCTCGGCGAAATATTCAAAAAGCGGCATGCCGACTGTCATATCGGCCGCCGGCTCGCCGGTCATGACCGAATGCTTGAGATTTGCGTAGATCCGGAAGTGCAGCGGATCGGGCAGAAACAGCGCCATGCCACGGAGGGAGCCCGGCACGTCCTTGCGCAGCAATTGAGAGGCCGGCGTGAGGCCATAGCCCCGGGGCTCGACCTGCTCGAAAATGCCGATGCTGGCGAGCAGCCGGAGGATCCGGTTGAGGCCGTCCTCATTCGCTCCCGTCGCCTGCGCCAACTCTGTCGCAGTCTTCGGCCCACTGCTGAGGTGGTCGGGCACATTCAACAAGACGGCGACGTAAAGCGACGACGACGCCATGTAGCCGGTTATGACTTGGAATACCTGTTCGGCGGGATCGGGCGTCATGCGGGTTCTCCCCCAGCAATAATCGACAAGAACGAAGGCAGGAGCGTGAAAGACGAAGGAAGACTCTTTGGCGGCCGAAACTCTAGCTTGAGCTTCTGGACAAAGACAGGAAAAAGCGGCGTCTTGCGCCCCCGCTACGGGGCCAGTATAGAACCGTGAGAGCGCACCGACCCGCCCGAGACGGAAGGGCGACAGGGGGAGAGCCACGCATGGCAGCGACAATCAGCCCAATGTTGAGAGCGGATCCGATCGGCAGCCTGTCGGGGATGCTTTGACCGAGGGGCCGACCGACTTCGATACCGAGGCGCTTCGCCGCTGGCTGAGCCCGCATGTCGAGGGGCTGGACGGGTCGCTGACGCTTACCAAGGTCGGCGAGGGGCAGTCCAATCCGACATTCCGCCTGGAGACGTCCGACGGCCGGCGCTTTGCTTTGCGGGCCAAGCCGGGACCGGCGGCGACCCTGCTTAAATCGGCCCATGCGATCGAGCGCGAGTTCCGGGTGATGTCGGCGCTGGCGGGTGTGGGCTTTCCCGTGCCGCGCATGATCGTGCTCTGCGAGGACGAAAGCGTGATCGGCCGGGCGTTCTTCGTGATGGATTACGTCGAGGGCCGCGTGTTCCGCGATCCTGCGCTGCCTACACTCACACCCGATGAGCGCGGCCAGCTCTATCTCGATATCGCGCGGACCATGGCAAAGCTGCATTCCCTCGATCCGGCGTCGCTCGGCCTCGAGGATTTCGGGCGTCCGGCGGGCTATGTCCGGCGCAATTTCGAGCGCTGGCTGAAGCAATACCGCGCGACCGAGACCGAGACGATCCCCGACATGGAATGGCTGATCGAGTGGCTTCCGGAGCATCTGCCCCAGGACGAGCGCGCCGCGATCATCCATGGCGACTTGAAGATCGACAATCTGATCTGCGCGCCCGTTGCGCCGCAGATTGCCGCCGTGGTCGACTGGGAGATATCGACCCTTGGCCATCCGATCGCCGATCTCGCCTATACCGCGATGATCTGGCATGTGCCGCCGGACTTGGACGGCCTGGCCGGACAGGATCTTGACGCCCTCGGCATACCCGGCGAGGACGAATTCCTTGCGACCTATCTCTCGACCCTGGTCGATCTCACCGGCGCGGATGTCGAAATCGTCGGCTGGGACAAGCAGCTCGCCTTCAATTTCTTCCGCGCCGCCGCGATCGTGCAGGGCATCAAGCGGCGTGCCATCGACGGCATCGCGTCCAACCCGATGGCGATCCGGGAGGGCCGCAAAATCCGCCCACTGGCGGCATGGGGCCGGCGCATCGCCGAGGACGGAGGCGTGGCGGCATGAGCTTCGGGGAGATGTTCGGCCTCAAAGGCAAGGTTGCCGTGGTCACCGGCTCGACGAGGGGCATCGGCAAGGCGATTGCGAGCCGGCTGGCGGAAGCCGGGGCCAAGGTCGTCATCTCCAGCCGCAAGCCCGAGGCCTGCGAGGCGGTGGCAAACGAGTTGCGCGCGGCGGGGAGGGAGGTGACGGCGATCCCCTGCAACGTCTCGCGCAAGGCCGATGTCGAGGCGCTGGCGGCGGGCGCGCTCGAAGCCTATGGCAAGGTCGATATCCTGGTGTGCAACGCCGCGGCCAATATCGCGATGGGGCCGTTGGGCGCGTTGAGCGACGAGGCGTTCGACAAGATGATCGCCACCAATGTCCAGGGCGTGTGGCGGCTGTGCAATCTGCTCATTCCCCAGATGGCGGAGCGGGGCGACGGGTCTGTGATCGTGATCTCGTCCATTGCGGCGATCCGCGGCGTCGATTTCGCCGGGCTCTACGGCGTCACCAAGGCGGCGGAGGTCGCTATGGTGCGGAACTACGCCATCGAATGGGGGCCGAAAAACGTCCGGGTCAACGCGATTCTGCCCGGCTTCATCAAGACCGATTTCTCCCGCGCGATCTGGGAAGACGACACGATGCGCGCGGCCGAGCTCGCCCGCATCCCGCTGGGCCGCATCGGCGAGCCGGACGATATCGGCGGTATCGCCGTCTTCCTCGCCTCCCGCGCCGGCGCCTTCATCACCGGCCAGACCATCGTCGCCGATGGCGGCATGACGGCGGGCTAGACCATGAACGCGGACAAGTCCCTCCTGAAGCGCTTTCTCGCCAATCCCGGCACGCCGATGGACGTCGATTCCAACCCGCTGACGAAGGCCCTCCGCTGTAGAATTCTTTCCGCCGATCCCGAGAACGGCGTCGTCCATGTCGCCTTCGAGCCGGGCGACGAATTCCTTCAGGGCAACAACGTTATCCAGGGCGGCATCGTCGCCACCATGCTCGACTTCGCCATGGCCTTCGCCGCGATGGCCGTCCTCCCGGAAGGCCAGGGCGGCACGACGACAAGCATGACCGTCTCGTATCTCCGCCCGGTGAAGCCCGGCCGCCTGGAAGCCGTCGGCACTCTCGACAAGAAGGGCCGCTCGGTGCTTTTCGCCAGGGCGGAGCTCCGGCCGGAAGGCGGAAGGGACCTGCTGGCGACGGCGACGTCGGTGATGTCGGTCGTGTCATGACGGACAAATACGTTGTCGTCATCCCCGCGAAAACGGGAATGACGGGGAACAGTTGAGTGACGACTCCAGGGGGGGAACCCATGAGACCATTGGACGGCATCAAGATTCTGAGCCTCGCGACGCAGTATCCCGGGCCGTATGCGACCATGCTGCTGGCCGATCTCGGGGCCGATGTGGTGATCGTGGAGCGGCCGGGGATTGGCGATCCGAGCCGGCGCAATCCGGCCGTGTTCGCGACCTTCAATCGCGGCAAGCGCAGCCTCGCGCTGGATTTGAAGACCGAGAAGGACAAGGCGGCGCTTCTCAAGCTCGTCGACAAGGCCGACGTGTTCATCGAGGGCTTCCGGCCGGGGGTCGCGGCGCGGCTGGGCTTCGGCCAAGAGGAGCTCGCCAAGCGCAATCCGCGGCTGGTCTATTGCTCGATCAGCGGCTTCGGCCAGACCGGGCCCTATCGCGATCGCCCTGCCCATGACCTGTCGCTGCAGGCGCTGGTAGGCCTCCTTCACGGTCGCGAGAAGGGGGCGGCAGAGGGGCCATATATGGCCTGGTCCGACATTTCCTCGGCCATGTTCGCCACCATCGGCATCGTCTCGGCGCTGTTCCGGCGCAGCGTGACGGGGAAAGGCGGCGAAGTGGATGTCGCGATGTCGGACACCTTGGCGGTCTGGCTCGCGGCCTGGCTCGGCCCGCTCCTGAACGGCGAGCCGCCGCTAGCCTTGGTCTATCCGGGCTTCGGCTGCTATCAATGCGCCGACGGCAAATGGCTGTCGCTGTCCATTACCTTCGAGGACCATCTCTGGGCGCCGCTCGCCGAGATCACCGGGCTCGACCAATATGCCGGGCTCGATCTCAGGCAACGGGGCGATCGGTATAACGAGATCAATCCCGCCCTCCAGAAAGCCATTGCGGCAGAGCCGTTCGATCATTGGGAGTCGCTGTTTACGGAGAAGAACATCGCCTGGGCGCCAGTGCTGACGCCCGAGGAGGCGACTCATGATCCCCATCTCGTGGCCCGCGGGCTCTTCGTCGAGCGCAACGACGGCGGCGTGCCCCGGCGCTATGTCGCGCAGCCGCTCAAATTCGATGGCGAGACACTCGGCCCCACCGGTCCGTCGCCCGATCTGGGCTCCAGCGATCCCGACGATATCTGGCCGTAGCCCAAGACGCGCTGATTTCCTGTTTCGCGCTTCCTTCGTGGCCTGCTAGGCTGCGCCGGGGAGTGACTTTGGGGTGGACAAGCCGGCAAGGGGGGACCATGGCCGACGGAAAAGTGATCAACGTAACCGAGTTGGTGGACCGGCAGAAATTCGGCCCGTTCCATCTGAAGCTCATGATCTGGCTGTTCCTGGTCCTGATCCTCGACGGCTACGACATCTCCGCTGCGTCCTTCGCCAATCCCGAAATCATCAAGCAATGGAGCCTCGCGCCCGAGTCGACCAAATATTTCCTCACGGCGAGCTTGTTCGGCATCATGTTTGGCGCCGTCATCTTCGGCTGGTTTGGCGATAAATTCGGCCGTAAGAAGGCGATCCTGTCGGCAGCCCTTGTGTTCGCAGGTGCGACGATTGCTTGCGCCCTGTCGACGACGCTCGACGCGCTCACGATCTTTCGTTTTCTCTGTGGCGTGGGCATCGGCGGTGTTATGCCGAACACGATTTCGCTTGCCGCCGAGATGGCGCCGAAGCGGGTTCAGGCGACGCTTATCATTTTGATGTTTACCGGCACGCCCGCTGGAAGCTCGTTGCCCGGTCCGATTGCGGCCTGGGTGGTGCCGCATTACGGCTGGCCGATGATCTTCTGGATTGGCGGCATCATCCCGCTCGTTATCGTCGCGCTTCTGTTCTTTACGCTTCCCGAATCCGTCAAATTTCTGGCACAGGACGATCGACGGCGCGCGCATACAGCCAAGGTCGCGAAGGCCATAGAGCCGACCCTTTCGATCGGCCCGGACGATCGCTTCGTCGTCGACCACGCGGCTCCCGAGAAGAAAGGAAGCTGGCTCGAGCTCTTTCGATGGCCGTTCACGATCATCACGCCGCTACTGGCCTCGCTGTTCATCATCAATTTCATGGTGCTTTATTTTATGAACAGTTGGATGCCGCAGCTTATTGGCGTCTGGGCGACCACGGTCTTCGGGGCGTCTGGAGCCTTGGGCGGCGTCATTCTGAGCGTCTTCGTCGATCGCAAGGGATTAGCGCCGGTCACAGTGCTATTCGCGCTTGCCGTGCCGGTGATCGCGGGGCTTGGTTATTCGGCGCCTATCCCGGCCTTGGCGATCGTGATGGCGGGGGCGGCCGGCATGTGCGTCGTGGGTCTCCAATTCGGACTCAATGCGACGGCCGGCATGATCTATCCGACCCATGTGCGATCAAACGGCGTCGGTTTCGCCTTCGGGATCGGCCGGTTCGGCGCGGTTGCGGGGCCGCTCATCGGCGGCCAGTTGATCGCATGGAAGCTGCCCTTGCATGAGATGTACTTGCTTGCCTCCATCCCCATGGCCATCGGCGCCATAGCTTGCTATGTCCTGACCAGGGTTCAGAAGCGGGCGCGCGACGCCTGAGGGAGCGGCCGGTCTTGGCGATTACCCTTTACAGTTTCTGGCGGTCCTCGGCGGCCTATCGCGCCCGCATCGCGCTCGCGCTCAAGGGCCTGGAATACGACTATGTATCCATCGACCTTAGCGACGACAGCCAGCGAGAAGGCGACTACAGCACCGTCAACCCGCAGCGCAAAGTGCCCACGCTGGTTCACGATGGCTTCGTCCTGCCGCAAACCTTGTCGATCGTCGAATATCTGGAGGAGCTTCAACCGGATCCGTCTCTCTTCCCGAAGGATCGGCAGGACCGCGCCCTGTCTCGCGCGATGGCCGAGATGATCGCCTGCGATATCCATCCGCTGAACAATTCCTCGGTTCTGAAATTCATGCGCCGGGATCTGGGCGTCGAGAAATCCGCCCTGAGCACCTGGTATCATCACTGGCTGACCGAAGGCTTCGCCGGGGTCGAGGGCTTGCTCGCCCGGCATCAGAAATCCGGCCCGCTCGCCTTCGGACAGCAGCCGACGATTTTCGAGATCTTCCTCGTGCCGCAAATCGTGAACGCCCGGATCTGGGAGTTCCCGCTCGACCCCTATCCGCGGATCGTCGCGATCGATGCGGCCTGCCGCGAGCTCGATGCCTTCACCGAGACCGCACCACCCCGGCAGCCCGATGCGCCGCCGGGTGTCGAATTATAAGGAGGGACTTACGTCATGCGCTATTCAGCTCTGGTTCCGATCGCTCTGTGTTTCGTCCTGGCCGCCTGCGGCAAATCCGAAAACGCAGGCAATCAGACATCCGAGACAACACCGGCCGCCGCCCCTGCGGCACCTGCCTCGACCGAGCCGGTGGTCATGGTTGACGGCGGCATGATCCGCGGAAGCGTCGACGACGGAGTCGTCAGCTATCTCGGCATTCCTTACGCCGCGCCACCGGTTGGCGATCTGCGCTGGATGCCGCCGCAGCCCGTCGCAGGCTGGGACGGCGTGCGCGACGCCACGAAATACGGCTCCGAATGCGTCCAAGGGAGCTTCGGCCCCCCGCCGGCCGGAGGAGCGGCCGCCGAACCTCGGGGCAACGAGGACTGCCTTTATCTGAACGTATGGGCTCCGGCGGATGCAGCGGGCAAGAAGCTGCCGGTGATGCTGTGGGTCCATGGCGGCGCCTATGTCCTCGGCTCGGGTTCCCAGCCGATGTATGAGGGGACCGGCTTCGCCAAGTCCGGCGTAATCCTGGTCACCATCAATTACCGGCTCGGCAATCTCGGCTTTTTCGCCCATCCGACGATCGATGCCGGCCGGTCCGATGCCGATCTCGGCAATTACGCCTTCATGGACCAGCGCGAGGCGTTGAAATGGGTCCAGAACAACATCGCGGCCTTCGGCGGCGATCCCGGCAATGTGACCTTGTTCGGCCAATCGGCCGGTGGGTCGTCCGTTGGATTCCTGATGACCATGCCGAGCACCAAAGGCCTGTATCAGAAGGTGATCATCGAATCCGGTTCGATCCGGAGCGCCGTCAAGCCGCTCAAGGGCGACGATTCGGCCGAGGCGATGGGCGTCCAGATGGCGACGGCCTTGGGTCTCGACAATGCGACGGCCGAGCAGCTTCGCGCGCTTCCCGCCGGCATGGTCATGGGCGGTGCGGCTAGCCGGTTCATGCCCGGGCCGATTATGGACGGGACCGAGATCAAGGGGCCGACCTACAAGGAACTCGCCGACGGTGACTTCAATCACACGCCGGTCATGATCGGTGCGAACAGCTATGAGGTGAGCATCATGCGCGGGGCCGAGAAGGCCGTGCCGAAGGCGCTCGGCAAGAATCTCGATGCCGCCATGAAGCTTTATGACGGCTACGGCCAGGGCAGCGACGAGCTGAAGATGAAGCAGATCGCGGGCGATATCTTCATGGTCGACGGCACCCGGGTCTATGCCGAATCGCTCGCCAAGGCCGGCGTGCCGACCTATGCCTATTTCTTCGATTACGTGCCGTCGTTCCAGCGGGCCAACAATCCGGGGACGGGGCATATCATGGAGATCCCGTTCGCCTTCGACACGGTCTCAAGCGCGTGGGCCAAACAGGCCGACGACGAAGACAAGGCCTATGCCATGAAGGTCCATCCTTATTGGGTGGCATTCGCCAAGAGCAGCGACCCGAATGGCGACGACCGTCCGAACTGGCCGCAGTTCGATAACGATTCCAAGACGATGATGTATTTCGGCCCGATGGGACCCGAGGCCAAGCCGCATCTCAACGAGGCGCGGTGGGACTTCCTCGAGAACCACGACATCACGTCACTCAATCCGGGACGCTGATCGCTCATGAATGTATCGGACGCCGTCGCAGCGCGGTTCTCGGCACGGGCCTTTCTCGACAAGCCCGTGCCGAAGGACCTCGTCGTCTCCATCCTCGACCGCGCCAAGCAGGCTCCGTCGGGCGGCAATCTCCAGCCCTGGCACGTCCATGTGCTGATGGGCGAGGCGCAGAAGAAGTTCTTGAGCCTCGTCGCCGATCGCCTGAAGGCGAACCCGATGGGCGAGGGGGGCGACTACGAGATCTACCCCCCGAACCTCTGGGAGCCTTACCGCACCCGGCGCTTTCGTTGCGGCGAGATGCTGTACGAATCGATCCAGATCCCGCGCGAGGACAAGCCCGGCCGATTGCGGCAGTTCGGCAACAACTTCCGCTTCTTCGGCGCGCCGGTCGGCCTGATCTTCGCCCTCGACCAAGGCATGGGCCCGCCGCAATGGTCCGATGTCGGCATGTATATGCAGACCGTCATGCTGCTGGCGGTCGAGGAGGGGCTGGCGACCTGCCCGCAGGAATCCTGGTCGGTCATGCCGAAGACCATCAAGGAAGTGACCGGAATCCCCGACAACTTCATCGTCTTCTCCGGCATGGCGATGGGATATCTGGACGAAGACCACCCCATCAACAAATGGCGCACCGAACGCGCGCCCTTGGACGAGTTCGCGACGTTTCACGAATAGGCGGGCGTTGTGTGCCGAAGCGGCTCGGGCATCACCCCCACCTAACCTCCCCCATCAAGGGGGTGGAATCGATGGAGGGCATCCTTAAGCCTTCCCCCTCGATGGGGGAAGGTTTGGATAGGGGTGATGGCGACGCCGCTTCTGCCTGGACGGACCATCTTTGCAAAGGAGCTCCGGATGCGACTTAGCTCAACTCTTGCGGCCTTGACGATCGCGTTGAGTGTCAGCTCTCCCGCTTGGGCGATCGAGCAGCAGGTTCTGCTGGAGACCGACCACACCATCATGGACGAGCCGATCGTCTATCCATCCGGCAAGGCCAACGTTACCGCCGTCATCGCGACGCTCGCGCCGGGTGAATCGACGAATTTGCATACCCATGGCGTGCCGACCTTCGGCTATATCCTCGATGGGGAGTTGACCGTCGATTACGGCGAGCGCGGCAAGCGTGTTTACCACACCGGTGAGTCGGTGATGGAGGCGATCTCGGTCGCCCATAAAGGCACGAATGCGGGCTCCATCCCTGTGCGGATTCTTGTCGTGTTCATGGGTGTTGAGGGCAGGTCCAATTCGGTTCCCGTCGCGAGCGGCGGAAAATAGCTTTTTCAACGCCGAGCGCGTTGCCTTGGCGCGGCGGCCCTGTCAAACTCCGCTGCTTCCGGGGAGCCAACAACAAAAAGGCGTGTGATGAACGTAGCCGAGGCCGCGGCCGAAGTCTTGAAGCGCGAGGGTGTGGAGACGCTTCTCGCCTATCCGCTCAATTCCCTGATCGAAGCGGCCGCCGCCGTGGATATCCGCACCATCGTCGTCCGCCAGGAACGCACCGGCATCCATATGGCCGACGCAATCAGCCGGATCACGTCGGGCGACAAGGTGGGCGTGTTCTGCATGCAGACGGGGCCGGGGACGGAGAATTCCTTCGGCGCGGTGGCCCAGGCCTATTCCGAGGCGGTGCCCTTGGTCGTGATCCCCGGCGGCGCGCCGCGCGGAACAACGTGGGTCCGGCCGGCATTCAACGCCGCGCTCAACTTCCAGCATATCACCAAGGGCGCCGAGCAGGTGACGAACGCCGACGATATCGTGCCGGCCCTGCGCCGCGCCTTCACCCAGGCGCGGAACGGTCGGCCGGGGCCGGTGCTGGTCGAGATCCCGCAGGACATGTGGACGGCGGAGCTGACCGGGCCGGTCGATTACAAGCCGGCCCGCCGGGCGCTTTCCGCGCCGGACGAGAACGCGGTCGATGCCGCCGCCGCGACCTTGCTTCTCGCCGAGCGGCCGTTGCTCTATGCCGGGCAGGGCGTGCATTACGCCAAGGCCTGGCCCGAGCTCAAGCGCCTTGCCGAGCTATTGGAAGCGCCGGTGACGACGAGCCTCGAAGGTAAGAGCGCGTTTCCGGAGAACCATCCGCTGGCTTTGGGATCGGGCGGCGTGGCGATGCCGCTGCCGGTGTTCCGCCATGTGCGGGATGCGGATGTCGTGTTCGGCGTCGGGGCGAGCTTCTCGGCGACGCCGTTTGGGATTCAGTTTCCGGTCGAACACAAGGTGTTCATCCACAACACCGTCGATCCCATGGACATCAACAAGAACATCCCGGCCGAGCATGCGCTCCTCGGCGATTCCAAGCTCGCCCTGAAGATGCTCGGCGACGCGATCCACGACCGGCTGAAAGGGAGGCCGCGCGGCCGGGAGCCCGAGGTCGCCGCGCGGATCGA
>Ga0315556_1001758_pt1 | contig 12803 bp, 8 predicted proteins | sample SalMarSW160310MG_FD_202112 | JGI IMG/M metagenome (GOLD analysis project Ga0315556, IMG submission 202112) | Salt marsh sediment microbial communities from the Plum Island Ecosystem LTER, Massachusetts, United States - Salt Marsh Sediment SW1603-10 ...
CATGACGTCGCCCCACGACACGATGCCCACCACCGTGGTGGGATCGACCGGGTCGCTATCGCCATGGATGAGTACCGCGACCCGGCTGGCCTCGGCCCGCAGCCGCCCGATCAGGTCGACGACCTGCGTGGTGTCGTCCACCAGCGTGTAGTGTCCGTCGGCCAGGTCCGCCAGCGGCATGGCGCCGGAACCGACGTCGTTCCGTAGGCGCGGGCGCAGCGTGTCGGCCGTGACGATCCCGACGATCCTGTCGTTGCGCACCAGCACCACGTGCGGCACCGGCTGGCCGAAGTGGACCTGCTTGCGCAGCGCCTCGACGCGCGTGCCGGCGTCGAGGCTCAGGAACGGGACCTGGATCAACTCGAGGGCGTCGCGCATCAGGTAGAGGTTGCTCTGGATCGATGCCGGGATCACCCGTCCGCGGCGCGTCAACTTGAGGGTGTAGATGCTGTCGGCCAGCAGCCAGCGACGGATGGCGTAGGCCAGCGACACGGCGATGATCAGCGGGATGATGACGTTGTAGTCGCGCGTCATCTCGAAGATCATCACCACCGAGGTCACGGCCGCGCCGGTGCTGGCCGCGACCATGCAGGCCATGCCGATGACGGCGCCTCCCGCCAGGCTCACCAGCAGCTCCGGGAAGGCGGCGTGTCCTACCTGCACCAGCCCTGCCCCCAGCGCCGCCCCCATGAACAGCGCCGGCGAGAAGATGCCGCCCGAGGCCCCTGAGCCGAGCGTCAACGACACCGCCAGCAGCTTCAACACCACCAGCAGCAACAGGATCCAGGTGGTGGTGAGGGCGCCGTTCAGGATGTCCTGGATGGTGGCGTAGCCGACCCCCTGGATGTAGTAGTGCCCCAGCGTCCGGTACAGCAGGTACATGGTGACGCCCACCAACGCCATGCCGATGGCGTGCCTCAGGTAGTAGCTCCCCGAGATGCGGTCGAACAGATCCTCGAAGGCGTAGATCGAGCGCGTGTAGACCACGGCGAGCAGGCCCATCAACACACCCAGCGCAGCGTACGCGCCGTACACGGGCAGCGACGTGGTGGTGGCCGAGTTCAACGTGAGCGACGGGATCAAGAACGACGCGTCGGCACCGAAGAAGAGGCGCCCGACGAAGCTGGCTGCGCCGGTCGCGATCATCACCGGCACCAGGCTGCGGGCGCTGACCTCGACCAGCATGATCTCGACGGCGAACAGGATGCCGCCGATGGGGGTGTTGAAGGTTGCGGCGATGCCGGCGCCCGCCCCGGAGGCCAGCAAGGTGAGACGCTTCCACTCGGGGAGTCGCGCCCACTGCGCCAACACCGAGCCGAAGGTGGCACCGATCTGGATGATCGGACCCTCGCGGCCGACCGATCCGCCCGACCCGATGGAGATCGAGGACGCCAGCGCCTTGATCACCGCCACCGCAGGACGGATGCGGCCGCCGTTGTAGTAGATGGCGTCGATCACCTCGGGCACTCCGTGCCCTTTGGCCTCGGGCGCGAAGGTCCTGACCAGGAACGCCACCACCAGCGCGCCTGCCACCGGCACCGCCACGATGCCCACGCCCCAGGGGCTGACCGCCGCGTGCTTCAAGGTGTCGTAGACGGTGCTGATGCGGCCGTAGAAGAAGAGGTTGTGGAACAGCGCGATGAGGCCGCGGAAGGCGACCGCACCCAGGCCCGCGATGACGCCGACCAGCACCGCGTACAGGGTGAGGCGGAGACTGACTCCGGGCGGCCCGACGGTGTCTGGAGCGGCACCGCGGGCGCGGCGGTCGGAGGTCGAATCGTCCTCCGATGGATCCGTCGGGGCCGCTCGCGTAGGTGCGTCGGGCGCCGAACTCGTGCTCGTCGTTTGCGCGGGCGCTTCGCCCATGCGGTGCCTCTTCCCGTGGACGCTCAGCTCGTCGCGCTCGCCAACGCCCTCACGGCGCACGCGCCGATCGCCCGGGCAGGCAAGCCTGCGCGGCACGCTTGCCACGCCCTTCCCCGCACGACCGACGCACACGCTTTCATTTCCGTCGTCGATGCTAACACCGATTCGCCACGGGTCCGGGAACTCCACGGGTCCTACACGCACCGATCCGTTCCGACGCTCAGCGACCCGGGACGGGCACGGAAGGGCGCCGGCTCAGAGCGCCACCCAACCGTCCGACCGCCCGCTACCGAACACCGCCTCGATGACGCGCATGTTCGCCACCGCGTCCTCGAGGGGCGTCGGCACGGGGGCGCCGTCGAGGATCGCGCGCGACAGGGCGTCGCCCTGCAGGGTGTACTGGTCGACGCGGTCGAACACCCGCTCGACCGTCTCGCCATGGCGCTCGTGCCGCAGCCGGGTCGGTCCGTCCTGCGGCGCATTGAACGGGATCTCCAGCTCGACCCGGCCCTCGGTGCCGAAGACGCTCACCGCCTGGTACGGCGCGAGCTGCGTGCTGCAAGTGAAGGTCGAGGTCCCGCGACCGAAGTCGAGGATCGCCGACGAGAGCCGGTCGACGCCCAGGCCCGGGTCGAACTCGACGGTCGAGACGACGCGCCGGGGCTCGGCACCGAACACGAAGCGCGACAACGAGATGGTGTAGCAGCCGATGTCCATGAGCCCGCCGCCGCCGATGTCGGACATGTTCCGGATGTTGTCGGGGTCGAGCTTGAAGTACGAGAAGAACGACTGGATGGTGCGCAGCTCGCCGATGCCTCCCTCGTCGACGATGCGCTTGAGCTCGAGCCACTGCGGGTGGAAGCGGTACATGAACGCCTCCATCACCTTCAGCTCCGGGTGGCTGCGCGCCGCTTCCAGCAAGCGCTCGCCTTCCGCGGCGCTCAGGCCGATCGGCTTCTCGCACAGCACGTGCTTGCCGGCCTCGATCGCGCGGATCGACCAGGGCACGTGGAGATGGTTGGGCAGCGGGTTGTAGACGACGTCGACCTCCGGCGAGGCCAGCAGCTCCTCGTAGCTGCCGTAGGCGTTCGGGATGCGCAACCGGTCCGCCGCCGCCCGAGCCTTGCCGAGGTCCCGCGACGCGATGGCGCTCACCTCCGCCAGCCCACTCTTCTGCAGGGCGGGGATCACCTTGCCGACGGCGATGTTGGCCGTGCCGAGTACGCCCCACCGAACCTTGCTCACGTGTCTCTCCCTTCGGATGTCGGTCGGACCTCCCGACCGGATGCCACGCAGCTCGGCGCAGCGATCCCCTTCAGGCGTAGCGGTCGGGGCTGAGCGCTTCGAGGGGCAGGCTCGGTCGCTTCCCCTCCAGCAGCTCGCCCACCAGCCGGCCCGTCACGGGCGCCAGCGACACCCCCATCATGGCGTGGCCGGTGGCGACGATCAGGTTGGACAGGCGGCCCCCCCTGCCCAGATAGGGGAGCCCGTCCGGGCTGCACGGCCGGAAGCCGTACCACACCGGAGCGCCGGCGAAGGCCTCGGCCGTGAACGCGGGGAACGCGCGCAGCACGGACTTCACGATGCCGCGCATGCGGCTCGCGCTGACCCCTTCGCGCACGCCCGTGATCTCCATGGTGCCGCCGAAGCGGACGCCGCTCGCGAGCGGCGTGATGGCGACCCGTCCCTCCGACAGCAGGGCAGGCGTGGACGGACGCTCCGGCGGATCGCTGAGGGTGACGCTGTAGCCCTTGCCGGCGCGCAACGGCAGGCGCAGGCCCACGTCACGGGCGAGCCCGTCGGACCACACCCCGGCGGCGAGCACCACCTCGTCCGCCTCGATCGTCGTCTTCCGGTAGGACGCGCCCGGGAGCGCATCCGGTGCCGCCCCCGCCGCCCCATCGCCGATGGCCTCGGTCACCCGTACCCCGGTCACGCGGTCGCCCTCGATCGCCAGCCCATCGACCGGCGCACGCCAGCGGAAGCTCACCCCGAGCTCCACCAGATGTGCCTGCAACGCGCGCATCAACCGGCCCGGGTCCAGCTGGGCGTCCTCGGGGAAGTAGACACCGCCGACGACGTCGAGCTGCACGCCCGGCTGGAGCGCCTCGACCTCGCCCTTGCTCAGCACGCGGGCGGCCATCCCCAGCGTGACGGCCCGGGCCACGACCCGCGCCTCGTCCTCCAGTCCCTCCTCCGTCACCGTCATCCCCAGCACACCCGTCTCCTTCAGGTCGAAGGGGTTGCCGAGGCGTTCGGCCAGCTCCCGGTAGCCCTCCTTGCCGGCGCGATGCAGGTCCCGCAGCAGCGGACCCGCCCGGCGCGCCCGCTCAGGCGTCGAGGCGCGCCAGAAGCGCCAACCCCAGGCGAACAGCTCGGGGTCGAGCGCGGGCCGCACGTAGAAGGGGCTCTCCGGGTCGAACATCCACTTCAGCCCCTGCGCCACCGCTCCCGGCGCGGCGAGCGGCACCACGTGGCTGGGTACCACCAGACCGGCATTGCCGTAGGAGGTGGTGTCGCGCTCGGGTCCCTCGCGGTCGACGACCGTCACCTCGAAGCCGGCGCGGCGCGCGTGCAGCGCGCTGAACAGGCCGACCACGCCCGCGCCCACCACGACGACGCGCCGGCTCACCGGATGCCTTCGCGGAACGGGTCGCGCGCGTCGAACAGCAGGGTGGTCTCCGCCGTCACGAACGCCTCGCCGGTGACCGTGGGGATCACCCGGCCGTCGGCATCGAGATCGTAGCGTGCCTCGAAGCGGCTGCCGATGACGCTCTGTTGCCGCCAGCTCTCCCCCGGCCGCAGACGGCCGTCGGCCTGCAGGCAGGCGAGCTTGGCGCTGGTGCCGGTACCGCACGGCGAGCGGTCGTAGGCGCCGCCCGGGCACAGTACGAAGCTGCGGCCGTCGGCGTCGTCCGCCACGTCCGCCGCGCGGGCGAACAGCTCGACGTGATCGATCTCGGCACCGCCCTCGCCGCCGACACCGGACGCCGTCAGCGCGCGCCGCACGGCCCAGGCGAACTCGGTCAACTCGTCGATGCGCCCGGCCTCGACGGCCTGGCCGTGGTCCTCGGTCAGGAAGAACCAGTTGCCGCCCCACGCCACGTCGCCGCGGACCCGCCCGTACCCCGGAACCTCCACGGGCACCGACTTCCGATAGCGGTAGGCGGGCACGTTGCGTACGCTCACCCTGCCGTCGTCATGCAGCTCCGCCTCGACCGGCCCCACCGGCGTCTCGATGCGGTGCCGGCCGGGACCGATGCGCCCCAGGTGCCGCAACGTGGCGACCAGGCCGATGGTGCCGTGGCCGCACATCCCCAGCATCCCAACGTTGTTGAAGAAGAGCACGCCCGCCGCCGCGGAGGGGTCGACCGGCTCCTGAAGCAGGGCGCCGACCAGCACGTCCGAACCGCGGGGCTCGTTGACGACCGCCGAGCGGAAGGTGTCGTGATCGCGTCGCAGGCGCTCCAGGCGCTCGGCCATGGAGCCACTCCCCAGCTCGGGGCCGCCGGCGATCACCACCCGCGTGGGCTCGCCCGCCGTGTGGGAGTCGATGACGTGCACGCGTTGGACGTCCACCGTGAGCTCCTCCGCACCCCCGGCGTGGCCGGGTGCGCCCGCTGCGATGCACGCTCGCCGCGCACGCTCCGGGAGCGCGGCCTTGATGCATGACGGACGCGGGCCATAGTCTACACGGTGACAGACCGCCCCCGACCCGCTCCGAACGCCGCTGCGGGACCGGGACAACGCCCCTCCCCCAGGCAGAGGCCCTCCTCCTCCGCCGCGAAAGGAGATCGCGCATGCCAGCGAGCCCTCTGCAGACGCCATCCTCGCCCTCGAGCACCGGCGTCGATTGGCGCGGCGTCCTCCCCGCCATCACCACCCCCTTCGACGCCGACCTCCAGGTCGATCACGCCTTCCTCGCCGAGCACGCCCGCTGGATGATCGACCAGGGCTGCGTCGGCGTGGTCCCCGGCGGCTCCCTCGGCGAAGCCGCCACCCTCGCCTTCGACGAGAAGGTCGCAGTGGTGCGTACGCTGGTAGGCGCGCTCGACGGACGCGCCCCCGTCATCCCCGGCGTCGCCGCCCTCGCCACCACCGAAGCGGTGCGCTTCGCGCGGGCCGTCGAAGCGGTCGGCGCCCGCGGCCTGATGGTGCTGCCCCCCTACGTCTACAGCACCGACTGGCGCGAGATGAAGGCCCACGTCGCCGCCGTGCTGGAAGCGACCTCACTCCCCTGCATGCTCTACAACAACCCCGTGGCCTACACCACCGACTTCACCCCCGAACAGGTGGCCGAGCTCGCGACCGAGCACCCCAACCTGGTCGCCGTCAAGGAATCCAGCACCGACGTGCGCCGCGTCACCGCCCTACGCGCGCTGACCGGCGAACGCCTCGAGATCCTGGTGGGCGTCGACGACGCCATCGTCGAGGGGATCGCGGCCGGCGCCGTGGGCTGGGTGGCGGGGCTGGTCAACGCCTTCCCAGCCGAATCCGTGACCCTGTTCGAGCTGGCGCGTCAGGGCCGGACCGAGGAGGCGTTCACGCTCTACCGCTGGTTCCTGCCGCTGCTGCGGCTCGACACCGTGCCGAAGTTCGTGCAGCTCATCAAGCTGGTGCAGGAGCGCGTCGGGCGCGGCAACGCGCGCGTGCGTCCGCCACGACTGGAGCTGTCCGGCGAGGAGCGCGCCGAGGCCGAACGGGTCATCGCCGTCGCGCTCGCCGCCCGCCCCGCCCCGACGGGCGCGGCGTGATGCCGCGGACGTTGAAGGGGCTCTCCCTGATCGGCCTGGCGAGCGCCCAGCCCGGGGAGCGCACCTTCCATGCCGCGGACGCCCGCACCGGCGAACGGCTCGAGCCCGCCTTCCATCCCACCCGCCCGGCCGATCTGGACCGCGCCGCCGCCGCCGCCGAGCACGCCTTCGGCGCCTACGCCGCCACCCCACCGGCGGAACGCGCGGACTTCCTGCGCGCCATCGCGGCCGAGCTGGAGGCCCGCGGCGAAGCCATCATCGAGCGCGCCGATCGCGAGACGGCGCTGGGCGACGCACGCTTGACCGGCGAGCTGGGCCGGACCGCCAACCAGCTCCGGTTGTTCGCGACGCTGCTCGACGAGGGCGACTGGCTCGACATCCGCATCGACGCCGGAGACCCCGGGCGGACCCCCGCACCCAAGCCCGACGTGCGCTCGCTGCGGCGCCCGCTCGGTCCGGTGGCGGTGTTCGGAGCCAGCAACTTCCCACTGGCGTTCTCGGTGGCCGGCGGCGACACCGCCTCCGCCCTCGCCGCCGGCTGCCCCGTGATCGTCAAGGCGCACCCAGCCCATCCCGGCACGTCCGAACTGGTGGGTCGCGCCGTGCGCGCCGCTGCGCGCGAGCAGGGCATGCCCGACGGGGTGTTCTCGCTGCTGTTCGACGACGGCTACGAGGTGGGGCAGGCGCTGGTGCGCCACCCGCTGGTGCGCGCCGTGGGTTTCACCGGCTCGCGCTCCGGCGGACAGGCGCTGATGCGGCTGGCCGGCGAGCGACCCGATCCCATCCCGGTCTACGCGGAGATGAGCAGCGTCAACCCGGTGTTCGTGCTGCCGCTGGCGACGCGCCGCCGCCCCGGACCCATCTCCGACGCTCTGCTGGCGTCGTTCACACTGGGAGCGGGGCAGTTCTGCACCAATCCCGGCATCGTGCTACTGGAGGCCGGCGAAGCGGGTGACGTGCTGCGCGATCGGCTGGTGGAGGGCGCCCGCAAGGCCGAGGCGCACGCCATGCTGACCGCCGGTATCCACCGGGCGTTCGGCACCGGCTTGCAGCGCCTGGCCGACGCCGGCGCCCGGCGCCTGGCCGAGGGCCACCGTGCGGCCGGCTTGACGGCCGCCAGCGCGGCCGTGTGGGAGACCGACGCGTCCGCGGCCGTCGACGACCCCCGCCTCACGCAGGAGGTGTTCGGGCCCAGCACGGTGCTGGTCCGTTACCGCAGCGACGACGAGCTGCTGGCGTTCGCCGGCGTCATGGAAGGGCAACTCACCGCCACGCTGCACGGCGAGGACGACGAGTGGGAGCGCTATCGGCCGCTGGTGGCAGCGCTCGAGCGCAAGGCCGGCCGGCTGCTGGTGAACCAGGTCCCCACCGGGGTCGAGGTGTGCCGCGCGATGGTCCACGGCGGCCCCTACCCCGCGACCTCCGACGGCCGCACCACCTCGGTCGGCGCGCGCGCCATCGAGCGGTTCACACGGCTGGTGGCGTACCAGAACTTCCCGAAGGCGTTGCTGCCGAACGAACTCGCCTAGGTCCGGCCGCAGGGCGTCGGCGTCGGCACCCTCGACCGCCGGCGTCGAGCGTGCGCCGGGCGACCGCTCCTGCCCGTAATGCGTAAGCTTCAGGACGCAACGAGGCTGGGGCTGGCGACGCTGGCACGCTCGATCAGAGTTGGGTAGAGGACGCGCTGATGGGCAGGCACACCGGGAGCGTCCATGCGGGCGAGAAGCAACTCGACCGTCTGCTGACCCAGCGCCAGGAAGTCCTGCCGGACCGTCGTGAGCGGAGGTTCGTAGTAGGCGGCCTCGGGCACGTCATCGAACCCCACCACGGAGACGTCGCGCGGCACCCTGCGCCCTGCTTCCCGCAACGCGCGCATCGCTCCCAGCGCCATCTGGTCGTTGCCCGCGAACAGGGCGGTGAACTGCGCGCCCCGCTCGAGAAGGCGCCGGGCTGCCTCGTGGCCGCTCTCTGCGGTCCAGTTCCCCTCTACGCTGGCTCCCGGCTCGAGCCCGGCCTCGGACAGCGTCGCCAGCCACCCATCGTGGCGCTGTTTCGCGCCGCTCCACTCTATGGGACCGCTGATCTCCGCGATCGCACGATGGCCGCTGTCGATGAGGTGGCGCGTAGCGAGCCGCGCACCGTAGTGCTGGTGAATCACCACCGAGGGAACGTGCTCGCCCAGCATGGCGTCGATCATCACGTAAGGAACGCCGATGAAGTCGCTCATCTCCTCGAGGTGACCGCCCCCCGCGGGGGTGATCAAGACCAGCCCGTCCACGAGCTGATTCCGCAGTGTGGCAACCTGCTCCCGGAGCACGTCGACGCTCAGGTCGGCAACCGCGGCATACACCAGCCCGTACCCCTTGGTCTTGAGGGTCGCTTCGATGTGCGCGACCATCTGCGACGGGCCGTAGTGCGTTGTGCCGTAGCCGATGATGCCCACTGTCTTGGAGCGACGCGTGGCCAGGCTCTGCGCAACGCGATTGGGAGCGTAGTCGAGTTGGCGGATGGCGTCGAGTACTCGCGCCCGCGTGGCCGCCGCCACGCTCGGGTGCCGGTTGACGACCCGCGAGACCGTTTGATGCGACACGCCCGCGAGCTGTGCCACGTCATGAAGCGTCGCCCTTCGCTGGTTGTCAGACGAACCCATGCTCTCTCCGATTCTCGACTCCGACGAGCCTGTCAGCCGCTGTGACACTGAGAACGCTCACATCATATCATCGGGCAGGAGGTGCGCAACCGAGCCGATGGCGGCCCTGGCCCACCCGAGCGGAAGCATTCCGGGAGACCTCGCCGAGAAGCGTGGAGCGCAGCGCCACAGAACAGAATCGACCAGAGCCTTGACGTTTCTCGTGAAGGGTCGCTATTCTGAGAGCGCTAACAAGAAGGCGTGACGTCCCGACATGCGCCGGGCCGGGCAGGGTTGACGTGCGCCGGCGAGGCACCGGCAGGAAGGGCGGGAAGATCCATGTACACCATCGGCATCGACTTCGGTACGGAGTCGGCCCGCGCCCTGCTGGTGCGCGTCTCCGACGGCGCCGAAGTCGCGACCGCCGTTCACCCCTACGGTGACGGCGTGATCGATGAGCGGCTGCCGGGTGGGCCCAGGCTGCCGCTCGACTGGGCGCTGCAGAATCCCGACGACTACCTCGAGGCGATCCGTCAGACGGTCCCGGCCTTGCTCCGCCAGACTGAGGTCGACCCGGACGATGTCGTCGGGCTCGCCATCGACTTCACCGCCTGCACCATGCTGCCGACGCTGGCCGACGGCACGCCGCTGTGCCGGTTGCCCGACTTGCGCAGCGAGCCGCACGCCTGGGTCAAATTGTGGAAGCACCACGCTGCCCAACCCCAGGCCGACCGCATCAACCAGGTGGCCCGCGAGCGCGGTGAGCCGTGGCTCAGGCGTTACGGCGGGAAGATCAGCAGCGAGTGGTTCTTCAGCAAAGTCCTGCAGATTCTCGAGCAAGCCCCTCACATCTACCGCCTTGCCGACCGCCTGATCGAAGCCACCGACTGGGTCGTCTGGCAGCTGACCGGCGTCGAGACCCGAAACGCCTGCACGGCCGGCTACAAGGCCATCTACCAGGACGCCAGCTTCCCGAGCCGGGACTACTTCGCGGCCCTGCACCCTGAGCTCGAGGATGTTGTCGACAGCAAGATGTCGCGCGAGCTCGCTGCGCTGGGCGGCAGGGCCGGTGGACTCACGGAGGAGGCGGCCCGCTGGACCGGCCTCCGGCCCGGGACGCCTGTCGCCGTGGCCAACGTGGACGCCCATGTCACGCTGCCGGCCAGCGGTCACGTCGACGCCGGCACCATGGTCATGATCATGGGCACATCGACCTGCCACGTGCTGGTCGGGGACGAGTTGCACGAGGTCGAGGGCATGGCCGGCGTGGTCAAAGGGGGCATCGTGCCGGGCATGTACGGCTACGAGCTGGGGCAGAGCGGCGTAGGCGATATCTTCGCGTGGTATCTGGAGAACGGCGTGCCCCCCGAGTACCACGAGGCCGCCGCTCGCAAGGGCATCGGCCTGCACGCCCTGCTGGAGCAGGAGGCACGCACTCAGCGTCCCGGCGAGCACGGCCTTCTGGCGCTCGACTGGTTCAATGGCAACCGCAGCATCCTCGTCGATGCCGAGTTGGGCGGCCTCCTCGTGGGGATGACGCTGGCGACCCGGCCCCCCGACATCTACCGCGCCCTGCTGGAGGCGACCGCCTACGGCACCCGCCTCATCATCGAGACGCTGGAGAACGGCGGAGTACCGGTCACACGCCTGGTGGCCGCCGGCGGGCTTCCGGCCAAGAACCCGCTGATGATGCAGATCTACGCCGACGTCCTGGGGCGCGAGCTGAACGTCATCGGCAGTGAGCAGGGCCCCGCGCTCGGCAGCGCCATGCACGCCGCGGTCGCCGCCGGCGCCTACCGTGACATCCGGGAGGCAGCCGAGCACATGGGCTCACTCGCGCCGACCACCTATGCGCCCGTCGCCGAGCACAAGGCCGTCTACGACCGGCTCTATGCCGACTACCTGTTCCTGCACGACACCTTCGGCCGCGCCGCCGACGACGAGCCCGGCGGCGTCATGAAGCGGCTGCGCAGGCTGGCTCGCGAGGCGGCGCGGGCACGCGAGGAGGTCGCGTCGTGACCTGGGACGATCTCCGCCGGGAGGTGTCGGGCCTCCACGCCATTCTGCCGGCCGAGCGCCTCGTCGCCTGGACCAGCGGCAACGTCAGCGGTCGCCTTGAGGGCGAACGTCGGATGGTGATCAAGCCGAGCGGCGTGCCCTACGAGAGCCTCACGCCCGCCTCCATGTGCGTCGTGGACGTCGACGTTCTGACGGTGGAAGGCGAGCTCAAGCCCTCGTCGGACACGGCCACCCACGCGGCCATCTACCGTGCCATGCCCGAGGTGGGGGGCATCGTTCACACGCACAGCTCGTACGCCACGGCCTTCGCAGCGCTGGGCCGGGAGATCCCTTGCGTGCTCACGGCCATGGCCGACGAGTTCGGTGGCCCCATCCCCTGCGGCGGCTTCGAGCGCATCGGGGGCGAGGAGATCGGCCTGGAAGTGGTGCGGGTGCTGAAGGGGCAGCGCTCGCCGGTGGCGTTGATGAGGAACCACGGCGTCTTCGCGGTCGGCGCCACCCCGAAGGCCGCCGTCAAGGCCGCGGTCATGTGCGAGGACGTGGCTCGCACCGTGCACCACGCGATGCAGCTCGGGAGCCTCGAGCCGCTCGCCCAGGAAGACATCGACGCCCTGTACGAGCGCTACACCAACGTCTACGGCCAGTGAGGCCCACGCCGGCACCGGCGCGCCGAAAGGCAGGACCATGAGCGATCCCAACCGTCCAGACATCTGGTTCCTGTGCGGCTCGCAGCACCTCTACGGGCCGGAGACGCTGGAGCAGGTGGAGGAGCACGCCCGCACCGTCGCCGCCGGCCTCGCTGACGCGCCCGGCATACCTCTCGACATCCTGTTCAAAGGCGTACTGACCACTGGCGACGACATCGCCACGGCCTTGCGCGAAGCCACCCACGACCCCGCATGCGCCGGTGTGATCGTGTGGATGCACACGTTCTCCCCCGCCAAGATGTGGATCCGCGGGCTCACGGCACTCGGCAAGCCGCTTTGCCACCTGCACACGCAGTTCAACCGCGAGCTGCCCTGGGACGCCATCGACATGGAATTCATGAACCTCAACCAGTCGGCGCACGGCGACCGCGAGGCGGGGCACCTGCACACCCGCATGGGGCTCCACCGCAAGGTGGTGGTAGGCCACTGGCAGGACCCCGCCGTCCGCCAGGCGCTGGCTATCTGGGCGGCCGCGGCGCACGCCTGGTGGGACCTGCAGGGCGCGCGCATCGCGCGCTTCGGCGACAACATGCGGCAGGTAGCCGTCACCGACGGTGACCGGGTGGAGGCGGAGATGCGCTTCGGCTTCACCATCGACAACTATGGCGTCGGCGACCTCGTCGAGCGGGTCGAGGCGGTGGGCGAGCGCGCGGTCGGCGAGCTGGTGGACACGTACCGCGCCGAGTACCACGTGGCCCCCGAGCTTGCGGCCGGCGGCGCACGGGAGAACTCGCTATGGGACGCTGCGCGCATCGAGCTGGGCCTGCGCGCCTTCTTGACGGAAGGCGGCTTCAAGGGCTTCACCACCAACTTCCAGGAGTTGCACGG
>Ga0315556_1001761_pt1 | contig 12794 bp, 10 predicted proteins | sample SalMarSW160310MG_FD_202112 | JGI IMG/M metagenome (GOLD analysis project Ga0315556, IMG submission 202112) | Salt marsh sediment microbial communities from the Plum Island Ecosystem LTER, Massachusetts, United States - Salt Marsh Sediment SW1603-10 ...
CTAGCTTTAAATAAAAAGAGTTTGATATGAAAGAAAAAATTATTGCCTTCTTTGATGACGTAGTTAAAGAAATGAAAAAAGTAACCTGGCCTACCAAGGATGAGTTAAAGGAATCTACAAAGATTGTTATTATCTCCTGTCTGATACTTGCGGCCTTTACTTATGTAATTGATATGCTCATCACTCAGGTATTTAAAGGGATTTTTTAGGTTACGCAATGGAATTTAAATGGTATGTAGTCAGGACATTCTCCGGGCACGAAAACAAAGTAAAAACACTGCTCGATACTGAGATTGGTGAGAATGAAAGCCTGCAGGCAAAACTAATAGAAGTCTTGGTTCCGGTTGAAAAAGTATTTGAGGTAAAAGACGGCAAGAAGAAAAGTAAAACAAAAAACTTTTTCCCGGGGTATATTTTAGTAAATGCCGAGCTTGATAACCAGGTAAAGGAATTTATTCTTAACACTCCATCTGTAATGGGATTTCTCGGAACAAGATCAAACCCTAACCCGCTGCAGCCGGAAGAAGTTAAAAGAATTATCGGAAGAATTTCACAGGATGCGACCAGCGAAAGAAGTGAAACAATTTTCAGGAACGGAGATATTGTAAAAATTATTGACGGTCCTTTTAATAATTTCAGCGGAACCATCCAGGAAGTGAACGAAGAAAAAATGAAAATTAAAGTAATGGTTTCAATCTTCGGAAGAAAAACTCCTGTTGAGATTGATTTCGTTCAGGCAGAATTAGAAAAATAATAAAGTAATTTATCGTATAGGAAAGAACAATGGCTAAAAAGATATCAGGATATATAAAGCTTCAAATCCCTGCTGGTAAAGCAAATCCTTCACCACCGGTCGGACCTGCACTTGGTCAGAAAGGTGTGAATATTATGGAATTCTGTAAACAGTTTAATGCAAAAACAGGCGACAAAGATGGCTTGATTATCCCTGTTGTGATCACTGTTTATACTGATAAATCGTTTACATTTATTACCAAAACACCTCCGGCTGCTGTATTATTGAAAAAAGCAGCTAAAATTGAAAAAGGATCAGCTGAGCCTCACAGAAATAAAGTTGCCAAGGTTACATCCGCTCAGGTTGCTGAAATTGCACAAATGAAAATGCCCGATCTGAATGCTTTTGATATGGATCACGCTGCCAGTATGGTTGCCGGTACTGCTAGAAGCATGGGTATTACGGTAGAAGGATAATAAATTAAAAGAACGTAAAATCGAATTTTTAGATGGTGTAGTAATGCAAAAGACAAAAAGAAATAAATCGTTGCTCGAAAAAGTAGATTCAACAAAAGAATATTCCATAATTGATGCTATTAAAGTTTTACAGGAAAATTCAAAAGCAAATTTTGTTGAGTCACTGGATTGTGCAATTAGATTAGGTGTTGATCCTAAACATGCTGATCAAATGATAAGGGGCACAGTCGCTCTTCCTCATGGAACTGGCAAGCAGGTAAAAGTTCTTGTAATTGCCAAAGGGGAAAAAGCTAAAGATGCTCAGGATGCCGGTGCTGATTACGCAGGTTTTGAAGAATATCTTGATAAAATTAAAGGTGGCTGGACAGATGTTGATGTAGTTATAGCTGCACCTGATACAATGTCTGAGTTAGGTAAGCTTGGTAAAATACTCGGTCCGAAAGGATTAATGCCTAACCCTAAAAGCGGTACAGTTACACCTGATGTTGCAAAAGCAGTTAAAGAAGTAAAAGCCGGTAAAATAGAATTCCGTGTCGAGAAGGCCGGCATTGTTCATACTTCTTTAGGTAAAATGAATTTTGAAGCTGATAAATTAGCTGAAAATGTAAACGCATTCTTAAATACTATTGTTAAGCTTAAACCGGCATCTGCAAAAGGACAGTATATTAGGAGTCTGTACTTGTCCAGTACAATGGGCCCCGGTTTAAAGATAGTTAAAGATGCAGTTGCTGTATAAAAGAAATTACGCGCTCAAACTAAATGCTTCTAACCGACACGATTAAACATAAATCTGGTATGGGAGAAATATGAATAAGAACGAAAAAGCTGAAATGGTAGCAGAAGTAAAAGAGATGATAGAAAATTCATCTGCTGTTTACTTAACCGATTTCAGCGGAATTACGGTTGCTGATATTACAAATATCAGGAACGAATTTCGTAAAGAAGGTGTAAACTACAAAGTAATTAAAAATACTTTGTTTAACCGTGCTGTTTCTGAAACAGGAAAATATACAAAACTAAGCGATTACCTGGTTGGAATGACCGGTTATGCTTTTACATCTGATAACCCTGTTGCACCTGCAAAGATCATCAAAAAATATTTTGATGATAAGGAAAAGCTCGGTTTAAAAGCCTGCTATATTGAAGATCAGTTCTTTGAGGGAAGTCAACTTGCTCAGCTTGCTGCTCTGCCTTCCAAGAAAGAAGTTATTGCAGGCATACTCAGCGCTATCAATTCACCCGCTTCAGGAATTGTTGGTGCAATTAACGCTGTAATGAGAGATCTGGTTGGTGTAATAGACGAAGTTGCCAAGACAAAAGCAGCATAATCATTAAGATTTTTTTTGAAAAATAATATTAGTAGGAGTACAATAAAATGTCAGAGAAAGTAACTGAAATTGTAGAAAAAATAAAAGCTCTATCATTGGTAGAAGCATCAGAACTAAAAACCGCATTAGAAGATGAATTCGGTGTAACAGCAGCAGCTCCGGTTGTAATGGCTGGCGGCGGCGGTGCAGCAGCAGCCCCTGCTGAAGAACAAACTGAATTTGACGTTGTTCTTCTAGGTGCTGGCGACAAGAAAATTAACGTTATTAAAGTAGTTAGAGCTCATACTGGCCTAGGCTTAAAAGAAGCTAAAGACCTTGTAGACGGCGCACCGAAAACAGTTAAAGAAGCTGTTTCTAAAGACGAAGCTGAAAAACTCAAAAAAGAGTTTGAAGACGCAGGTGCCTCAGTCGAAGTAAAATAATTTCACTTTAATTTATATAATAGATGTTTATAAAAAGTGGTAAGTCGGAGTAATCCGTCTTATCTCTTTTTTATATTTATAGATATCGTTGTTTTAGGTTTGAGTATTGTATTTAGAAAAAGAATTTTAATTGAATTGGAGGTTTACAATTGAATAATAATAGAATTTCCTTTGGAAGGATTCCTTCTGTTATTGAAGCCCCAGACTTACTTAGCATACAGACTGCATCATTCGAAGATTTTGTACAATTTAACATTCCTCCGGCTAAGAGAGAAAATAAAGGACTTCAACATGTATTTTCATCAAATTTCCCGATTTTTGATAATAAGGAAAATTATAGGCTGGATTTTCTTGATTACTTCATAGAGAAGCCAAGATTTTCAGTTGAAGAATGCCTGGAGAGAGGATTAACTTTTGCCGCTCCTCTTAAAGGAAAACTTCGTTTATCTACAAAAGATCCGGAAACTGAAGAATTTGTTAACAGCGTTGAACAGGAAGTCTACCTCGGCAACTTACCCTTTATGACTCATAAAGGTACTTTTGTAATTAATGGTGCTGAAAGAGTTGTGGTGTCACAGCTTCATCGTTCACCGGGCGTTGCCTTCTCACAAACTGTTCACCCTAACGGCACTCCAATTTATTCTGCCAGGATTATTCCTTTAAGAGGATCTTGGGTAGAATTTGCTACCGATATAAATTACGTAATGTATGTATATATAGACAGAAGGAAAAAATTCCCTGCTACTACGTTATTACGTGCTTTAGACTATGCTACAAATGAAGAAATATTAAGTTTATTTAACCTGATAGAAGAAGTTACTGTTCAAAAAGTAGACATTGAAGATTACATCGGAAGAACCATTGCCAGCGATGTTTTTGATATGTCAACCGGTGAAATTTTCCTTACAAAGGACAGTGTACTTTCAGAAGAGGATATTGACAGACTGAATGAAGCTGAAGTTGATAAACTCAAGTTTATCAGCTCTGAAACTTCTCCTGATATGGATTTAATTGTAAACACTCTTCGTAAAGATACTTCGCATTCTAAAGAAGAAGCATTATATGCTATTTATCGCCAGTTAAGATCAGGCGAAGCTCCGGATGTTGATACCGCACAGGGACTCATCGATAAATTATTCTTTAATGATAAAAGATATGACCTTGGTGATGTCGGTCGTCACAGGATGAACGATAAACTGAAACTTGATATCGATGAAAATATTACAATCCTGACAGTAGAAGATATTATTTCAATTATGAAATATATCATCAAATTAAGAAATGGTAATGAAAATGTTGATGATATTGATCACTTAGGAAATAGAAGAATTAAAACTGTTGGAGAACAATTAGGACAACAGTTCAACATCGGTATGGCGCGTATGGCCAGAACTATCAAAGAAAGAATGAACATGCGTGATACTGAAAACTTTACTCCACAGGATCTTGTGAATGCAAGAACTATAAGCAGTGTTATTAATGCATTTTTCGGAACTAATCAGCTGTCTCAGTTTATGGATCAAACAAATCCACTTGCTGAAATGACACATAAAAGGAGAATGTCTGCTTTAGGACCTGGTGGTTTGACAAGAGAAAGAGCAGGATTTGAAGTTCGTGACGTTCACTATACTCATTATGGCCGTTTATGTCCGATTGAAACTCCTGAGGGACCTAATATTGGTCTTATTTCCTCACTGACAATTTATGCACGAGTAAACAAATATGGTTTCCTCGAAACTCCTTACAGAAAAGTTGTTAAAGGAAAAGTCTCCGGTGAAGTTGAATACTTAACAGCTGAGCAAGAAGATAAATTTACTATAGCTCAGGCAAATGCTCCTATAACTGATAACGGCAAGTTTGTAAACGAAAGAGTTAAATCGAGAAATAAAGGTGAATTCCCGATTGTTCTTCCTGAAAACATTCAATATATGGACGTTGCACCAGCACAAATTGTAAGTGCGGCGGCAGCGTTAATTCCATTTCTTGAACATGATGATGCTAACAGAGCACTTATGGGTTCAAACATGCAGCGTCAGGCTGTTCCATTATTACGACCTGAAGCTCCAATAGTTGGTACCGGAATGGAGAAAAAATTAGCAACTGATTCAAGGGCAATAATAGTTGCAGAAGATACTGGAACCGTTGATTATGTTGATTCAAATAAAATCATAATAAAATATGATCTTAACCCTAACAGTGTTGAAGCTCTAACAAGTTTTAATGACACAAAACTAGTTACTTACAACCTGATTAAATTCTCAGGCACTAACCAGGAAACTTCTGTTAACCAGAGACCAATTGTAACTGAAGGACAGAAAGTTGAAAAGGGTGATGTGCTTGCGGATGGTTGTTCAACTGATCAGGGTGAGCTTGCACTTGGAAGAAACGTTTTAGTAGCATTTATGCCATGGCGTGGTTACAACTTTGAGGATGCTATTATAATTGGTGAAAAAGTTGTAAGCGAAGACGTTTACACTTCAATACACATTGAAGAATTCGAATTACAGGTTAGAGAAACAAAACGAGGTGAAGAAGAATTAACCCGTGAAATTCCTAACGTTAGTGAAGAAGCAGTAAAAAATCTTGATGAAAGCGGTATCATTCGTGAAGGCGCTGAAGTAAAAGAAGGTGACATCCTTATTGGTAAAATTACGCCAAAAGGAGAAACTGATCCGACACCCGAAGAAAAATTACTCAGAGCTATTTTCGGAGATAAGGCCGGTGATGTGAAAGATGCTTCATTAAAAGCACCTCCGGGATTGAAAGGAACTGTAATCAAAACAAGATTATTCAGCAGAAAGAAAAGAGATAATGAAGCCAAGAAGCACGAGAAAAAATTACTCGATAATCTTGAACACGAACACAACCTCAGGTTATCAGCTCACTATCAGAAGCTTGTTGAAAAGTTAACAAAACTTACTGATGGTGAAACAACTACTGGTATTCGTGATCTTGATGGAAGTGTTGTTTTAAGAAGTGGTACAGCTATTAAAGATGTAACTTTTTCCGGTATGGAAAATATTACAAAACTTGATTACACTCTTGATTGGTTTGAAGCAAAAAGAGTTAATAACCATATAAAATCTCTTTACACAAACTATTTTGATTTACTTGCTGAAATTGAAGAAGATTATAAGAGAGAAAGAGTTAAAATAACCAGTGGTGATGAACTTCCTCCGGGAATAGTTCAGCTTGCAAAAGTTTATGTTGCTAAAAAACGTAAACTTTCTGTTGGTGATAAAATGGCTGGTCGACACGGAAATAAAGGTGTTGTGGCCAAAATAGTTCCGCAGGAAGATATGCCGTTCTTACCGGATGGTACTCCTGTTGATATTATTTTGAATCCTCTTGGTGTGCCTTCACGTATGAACCTTGGACAGTTATATGAAACTGCACTGGGTTGGGCAGGTAAATTGCTCGGAGTAAAATTTGCTACGCCGATATTTGACGGTGCAAAAATAGAAGATGTTGATGAATGGCTTGAGAAAGCCGGTTTGGAAAGGGGTAGTAAAACTACTCTTTATGATGGAAGAAGCGGAGAAAAATTCCATCAGAAAGTTACCTGTGGTCAAATCTATATGCTGAAACTAAGCCATTTGGTAGATGATAAAATACATGCAAGATCCATTGGACCATACTCTCTTATTACTCAGCAACCGCTGGGAGGTAAAGCTCAGTTTGGTGGACAGAGATTTGGGGAAATGGAAGTCTGGGCCCTTGAGGGTTACGGAGCTTCGCATATTCTTCAGGAAATCCTGACCGTAAAAAGTGATGATGTTGCTGGTAGAGCAAAAGTGTATGAAGCAATAGTTAAAGGTGAAAACTTACAGGAACCAAATATTCCTGAATCGTTCAATGTATTAATTAAAGAACTCCAGGGTCTCGGACTGGATATAAAAATTAATTAGTCTTTGAACATTCCGCCTGAAGGCGGATCTGTTCGTCAGTTGACGAGCAAATTTTCACTTAGAAATTAGGAGTTAAAAATATGCCTTATAGAGTTCAAGAAAATGCAATGCGTGATATAAATAATATCACCATAAGTTTAGCGAGCCCGGATGATATATTGTCTAGATCTTATGGTGAGGTAACGAAGCCGGAAACAATTAATTACAGATCATTTCGCCCAGAAAAGGACGGTCTTTTCTGTGAAAAGATTTTTGGTCCAACCCGTGATTGGGAATGTTTTTGCGGAAAGTATAAGAGAATTCGTTATAAAGGTATTATCTGCGATAGATGTGGTGTTGAAGTTACACAGAAAAGTGTACGTCGTGAAAGAATGGGACATCTTGCTCTTGCTGTACCGGTTGTACACATCTGGTTTTTCAGGGCTCAGCCTTCAAAAATCGGCAACATCATTGGTATCAGTCTGAAGGAACTTGAAAAAATTATTTACTATGAATCTTATGTGGTTATTAATCCAGGTCCTACCGGGTTAAGCCGGTTAGATCTCATTTCAGAAGACCAGTATTTCGAAGTATTAAATTCTTTGCCTGCTGAAAATGAAAAACTGGAAAATGATGACCCGATGAAGTTTGTAGCTAAGATAGGCGGTGATGCAGTAAAAGACATATTAAAACATACTGATGTAGAAAAATTATCTAAAGCATTGAGAGAACAATTAAAAGTTGAAACATCACAACAGAAAAAAGCTGATCTGTTAAAGAGGCTTAGAGTTCTGGAAGCATTTAAAGAAAAAGAAGGCAAAGTTCCTAATAATCCTGAATGGATGGTGCTGAATTATATCCCGGTAATTCCACCTGAACTTCGTCCGCTTGTTCCTCTTGAAGGCGGAAGATTTGCTACCAGTGATTTGAATGATCTCTATAGAAGAGTAATCATTCGTAATAATCGTTTAAAAAGATTAATAGATATTAAAGCTCCGGAAGTCATCCTTCGTAATGAAAAAAGAATGCTTCAGGAAGCAGTCGATGCCCTTTTTGATAATTCAAGGAGAGGTAGCGCAGTAAGAAGTGATAACAACAGGCCTTTGAAATCTTTAAGCGATATGCTCAAAGGAAAACAGGGACGTTTCCGTCAGAATCTACTTGGTAAAAGAGTTGACTATTCCGGTCGTTCTGTAATTGTTGTTGGTCCGGAATTAAAACTCCATCAATGCGGTTTGCCAAAAGATATGGCAGTTGAGTTGTTTAAGCCTTTCATTATCAGGAAACTCATTGAAAGAGGACACAACAAAACAGTTAAAAGCGCCAGGAAAGTTGTTGACAGAAAAGATCCGATTATCTGGGATATTCTTGCAAAAATTATTGAAGGCCACCCGATAATGTTGAATCGTGCGCCAACTCTTCATAGATTGGGTATCCAGGCATTCCAGCCAATTCTGATTGATGGAAGAGCTATTCAGCTTCATCCTATGGTTTGTACTGCTTTCAACGCTGACTTTGACGGTGACCAGATGGCGGTCCATTTGCCTCTGTCATATGAAGCACAGCTTGAGGCTTCATTATTAATGTTAAGTAGCCATAATATTCTTTCACCGCAAAACGGAAGTCCTATTGTTGTACCTACTCAGGATATTGTACTCGGTTGTTATTATTTAACCAAGTATAAAGAAGGTGGTATAGGCGAAGGAATGACCTTCGGATCATTCGACGAAGTTATTATTGCTTATAATTCTAAAATCGTAGGCTTACATACTAAGATAAAAGTAAGAATTGACGGACAGATGGTTGAGACAACAACAGGTAGAGTAATATTCAACCAGATTGTTCCTAAAGAAATGGGATTCTTTAATCAGCTTCTGATTAAGAAAACATTCGGCGGATTTATCGGTAAGATGTTCATGAAATTGGGCAACAAGGTTACAGCTAAATTCCTTGATGATTTGAAAGAATTAGGGTTCAGGTATTCAACGGCAGGTGGTCTTTCAGTTAGCTACGGCGATATGATTATACCTGAGGAAAAAGTAAGTCTAATTACAAAAGCAAATAAAAAAGTTGAATCGATATTAAGCGAACACGAGCAGGGTGTTATTACCGACGCCGAACGTTATAACAAAATTATTGACGTTTGGACGCATACAACCAATGACGTTGCACGTGCTTTGATGGAAAAAATCAGAGTACACAACAGTGGTTTTAACTCACTGCATATGATGGTTGACTCAGGTGCGAGAGGTTCCCAGGAACAGGTCAGACAGCTTGCTGGTATGCGTGGACTTATGATGAAACCTCAGAAGAGTTTATTAGGTCAGGCTGGTGAAATTATTGAAAACCCGATTGTTGCAAACTTTAAAGAAGGTTTGTCTGTACTCGAGTACTTTATTTCTACTCACGGTGCAAGAAAAGGTCTCGCTGATACAGCTTTAAAAACAGCTGATGCTGGATATCTTACCAGAAGGCTCGTTGATGTTTCGCAGGATGTTATTGTAACAAATATAGATTGCGGTACTATCCTTGGTATAGAAATTACAGCTCTAAAAGATGTTGAGCAGGAAAGAGAACCACTCGGTGAGAGAATTGTGGGACGTACTGCACAGGAGGATGTTTTTGATCCTCGTACCGATGAATTAATTGTAGCTGCGGGTGATCTTATCACAGAAGAGATTGCCGAAAGAATTGAAGACTCAAGTATAGAATCAGTTTATATAAGAACTGTTCTCACCTGCGAATCAAAACGTGGTGTTTGTGCAAAATGTTACGGAAGAAATCTTACCAACGGTAAGAGAGTGGAAATTGGTGAAGCTGTTGGTATTATCGCGGCACAATCAATAGGTGAACCTGGAACCCAGCTTACACTTAGAACTTTCCACCTTGGTGGTACGTCTTCCCGTATTGCTTCACAGTCACTGGTTGAATCAAATATAGAAGGTGTGGTTAAATTTGAAAGAATAAATTTTGTTGAGAAATCTGATTTCCTCGGAACTGTAAAAGTTGTAACGGGAAGAAGAGGAGTTCTTGCAATTTATGATGATAATAACCGCCAGATCAAAAAATTCGATGTGCCTTATGGTGCTGAAATTGTAGTTGAAGATGGTGCAAAAGTTAAAAAACGTATGCCTCTATATAATCACGATCCGTATAACGCTGTGATTCTTTCAGATATTAACGGTGTTGTAAAATTCATCGATATGGTTGATGGTTCAACTATTCAACAGGTTACTGATGAGCAAACCGGTCACGTTCAGAAGGTTGTGATTGAATCAAAAGATAAAACTCTTACTCCTAGTATTGCTATAGAATCTGAGTCAGGAGAAAGAAAAATCTTTAATATTCCAACAAGGGCTTATTTATCAGTTGATGAAGGTGAAACAATAACTGCCGGAACTATTCTTGCCAAGATTTCAAAATCAGCAACAAAGAGTAGGGATATCACAGGTGGTCTTCCAAGAGTTACTGAATTGTTTGAAGCCAGAAGCCCGCAGGAATCTGCAATTGTTGCCGAAATTGAAGGAAACGTGAAATTTGGCGCAAGAAAGAAGGGGTCCCGTGAGATATTTGTAATTGCTCCTGATAAATCGGATGAAAAAAAATACAATGTTCCTTTAGGAAAACATATTCTTGTTCAGGAAGGTGATGAAATTCCTGCAGGTGAAAAAATTACTGACGGACCAATTAATCCTCATGATATCCTGAAAATTAAAGGAACCAGTGCAGTTCAGGAATATCTTGTAAATGAAATTCAGGATGTTTACCGTTTGCAGGGTGTTAAGATTAATGACAAACACATTGAAGTTATTGTAAAACAAATGCTTCAAAAGATCAAAATTGTTTCACCCGGTGATACAAGATTCCTGGAAGAAGATATTGTTGATCGTGTTGAATTTATTGAAGAAAACCAGAAAATTACTTCAATGGCATGCATCGTCGAAAAAGGCGATTCTAAATTGAAAGATGGTCAATTGATCTCCAGAAGCAAATTAAGAGAAGTAAACGCCGATCTCAAGAAAAAGGACAAAAATCCGTGTGTGGCAAGAGATGCTGAACCTGCTACTTTTGAGCATATTTTGCTTGGAATTACACAAGCAGCTCTGTCAACAGAAAGCTTTATTTCAGCCGCTTCATTCCAGGAAACAACAAAAGTACTGGCAAATGCTGCAACTGAAGCAAAAATTGATCGTTTACTTGGGCTAAAAGAAAACGTTGTTATGGGACATTTGATTCCTGCAGGAACAGGACTCAAAAAATACAAAGATCTCTTACTGCAAACCGAAGAACCAGAGGCAGAAGTTGATGCTCCTGAAGAGGAGAAAGAAGAAAATGTCCAAGCGTAAATAGCAAGGTTTATAAGTCCGGTTCCATTAATGAGAACCGGATTTTTTTGCCCAAAATCAAAACAAAATAAGTAATTTATTTTATTGACTTCTTGACTAAATTTTTAATAAAACCTATATTAGAAGTCTGAAATTTTTTAGGATTTGACAAGATTAGGAGAATTACGTGCCCACAATTAATCAGTTAGTAAGAAAAGGCCGTGTACAAATATTAGCTAAGAAAAAAGCTCCGGCTTTGGAAAATTGTCCACAGAAAAGAGGTGTGTGTACAAGAGTTTATACGACTACACCTAAAAAGCCGAACTCAGCACTCAGAAAAGTTGCTAGAGTCAGACTTACTAACAGCATGGAAGTAACTGCTTATATACCTGGTGAAGGGCATAATTTGCAGGAACACTCAATCGTACTTATCAGAGGCGGAAGAGTAAAAGATCTTCCGGGTGTTCGTTATCATATTATCAGAGGCACACTTGATACAAGTGGTGTTGAAGATAGGAAAAAAAGCAGATCAAAATATGGAGCAAAAAAACCAAAGGCAGCAAAATAAGTTATGAGAAAAAAAAGAGCAGGTAAGATATTTTTAAAACCAGACCCAAAGTTTAACGACGTGATGGTTGCTCGTTTCATCAATACAATTATGTATGATGGAAAAAAATCCAAAGCAAGAGAAGTGCTTTATAACGCTTTTGATTTAATAGAACAAAAAACAAAAAAACCCGGACTGGATATTTTTAAAAAAGCATTAAATAATACTCAACCGGTTATTGAAGTAAGAAGCAGAAGAGTTGGTGGTGCCACATACCAGGTCCCTACTGAAGTTAGATCTGAAAGAAGAACTGCTCTTGCTATGAGGTGGTTAAAAATTTATGCAAGACAAAGAAATGAAAAATCAATGGCCGGAAAGCTGGCTTCAGAATTAATAGCAGCATCTAACAATGAAGGTTCTTCTGTAAAGAAAAAAGAAGATGTTCACAAAATGGCAGAAGCAAATAAAGCTTTTGCACACTTTAAATGGTAATTATTCAGGAAACGATAAAGAGAAAAAGATTACAGAATGGCAAATAAGATAAATATAGACAAAGTTCGTAACATTGGTATTATGGCCCACATTGATGCCGGTAAAACTACAACTACAGAACGTATTCTGTTTTATACCGGTAAACTGCATAGACTCGGTGAAGTGCACGATGGTGCTGCAACAATGGATTGGATGGAACAGGAAAAAGAACGTGGTATTACAATTACAAGTGCGGCCACAACATGTTTCTGGAATAATCACCAGATAAATATTATTGATACTCCGGGACACGTTGATTTTACTGTTGAAGTTGAAAGATCCTTAAGAGTATTGGACGGAGCTGTTGCTCTCTTCTGTGCTGTTGGTGGCGTTGAACCACAATCAGAAACAGTTTGGAGACAGGCTGATAAATACAAAGTTCCAAGAATTGCTTTTGTTAATAAAATGGACAGGACTGGTGCCGATTTTTATCACGCTGTTGAAATGATGAGAGAAAGACTTGGCGCTAATGCTATTCCACTTAATCTTCCAATTGGTGAGGGTGATATTTTCACAGGAGTAATTGATTTAATTACTTTTAAAGC
>Ga0315556_1001763_pt1 | contig 12775 bp, 11 predicted proteins | sample SalMarSW160310MG_FD_202112 | JGI IMG/M metagenome (GOLD analysis project Ga0315556, IMG submission 202112) | Salt marsh sediment microbial communities from the Plum Island Ecosystem LTER, Massachusetts, United States - Salt Marsh Sediment SW1603-10 ...
CAACGCCACGGGTAGGAGCTCCTCGGTCAGTGAGTCCACCAGCTCACTGGCCCCGATCAAATCCCGAAGCTTTCCAGAATCAAGAATAAAGGATTGTATTGCTTTGGCTTCAAATAGATACGCATAGACTGTCATCTCTGTTCCTTCGTTTTCCATGATCGTCAAAGCGAGGTTGAATCAATATGGTTTAGGGCGAATGGCGCGCAGAAAGCCATCGCCGTCGAGTCCAATCCGCTGGCTTTGATGTCAAGCCTGTATCCGGACGGGGTATCCATGCCTCGACCGCCATGGTGGCGTAAGCCTCGGCGAGTGGGCCGACGGCCTCTGCCAAGCACCCGCAGATACTCGAACTGCGCTGGTTGACGAATAGGTATCTCCAATCGGCCAGATCACGACTTATACTGACGTCAAAGCGAGCAAATGTCAGAAATCCGAAGCCATGCCAACCGTTACGACACATGTCAGTGCCGGTGGGCGGATCGTAATCCCGTCCCCGTTCCGGCGCGCCCTCGGCCTCGAGGACGGCGACGAGGTGTTGATCAGCCTGGACGACGGCGTGATCAGTGTCATTACGCGCAAGCAGCAGCTCAGGCGTGCGCAGGAGTTGGTGCGGTCGCATGTCCCGGATTCCCGGTCTCTGGCCGATGAGCTGATCGCGGAGCGGCGCAAGGAGGCGGACCGTGACTGAGACGGTGCTGGATGCATCTGCGGTTCTGGCCTTCCTCCAGGAAGAACCGGGGCAGGAAGTCGTAGCGGAGGTCTTGGGCAGCGGGACGCGCGATCATCTGCGCCGTGAACCTCAGCGATGTGGCGGCAAAGCTGGTGGACGGTGGCATGGTGCCGGCGTTGGCGGAGGAGGCGTTGCGGGCTCTGGATCTGGATGTGCGCCCTCTCGACGAGTCATTGGCATTGGAATGTGCTTGGCTGCGGGAGCCGACACGCGCGGCAGGCCTCTCGCTGGGTGACCGAGCCTGCCTTGCCCTCGGCAAGCGCCTGTCCTGTCCGGTGCTGACTACGGATCGGAGCTGGAGCGAGGTGACGGTGGGCGTGATGGTGCAGTTTGCCCGCCCCTGATTCTTGGTCAGGGCCGTCCGTACCCTGAGCTGCTCCCTGATGGGCGTTGCCTTCACAAGTAACCCTCTCCTGCGATCTCGATGCGCTCCGGTGGAATGTCGAGCCCGTAACCGGCCGGCCTCCCAGCCTCGATCGCCTTTATGGCATAAACCTCGGCGAGCGGGCCGATGGTCTCTTCGAGGCACTCGCGGATGCTCGACTTGCGCTGGTGGAAGAATTGGTAGGTCATGGCCCCGGCGGCACGCAGCTCGATTCCGGTGCCGTCGCGCAGGTCGGTGCGCTCCGCCTCGGCGTTGTATTCGTCGAGATGGGCGGCGTACTCTTCGCGCTCGGCGGGTTTCCAGCGACGCTGGTCTTTCGAGGGAATCCGCACCGCCGGGGCGCGGGTGAGCACCCGCCGGGCGAGCCAAGCGTAGAAAGCGAGGTCCGCGCCGCTCAGGGCGACGAATCGTCCGTCGGCGAGGTATAGCCCCTTTTCGCGGAAGTCCACCGTGACCGCGGGCGGCTCGAACGCCTGCTGCATGGCGGCGACGACCTCGGTGAAGCTGGCCTGCCCCTCTTCCAGGTTCTTGAAACGGCTCGGCAGGCTGTTGCGCAGACGCACGAAGGGGATGTCGGCCAGGGTCACCTCCGCGTCCTTGGCGTCGAGCCAGCGCTCCAGCCGATTGCTGTAGAGTGGACGGTCGTAGGGGGTGGGGTAGAAGAACTCCGGGTTTGATTCGAAAGGCGGCGGGACGAGGACATGCGACAGCCGGTCCTGCGATCGCCCGAACAGGGTGAGCGCGTTGCCGAGGTAATAGGTCATGGTCTTGCGTCCGCCGGCCAAGGAGACGTGCAAGGCTGCGTTCTCGTCCGCGGTGAAGATGCGGACCTGCTCGGTGATGAGGTCGGCGCAGGCCTCGTGCTCGGCTTTGGTCCGAATGTCTTCGACCGGTCTTCCCTCGGCGTCCCGGATGAGGTGGACCTGCTCGGGGGTAAAGTCGATGCCGCTCAGACTGTAGTCCTTGCAAAGGCCATGGAAGCGTCCGGTATCCGGTGCGAGGAGGGCGAGCCGTGCGTCCTGGGCACCCTCGTCCGTGGTCACCAGGTGCACCTCGGTGGGGATGAAGGGCGGATCTCGTTTGACGTTGAGGGCGTACAGGGTCTCGGTAACCACCTGGGGGGTACGGCCGGTGACCATGAGCAGGATCCTGCGCGGATGCTCGTGGGGCTCCTTCCTGTTATTCATCGGCTCGGTCATGGTTTCGATCCCCTATATGTCCTCGAAGTCGAGAGCCGGGGCAACCTTGCCTCCCTGGCGACCTGATCCCTGGCGACCTGATCCCTGGCGACCTGATCCCTGGCACCGCCGGCTCGGGCGACAGAATGCCGCAAACCGCACCGCAGCCGATGTTCGGCAAGCTTGCCGAGTGCCTCCGAAGCGGATCCCGGTCGGCGGCGTTTCGTCGCGGCAACGCTGATGGCTTGAAAGGTCGGAGCTTGCGCAAGGCCTCTGCGACAGGACGCTCGGGGATGTGAGCGAAGGACGTTCGAGCGGCGCCCGGTGGAGCTGAAGTGATGATCGATACGGAGCGATCGATTGGACGCAGAATCGCGGATATGCCAACGCCATCGGTGCGGCGACGGAGAATCGGGTTTGGTCGGGAACCGAGAGCGGTTTCAAGGGATTCGAGTCCTTCCGATCTTGTTCTTCCGTCGACGGATGCTACTCGCGGTTCGGCTGGTTGGGAAGCGTTTGCCGTTAAAACGCGCCCGCGCGATCCACGTTAGGCGTGTGATGGCGCCCTCAGTCGCCCCCTATGCTTCCTCCAGCCGATAGGCGCCGAGGCCGAATGAGGTGCCCTTGCCCACGTGGGTCCATTGACCGGCCCAGAGGGCTGGCCAGATCTCGGACAGGGCCGGACCGGTGATGACCAGCTCACCCATGAGTCCGCCGAGCTGCATGAGGGTGCGCTGGCGGCTGGAGTAGCGGGTCCAGTCGTGCCAGATCAGATTGGTAGCGTCGAGCCGGAGGCCGCCGGCGAATGCGGAGGCGCTTGTCCAGTCGAAGGTCTCCGGACGGCCGCCGTAGAGCAGGACCAAGCGCTGGAGGCGGTTGTAGAGGTGGCGCAGGAGGTCGGCGAGCGCGAAGCGCTCGGGCACGACCAAGCGGCCGTCGCGTTTGATCCGCAAGGGGGTATGCAGGTGCAGCCTCGTCCGGCTCGGCGCCGGTGGTGGGATGGGGGACAGCGCCGGGCGCTGGTGGTAGGTCCCGTTGTTGGCGTCGTAGACCAGCTCCCAGCGGTCGGTGCCGATACCGTTCTCCTGGCGGACGGTGTCCACCCGAAACCGGCCGCGACCTCGTCCGATCCCTCGTTGCCCCGCACTCCCCAGGGCGTGGATGAGGTAGGGGCTCTGTGTGGTGATCGGTCCGAAGAGGGTGATGCCCAGCTCGATCCGATCGCCCGCCTCGTGATGGGCGGGGGCTCGGGGGTCGATGTCGAGAACTAAGGGGTGCGGCACCGCGGTGAAGCCGGCGAGGTCCTTGCCGGGCGGCGGCGGGGTCTCGAACAGGACGGAGTAGACACAGCTCGGGGTCAGGAGACAGCCGGTGCAGGTGGGCTGCCCGGTCACGCACGCGGTGCGCCGTAGGCCATGCCCGAGAAGTCCGCGCCAGGCGGAGCCTGCATACTCGGGAAGCTGGATTGGGTCGAGGGCTTCGAGCGTGAAGCGGAATCGCGCCAGATCTGGAAAGCGGGCGACGACATCGCGTTCTTTGTGATCCTTGGATACCATCCCCGTTCCTCTACGGCCAAAATGAGCCCGCGCCTGGACCTGTTGGGCGGGACTTTGCAACGCGTTTTGCGGGGGTTGATGTTAGCGCATCCTCAAAGACCGGCGCACAGCTCGGCAGGAGAAAAATCGGGTAGCATGAGCGCACTCCGCTGGAAGGCGAAAAACCGAGGGAACGCTGCAGAAGCGCTTAAGTTAGTGCCATTCGGGACTGAGCCCTTAATCCTGGAAAGAGCAGTTGAACCGCCAAGGCGCCAAGATCGCCAAGTTTTACGAGGAATATTCCCGAAATACGGCGATCACCTTTCGGGTGAGCATCCCGCTACGATTATCTTAGTGTTTTTCTTGGCGTTCTCTGCGCCTTGGCGGTTTCAACTGCCGAATTTAGGTTAATGGTTGATCTCGAGGGTGCGGTTGTCGATGAGAGATTCGTGCTCCGCGAGTCGTTACAGACCCTCTCCAGACTCAATCCCCGCTGTGCTGCCCGAGTATCTTCAGGATCGCCTCACCGTACTTGCCCATCAATCCGGGACCCATACCGCGTACAGCCAGCAGATTGTCCTGATCCTGGGGGTGGGCGGCGGCGATGGCCATGAGCGTTCGGTCGTGGAGGATATGAAAGGCAGGTACCTCACGGTGGCGGGCCTCCTCCAGGCGCCACTCCTTGAGTGCGGCCACCAGCTCCGGGCTCGGCGGGGGGTTGTTGCTCGGTGGTGGTGGGGTCTTTGCAGCCTTGGGGCGTTTGGTCCGTCCGGCGCTGCCCGCAGCCTGGGCCGGCAAGGTCTTCACCTGCAGGTCTTCGAGAGAGTGCTTGGCCTGCCGGCCGGTGGGGGTCGAGACTGCCTGTTGGTAGCGGATGGTCCGTCCGTCCTTCTCGAAGGATGCTTCTCTGACCTCTACCAGTCCCGAGGCCGCGAGGGCGCCTAGGATCCGCTCGAAGGCGCGGCGGTCGGGAAGGCGGTGCTCAAGGGACCGGTGCAGCTGTCCGGTGCTGCGACCGCTGCCTGCGCGAAGCTGACCAAGGATCTCCGCGGCGATCTCCCTTTCCTCTTCCGTTGCTGGGCGGCGGCCCTGGACCAGACAGGCGCTCGGCGCGCAGAGGTCGCAGATCCCGCAGGGGTCGCCGCTGTCTTCCTGGTCGCCGAAGTGCCGGACCAAGTGCAGCATGCGGCATTCATGTCCGGCGGCAAATCGGGTCACGGCCTCGAGCTGCTCCTGCCGGTGCTTGCGTTGCGCCTCGTAAGGGGTGCGCCAGTCGGCCTCCCCCCTCGCCAGGGTTTCGCCCAGGCCCTGGTCATCCTGTCGTATGCGAAGGCCGCCGTGGATCCACAGCTTCTCCAGGAGCGGGTCCAGGGTCTCGGGCTCCATTCCGAGACGTTGCAACAGGACCTGCTTGGGCTGGGGGGGCTCGCCCAGGGCGTCGTATACCCTGGACAGCAGTCGGGGCTCCGGGTAGTCCCGCTCCTGAAAGAATTCGTGGGTGCGCCTGTCCGCATAGGAATAGAGGAGGATGGCCCGGGACGGGAGTCCGTTGCGCCCGGCACGGCCGATCTCCTGGTAGTAGCCCTCCAGGGTGGCGGGAAGTGCGGTGTGGACGATGGTGCGGATGTCCGGCTTGTCTACTCCCATGCCGAAGGCGATGGTGGCCACGATGACCTGCAGGTCGCCGCGGAGAAAGGCCTGTTGCACCCGCTCGCGCGCCTGGGCCGGCATACCCGCGTGATAGGCGGCGGCGGGAAAATGCCCCTGGAGCATTGCCCCCAGGCCTTCCGCCTCCTTGCGGGTGGGGGCGTAGACGATCGCGGGACGGCGCTCGTCGACATCCAGTATCCGGTGTACCGTTTCCGCCCTCTGCGAAGGCGCCATCTCAACGACCTCCACGGCGATGTTGGTGCGCCGAAAGCCGTGGATGAATCGGCTGGCACTCCCGGCTTCGAGTTGGCGGACGATGTCCTCCTGGACCCTGGGTGTCGCGGTGGCGGTCAGCGCGATCACGGGTGCCGGGCGCAGCAGGGGCAGGCGCTCGCCCAGCATCCGGTAATCGGGCCGAAAGTCGTGGCCCCAGTGGGAGATGCAGTGGGCCTCGTCCACCGCGACCAGCACGGGTTTGCGCTTGGCCAACATCTCCGGAAAGCCGGGGACGCGCAGCCGCTCCGGGGCGATGAAGAGGTAATCCAGGCTACCCTGCAGGTACCTGCGGCAGACCTCCCGGGAGCTGAGTCGGTCCCGACCGGAGTGGATGCATTCCGCCCGTAGCCCCAGTCCCTGCAGCTTTGCCACTTGGTCCTCCATGAGCGCGATCAACGGCGAGATCACCAGGGTGGTACCGCCACGGGCCAGTCCGGGGAGCTGGTAGCACAGGGACTTGCCCGAACCTGTGGGCATCACGACCAGGCTGTCCCTGCCTTCCAGCACGGCCCGGCACACCGGCTCCTGGTGGGGGCGGAAGGAGGTCAGGTGAAACCTGTTCCTGAGCAGATCCTGTAGCCCCTCTCCGGCGCTGGCCGGATCCAGGGTCGGGCTCGGGTCTGCAGGGGAGGGCGGTGGCTGTCCGTTGCTGGGCGGCGGTATGGTCGGAGGGGGGGAGAGCCCGGCGTCGGGTGCCGGTTCGGAAGCCGGCCTTTCCTTGGATGGCGAATCGGGGAGTTGCCCCACGGCAGCACCCAAACTCTCGGCCACCGGACGGGAGATGGAGCCGAAGACCTTTCCCACGGCGTCCCGCACGTATTCTTCGATGCCGGCCATGAAGGATGCCAGGTCCCCTTCCCGCCGCTGGATGGCACGTAGCCGCGCCTCCCATTCCCCGGTCATGGCCGGGCTCTTGATCTCGGGGTGCACCCGCTCGATGAGCCGGATGCCCTTGTCGGTGGCGGCCAGGGTCTTGCGCTCACGCACCACGAATTCGCGGCGGATCAGGGTCTCGATGATCTCCGCCCGGGTAGCGGGCGTGCCTAGGCCCTTGTCCTTCATGGCCGCGGACAGCTCCTTGTCGTCCAAGGTCCGCCCGGCGGTCTCCATGGCAGTCAGCAGGGTGGCGTCCGTGAAGCGGCGCGGCGGACGGGTCCTGCGCTGCACGGCCTTCGCGTCCAGGACCTCCTGGGGCTGGCCTTCGGTCAGTCCCGACGGCAGGGACTGGCCGCCGTCGCGCGACTTCGTGTCGGACTTCGGATCCTTGCCCGGCTGGCCCTGCTTGCCCCTTTCCACACGCACGTCCAGTACCCGCCAGCCCATCTGCTGGACCAGGGTGCCGGTGCTGTGAAAGCGGTCGAGGATGGCCCTCTCCGCCTCCTGAGCCGACCCTGAAGAGACCGCCGTGATCACATTGGTCACCGACCAGAGGTGATCCTGATGCCAGGCGGCGAGCAGGCGCCGGCACACCAGGTCGTAGATCCTCTCCTCGTCCCGGCTCAGGGAGACCCCGTCCGGTGACGTCTTGGTGGGGAGAATGGCGTGGTGGTCGGTCACCTTGCCGTCGTCGACGAAGCGGCGGCCCAGCGACCGCTCGCCAGTGCCGGGAGCGAGGAGATCGGTGTAGGGTTTACAGACGACCTTCACCAGGTCCGGTAAGGTCGCCGCAACGTCGGTCGAAAGATGGCGGCTGTCGGTGCGCGGGTAGCTAATTAGCTTCTTCTGCTCGTAGAGGCCCTGCGCCAGGGACAGGGTCTTCTCGGCGCTGAATCCGTAGAGACGATTGGCGTGGCGCTGCAGCTCGGTGAGGTCGTAGAGGAGGGGAGGGGGAAGCCGCTTGGTCTCGGAGCGCAGGCTCTCGATGCGGGCGCGACCCCCGCGCACCCGATCGACGATCGCCCCGGCCTCCTCGCCGTCGGGTGGCAGCCGCTTTGCCTCGGGCTCGGGCTTCTCGCCGCGAAACCAGGTCCCTTCGAACGCATCGTCCGATTCGGTCTCCGGTCCAGACGCGGGCTTCGCCCCGAAGGTCGCGACGACTTCCAGGTAGTCCTCGGGGACGAAGGCGCGAATGGCCTGCTCGCGCTCCACCAGCATGGCCAGGGTCGGGGTCTGCACACGACCCACGGAGAGCTTCTCGTCGAAGGCGAGTGTGCAGGCGCGGGAGAGATTCAGGCCCACCAGCCAGTCGGCGCGGCTGCGCCCCCGGGCGGCGTCGGCCAGGGGCTCCATCTCCTGCCCGTCGCGCAGCTTGCGGAAACCCTCGCGGATCGCCTCCGGGGTCAGGGAGGAGATCCAGAGCCGGCTGACGGGCTTGAGGCAGCCGGCGGCCTCGTAGATGTAACGAAAGATCAGCTCGCCCTCGCGCCCGGCATCGGTGGCGCAGACCAGCCGCTCCACGGAGTCGCCGTTGATGACCTCGCGCACGGCGGCGAACTGGTCCCGGGTCCGTTCGCTGACCACCAGCGGCCAGGCCTGCGGCAGCATCGGCAGGAGGTCGCGCCGCCAGGCCCGCCACTGGGCGTTCATTTCGTGGGGTTGGGCGAGGGTCACCAGGTGGCCGATCGCCCAGGTTACGATATAGCCGTTACCCTGCAGGAATCCCGTGCCCCGCCGCCCGGCGCCAAGTACCTTCGCGATGTCCCGGGCGACCGCGGGCTTCTCGGCGACGACCGCGATGGTCATGGCCCCGCCGCTCCGGCCTTGGCCAGCAGGGCATGATCTGTGTGAGAATTCGTGGCCGTGTGTCCGGCTGACGTCGCGAGGAAGAGATGCCGATGAAGAACGAGCCGCCCCGTCTCCTGGCCATCCTGGAGCTGGGTGGCTATCCGAACCTGACTCCCGTCTACCGGCAGCTCGGCTTCGCCGCCGAGGTCGTCACGTCCCAGCGCAAAGCCCTGGCCTATCTGAAGAAACGGCTTCCGGACGTCATCGTTGCGGAGTACAACTTCCAGTCGGATTTCCGGGACCGCACCAGCAACCTGGAGACCCTGATGGCACGTCTGCAGCGCCATCCCGAGGTCAAGGTCATCGTCTTCTTCCAGAAGGAGCATCAGCCCAAGCTCGACAATATGCTGTCCCGGTTTCCAGTCTTCGAGACGATTCCCTTCCCGGTCGAGCCGAGCCGGGTCGAGGCGGCCTTGCGCCGGGCTCTGGCGGAAATGGCAGAGATCGGTGATTCGTGAGTGAGCCTCAGTACCCGACCAGCAACGCCTGACAAGCGGCGGGCATCCGCGGTTTCGGCTTCTTCGCCTTCGGTTTCTTGGACGGCTTCCTGGCCTCGTCGCTGAACCACCAGGCGAGTGACGCGCCGCAGCCGTCACCTGGTGGGAGGGCGGCCTGTTGCTGACATTGCGGGCTCCCCCTCGGACACTTCAGCCGGACATGGAAGTGGGAATCGTGTCCCCACCAGGGCCGCAGCTTGCGCAGCCACGCGCGATTGCCCGTCTCGGACCGGCACAGGGCGCGCTTGATCGCCGGGTTCACGAAGATGCGGTCCACGTGAGGGTCCTCGGCGCTGGTCATTAGAAGGAACCTCTGTTCCTTGCCCCAGGCTGGGGAAACGGAGAGTCCGCCCGGGGCGACCATGTTTGCCGGATCCCGTCCCTTCGGGTATCGGTCGTTCGTACTGCGCGCGGAGGTGGTGAGCTGGAACCAGATATCCACGTCCATCCCGTTCTGGTGGCTGCGATGCATGGAGGACATCAGCCCGCCCCGCGGCTGCGACAGATCGCCCACCATCAGCAGCTCGTCGGTCTGCGTGCTCAGCGTCCTGCCCAGGCTCGTCACGAATCGGAGCGTATCCGGATGCCCGTAATAGCGATTGCGGTAGCGGCGGATACTGACATAGCCGGTACCTTCCGCCGGTAGCACCTGGGCTCCCGCGATGCAGCCGTTGGAGGCGGCTCCAATGGCGGCGGCAGGTCCCGGCGCGGTCGTCTTGACCTTTCCCCACGGGCTTGCCGCGACCGGTGGGGAGCCGAGCAAGAATGCGGCGAGGAGGAGTCCGTAGCCGATGAGGGGGGGAGAAGGATTGGGATGGCTCATGGGATCACCCGTCCCCCGGATCGGGCTCCGTGCTGCAGTGCCTCGAAGCGTGCCTTGAATGCCTCCTGGCGCAGTCGCTCCGCTTCCTGCTCGGTGGCGATCATGGGCGAGTCCTGCCAAGCTCCCGTCTCGTGGTCGAACACCGAGAAGCGGTAGGTCTTGCCGACTCGAAATACCTTGGTCACGTCGTTGCCCGCCTGCTCCATGGCCTCGAGCTTGCTGAGATTGCCTTTCGGCTCCTCGCGCGGCGGGGGATTCTCCGCAGGCGAGGCGGTCGAGGTCTCGGGCGCGCGGGCACTGAACTGGGTGTTCTGCATCTCGCCGCGGATGTCGATCTCGACGCTCTCGACCTCCGGCATGCGGCTCAGGATGTAGCCGGCCATGAGCATGCCCAGCTTGTCATTCTCCTTCTCCAGAGCAGTCAGCAGCTTGTCGGCTACGATCTGGCAACGCTCCAGCCGATTCGGGCATTGTACCCATTCGCGGCTCATCTGCCAGCCCTGGTCCATGTCCGCGTCGAGCTTGGCGAAGAACCCCTCGCTTTGCGCGATCACCGCATCCGGCACATTGAGGCTGTATTCCAGCTCGTCGATAATGGCCTTTAAAATCATGGCCAACCCCTCTTGATATTCGATCAAGACCGCATTCTAGCAGAGGTGTCATGCCGGCTACTCGATCCGCTGGGTCTTCCCGTCGCCTCGGCGGATCGTCGACGGTTGCCTACGAATCCAAGTACGAGGACGGATAACCGATGTTGTTGACAATCCCCGGTCTTCTCGAGGGACCGCAGGTCGAGAAGATCCACCAAGTCCTCGCCGATGCGACCTTCGTGGACGGCAAGCTGACCGCCGGCTTCGCCGCCGCCCGCGTCAAGGAGAACCTGGAGATGCAGGACTGTCCGGAGCGCACCAAGCTCTTGATCCGCATCCTCATGGCGAGTCTTGGCCACAACGAGACCTTCCGCTTCGGCGTCCTGCCGCACCGGGTCGCGGACCCGATCTTCGCCCGCTACGAGCCGGGCATGAGGTACGGCGACCACGTGGACGATGCCGTCATGGGTAGCAGCGGTCCACGCTTCCGCAGCGACGTCTCCATGACGATCTTTCTCAACCCGCCGGAGACCTACGACGGGGGAGAGCTGAGTATCCGGACCTCGTTCGGCGAGCAGCGGGTCAAGCTCCCTGCAGGGGATGCCGTGATTTACCCTTCCTCGAGCGTCCACCAGGTCGCCCCCGTGACGCGCGGAAAGCGCCTGGTGGCCCTGACTTGGATCCAGAGTTACGTGCGGGACCCTGCCCGGCGCGAGCTGCTCTACGAGCTGAACCTGGCGCGTGACAAGCTGCTGAGGGCGGCGCCGGAAGAAGAGACGACGAGCTATGTGGACAGGTCCTACGCGAACCTGCTGCGGATGTGGGCGGAGGTTTGAAGAAACCCGGTGAGGCAAGTGCCGAAGGGCCAGACTGACGTGGCCGACCAAGAAAGGTCAGATCCACCCCTCTTTTTTCTTCGGCTCGCCCAGGCTCGATTCCTGCGTCAAGTGCCGGATCCAGCCCAGCAGATGTGCGATGGACAGGCACCAGGCACTGACGATGAGCAGGATCACGCCTACGCCGGTGAACATCAGCATCCAGCCGAGAGCTGATCCGTTGAACTGGGATGGATCGAGAAAGTAGACCAGCGCGAAGGCCGCGATCAGAGCCAAGCTGCCCAAGCCCGCGAGCGCGATCTTGCGCTGGAGCGTCCATGGCTTGAACGGGCCGAAGAGCCAGCCGACGAGCATGGCCACGATCAGGAGCCCCAGGGAAAGCCAGCCCCACAGCTCGAGAATTGCCGCCTCCAGGTCCTTGCCGCCGAGGTGGATAACACCGTCTTCACCCGCCATGGCATCACCCCAGTGGATGAAAGCGTCGCCGACTATCGGCAGGCCTTCGATCCAGCGGGACACCGTTTCGAGCATGTCGAACGTAGATTCCTGGTTGTTGACGAAAAACATCGCCGCCAGCATCAGCAATCCGCCGCCCCAGAGGACGAGCATCGGCGTGAGTTGTGACCAGCGAAAGTAGTCGATCACCAGTGAAATGCCCAGCTTCAGGGGGTTGATCGTATTGTTTTGAGTCATCCGGTTCCTTTCCTTGCGCGGTGTGGAGCGCATTGGGTGCCTTCGTCGATGGCCACCTCGCGCGAATCGAAGATACCGCACAGGTCGCAGTCATGCTCGATAGGCTAATGGTCAGCGACTGGGTGGTCTATTCCAAGTCCTCTACCACCGACACCGATACCACCGACACCGAGACGATGGTGGATTACCTGGGGCGCTACAGTCATCGCATCGCCGTCAGTAACCGGCGTCTCCTCTCCTTCGAGGATGGCCGCGTGGATCTGATGTACAAGGATACCCACTTAGGTTTTCCGGCCAACCGCTGTCAGCGCGAGCGCCTGGGATAGATCCGAGAAGCCATCGCAGCCCACGCCCAGGAGCAGGTATCTTCTAGCGAGGCGCCTGAGCGTGCCGTCGCAGGCGATGAGCAGCGACGCTGCCCGCGTTGCCGAATTGGGCGCCTGCGTGTGATTGCCCAGGTCGTCCGAGAACGAGGTCCCGAGAACGACCGAAGCGATATGCTCTGGTGCTCCGCTGGATAAGGCCAGATAACGAACAGACCGCTGAGCGGCCTGCGCTTGTGCTCGACTCCCGCTTCGAAATTGGCATAAACTCTGTCCAAAAGGGCACTACTTCAGCCCATTCGGAGACGCTCGGATGCAATCTCTCGGCCTACGATCACCTTGTTCCGGCTATCCAGCCGCCGACTTTACCCGGCGCTCAACTTCGCCACATCGATACAATTCCCCTTCTCTAAAGTCATACCATTACCCACATCTCAACGGGGACAGAGTCGTCTCCGGCTGGACACACTGAGCCACATCTGGTGAAATCGTCCTCCATCACACAAGATGGGGCACGAACAGATGGGCGAAGTGA
>Ga0315556_1001767_pt1 | contig 12763 bp, 11 predicted proteins | sample SalMarSW160310MG_FD_202112 | JGI IMG/M metagenome (GOLD analysis project Ga0315556, IMG submission 202112) | Salt marsh sediment microbial communities from the Plum Island Ecosystem LTER, Massachusetts, United States - Salt Marsh Sediment SW1603-10 ...
CGCCGGCGGTCGCGTCTCTCTGTGGCGCGAGCGCCTGCGCGTGCTGACCGACAGAGACCCCGCGGGCAGGGCGGGTGGCGGTGTTGCTGCCAGGGAGTCCAGGCACGACTGCTCGGCGCCGGCCATGGCGCGGCGATGGCCTCCTGGTCCGGGTTCGCCGCCAATGGAGCAACTGGCGACTGGCTGGCGCGCATGGACCGGTCGAGATCGACCCGGCTGACCGATGACCACGGATCGGCCATGGCAAGCAATCGTCCTCTGGCTGGGTGGCCGGATCCGGGACCGGGTGGGACCGCGGTGGAGGGACAGAGGCCCGGCGCGAGATCGGGCTGGGCAGCCGGATCCGGGTCGCCCGATGGATCGGTTGGTGGTCGACGCATGGAGCGACCGGCTACAATCACCCAACACCGAATCGCAACCCTGACTGCGGAAGCCGACTCCCGGGCACGACGCCCGCCACGCGCGGCCGGTCACCCTGACCCAACGCGGGCTGAGCCAATGCGGTCGAAGCTCGCGCCGCACTCGCGCCGCAGTCGAGGTACCGATCATGGCGATCACGTCCCCCGCGCCAGGCTCCCGGATCAGCGGCAGCGTCCTTGCCAACCTGTCGGTCGCCGAGCTGTACGAGCGAGCCATCGCGGCGGGCGAGGGTGCCATCGCCGCCGACGGGCCGCTCGTGGTTCGAACGGGCCAGCACACCGGCCGCTCCCCGAAGGACAAGTTCGTCGTCCGGGAGCCGTGGAGCGAGGCGAAGATCTGGTGGGGTGACGTCAACCACGAGATCAGCGAGGCCCACTACGATCGCCTTCGGGCGCGTCTCCTCGACTACGTGGCTGCCAGGCCGCTGTACGCCCAGGACATGTACATCGGCGCCCACCCGTCGCACCGGCGCAGCCTGCGCGTGTACACCGAGACCGCCTGGGCCAGCATCTTCGCGCGCAACCTGTTCCGGCGCCCGCCTCGCGAGGAGCTCGCGGCGTTCGAGCCCAACTTCACGATCATCAACGTGCCCAGCTTCCAGGCTGATCCGAAGACCGAGGGGACCCGCAGCGGCACGGCGATCCTGCTCCACCTGCAGCGGATGGAGATCATCATCGTCGGCACGATGTACGCGGGGGAGATCAAGAAGTCCGCCTTCACGGTCATGAACTACCTGATGCCCGACGAGGGCGTGCTGCCGATGCACTCCTCGATCAACGTGGGCAAGGACGGTGACGCGTGCGTGTTCTTCGGCCTGTCGGGCACGGGCAAGACCACCCTGTCCGCGGATCCGCTGCGCAGCCTCATCGGCGACGACGAGCACGGCTGGGGCGACGACTACACGTTCAACTTCGAGGGTGGCTGCTACGCGAAGACGATTCGCCTGTCGCCGATGTACGAACCGGACATCTTCGCGACCACGAAGCGGTTCGGGACGATCCTCGAGAACGTCGACATCGACCCCGCGACCCGCGAGCTCGACCTCGATTCGGAGCGGTTCACCGAGAACACACGGGGCGCCTACCCGCTCCATTACATCGGCAACGCGGATCCGACCGGCGTCGCCGGCGGACCCAAGAACGTCGTGTTCCTGACCGCCGACGCGTTCGGCGTCCTGCCGCCCATCAGCCGGCTGACGCGCGAGCAGGCCGCGTACCATTTCATCAGCGGCTACACGGCGAAGCTCGCCGGCACCGAGGTTGGCGTGCAGGAGCCCTCCGCCACCTTCTCGGCCGGGTTCGGAGCGCCGTTCCTGCCCCGCCACCCCGGAGAGTACGCGGCGATGCTCGTGGAGCGACTGGAGCGGTTCGACGTCCCGGTCTGGCTGGTCAACACGGGCTGGACCGGGGGGCCGTTCGGGACCGGCCATCGGATGAACATCGCCCATACCAGGAACATGGTTCGGGCCGCCATCAACGGCGAGCTGGCCGGGATCAGGACCATCGAGGACCCGATCTTCCGGCTGGCGGTTCCCGAGCACGTGCCGGGTGTGCCCGACGATGTGCTCGTCCCGCGTAACACGTGGTCCGATCCTGTGGCCTACGATCGGGCCGCCCGCCGCCTGGCCGCGATGTTCCACGACAACCTGGCGAAGTACGCTGACGGCGTGAGCGACGCCATCCGCGATGCGGGACCGGCTCCGGCCGATGCCGATCGCGGCGCTGGTGGCTGAACCGCGGCGAAGGCACCCATTCCCGATATCGCCCATCACACGTCGCACGGAGGCGTTCGAGGTCATGGCACGCAACAAGGTCACCGTCATCGGCGCCGGGAACGTCGGCGCCACCACCGCGCAGCGGATCGCCGAAGCTGGCCTGGCCGACGTGGTGCTGGTCGACATCGTCGACGGCCTGCCCCAGGGCAAAGGCCTCGACCTGGCGGAGGCGGCGCCCGTCGTGGGGCACGATGCCCGGATCACGGGCACCAACGACTACGCGGACACCGCCGGGTCGGACATCATCGTGGTGACGTCCGGCATCCCGCGCAAGCCGGGCATGAGCCGCGATGAGCTGCTCTCGACCAACGCCGGCATCGTGTCGAGCGTGGTCAAGGGCTCGACCGCCGTGTCCCCCGACGCGATCCTGATCATCGTCACCAACCCGCTCGACGCGATGTGCCACGTGGCGATGCAGGCCTCCGGGTTCCCGCGGGAACGCGTGATCGGGATGGCGGGCGTGCTCGATTCGGCCCGGTTCCGGACGTTCATCGCGATGGAGCTCGGCGTCTCGGTCGAGGATGTCCACGCGTTCGTTCTGGGTGGCCACGGCGACACGATGGTGCCGTTGTCGCGCTACTCGACCGTCGCGGGCGTGCCCATCACCGAGCTGCTCCCGGCCGATCGGGTCAGCGCGCTCGAGGACCGGACCGCCAAGGGTGGCGCCGAGATCGTGGCCCTGCTCAAGACAGGATCGGCGTTCTACGCGCCCGCCGCATCGACGTTCGAGATGGTGGACTCGATCCTGCGCGACCGGAAGCGCATCCTGCCGTGCGCCGTCCAGCTCAAGGGCGAGTTCGGGGTGGACGGGCTGTTCGTGGGCGTGCCGGTGGTGCTCGGCCGGGGCGGCCTGGACCGTGTGTTCGAGATCACGCTGACCGCCGACGAGCGCGTCGCCTTCGACAAGTCGGCGGCCGCCGTTCGCGATCTCGTGGGACACCTGCCAAGCTGATCGTCAGGGGTCGGAAGCGGCCCGGCTGACCCGGGGGCGGCCGGCCGCAGCTGGACCCTCGGGCTTCGCGAGACCCGGCTCGGCGTCGGGCTCGCCCGGTGGCGCAACGGTCCGCGGCCGGGGTGCCGTTGGTGGTGCGGCCTGGCACCGCCGCGCCGGCCGATGGTGGATCGAGCGTTGACCCGGCGGCGACGCCCGGTGTACGTTCGCCTTCCCGTACTGACGCGCCGCCCGGCGCCTGTTTGGGGTTGTCTGGGCCGCCCTCGCCGGCGGCTCCCGTGCTGGAGGAGAGGGAGCGCATGAAGCGATTCATCGTGTTGTTGGCCGTCCCGGCCCTGCTGCTGACCGCGTTCGCCCCGGGGGCCCTCGCCGCCAGCCCGACCCGGCAGATCCAGCGGGTGGACCTGACCAAGATCGACCCGTCATTCCGCCCGTTCCTGGCCGACGCCAACCGCCAGGTGACCGTCGTCCTCCAGCTTTCCGATGACCCGGCGCTCGTCGCGCCCGGCCTGTCCGACAGCCAGCGCCAGTCGCACGCCAGGCAGCTGCGGACCACACAGGGGAAGCTCGACTCGAAGATCAAGAGCGCTGGCGGCAAGATCCTTGACCGCTACCAGTACGCGTACAACGGGATCAAGGTCCGGGTCACCGGCAACCACATCGCCTCCCTCGCCTCGCTCCCCGGCGTGGTCGGCGTCCGGCGGCTCCAGACGTACAAGCCCGACAACGTGAACGCGATCCCGTACATCGGTGCGCCGGCCGCGTGGCAGACCGGCGGGGCCACCGGCGCGGGTGAGACGATCGCGGTGATCGACACCGGGATCGACTACACGCACGCGAACTTCGGCGGGCCCGGCACCCCGGAGGCCTACGCCAGCAACGATCCGACCGTCATCGAGCCCGGCTCGTTCCCGACCGCCAAGGTCATCGCCGGCTATGACTTCGCCGGCAACGGCTACGACGCCGACGGCAAGCTTGGGTCGGCGACACCGACGCCCGATCCCGACCCGCTCGACTGCGGGGATCACGGGACCCACGTGTCCGGCACAGCCGCCGGCGACGGCGTGCTCGCGGACCACAGCACCTACACCGGGCCGTATGACTCGTCCACCTATGACGATCCCAATGCCTTCGTGGTCGGCCCGGGCGTCGCTCCTGAGGCCAAGCTCGTCGCGCTCAAGGTGTTCGGGTGCGAGGGGACGACCAACCTCGTCGTCGACGCCCTGGAGTGGGTGGCTCAGTACAACGTGACCCACGCCGACGACATCGATGTCGTGAACATGTCGCTGGGGGCGCCGTTCGGGTCCAACACCGACCCCGACGCCGTCGCGACCAACAACCTGGTCGACACGGGTGTGGTCGTCGTCGCCTCCGCGGGCAACGAGAGCTCGGTCCCGTACATCACGGGTGCGCCCGCCGCTGCCACCAAGGCGATCAGCGTGGCCGCGCTCGACGCCTACCCGACGATCCCGCTGGCATCCATCGACCTGCCGGGCGATGGGCACATCCCGGGCAACAACCAGAACGCCTATCCGGGACTGCCGGTCTCGGGCACGCTCCACGTGGTACCGGGCACGGACGCGACGGGCGAGGCGGGGATCAGCTGGGGCTGCGATGCCTCTGATTTCGATGCGGCCTCGGCCGGCGCCATCGTGGTCGTCAAGCGCGGCGTCTGCCCATTCGTGGACAAGGGCGCCAACGCATACGCCGCCGGCGCGATCGGCATCATCGACATCAACCGCGACGACACCAACCCGGGTGACCTGCCGACGTTCATCGGCTACAACCCCGAGCTGTTCCAGATCCCGATGATTGGCGTCGACCGGACGGCGATCGCGGACCTCGTCGCCGCGGACGCGATGCCGGTCACCCTGAGCCCGGCCGGCACCGAGGCCAATCCCACCTACCAGCAGATCGCCGACTTCAGCTCGTCCGGTCCGCGCTACGGCGACAGCTGGCTCAAGCCCGACGTGTCGGCACCGGGCGTCAACCTGTTGTCGTCGCTCAACGGCAGCGGCTGGAACGGCACGACCTACTCCGGTACCTCGATGGCCGCCCCGATGACGTCGGGCACGGCCGCCCTGGTCCGGCAGGCGCATCCGCAGTGGTCGCCGCTCAAGGTCAAGGCGGCGATCGTGAACACGGCCGACGCCAGCGCTGCGTCGATCACCGGCTATGACATCGTGCGGGCCGGCTCGGGCGTGGTCCAGGCCGACCGGGCCGTCCAGACACAGGTCGTTGCCACCACCAGCGACCGGACCGCCAGCCTCTCGTTCGGCTACGAGCCGGCCAACGGCCGGTATGGCGAGACCAAGTCGATCACGATCTCGAACTCGAGCTCGCACGCCGTCTGGTACACGGTCACGGCGAGCACGCCGCTGGTCACGGTGTACCCGTCGAAGGTCAAGGTCCGGGCGCACAGCTCGACCACGGTCAAGGCGCGTGCGTCGCTCTCGAAGGCGGACGTGGCGGCCCTGCCCACCGTCGACCAGTTCCTCACCGGCGACTTCGGCGGCCTTGACACCCTGTCGGGCGTGGTGGTGGCGACGCCCAAGACCGGCGGCTACTTCGACCTGCGCGTGCCCTACCTGCTGGTGCCGCGCGGGCTGTCCGACGTGGATGCCTCGCTCGGCCACAGGGTCAATTTGAGGAGTGGCGTCATCAGCGCCGCGCTCGACCTGTCCAACCATGGCGTTCACTCCGGCTTTGCCGACGTCTACGCGCTGGGGCTGACCGATGGCCGCGGCGACGGCGCGCACGGCACGGACATTCGGGCTGCCGGCGTCCAGGTGCTGCCGCCGGAGGTGTTCGGTGCCGGCCCGTCCGATCGCGGGCTCCAGTTCGCGGTCAACAGCTGGGATCGGTTCTCGACCGATGCACCCAACGAGATCGATGTCGCGGTGGACACCACCGGTGACGGCGTCGCTGACTACTACGTCGTGGGGATCGACGAAGGGCTGATCTTCGCCGGCGCCTATGACGGCGTGTTCCTGAGCCTGATCTTCGATGCCGGGTTCAACTACATCGACGGCTGGCTCGCCGACGCGCCGAGCAACGGCTCCACGGTCATCCTGCCAGTGCTGGCCAGCCAGCTCGGGCTGTCCGAGGGTGCGGGCTCGTTCACGTACTCGATCGCCGCCTACGACGGCTTCACCGGAGCCGCCGACCTCACGGCCCAGAGCGTCCCGTTCGACGCCTACGCCCCGGCCCAGTCCACGGGTGACTTCCTGGAGGTCGCGAGCCACGCGCACCAGTCGGTCGCCGCCTGGGCGGACTGGGGCTCGGTTCGGAACGGCAGCGTCCGCGGCTGGATGGTCGTCACCATGGACGACAGGAACGGCGCATCGCAGGCCAACCTCGTCAAGGCCCAGTTCAGCTTCTGGAGCTGGGGTCACCGCCGGCACTGATCGTCCGGCGGTCACCGGCACCGCCGGTGGCGTCAATTGCGAGCGCGTCGAGGCCCCCGATCGTCACGGTCGGGGGCCTCGTCATGGGGCGCTCTCTCCGCGTCTCGGGACTCAGCCGGGACCGGGCGGGTTCTCGCACAGCTTGAACGCGCCTCGTTCGGTCGCCCGGTAGTCCAGCTGCCTGCCGGCGGCGTCAACCACGATCCAGTAGCCCCGAACCAGGGCATCGGTGTAATCGTGGCCGGGCTGGGCGCAGCCGAGAGCGCTGCTGGGCCAGGTGGCGGCCTGAGCCCGCACGAGCGTCATTGCGCCGCGATCGGCGCCTGTCCTACCGGCCGCGTCGGCCAGCACCGCGTCCATCAGCGTGGCGGGGATCGCCGACGGATTGACCGAGGCCGGGGGCGGCGAGACCCGGATGATCGAGCGGGACGGGGTTGGCGACGGCGTCGCGGCCGCACCCGGTGTCGCGGCGATGCCGGCCGACGGGCCCGACGAGGGCGCAGCGGATGGCGTTTCGCTGGCGCCCAGCGTCGGGCTTGAGCCGGGCGCGGTGCCGGCGGGCGTGCCCGGACCTGCCGAGCTGCCCGGCTGCCCGGACCCCGGGGCGGCGCTGCAGCCGGAGAGCAGCAGGACCCCGCTCAGCAACAGCGCGGGGGCGGCGACGATCCGAACGCGATCCATGGCCATCACCATTGTGACGCGATCCTGCCAGCCTGGGTTTCATGTCGGCATGTCGACGGCCGCATCCTGCGGCGCGCAGCGCGATCGTGGCCGTGTGCGACCAGCATCCGTGCGCCCGGTGCCTGCCCCACCCCGGATCGGTCACAGCGCCGCCCTCCCGGTAGACTTCGGCCGTCGTGCCACCGCTGATCCCCGTGACGGCTGTCATCGAGCTCACGTTTTCGCCGATCGCCACGATCGGCGGCGTCGATCTGCGCATCGAGACCCTGGCCCTGGCGGCGGTGATCTTCGTGTCCCTCGTGGTGGCCGCGCTGGTCGCGCGCCAGACACCGATCGACCTGGCGCGCCCCGCGTCGGCGCTCGACGGGGATGGCGAGCCCAATCACCTGCGGGCGGACGACCTGCTGTACCTCGCGGCCGGGGCGCTGCCCGGAGCGGTGGCCGGCGGCCGGCTGGGGTACGTCCTCCTCCACCTCGACTACTTCTCCGCGAACTCGGGTGCGATCCTTGACCTCGGGCAGGGGGGGTTCCAGCTGTCGCTCGGGATCGTGGGTGGCACGCTGACCGCGATGGTCACCGCGACGATGCTGGGCGGCACCATCGGACGATGGATGCATGCGCTGATCGTGCCGCTGCTGGTCGCGATCGCCGGCGGCAAGCTGGCCATGGTCCTGGGCGGCGACGGCCAGGGCATGCCGTGGAACGGGACGTACGCCACAGCCTATCCGGGTCCGGGGCCCTGGGGCTCCCTGGCGCCCGGCATCCCGTCCCACCCGGCCCAGGCGTACGAGGCCGCGGCCACGCTGGGCGTCCTGTTCGTGCTGCTCGTGGTGCTTACCGCGGGCGCGTTCTCGCGGCGCGGCGGCGGCGCCTTCCTGCTCGGGATCGCGCTATGGGCCGTGGCACGCGCGGCGGTCGCCGCGACCTGGCGCGACCCGGTGACGGTCGGCCCGCTTCGAATGGACCAGGTGCTGTCGCTCGCGATCGCGACCGGCGCGCTGGCCCTGCTCGCGGCCATCGCACTCGTGCGCCTGGTGCGCGATCGCGGAACCGAAGCCGCGCCGGCCCCCGCGCCGCCGTCCGACGTTCGGCCGGCGGGACCTGACTGGCCGGATCCGTCGTCCCGGCCCAGGATCTAGCTGTGATTCACGAAGACGTCGTTGACAGGTGAGAGCCCTGTCCGTGGGACTTGGGGTGTCTGGCTCCAAGACCACGGAGGGCTCTCACGGTGCATGTAGGGCGAAGCTGACGGCGCTCGGCCGCCGGCTGCCGGTCGACCGATCCTCGCCGCCCGCCACAAGCTCCGGTTCGGCCCGCACCGCCTGGCACCCGTCGTCGGCGTCTCCCCGCTCGACCATCGGCGACGTCCTCGCCCGCCGTGGCCTGTCCCGGCTGGCCGATCGGGACGGGCCGACCGGCATCCCGATCCGCTACGTCCGCGAGCCGCCGGGCGAGCTGCTCCAGGGGCGGCGGCTACGGGCGTGTTGTCCCTATAGCGACGCCTCGAGGATGGCCGCCAGCTCCTCGTCGGTGAGGACGATCGGGTTGGTCCGCATCGAGCTGCCACGCGCGTCGTCGACGATCGCCGGGATGTCAGCGGCCGTAACCCCGAACGTCCGCAGGCGCGGCATCCGGAGCACGGCGGTCCAGTCGGTGAGCGTCGTCACCAGCGCCGCGCGGGCCTCCCGGTCTGTCGCCGTCGCCGGGACGTTGGCGAGCACCCTGCCGAGGAACGCGTAGCGGGCGAGGGCGGGCGAGCCCGGTTCGCGATCGGCGAGGGCGGAGACGTTGACCGCCGTCACGGCGGCCAGGGTCGTGCCACACGCGGCGCCGTGCGGGACGGGAAACCGCGCGCCCAGCGGTGAGGCCAGGCCGTGGACCGCGCCAAGGCCGGCGTGCGCGAGACAGATCCCCGACAGCAGGGCGGCATACGCCATCCTCGATCGGACGGCCCCTGCGTCGGGACCCTGCGGGTCTGCGTGCCAGGAGAGCAGGCTCGCTCTCGCTGCCTCGAGCCCCGCGATGGCCAGCGCGTCAGTGACCGGCCCCGCTCGCAGCGAGACGTACGACTCGAGCAGCTGGGTCACCGCGTCCATGCCGTTGGTCGCGATCGCCACCGGCGCCAGGCCCTCGAGCAGGTCCGGATCGACGACGGCATCCGCTGCGACCAGTCGCTCGTCGCGGAAGGAGCGCTTGTAGCCGTCCGGTCCGCGCTCGCTGATGACAGCATTGCGGGTGGCCTCGCTGCCCGTCCCCGCGGTGGTGGGCACGGCCACCAGCGGCACTGCTGGCCCGGGGTACGGGACCTGCGCGCCGACACCCTCGAGGTGGTCGGTGATGCTCGTTCCCGTGCGCAGCAGTCCGGCGATCGCTTTCGCCGCGTCCAGGACGCTGCCGCCGCCGATTCCGATCACGAGCTCGGGATCGACGCCCCGGCCCGACGCCACGGCCTCGTCGACCACGGCCGGCGACGGCTCGCCGCCAACGGCGACCTGCGCCACCACCTCGACATCGGCCGAGCCCAGCCCGGCGAGCATGGCCTCGAGCCTGCCCGACGCGGCCAGTGACCGACCACCCGTGACGAGCATGGCGCGATGACCGTGGGCAGCAGCGATCGCAGGCAGGCGATCGAGCGACCCTGCGCCGAACGTGATCCGCGGCAGCCTGCCGAGCGAGAACGCCGGAACCACACCGGCCGGTCTTGCGGCATCGGCCGGCCCGACCACATCGGCCGCCCTGGCGGTATCGCTCATCGCGGGCTCACCCGGCGGCCGTCTCTGGGAGCAGGCCGTCGTAGCGGACGCCCCGCCGCGGCTCGGCCATCCAGTCGGCCACGACATCGCGCCAGGCCGCATAGTGCGGTGTCTCCTTGTGTGCCTTCGCCGCCGCCTCGTCCAGGTACCACTCGTAGACGATGAACCGGTTGGGATCCTCGACCGAGCGAAGGACGTCGAATCTCACGTTGCCCGGCTCCCGCACCGAGGCCTCGTGGTTGGCGCGGGTCGCGTCGAGGAACGCGGCGACATGATCGGGCTTGACGTGGACGTGGACCAGCGTGACGAACATCGGCGAGCCTCCTGGCGATGTGATCGTACCCGGGTCCGCGTCCGCGCCCGGGCCGGGGGAATCCCGTTCCGGACGGCCCTCGCATGTCAGAGCCATACGGACCGCCCTCATGCGCCGGTCCGCGCAGGCACGCGGCCCCCATCTCGGGCCGATCGGCACTGGGCGGTCCGCCCGCCGCCGCCGCACGCTCGGGGTTGCTCAGTCTATGACCCCGGCGGTCACGGGCCCGCGCGTCCCAGGCCTGTCCCGACGGGGGTGCTCCGGCAGCGATCGTGCGATCTCCAGGCCGGGTCGGAGGTGCCTCACCGATGGGTCTTCAGTTCGTGATCCAGCTCGACAATCATCCGGGCGAGCTCGCTCACGTGGCCCGGGCCCTGGCTGACCGGGGCATCGACATCCACCATGTGTCCTGCGTCGGGGCCGGACCGCTTGCCTGCATGTTCGTCACCACCGGCGACGATGAGGTCACGCGCGGCGTCCTCCGCGGCCTGGGCCACCCGTTCATCGAGGGCCGGCCGGTCATGGTCGAGGTGCCCGACTGTCCGGAGGGTCTGGCCGTCGTGAGCGAGAAGCTCGGTGAGGCGGGCGTGCGAGTTACCGGCATGCTCCCCGTGGGCCGCAAGCCCGGCGTCGTCGAGATGACGTTCTGTGTCGACGACGACGTCAAGGCGCGCGAAGCGCTGGGCCAGACGGCGCTCGAGCTGGTGGGCTGCACCGACTGATCCCGGGGGCGTGGTAGAACGGCTCCGGCGGGCCTCCTCGCACCCTGCTTCAGCCGAACGGCAGCGCCGCGTGCACACCCAGCATGGCGGCAACACCGAGCTCGATCGACCAGATGAGCGCGGCGCCAGCGATGGCGGCCAGCGAGGCAAGAAACGCGATGCTCGCGATGAGCGCGTGACGGCGGCGTGCGCGGCGCGCAGCCGGACCGTCCGCCTCCCACCAGGGGTCGCGACGATGGAACAGGGACAGGGTCGACATCGAGTTCTCCAGTGCCCCAAGTGTCGACCGTTCGCACCAACGGGTCGAGGGAGACGTCCGGGCCCCTGACCTCCGGCTGGTACCCCACCGGGCCGACCCGAACCCCACCGGAGCGCTCACGCTGCGCCACCGGATACGGAGGGCTCCAGAGGTGCGCGCACGCACCGGAGCCGACGGCGCGCCCCCCTCGCCGTCTCAGGCGTGCGCGGTCCGCATGGCGCGCAGCGCGGGGATGATCTCCCGACCGTAGATCTCGAGCTGCTCCTCCTCGTGCCCGTTCATCAGGTACAGGTTGAACTGGTCGACGCCGGCCTCGGCCAGCGCGGTGAGCCGCTCGATGTGCTGATCGGCCTCGCCGACCAGGCAGAAGCGATCCACGATGTCGTCGGTCACGAACGAGGCGTTGTCGCTGCCGACCTCCGCGTGGTGGTGGTAGTCGTAACCCTCGCGATCCCGGATGTACGTCGTGAGCTCCTTGGGCAGATCCTCGCGCGGATACTTGTTCACGAGGTCGACCACGTGGTTCGAGACCATGGCCGGGAACCAGCGCGTCCGGTCCCTTGCATCGGCGAGGTCGCCCACGTGCGCAGGGGCGGCAGCCATGACCATGACCGAGGCCGGGTCCCGTCCCGCCTCTGCGGCCGAGTCGCGCACCTGCGATACGAACCACCGGATGAGGTCGGGATCGCCGATCTGGAGCATCGCCCCGTCTGCGATCCGGCCCGTCAGCTTGAGCGCGACCGGCCCATAGCCCGCGACCCAGACCGGCAGTCGGTGGCCGCCAGCCCAGGGCAGCTGGAGCATCGCGCCCTCGAACTCGATCGAGCGACCCTCCACCAGCGCCCGGATGACGTGGACCGCCTGTTCGAGGTCCTTCATCGTGGTCGGGGTCTTGCCCAGCACGCGACGGGCGGAGTCACCTCGCCCGATCCCGAGGTCCATGCGCCCATCGGAGAGCTCGTTGAGCACCGCGAGGGTCGAGGCCGTGACCGACGGCTCGCGCGTGGCCGGGTTGGTGACGCAGGTTCCAAGACGCAGGCGCGTGGTCGCCCCCGCCATCAGGGTCAGCAGCGGATATGGGTCCCGCCACAGCACGTGGCTGTCGAACAGCCACCCGTAGTCGAACCCGGCAGCCTCGGCCTGGCGCGTCAGCGTGAGGGTGCGCTCGATCGTGTGCTCCGGCTTGAGCGTGAACCCGAACTGCATCGACGTCCTCCTGTTCGCCTCGCCGGAGAATCAGAGGGCTCGGCTACCCTCCTCCTGGCAGCCGAGCCCGCGGGATGATACCCGATCACGCCCCGGTGTCGAGGGTGCTGTTTGGCCTGTTGTTCTCCCGATTGGCCGCCGCCGGCGCTAGGGCTTGATGAGGTCACCGTACATCTCGGGCCGGCGATCGCGGTAGAACTGCCAGGTCTGGCGGACCTTGCTGACCAGGTCCAGATCGAGATCGCGCACGATGAGCTCCTCGTCGCGGGGGGAGCC
>Ga0315556_1001768_pt1 | contig 12763 bp, 12 predicted proteins | sample SalMarSW160310MG_FD_202112 | JGI IMG/M metagenome (GOLD analysis project Ga0315556, IMG submission 202112) | Salt marsh sediment microbial communities from the Plum Island Ecosystem LTER, Massachusetts, United States - Salt Marsh Sediment SW1603-10 ...
GGTTTCTGACTTCCAACGACGCGAGGATGACGCGGTGGCCGATCTCATTCACGGCCCCGCTGTTACACCACTATCGGGACACGACCTCGGCCGTGCGCCCGACGCAAACAGCGCTTGTCAGCGGGGCAACTTCGGAAGATCCCGCCGGGTGAGGGCCGGGCAGGCGCGCCCGGGACGCGGGAGCGCCCCGCCCGGAAACGGATGGGCCGGGCGGGGCGTCGATGGCTCAGGATGATCGTCTCGGCGGTCGGCGCACAGGGTCAACAGGGGCAAGCCGGCCGGGGGCAAAGGCCCGTCTCGGCCTCCGGACGCCCCGTCTCGGACTGGCCGGGCGGGTTAAGCCAGCCGTCGCGGAACTCGATGAGGTGGCGAGCGGCCTCCCCTACCCTGGCGCGCTGGTCGGGCGCGACATCAGGAGACGGGAGGGTCTCGAGGCAGATCGTGGGCGTGTACCGAAAGCCGGACTCGACCTCGCGAAGCCTCGTACCCATCGCGCGTGCCCAGGCCTCGTGGACGCGTGAATGCTGAGGCATACGGCCGCCACGATGTTGCTGATCGCCGGCGCCTCCCCGGCTCAGGTGGCAGCGCTGCTCGGGCACTCGTCGATCACGCTCACCCTGGGGACGCACGGCCACGTGATCGCGGAGCTTGCGCAGGGCACCGCCGACCCGATGGATCGGGGCCTGGGGAGGGCCTCCAGTACATAGGGGGTCAGGATCCGCCGCGCGATTGGCGCCCCAGACGTCAATAGCGGATGTCTGCGGGGCGGACCCCGGTCGCCGTCGCTTGGCTGGCCGATGTCCCCGGCAGCCGGCATCGCTCTCTAGGCCCCAGATCGAGGCGGCTGCAGGGCCGCGACCTCCTCCGGCATCGGGTCGGAGTAGTAGCGGTATCGGACGAGCTTGCCGTCGTGCCAGCGATGCGCGATGACGCCCTCGACGGCAGCGGAGCGCCCGCCGAGGCTGCCTTCGACCGTGATCTCGGCGAGGATCGCGTCACTGGACTCCATGAGGTCCCGGACGACGACGCGGGAGCGTTCGAGGACCGCCCAGCCGCGCTCGTACTGGGCCATCACCTCGACCGCCGTTCGCAGCGTCCCGCCGCCAGGCCGGACATACTCGAGCGTCGTCGACAACAGCTCGCGCATCGCCGTGCGATCGCGCCGGTTGTACGCGTCGACGTACTGAGCGGTCAGCTCCCGCGCACTCGCCATGTGGCCTCCTCCTGAGCCGCGACGGTGCCGAATTGTGGCCCACATCGCTGCGACCTCCCCGGGGCCTAGCATATCGGCACCCGTCCGGTCATCGCTGCGGAGGGGCGCTGACCGGGGCGAGTCCTGCGTGCGATTGGCCGATGGCGCCGGAGCATAAGCGCCCGGTAAGTAGCGAGCGCTAAGGTCCAGATCGGACATCCGCCTCGCCGGAAGTGCCCCCGACGAGGCGGATGTTCCATGCCACCGCCCGCCGGCCCGCCCCGGAGTCGACCGAGACCATGGAGCCGTCCAGCGCGCCGTGGCGCGTCCTCGAGGGAACCGAGCCCGAGACCGCCGCCCGGGAGGCGTCGCCGAGCGCCGTCCCGTGGCTTGCGATCGGTGGTTCCGTCCTTGCCGCGGTTGCCGCGATCGTGGCCCTCGTGTTCGCGATGAGACCGGATCCGGGGATGCTCGTCGACGCCCCGGTCGCCGCCATCGCGTCCGAACACCCGGCTGGGGCCGCGCCGGCGAGCCCCGTCGGTAAGGCCGAAGTGGTGGTGGTCGATGTCGGCGGCGCCGTCGCCCACCCGGGCGTCTATCGCCTGCCTGCCGGCGCGCGACTCGGCGATGCCGTCGCGGCCGCCGGAGGATACAGCGCCAGGGTCGATGCCGAACGTGCAGATGTGGAGCTCAACCTGGCGGCCGTCGTTCACGATGGCGATCAGGTCCATGTCCCGGCGCGTGGTGACTCGTCGACCTCAGCCGCCGCAACTGCGGCCGAGGGTGGATCGCAGGCAACGTCGCCGCTCGACCTCAACCGGGCGACGGCATCGCAGCTCGACACTCTGCCTGGCGTCGGTCCCGTGACGGCCGCCAAGATCATCACCGCGCGCGAGCAGCGGCCGTTCGCCTCGCTCGACGACTTCGCCGCCCGCAAGGTGGTGGGCAGCTCGACGCTCGACAAGATCCGGACCCTGGTCACGGTCGGGCCGTGAGCTCGATCCCAGGCTCGAGTCCACACGGGCAAGGTAAGGGGCGCCTTCGGTCAGCGATCGAATGACCGACGGGCGGGCGCGCGTCCCACGCAGCGCCTGGCTGGCGGTCGGCGCGGTGGGCGGTGCGGCGATCGCCACCGTTGGGGTCTCGCCCTGGGTCGCGGTCAGCCTGGGGGCGGCCGTCGTCATGGGCGCGTTTGCGGCCACCGTGCCGCATCGGCCGCCATCGACGACGGCATTCGGGCTGGGTGCCGGTCTGGTTGCCGTCGGGCTCAGGCTGGTGCTGGGCCCGGTCCCGGCGCCCCCGCAGCCCCTGCCCGGGTCCGCCCACGGACCATGGGTGGCGGTCGTCGATTCCATCGCGGCGCCGCGGGACGGTGACCAGGTTGCCCGTCTGCGACTCGACGTTGCTCCGGCCACACTTCCCGACGGTGCGATCGACCCGGGGCTGGACGGTGGCTCGGAGGCAGGCTGGATCGCGGTTGCTGCCACGTTGCCCGGCTTCCCGGAGATCCGCGCCGGTGATCGGATCGAGGTGGACGGTCGCCTGCGACCGCCGCCGGAGGACGACCCGTACGGCGCGTATCTCACCCGAACAGGCGCCTCGGGGTCGCTCGACGGAACGCGCGTCAGCGTGCTCACGCCCGGACCGTCCGGCTCGGTGCAATCGATCCGCGACGGCGCCGGCGATGCGCTGCGGCTCGCGCTTCCCGAACCCGAGGCTGGCCTGGCTGCGGCCATCCTGATCGGCCTTCGCGAGCGCGTTGACCGGGACCTCGCGGCGGCGTTCGCGACGGCCGGAGTCAGCCACATCGTCGCCATCTCGGGCTGGAACATCGCGATCGTGGCGGGGATCCTCGGGGCCCTGCTGCGTGGGCGGCCGCGCCGCGTGGTCGCCGTCGTGGTCGGCGGCACGATCGCGGGCTACGTGGTCGCCGCCGGTGCCTCGCCCTCGATCGTCCGTGCGGCGGTGATGGCATCGGTGGCGCTCGTCGCCCGCGAGAGCGGCCGCGCCGGCCGGGCGCCGGCCGCGCTCGCCTGGGCGGCGACGCTGCTGCTGGTGATGAGCCCCGAGATGATCGCCGACGCCGGGTTCCGGCTGTCCGTCGCGGCGACCGCCGGCCTGATTGCCTGGTCCGGACGGCTCGGCTCCTGGATCGACCACCGAACCGGCGACCGGCTGCCGGGCTGGCTTGCCGAGAGCCTCGGGATCTCCCTTGCCGCGCAGGCGGCCACCCTGCCCGACGTCCTCGCGACGTTCGGGCGGCTGTCGCTGGTCGCGCCCGTCGTCAACCTGCTCGTCGTGCCACTCGTGCCGGTGGCGATGGCTGGAGGCCTCCTCGGGCTGCTCGGCGGCTGGACGGTGTTGGTGGGTGCGCCGGCGTGGCTCGCGATGCTGGCAGGCCTGCCTGGATGGATGGTGCTCCATCTCATCGTGACGATCGTGCGAGCCGGTGCGGCCCTGCCCGTCGCGGCCGTCTCGCTTCCAGCGGAGCTGACGCTGCCGTGCGGCCTGGGCGCCGCGCTCGCCATCGCTGCCGTCATGGGCCTGCGACGTCGCCGGTTGCGGGGCGGCGATCCGGACCCCGGTGCGACCGCGGCAACCTCGAGGAGCGGAGCGTCCGGAGCGCCACGACCGCGCCGCCCCGGCAGCGGCAACCGGGGACGCCGGCCGGCGATCCCGCGGCTCACCGCCGCCACCCGGGCGATCCTCGTCGCGGCCGTCATCGTCGGTTCGGTCGGCGCCACGGTCGTCGTGAGCGCGTCGACCCGCGGCACGCGCCTGACGATCCTCGACGTCGGGCAGGGTGACGCGATCCTGCTGGAGAGCGCGGGCGGACCGCGCATGCTGATCGACGGCGGCCCCGATCCCGATCGGTTGATGGTGCTCCTCGGCGAGCGGATCCCGCCCTGGGACCGCCGGATCGACATTGTGGTCCTGACCCACCCCCACGAGGACCACGTCGCCGGGCTCGTGCGCGTGCTCGAGCGATATGTGGTGGGCCGGGTCTACGAACCCGGTATGCACGGCCCGGGCCCTGGTTGGCACGCATGGGATGCGCTGCTCCAACGCGGGTCACCGCCGCGAGGAAACCTGGCTACGGGCGAGCACATCGATCTTGCGGAGATTCACCTCGACGTGCTGTGGCCGGACCCGGGCACGGTCGCGATCGAGCCGGGCAGCACCGGCCGGCAGATCAACGACACCTCGATCGTGCTCCTGGGCACGGCCAACGGCCGGCGGTTCCTGCTTAGCGGCGACGCCGAGGATGACGTCGATCCCAAGCTGATCGCCCGCGGTCTGCCACACGTCGATGTCCTCAAGGTCGCGCACCACGGCAGCGCAACGGCAACCAGCCAGCCGCTGATCGATGCCCTGCGACCGACGATCGCCGTGGTCTCGGTCGGCGCCCACAACGATTACGGTCATCCCGCTCCGGCCACGCTGGGGCGGCTCCGGTCAAGCGGCGCAAGGGTCTTCCGAACCGACCACGATGGGACGGTCACCCTCGACCTGACCAACGGCGGCGTGGTCGTCCATGCGAGCGGCGGTCGAACGGCCTCCCGAGGCGGCGGCCGGTCGGTCGACGAGACCGCGGCAGGGCCGGCGCAGCACCCGATCGCGGTCGCCGGCATCTCGGGCGCGACCGGCGCTGCACCAGCGTCCGCGGCGGCCCGCACGGGCTACGATTCCAGAGATGACGATCCCCGACCGTCGCGAGGCCGCCCACCTGCTGTGCTCCCTCGATCCGCCGGACTGGTTCGCTCGGCACGCGTGCGTGGTCGCCGACGTGGCCGCCTGGTTGGCCCGCCGCGCGTCGCGGGCCGGCGCCGTCGTGGACCTGCGTCTGGTGGAGGCCGCTGCTCTGCTGCACGACGTCGACAAGCTTCCAGCCGTGCAGCTGCCCGGCCACCACCGGCACGGCGAGGGATCAGCGGCCTATCTGGCGGCACAAGGCTGGAGCGAGCTGGGGACCGTGGTCCGCGATCACCCGGTCACGTTCCTGGCCGGGCCCGACGGAGCGATGTGGCTCGAGTCAGCCGGGCTCGAGGCGCGGATCGTCGCCTACGCCGACAAGCGGGGCTCGCAGCGGCTCGAGCCGATGTCGACGCGCTTTGCCTCGTGGCGGCGGCGATACCCGCCCGGGTCCGGGACCCACGTGCCACGGACCGGCGGCACGGCCTGGACCGAGGCCACCATGGCCCTCGCGGAGGCCCGGGCGAGCGCCCTGGAGCGGGATGTGTGCGAGGTCGCTCGCGTTCGACCCGATGAGGTGCGGCGGCTCCGATGGGCCGGGCGCACGCTGCGCGAGGTCGCGCGATGACCGCCGACGTCCCGATCATCGCCTACCTTCGCGGCGACGACGGCTACGAGATCGACCGGACGGTGGCCGGGATCGGGCGCCGCATGGAGCAGTCATCGGGCGCCGCGCCGGAGCGATGGCGCGTCCAGGCTGCCGAGACGGACGCGACGGCGATCACCGAGCGGGTAGCGACCGCCCCGATGTTCGGGGGTGGCACGCTCGCCGTGATCGCCGATCCGGCACCGCTCCTGCGCTCGAAGGCGGATCGTGAGGCGCTCGAGCGGGCGATCGGCACGGTGGCCCCGGGCAACGCGCTCGTGTTCACCGAGATCGGCGAGCGCGGGAGCCGGCGGCCGGCCGCGCTGCAGGGCCTCGAGACGGCAGTCGCTCGCGGCGGCGGGGATGTCCGGACGTTCAAGGCACCGCAGGCGGGTGAGCTGGCCGGCTGGATCGAGGGTCGGGCCAGGGAGCGCGGACTGCAGCTGGGACCGGGCGCCGCGAAGGAGCTGGCGCGCCGGGTCGGCGGGTTCGTCCGCGAAGGCGACGTGGACCGCGCGCGCCAGGGCGCGCTGGCGGTCGGCGAGCTCGACAAGCTGGCCCTCTATCGATCCGGGGATCCGATCACCGAGGCCGACGTGTCCGCGCTGGTGGCCGAGGTCGTGCCGAACTCGACGTGGGCGCTGCTCGATGCGATCGCGGAACGCCGCGTCGCCACGGCGGGCCCTGCGCTCGACCGGCTCCTCGACACGACCCCCGAGCCTATCGTGCTCGTCCACCTCCATCGCCGGCTTCGCGAGCTGACCGAGGTAGCCGACCATCTCGCGCACGGCGCGACGCCCGGCAGCCTGGTACGAGCCCTGGGCATGAAGCCGTTCAGAGTCGACAAGCTCGTCGGGCAGGCACGCCGCTGGACGTCATCGGAGCTCGAGGACGCGCTCGACGGGTTGCTGGACCTCGATGCGATGGTCAAGGGCGCCCCCGGAGCCGGGGCGACCGAGGGCCAGCGTCGGCTGGCCTTCGCTGTCTGGGTTCGGGACCGGGTGGGCGCGGGCGACCCGACGCTGACCGCGACCCGCTGACAGGCGGACGCTGGTTCGACCTATTCGGCCGAGGACCAGGCCTCCTCCTGGAGAACCACGTCGCTCTCGATGGCGAACACACAGCGACTCTCGCCGAGGTCGAGCAACTCGATCAGCTCGGGATCGATGTACAGCTGGTGGCAGCTCTCGCACAGGCCACCGGGAACGCCGAAGCACAGCCGCTCCGTCCGGTCGGGGAGCCGGAACGTGGTGTCGAACCGGGTGACGATGAGGCGGCGGCTGCAACCAGGGCAGCGATCTCGCAGGCCCGACATCGGATGGTTCTCCGGTGGCGCCGGCCAGGATGGCCGACGACTCGAGATCGATGCTAGGAAGGGTGGTGCGTGCGGGACATGGCCCAGGGGTACCGCTCTCGCCGGTACCCCATCAGACGGCCGCCAGACGGACGCTCGCCCGTGCGCCCACTACTGCACCCGAAGTACCGTCCTCGCCCCGGACCAGTGACGCTCGAGCTGGTAGTAGTCGCGCTCGGGCGGCGTGAACACGTGGACGATGACGGCGCCGAAGTCCAACAGGACCCAATGCGACTCGGGCGTGCCCTCGCGCCCGATCGGCTTGACCGCCTCGTTCCGCAGTCCTTCGAGGATCCCGTCCGCGATCCCGTTGATCTGCCGCTCGGACCCGCCCGAGCAGATCACGAACGCATCGGCAACCGTGGTGAGCCCGGCCAGGTCGAGGAGCACGATGTCGGCTGCCTTCTTGTCCTCCGCCAGCTCGACGATCCGCCGAGCGAGGTCGAGCGCCGCGCGGTCGGCGGCCGGCGCCACCGTGTCGCGCGACGGGAGGCCATCCGGGCGGGGGGCGGTGGACGAGGCAGCGGACTTGGTCACGTGGTCAGGATCCTCCGGCGGGTTCCAGGTACAGGCGATGGTCGGCGATGTAGCGCGCGACGGCGTCGGGCACGAGGTAGCGGATCGATCGCCCCGCCGCCACCCGCCGTCGCACCACGCTACCGGAGATGGGCAACAGGGGCCCCGACAGGAACACGAACCGATCCGCCCGGCCCGGGAAGCGATCCACCACCCGGGCCAGATCGGGTCGATCGTTCCCGCCACGGGGAACGACCGCCAGCCGGCACAGCTCGAGGATCCGATCGGGATGTCGCCATTCGGGAAACCCGGCGAGCGCCTCCGAGGACATGATGAACCAGACGTCACGCGCACCGGCTGCCTGCATCGCTTCGAGGGTATCCACGGTGTACGAGACACCGCCGCGGTCCAGCTCGATCCGGCTCACAGCGAAGCTCGGGTTGCCGGCGGTGGCCAGCTCGAGCATGGCCAGCCGGTGCTCGGGCGCCGTGACCGGGCGACCGGGCTTGTGGGGCGGCAAGGCCGCCGGGATGAGCTTGACGCGCTCCAGACCCAGGGCTTCGCGGGCCTCTTCGGCGATCGCGAGGTGTCCGTGATGGACGGGATCGAACGTCCCGCCCAGGACACCGATCGTTCCAGGCACGACCGTGGCCGGCGGCGGAACCGCGCCGATGGCCGGTCCCTCCTCGGCGATCCCGCTCGTGGCCCTGGCCGCGCTCAATCGGTGCCCTCGTGCGGCTCCCACTCCAGCTCCGAGCCACCAATCCGGACCGCGTCCCCCGACCGGACGCCCGCCCGCCGCAGCGCATCGTCGATGCCCAGTCGCGCAAGCTCGCGCTGGAACCGTTCGGCCGACTCCTCGTTGTCGAAGTTCGTCTGCGCGACGAGGCGCTCGATTCGCTTGCCCCGAACGCGAAGCACGCCCTCCTCCCGATCCAGCGCGAAGCCGTCCCCGGACGCCTCGAGCCGGTGGACGACGACATCCGCCGGCTCGCGCGGCTCGGCGAGCCCGGCGGCGTCCGGCAGGAGGCCGGCGACGGCGGCGCGGAGCTCCGCAAGGCCCGTGCCCTGCTCGGCGGACACCGCCAGCGAGGCGACCCCCTCCCCGTCCATGGCGGCACGGAAGGCGGGCCAGGCGTCGCGCCCGGGCGAGAGATCCACCTTGTTGAACACCACCAGCATCGGCTTGGACAGCAGGCCCGGGTCGTGCGCCCGAAGCTCGTCGCGGATGACCTCGTGATCCCAGCGCGGGTCGCGTGCGGCACCGTCCACGACATGCAGCAGGATTCGTGTTCGCTCGACGTGACGCAGGAAGGCGTGCCCCAGCCCGGCCCCGGTCGACGCGCCCTCGATCAGGCCGGGGACGTCCGCGATCGTCGGCCGCCGCCCGTCCTCGACGCCCAGATCCATGACGCCGAGGTTCGGCTCGAGCGTGGTGAACGGGTACGACGCGATCTTGGGGCGCGCGGCGGTCAGCGCCCCGAGCAGGGTGGACTTGCCCGCGTTTGGGAGCCCCACGAGCCCGATGTCGGCGATGAGCCGCAGCTCGAGCCGAATCGCCCGTTCCTCGCCCGGCTCGCCCTTCTGCGCGTGCCTCGGCGCCTGATGGATGGCGGTGGCGAAGTGCGTGTTCCCCAGCCCGCCCCGACCGCCACGGGCAACCATCACCTCCTGGCCCAGCGCCACCAGGTCTGCGATCAACGCGCCGGACTCGACATCAAGCACGCCCGTGCCGGGGGGAACGGCCAGGTACAGGTCATCGCCGGCCTTGCCGTGACGGCGGGACCGCTCGCCTCGGCCGCCCGCGGTTGCGCTGAACTGGTGGCGGTAGCGGAAGTCCAGCAGGGTCGTCTGGCCGACGTCGACCCGCAGGTAGACGGAACCACCGCGACCCCCGTCCCCGCCGTCGGGACCGCCGCGCGGGACGTGTGCCTCGCGCCTGAAGGTCGCTGCCCCGTCACCACCGGCTCCGGCGCGAACAACGATCCGGACATCATCGAGGAACATCGGCCGCATTGTCGCATGGGCGTTCCGACACGCCGGACCGGCGGCGCAGGATGTGGCAGGCGGGACGCGAGAGGTCAGCCGCGCGCGATCAGAAGTAGCGCAGCGGGTTGACGCGTGTGCCGCCGCTCCAGATCGGCCCGATCCAGACCTCGAAATGAAGATGCGGGCCGGTGGCGTTGCCGGTCTGCCCGATCCGGCCAACCTGCTGGCCCCGGGACACGGTCTGCCCTGTGCCCACGGTCAGGGCCGACATGTGGTTGTACGTCGTGTACAGGTTGCCACCGTGGGAGATCCACACCTGCCACCCGCCGCCGTTCGACTTCCAGCCCGCGAAGGTGACCCTGCCACCCGCCGCGGCAACAACCTTCGATCCGTAGCTGGCAGCGATATCGATCGCCTCATGACCGGAGTGGAAGTACTGGCTGATGTAGTTGCCACCGCCGACCACCGGCCATTGGAACCTGCCGCCCGAGTAGTGGGCCTGTGTGCTGCTGGTGCGGCTGGATGCGTGGCTCGTTCGCGACGCGGATTGTGGCGCCGGCTTGGGGGTGGGCTTGGGGGTCGGGATCGGGGCTCCCTTGGCCCCCGGCAGGACGAGCACCTGGCCGACGACGAGCGTCGTGTCCTCGAGGCCGTTGAGCTTGACGACGTCGCTGGCATCGACCTTGTAGCGGGCGGCCACGGCATCGAGCGTGTCGGTGGCCTTGACCGTGTACACGAGACCCGTCACCGGCGGGATCTTGAGCACCTGGCCAACGTGAAGGGCGTCCTTGGACTGGAGCTTGTTGGCCCACCACAGGGTCATCATCGACACGCCGAACTTGTGCGCGATCTCGACCAGGGTGTCGCCCGACTTGACCTTGTAGGTCTGGAGCAGATTGGCGCCGTCCTCGACGGTCGTGTCCGGGTAGTACCCGGTGAGCAGGGTTCCGTCATCGAGCACGGGCCCGGGTTCCAGCGACGCCTGCTCGATGCTCGCACTGGTCGAGACGTCACCAGGGATGGTGAACGGCTGGAACGTCAGCCCGGGGCCAGGTCCCTGGTAGGCGAGCGAGTCCTGCCCGACGCCCTGGTCGGCTCCCGAGGTCGTACCGCCCGTGGCGGCCAGATACGGGTCGACGCCGCTGTCCAACCGGCCGCCGCCGCCGATGGCGATCCGGACATCGTTGCCTGCACCCTGGGTTCCGCCGGTGGCACCGGTGGGAGAGGCCGGCAGGATCGCCAGCATCGAAGCCACGGCCACGAGCGCAGCGACCGTGATCGGCAGCGCGCGCTCAGCGGTGGTCAGCGGGCGAACCGCGTTAACGAGGTTGGCGACCAGCGCGCCGGGTGCCGGGTGCCGACCCCGCATCCATGCCTGGACCGCGCGGGCGGCGCGGAGGCTCAGGCGGTTGATCCGGGTGACCATGGTCGCTCGCGCCTGTGTGGCGGCGGACGCGCGGGTGCGACGGGGACGTGGATGGTCGCGGTGCGCTTCGGCCGCGGACTTCTGCAATACCGTCTCCTGGCGCCGAGATCGAGCCGCGGGACGGTGTCAGCAAGACTTCGGCCGATCTTCCGGGGTGGCGAAGGGTTCCTTCCAGGTCATCCCCCGAGGGCCGATCCGGGATCCCGGGTCAACCAGCAACTCGCGGCCGAACCCTACCAGACTCCGGACGGGCACTGCAAACGGCCCCCGGCCGCCGTCCGGGGGCCACAGGTCATCGAAGTCCGAGGGGGCGGTTTCGAATCGAGGCAAGTCCGGGGCTCACCCGCCGGACGGGCCGGACGCCGGTCGCCGCTCCCAGCGTCAGTCCAGGCTCTTGGTCAGCGTGGCCAGGAACTGTGCGTTGGTCTCGGTCTTCGCGATCCGGTTGAGCAACAGCTCGATGCCCTCGTTGGTCCCGACGGCCGAAAGCATCCGGCGCATCGTCCAGACCATCTTGAGGGTGCCCTCCTCGAGCAGCAGCTCCTCGCGCCGGGTGCCGGACCGTTGGACGTCGATGGCCGGGAAGATCCGCTTCTCGGACAGCTTCCGGTCGAGGATGAGCTCGCTGTTACCGGTGCCCTTGAACTCCTCGTAGATCACGTCGTCCATCCGCGAACCGGTGTCGACCAGACAGGTCGCGATGATTGTGAGACTGCCGCCCTCCTCGATCTTTCGCGCTGCGCCGAAGAATCGCTTGGGCGGGTAGAGCGCGATGGGGTCGATGCCGCCCGACAAGGTCCGGCCGGACGGCGGGAGCGCGAGGTTGTACGCGCGGGCGAGCCGGGTGATCGAGTCGAGCAGGATGACGACGTCCCGGCCGGTCTCGACCTGGCGCTTCGCGATCTCGAGGGCCATCTCGGCGACGTGAGTGTGGTTCTCGGTCGGCTCGTCGAATGTGGAGCTGATGACCTCGCCGTCGACCGACCGCCGCATGTCAGTCACCTCCTCCGGCCGCTCGCCGATGAGAGCGACCATGAGCAGGATGTCCGGGTAGTTGGCCGTGATCCCATTGGCAATGCTCTTGAGCAACATCGTCTTGCCCGCCTTGGGCGGGCTCACGATGAGCGCTCGCTGGCCCTTGCCAAGCGGGTTGACGAGGTTGACGAGCCGCTGGCTCAGGTTCTTGGAATCTGACTCGAGGTTGATCAGCTCGATCGGGTGGATCGGCGTGAGGTCGGCGAAGTGGGCGCGGCGGCGCGCCGTCTCGGTGTCGACACCGTTGACGGTGTCGACCCGGATGAGCCCCCAATACTTCTCCGCTTCCCGGGGCGCGCGAACAGCTCCGGTGACCCGGTCGCCGACACGGAGACCGAAGCGGCGGACCTGGCTGGACGACACGTACACGTCGTTCTGGCTGGGCAGCAGCCCGTGCCGGCGCATGAAGCCGTAGCCCTCATCGACGATGTCCAGGATGCCGAACGCGTAGTCGAGGCCGGCACGCTCCGTCTGGGCCTGGAGAATCTGGTCGACGAGGTCCTCGCGCCGTTCCGCGGGCACCCCGTCGATGTCGAGGCGAGCGCCGACCTCGCGCAGCTCCTTGACCGACATCTCGCGCAGGTCGCGCACGTCGAGGTCGTTCCGCTCGCGGGCAGCCTCGAGCTCGGCGACCTCGTCCTGCTCGGTCACGGGCAGGCGGTTGGTCTGGGATCGACGGCGCGGCCGGCGGTTGCGGCTCGGCCGCTGGTCACCATTCGGCATGGGGGTGGGCAGACCTCGACGGGCTGGAAAGCCGACGCGGGCGACGTCCCGCTGGTCGGTGATGGGTCACGCCACGGGCCATTCGCGCAGAATCGGTGGGCCGTCGCGCGCGACCGGTGGGGATGCCGGGAGGATATCGCGTGGCGTGGCGTGGCGTCAACGATCTGCCGATCAAGAGTGACGTAGCGT
>Ga0315556_1001770_pt1 | contig 12755 bp, 11 predicted proteins | sample SalMarSW160310MG_FD_202112 | JGI IMG/M metagenome (GOLD analysis project Ga0315556, IMG submission 202112) | Salt marsh sediment microbial communities from the Plum Island Ecosystem LTER, Massachusetts, United States - Salt Marsh Sediment SW1603-10 ...
TATCGGACAAGAGCGCAAGGCGAGGCCGATAAGAGGCGACGCCCCCGAAGGGGCGACGCGGGGCCGGGGCCTCCATTCGGGCAATGCCTCCTGGCGCGTGGCCCGGGTTCACCTTAGGTGCGGATCAAGCACAGGAGTATTAGCGTGGTCTGATAGGCGTGTAGGGCGGGGACTACAGGGACCGCCCGCTCGCTCTGCTGGCCGTCAAGGGCGCTGGACTGCGCCGGGGAGGGCGCCCGAGGAGGGGTCTCGGAAGGCGCGAGTTGGCGACAAACGGCAACCAAACGGCTACCAGGACGCCGCGAACGAGAAGAAGGTTAGTGCTTACTCGCGGTGTAAGCCTTGCCATTCCTGGTGGGCCCTGGAGGACTCGAACCTCCAACCAAGGGATTATGAGTCCCCTGCTCTAACCGTTGAGCTAAGGGCCCGCATGGTGTTTCCGCGCCGTCCACCTTCCCTGGACGTCCTGCCAGCTCGTTCCCTGCCCCGCGTTCGGCCCGCTGCGTTCGTCCACCGGACGAACGGTCGGTTGAGTCAAGGGTCCGTGGACTCTTCGATTCGTGGCCGAGGACCGGACCCCGCGCGCCGAGGTGTTCGCCGAAGAGCGGCGCGCGCGGGGCGAAAAGGGTACCAGAAAACCCGGCGGGGGACAGCACGCTGCGTGCTGTCCCCCGCGCTGCAGGCTGCGAAGCCCGGGTGGCGTTAGTCGGTGTCCAGAAAGCTCCGCAGACGCTCCGAGCGGCTGGGGTGGCGCAGCTTGCGCAGCGCCTTGGCCTCGATCTGACGGATGCGCTCGCGGGTGACGTCGAACTGCTTGCCGACCTCCTCCAGGGTGTGGTCGGTGTTCATGTCGATGCCGAAGCGCATGCGCAGGACCTTGGCCTCGCGCGAGGTCAGGCTCGCAAGCATGTTCTGGGTCGCCTCGCGCAACCCCTCGATGGTAGCGGCTTCCACCGGCGACGCGATGCTGGAGTCCTCGATGAAATCGCCCAGGTGCGAGTCCTCGTCGTCGCCGATGGGCGTCTCCATGGAGATCGGCTCCTTGGCGATCTTGAGCACCTTGCGGATCTTGTCCTCGGGCATCTCCATGCGCTCGGCCAGCTCCTCGGGGGTGGCCTCGCGACCCATCTCCTGCACCATCTGGCGGGAGATGCGGTTGAGCTTGTTGATGGTCTCGATCATGTGCACCGGGATGCGGATGGTGCGAGCCTGATCGGCGATGGAGCGGGTGATGGCCTGGCGGATCCACCAGGTGGCATAGGTCGAGAATTTGTAGCCGCGCCGATATTCGAACTTGTCCACAGCCTTCATCAGGCCGATGTTGCCCTCCTGGATCAGATCCAGGAACTGCAGCCCGCGGTTGGTGTACTTCTTGGCGATGGAGATCACCAGGCGCAGGTTGGCCTCCACCATTTCCTTCTTGGCGCGGCGGGCCTTGGCCTCGCCGATGGACATCCTGCGGTTGATCTCCTTGATCTCGCCGATGTTGAGGGAGCTCTCGTGCTCGACGTCCACGAGCTTGCGCTGCGCACGCAGCACGTCGGGCAGGGCCGCGCGCAGGCTGTCCGCATAGCTGGTGTCCTTGGCGAAGTGCGCTGGCAGCCAATCCAGGTTGGTCTCGTTGTCCGGGAAGGACGCGATGAACTCCTTGCGGGGCATATGGGCGGCTTCCACGCACAGGCCCATGATCACCCGCTCCTGGGCGCGGATGCGGTCGATTACGCCGCGCAGGTTGTCGCCCAGGTCGTGGAACACGATCGGCACCAGCTTGAGCTCCATGAATGCGGCCGACGCCTTCTGGGCCGCCTTCTGGGTCTTGGCGTCCTTGCTGCCGTGCTTGCTCAGCGCGCTCACCCAGCTCTTGTGGAGCTTGCGCAGATTGGCGATCTTGCGCTCGGCCTCCAGCGGATCCACCCCGGAGTCCTCCACCGTCTGGGTCTCCTCGTCATCGCCGCTCTCCCCGGTGGACGATGGCTCGGGGCCCGTGGCGATGGGGCGGGGGATCTCTTCGGGCTCGTTCGGGTCGATGAATCCCGCGATGATGTCCGTGAGCCGCGCCTCTCCGGTTTCGGCCTTGTCCAGCATCTCGAGCAGCAGGGAGAGCGTGCCCGGAAAACCGGACAGCGCCGCGGACACCTGGCTCAGGCCGTCCTCGATCCGCTTGGCAATCTGCAGCTCCCCTTCTCGGGTGAGCAGCTCCACTGTGCCCATCTCGCGCATGTACATGCGCACCGGGTCGGTAGTGCGGCCGAATTCGCTGTCGACGGTCGCCAGGGCGGCCGCTGCCGCTTCCACCGCATCCTCGTCGGTGGAGGCCACCAGGTCGCCGATCGCTTCCAGCTCTGCCTCTGACGCCGACTCATGGACCATGATGCCCATGTCGTTGATCATCCGGATGATGTCTTCAATCTGCTCGGGCTCCACGATCCCTTCGGGCAGATGGTCGTTGACTTCCGAATAGGTCAGGAAGCCTTTCTCTTTGCCTCGGGCAATCAGTTGCTTGAGCTGGGACTGTTGCTGTTCCTGATCCATTGCGTGGCCTTAAACGAAAAGTGGGCGCTCTTACAGAGAGAGCGGCACGAAAAAGAGAACTCACGATTATAGCATGTCTACCCAATTCCGCCCATATGCGACACCCTTGGCGACTCTAGACCCGGCCCGCCAACAGGCTCTGCAGCCTTAGCTTTTCCGCCGGGTCCAACGCGGCACTCCGCGCCTTCGCGAGCAGCCTCTCGGTCTCCTGTTCGCGATACTGCCGCTCGAGGCGCTCCAGGGCGTCGCGCAGTTCCTGCTCTCGACGATCCTCCGCTCCCGGCAGCTCCATCCCCAGCAGCTTGTGCAGATGTACCTCCTGCTCCGTCCCGCGCCAGCGCTCGATCACCATGCCTGTGTTAAGGGTAGGTTCGCGCGCCAGCAAATCAAGCAGCTCCGACAGCAGGCCTATGCCCTGTATCTGGAGGTTGCGCCAACTTTGGGGCAGGCCCACGGCGTTCGCCAGCGCGGGGTACCGCAGTAGCAACGCGAGCGCCAGCCGTACCGGGGTCAAGGGCCGCTGGATACGCTGGCGTGCCGCTTTCCGGGGGCGCGCAGACGCAGACCCCGGGGAAATCGTCAATTGGACACGCCCGCCGGCCTCAAGTTCGAGCTGCTTGCGCAACTCCTCCCGGAGGGCCTCCGACGGGATGCGGGAGACGAACGCGGAAGCCTCCTCGACGAAACGCGCGCGCCCGTCGGGGCTGGTAACATCGCCTTTCTCGCGCAACGACTCGAACAGGAGGCGCGAAAGGGTCAAAGCATGGGCGACCCGGGCCTCGAAGGCGTCGCGTCCTTCCTTGCGCACCAGAGTGTCGGGATCTTCGCCCTCGGGCAGGAACAGGAAGCGGATCTCCCGTCCCTCGCGCAGCTGGGCCAGGGCGGTGTCCAGGGCCTTCCAGGCGGCGTCACGCCCCGCCCGGTCGCCGTCGAAGCAGAACACCACCTGGGACGCGGTCCGGAACAACCGGTCCAGGTGCTCGGCGGTGGTGGCGGTGCCCAGGGTAGCCACGGCGTAGCGCACCCCATACTGGGCCAGGGCGAGGACGTCCATGTAGCCTTCCACCACCAGGAGCCGGGAGATCTCGCGCAGCGCCGAGCGCGCCTCGTAGAGTCCGTAGAGCTCGCGGCCCTTGTGGAACAGCGCGGTCTCCGGGGAGTTGAGATACTTGGGCTTGGCGTCGCCGAGCACCCGGCCGCCGAAGCCGATGATCCGCCCGCGCCGATCGCGAATCGGAAACATGATCCGGTCGCGGAACCGGTCGTACGGGGCCCCCCGGTCGCCGTCGATCACCATGCCGGTCGAGCGCAGGCGCTCGATCTGGGCCGGACTGCGTCCGAGCGCCGCCATGAGACCGTCCCAGCCCGGCGGGGCGTAGCCGACCCCGTACTCGGCGGCGATCCCGCCGGTCATGCCGCGCTCTTTCAGATAGGAAACCGCGCGCGCGGCCTCCGGGTGTCGGCGCAGCTGCTCGGCGTAATACCGGGCGGCCCGCTCCAGGGCCTGGTAGAGCGGGGTCAGGTCCTCCCCGGTGGGCGCCATGGCCGCCTCCCGAGGGACCTCTACCCCCGCCTGGTGGGCGAGCTCCTGCACGGCCTCGACGAACTCCATGCGGTCGTACTCCATGAGGAATCCGATCGCAGAGCCGTGGGCCCCGCAGCCGAAGCAGTGGTAGAACTGCTTGGTCGGGCTGACCGTAAACGAGGGGGTCTTTTCATCGTGAAAGGGGCAGAGGCCCTGGTACTCCTTGCCGGCCCGCTTCAGTGGCACGCGCTTGCCGACGACGTCGACGATGTCGACGCGCTCGAGGAGTCGATCGATGAATTCCGGGGGAATTCGGCCGGCCATGGCCGGGAAGCCTAGCAGGGGTCCCCAGGTCGGGGGTAGGGGATGGGCGGGGTTGCGGCCTTCAGCCGCCGAGCTTCTGCTTGACCAGTGCGCTGACTGCGCCGATGTCCGCTCGGCCCTGCAGTTCGGGCTTGAGCAGGGCCATGATCTTGCCCATGTCGCGGATCGAGGTCGCGCCGGTGGTGGCGATCGCCTCGGCGATGGCCGCGGCGATCTCGGCCTCGCTCAGGGGCTTGGGAAGGTATTCCTGGATCAGGGAGACTTCATAGGCCTCTTGGTCGACCAGGTCATCCCGCCGAGCCTTCTCGTATTGGGTGATGGACTCCCGGCGCTGCTTGAGCATCTTGTCCAGCACCGCCAGCACCTGGGTGTCGTTGAGCTCGATGCGCTCATCGACCTCGCGTTGCTTGATCGCCGCGGTGATCAGTCGCAGCGCGCCGACGCGCCGTTTGTCGCCGGCCTTCATAGCTGTCTTCACTTCGTCCTGGATGCGCGCCTTGAGCATGCGGGGCTCGGTCGGAGGCGGCTCAGTAGAGGCGTTCCCAGCGGCGATTGTCGCGCTGCAGCTTCTTTTGCCAGCGCTTGACCGCGGCGGCGGCCTTGCGCTTACGCTCGGTGGTCGGCTTTTCGTAATGCTCGCGGCTGCGCACTTCCGCCAGCACGCCGGCCTTCTCGCAAGAGCGCTTGAAGCGGCGAAGCGCAACTTCGAACGGCTCATTCTCCTTGACTCGGACGCTGGGCATCGGGACCTCGGTATGGGGTAAATCGGGATGGTCTGGCTAAGGGCGCAGAATTCTAATGCCTGGCGGGAGATTTGCAAAGCCCCCGTGCGGGTGGGGCACCAGGGTGCGGGGTCGGCGCGAGGGAGGTTTTCTTTGACCGTCGAGGGTCCGCGGCGCATCATTCCCGGGTCATGCGCGTCCTCGGCATCGAGACCTCCTGCGACGAGACCGGTGTTGCGGTCTACGACGGCGACACCGGACTGAGGGCGCAGCGCGTCTACAGCCAGGTGGCACTGCACGCCGAGTACGGAGGGGTGGTCCCGGAGCTCGCGTCGCGTGACCACGTGCGCAAGCTCCTGCCGCTCATCCGACAGGTGCTCGCGGAGGCCGCACTGGGGCTCCGGGGCATCGATGCCGTCGCCTACACCGCCGGCCCCGGGCTGATCGGGGCCCTGCTGGTCGGTGCTGCCGTGGGGCGGTCCCTGGCCTGGGCCTGGGGGGTGCCCGCCCTTGGGGTCCACCACATGGAGGGCCATCTGCTGGCCCCCATGCTCGAGCCGGACCCCCCAAGCTTCCCCTTCGTCGCCCTGCTGGTGTCCGGTGGGCACACCCAGCTGGTGGAGGTCGCCGGCGTCGGGCGCTACCGCATGCTCGGGGAGTCGCTGGACGACGCCGCGGGCGAGGCCTTCGACAAGACTGCCAAGCTGCTCGGCCTGCCTTATCCGGGGGGTCCGGAGCTGGCTCTTCTGGCGGAACGAGGTGATCCCGGTCGGTTCTTCTTCCCCCGCCCGATGACCGACCGCCCGGGCCTCGATTTCAGCTTCAGCGGCCTCAAGACATTCGCCCTGACCACCATCAAGGAGTCCCTGGGTGACGGCGGGGACCAGCAGACCCGCGCCGACATCGCCCGGGCGTTCGAGGACGCGGTGGTCGACACTCTGGCGATTAAGTGCCATCGGGCGGTGCGCGAGACCGGTGCCCGCACTCTGGTGCTGGCGGGCGGAGTGAGCGCTAACCGACGGCTCAGGGCGCGGATCGCAGACGCCATGGGGGAGGCCGGCGTGCGGGCCTGCTACCCCCGACCGGAATTCTGCACCGACAACGGAGCGATGATCGCTTACACGGGTTGGCAGCGGCTGCGGGCAGGTCAACGGGACGGGCTCGGGTTCGGGGCCGCTCCGCGCTGGGCCATGACGGACCTGTCGCCAGTGGAAGAGACCAACTAAGTCCCACTCTACCGCCGCCCCTTGCCGGCAGGGCGCCGCGTCCCGGCGCCAGAGGGCTCAGTCCGGCCCCTGCTCCTCGGAGATCTTGCCCTCCGAGCCGGAGAAGAGGTTTCGGATGTTGCTTCGGTGGCGCCAGAACAGCATGACCGTGATCAAGGTCTGAGCGGCGATCAGCTCCGGCGCCGGCCAGAAGTACCAGACGATCAGGGGTGCCAATGCCATGGAGACGAGCGCGGAGAGGGAGGAGACGTTCAGCGTCTTGGCCATGACCAGCCAGATGGCCGCCACCGAGAGGCCGATCGGCCAGCTCAGCCCGAGCTGCACGCCCAGGGCGGTGGCCACCCCTTTGCCACCGCGAAAGCCAAAAAACACTGGATACAGGTGCCCCAGGAAGGCGGCGATGCCGGTGGCGGCCAGCACCGGCACGCTGGCGTCCGCCAAGTGGGCGGCCAGCATCGGCACCACGCCCTTGAGACAGTCGCCGGCGAGGGTGACGGCCGCCGCCTTGCGGCCGCCGATCCGCAGCACATTGGTGGCCCCCGGATTGTTCGAGCCCTCGGTCCGGGGGTCCGGCAACCCCATCAGGCGACAGACCAGGATGGCGCTGGAGATGGAGCCCAGCAGATAGGCTCCGACGATCAGGACTACGGCGAACAGCATCTGTTTCTCGGACAACACGCGGAAGGCAAGACCGGCATTTTCCGCGTGAGGACGTTGCCTGGTCAACGCCGTGACCCCATTGCCATCGGGTGTCGCCCGCCGCCAGGCTGCATTACCATGTGGTCAGCCCGCGACAGCGTCGGAGCCGCCATGGATATCGTATTTCTGCGCGACCTTCGAATCGACACCATCATCGGCATCTACGGCTGGGAGCGTCACACCACCCAGACCCTGGTGCTCGATCTGGAGATGAGCGCGGATATCGCCGCCGCGGCGGCGACTGATCGGATCGAAGACACCCTCGACTACAAGGCCGTGGCCAAGCGGCTGATCCAGTTCGTCGGCGAGAGCCGCTTCCAGCTCGTCGAGACCCTGGCGGAGCGCTGCGCCCAGATCGTCCGCGAGGAGTTCGGGGTCCGCTGGGTGCGCTTGACGCTCAACAAGCAGGGCGCGGTGAGGGGAGCGCGCGACGTCGGAGTGATCATCGAGCGCGGAGAGCGTTACTGAGATGCCGCAGGTGTGGGTGAGCATCGGCAGCAATGTCGATCGCCGGCGCCACATACTCGGCGCGCTCGACGATCTGCGCCGAGATCTGGGGGCGCTGACCGTCTCGCGGGTCTACGAGAGTGAGGCGGTGGGCTTCGAGGGGCCCGCCTTCTACAACCTGGTGGCCGGGTTCCGTTCGGACCTCGGGCCAGTCGAGATCGGGCGTCGGCTGCGTGCTATCGAGGCCGCCCACGGGCGCCGGCGCACCGACAACAGGTTCGCGCCCCGCACGCTGGACCTCGACCTGCTCACTTACGGCAACCAGGCGGGCCGCTTCGCAGGGCTGGAGCTGCCGCGCGATGAGATCCTCAAATACGCCTTCGTCCTGGGGCCTTTGGCGGAGGTGGCCCCGGGGGAGCGCCACCCGGTGGATGGCCGGACCTATGCCGAGCTCTGGAAGGTCTTCGACCGCGCCGGGCAGGCCATTCACCCGGTCGAGCTCGCAGTCTGAGCCGCCGGGGCGGGCGCCTGCAGGGCCTGCCGTGGGTTGAAGTGTCGCAGGCGCAGGCTGTTGGAGACGACGAACAGACTCGAGACGCTCATGGCCGCCGCGGCGAACATTGGATTGAGCAGGGTCCCGAAGAAGGGGTAGAGGGCCCCGGCGGCCAGCGGCACCAGGGCGACGTTGTAGGCATAGGCCCAGAAGAAGTTCAGCTTGATGATCCAGAGGGTGCGCCGGGCGAGGCGTATCGCATCCACGACCCGGCGCACGTCGCCGGCCATCAGGACCAGGTCGGCGGCCTCGATGGCGATGTCGGTGCCCGTGCCCATGGCCAGTCCAAGGTCCGCGCGCGCCAGCGCCGGGGCGTCGTTGATCCCGTCGCCCACCACGCCGACGCGCCGACCCTCTGCCTGCAGCCGGGCGATCTCCTCGGCCTTGCCGTTGGGCAGGACCCCGGCGATCACCCGCTCGATGCCGAGGCGAGCGGCGACCGCGTGGGCTGTCCCGGGCTGGTCGCCGGTCAGCATGGCGACCTCGATGCCCAGGTTCCGCAGCGCATCGATGGTCTGCCGGGCCCCCGCCTTGATCGGGTCGCTGACGCCGAACAGACCCGCCAGGCGCCCGTCTACGGCGGCGTACAGCAGGGTCTCTCCGGAGCGCGACCACTCCTCGGCGAGTGCGGAGACCGGGTCGGTGGCGATCCCCAGCCGCTCCATGTAGCGGGCCGCACCGACCTGTACCCGGCGCCCGTCGACGCTTCCCTGAATGCCGAATCCCGGCTCGGCCTGCACCGCCTCGGCCTCCTGCGGGGCCAGTCCCCGCTGGGCCGCGGCCTCGACCAGCGACTGGCCGAGCGGGTGCTCGCTGCGTCGCTCCACGGCGGCGATCAGCCCGAGCAGCCGCTGCTCGTTCCCGTCGAAGCAATGCAGGCGGTTGAGGGCGGGGCGGCCCTCGGTGAGCGTGCCGGTCTTGTCGAACACCAGGGTGTCCAGACGCGCGAGGGTCTCCAGAGAGGCCCCCTTGCGAAAAAGCACCCCGAGCTCCGCGCCGCGCCCGGTGCCCACCATGATTGCGGTCGGGGTCGCCAGCCCCATGGCGCAAGGGCAGGCGATCACCAGCACGCTGACCCCGGCCACGAAGGCGTGGCTGAGCGCGGGATCAGGCCCCAGACCCAGCCAGACCAGGAAGGTCAGGGTGGCGACCAGCATGACGATCGGTACGAAAACGCCCGCGATGCGGTCGGCGAGCTGCTGAATCGGGGGCTTTCCCGCCTGGGCCTCTTCGACCATGCGGATGATGTGTGCGAGCAGCGTCTCGGCCCCGACCCGTGCGGCGGTGAATCGCAGGGCGCCCGCACCGTTGACGGTTCCGCCGGTGATCTCGTCGCCGGGCCCTTTCAGGACCGGGACCGGCTCGCCGGTGATCATGGACTCATCGACGTAGCTGCTCCCCTCGCAGATCGTTCCGTCCGCCGGGATGCGCTCGCCGGGCCGGACCAGAATGAGGTCGCCGGGGACCACGGCCTCGATCGGGACATCGAGCGCTTCTCCCCCCCGTACCACCCGTGCCCGGGCCGGCTGCAGGCGCATCAGCTTGCGGATGGCCGATGAGGTCCGCCCTCGCGCCGCGCTCTCGAGGTATTTGCCTGCGAGGATCAGGGTGATGATCGAGGCCGATGCCTCGTAATAGAGCACTGCCGTGCCCGCCGGGAACAGGCCGGGAGCGAGCAGCGCAAGGGTCGAGTAGCCCCAGGCCGAGGAGCTGCCGAGCATGATCAGGCTGTTCATGCCGGGGCTGAGATGCCGGAGCTCGGCGATCCCCTGGCGGTAGAAGCGTCGGCCGGCATAGAACTGCACCGGCGTGGCGAGCAGAAGCTCCAGCCAGTGCCAGGCCATGGGCGGGGCAAGCCGGTGCAGCCACTCGCCCGTGGTCGGCACCACCATGGGGCCCATGGCGATCAGGATCAGTGGGAGGGTGAGCAGCGTGGCGAAACTCAGGTCGCGTCTAGCCTCGCGATCGCGGGTCCCGGCCCCGACGGGGACCCGTGCGCCGGCGGTCTGGGGCACACGATAGCCCGCCGCTTCAATCGCGGCGCGCAACGCGCCGGCGTCGACCTGGGCGGGCAGATAATCGACCGAGGCCTTCTCGGTGGCGAGATTCACGCTCGCCCCCAGCACGCCGGGGACCTTCAGCAGGGCCCGCTCCACGCGCCCGACGCAGGCCGCACAGGTCATGCCCTCGACAAGCAGATCGAGGTGCGCGGTCTCGGCCTCGTAGCCGGTCTCACGCACCACCTCGATCAGCTGGGGCACAGAGATGCGCACCGGATCGAAGCGGATGGTGCCCCGCTCGGTGGCCAGGTTCACACTGGCCTCCTCCACGCCCGGCTGCTTGCGCAGACTGCGCTCGATGCGCGCTACGCAGGACGCGCAGGTCATTCCGCCGATGCCGATGCGGATCTCGCTGCGCTGCTCCGTCGCACCCACCGGGTCGCCTCCGACCGGTCGAGCTCAGGCCAGCTCGGCGCCGTAGCCCTCTTCCTTGACGGCGGCGATCAACGCGGCCACGTCGGGGATGCCGTCGACCTCGGCGGTCCCGGCCTCGAGGCTGACTCTCACGGCACCCACGCCGGCCACACCGCCCAAGGCCTTCTCGACCGCCGCCTTGCAGTGGCCGCAGCGCATACCCGTGATCTTCATCTTGACCATCGTGTGTCTCCGTTGAAGGTGAAGAATTCGACCGTCTTCGTCGGTCAATGTTGCGTGGTGCGCCCGCCGTCCACCCTGATGACCTGACCGGTGATGTAGGGCGCGTCGCGCACCAGGAACAGCACCGTGCGGGCGATGTCGCGGGGGGAGCCCGGGCGTTTCAGGACCGTGCGATCCAGGATCTCGCGCCTGACCGCCTCGCTCAGGCCCTCCTCGGGCCAGAGGATGGCCCCCGGCGCGACGCCGTTCACGCGGATCTCCGGGCCCAGCTCGCGCGCCAGGGCGCAGACCATCATGGCGTTACCTGCCTTGGCCATGGAGTAGACCGGATGGCCCGCGAGCGGGCGAATCGCGTGGATATCGACGAGATTCACAATGCAGCCGACGGTACGGCGCAGGGCGGGGGCGGCGGCCTGGGCGAGGAAGTACGGCGCCTTGAGGTTGGTCCCCATCAGATCGTCCCACTGGGCCTCGGTGGTCGCCCCCACGGTCGTGGGGTAGAAGGAAGAGGCGTTGTTGACCAGAACGTCGAGGCGTCCGAACTGACTCAAGGCCCCTTCGACCAGCGCCGGCAACGCGGCGGTGGCGTGCAGGTCGGCCTGGACCAGGGCGACCGACTCGGCGCGCTCCGATTCGAGCTCGTGCCTGATCTCGTCGGCGGCCAGAGCGGAGCGCCGGTAATGCAGGACCAGGTCCATGCCTGCCCCGTGCAGGGCGCGCGCGATCTCGGCGCCGATGCGGTGGGCGGCGCCGGTGATCAAGGCGACCTTGCCGGTCAGCGTCTCCTGGTCGTCTCTCACGGGCTGGGTCGGGGAATCCGCTACACTGGGGAACCGCCAATCTAACCGAAAGCCCGCGTCGACACACCTCGTCATGCCTCCGCGCACACCCCCGCCGGCCCCTCGGGGCGGGCCCGCTCCCTGGCCCGACCCGGATCCCGAGTCGCGCCACCGCGAGGCCCAGCTCGCCGAGCGGATTCGCGAGGCCATAGCCCGGAGCGGGGGTGCGTTGCCCTTCGATCGCTTCATGGAGCTGGCGCTCTATGCGCCGGGGCTGGGCTACTACAGCGGCGGGGCCCAGAAATTCGGCGCGGCCGGCGACTTCGTTACGGCGCCGGAGCTCTCGCCGCTGTTCGCCTTTGGCGTGGCCCGTCAGGCGGCTCAGGTCTTCGGTCACCTCGGGGGCGGGGATCTGTTGGAGATCGGGGGTGGCTCCGGGCGGCTGGCGGCGGACCTGCTCGCCGAGCTGGAGCGCCTCGGCCAGCTGCCCGGGCGCTATCTGATGCTGGAGCTCAGTGCGGAGCTGCGAGAGCGCCAGCGTGCCACCCTGGAGGCGCGGGTACCGGGCCTGGCCGCGCGGGTCCGTTGGCTCGATGGCCTGCCCGCGGGTGGGCTGCGTGGCCTGGTGATTGCCAACGAGGTGATCGACGCCATGCCGGTGAGCCGTTTCCGCATCGAGGAAGGGCACACCCTCGAAGAGTGCGTGAGCCTGCACGAAGGCCAGCTCGCGGCCCGCTGGCGGCCTGCCGTCACCCCGGGGCTCGCGACCGGGGTCGCGCATATCGCCGCCACGATCGGGCCTTTCCCCGAGGGCTACGAATCGGAGATCAACTTGCGTGCCCCCTCGTGGATCCAGTCCCTTGGCGGTTGCCTGGAGGCGGGGCTCGTTCTGCTGGTCGACTATGGCTATCCGCGCTCCGAGTACTACCATCCCCAGCGAAGCGCCGGCACCCTGATGTGCCACTATCGCCACCGCGTCCATGCCGATCCGCTGGTGCTGGTAGGGCTGCAGGACATCACCGCCCATGTCGAGTTCAGCGCGTTGGCCGAGGCTGCCCTGCAGTCAGGCCTGCAGGTGTGCGGCTTTGCCCCCCAGGGGCATTTTCTGCTCGCCACGGGTATAGACGGTTGTTTCGCAGGGCTCGACCCCGCAGACGTCGCCGGCCGTCTGCAGCGGGCCCAGGAGGTCAAGATGCTCACGCTGCCGTCCCAGATGGGTGAGCGGTTCAAGGTGCTCGCCCTCTCCCGTGGGCTCGAGCTGAAGCCGGTCGGATTCGCGCTACGGGATTTC
>Ga0315556_1001771_pt1 | contig 12753 bp, 11 predicted proteins | sample SalMarSW160310MG_FD_202112 | JGI IMG/M metagenome (GOLD analysis project Ga0315556, IMG submission 202112) | Salt marsh sediment microbial communities from the Plum Island Ecosystem LTER, Massachusetts, United States - Salt Marsh Sediment SW1603-10 ...
GCCGATAGGCCGCTGTAGGCCGCGACCGCGACGATCGCAAAGATCGCCACCGCGACCAGCAGCTCCAGCAACGTGAAGCCACGTCCCCGGTGCATGGCCGCAATTGGGGTATGACGCATGGCCAAGCGATCACCCAGGTGTGGCTGCCGCCGGCGCCAAGGGAGGCTGCCCGACGAAGCCCACAAGCGTTATGACGGAGTCCTTAGGGTCGTCGTCCAGAGCCACGGCGATCTCGACCTTGCGCACACGGTCGTCGTCCGTGCTCTGCACGGTCTGAGTCCAGCGCCAGACGCGCCCCCCCATCTCCTCGGTTCCGGACGCGCTGCCCGGTGTAGGCCAATCCGCAGCCATGCGCAGCTCCTCCATCCGGTTTAGAGCCACCCAATTGGCGAAGCTCTTCTCCTCCAACCGAGCGGCGTTCAGGGAGGACGTCCCGCCAATACGCACCAAGGCGGCCAGCGCCACCGCCACGATTGTCAGGGCCACCAGGACTTCGAGCAGGGTGAACCCCCGGGATTTGGTCACTTGGCGCTCCCCGGCCCGGTCACTTGCCCCACGCCATCCACGTCCAGACTGGTCTGCCGCTCCTGTGCGTCCGATATCACCAGGGTAAATGGCGTGACCTCTCCGCTCGAGTACAAAAACACCTGGGGAACTTCGGGCGGCCCATCGCCCAGATTCGCCCGGATACCCTCGACGTACAGGTCGAGCCGAAACTGATCCCCCAGGTCTCGAGGCCGAAACACGCGGTCTCCGGTGAGCGGCTGCCATTTGCCCGTTTCCGCACGTTGGACGAACTGATACCCCTGGGTCCAGAGCTCCAGCCCGCGGTCTCTGGCCTGCAGCAGCGATTCATCCCGGGCGGCCTGAAGCAGGGCCGAGAAGCGACGGGTCTGCTGGCTCAGCAAGGCGGCGCCGCGGTCCACCATGGAGAGCACGACTCCCCCGACCAGCACGCCGACGATCACGATGACCACCAACAGCTCCAGGAGGGTGAATCCCTCCTCGCGCGGCGCCCGCAGGGTCAGCGCCATGACCGGGCTCAGTTGAGCTCCCAGTTGCCGATGTCGTCATCACTCGGCACACCGTCGGGGCCGAGCGAATAGATGTCGACCTCCGACTTCGAGCCCGGGTAGAGATACTTGTAAGGGTTGCCCCAGGGGTCTTTGTTCAGCGTCTTGATATAGCCGCCGGCCTTCCAGTTCTTGGGCTCCGGCGAGCCGGCAGGCTTGGCCACCAGGGCCTCCAGACCCTGGTCGGTCGTGGGATAGGTGAAATTGTCCAGCCGATACAGATCGAGCGCCGTCTCCAGCGCACGGACGTCGGTCTTGGCCTTGGCGATCCGCGCCAGCTCCGGCTTGTCCATGATCTTGGGGACGATCACGGCGGCGAGGATGCCGAGGATCACGACCACCACCAGGATCTCGATCAGAGTGAAGCCCGCTTGGCTGAGCGAGCGGCGACCCGCACGATTGTCGTGGATGCTACTACCCATGCTGTCTCCCGTATGTCTGTGGCGCCCGGCTTCTGTGCTGGCTGCGGGGTCAAGTGACCAATTGATTGAGCTCGAAGATCGGCAGGAGGATGGCGAGCACAATCATCAGCACCACCCCTCCCATCGTCAATATGAGCATCGGCTCGAAGAGCGCGAGCGCAGTGGTGATGGTGAGGTCCGTCTCTCGCTCCTGCTGCACCGCAGCCCTCTCCAGCATCTCTTGAAGCTGGCCGGTCGCCTCGCCGCTGGCAATCAGATACACCGTCATGGGCGGGAAATAGCCCGTTTGATCCAGAGCCCGGTGGATAAGGCTGCCCTCGCGCACACGATGCGCCACCAATTCGACCGCGCGGCGCATGGGCAGGTTCGGCACGACTCGCGAGGAGATCTGCAGCGCTTGCAGGATTGGAACGCCGCTGGCGGCAAGGATGCTCAGCGTGCGCGCGAAGCGGGCGCTGTTCAAACCCCGGGCCAACCGGCCAATCAGCGGCAGCGACAGAATCAACTGATGCGCCTTGTACCGCACGGTCTCGCGACGCAGCAGCTGGCGCAGCCCCAGCCCGGCGGCCACCCCGGCGGCCAGCGCGTACAGGCCGTACTCGCGCACCATTTCGCTGAGCCTGATGAGCCCCCGCGTGAGCAAGGGCAGCTCCTGGCCGAGGTTCCGAAATACCTGGACCACCTGGGGCACCACGTAGCCGAGCAGACCGCCGAGCACCAGCACCGCCATCACCGTCAGCAGAATGGGATAGAACAGCGCCGTAGCCACCCTCTGGCGCGTGACCTGGCGCGCCTCGGTGTAGTCCGCGAGCCGATCCAGCACCGCCTCGAGGTGACCGGACTCCTCCCCGGCATCCACGGTAGCGCGGTAGAGCTCGGGAAACGCGGACGGGAAATCGGCCATGCCGCTGGCCAGGCTATGGCCTTCCATGAGCCTCGAGCGGACTCCGAGAATCACGCTCTTGATGCTGTTCTTGCGGCTCTGGCGCGCGACGTTCGCCAGCGCCTCCTCCAGCGGGGCGCCGGCGCGGATCAGGGTCGCGAGGTGCCGGGTGAGCAAGGCCAAGTCGGCCGCTCCCACCCGGTGGAAGCCGCGCACTCGGCCAGGCCGGTCAGGCTTGCGGGTGACCTCCTGGATATCGAGCGGCGTGAGCCCCTGGTCGCGCAGCAACTGGCGGACCTGGCGAGCCGTGTCGCCCTCGATGACGCCCTTCTCGCGGCGTCCCCGGGCGTTGAGGGCGGAGTATTCGAAAGCCGGCATTCAGGGGACTAGGCGGCACGCGTGACGCGCAGCACCTCTTCGATGGACGTGTGGCCCGCCAAAATGCGCCTCACGCCATCCTGGCCGATCGCAGGGGTCGACTTGCGCGCCTGGGCCTCGATCTCCGCCTCGCTGGCATTGTTGTGGATCAGCTGGCGCATGGTCTCGTCGACTACCACCAGCTCATAGATACCGCTGCGGCCATGGTAACCGGTCCCATTACAGGCCGGACAGCCGATCGGCCGGTAGACCGAGATCGGCCGACCGTCGCGGATGCCGAGCAGATCCCGATCGGTCTTGGGGAGCTCATGCTCCTCCTTGCAGTGCGGACAAAGCAATCTCACCAGCCGCTGGGCCAACACGGCCAGCAGGGTGGACGACACGAGGAACGACTCCATACCCATGTCGCGAAGCCGCGTGACCGCTCCTACCGCAGTGTTGGTGTGCAGGGTGGAGAACACCAGGTGACCCGTCAAACCCGCCTGGACCGCGATCTCGGCAGTCTCCAGGTCTCGGATCTCACCGACCATCACGACGTCGGGGTCCTGGCGTAGGATCGCCCGCAGACCCCGGGCGAAGGTCATGTCGACCTTGGTGTTGACCTGGGTCTGGCCGATACCGTCGATGAAGTATTCCACCGGATCCTCGACGGTGAGGATGTTGCGGCTGCGATCGTTGATCTCGGCAAGCACCGCGTAGAGGGTGGTGGTCTTGCCAGAGCCGGTCGGGCCGGTTACCAGGATCATGCCGTGGGGCCGCTGAATCAGCTCCTTGATCCGGCCATGGGTCTCGCGATCCATCCCCAGGTGGGCTAGATCAAGCCGGCCTGCCTGTTTGTCCAACAGGCGCAGCACGACGCGCTCGCCGTGTCCCGAGGGCAGCGTGGATACACGCACGTCCACCGGCCGGCCACCCACGCGCAGCGAGATGCGTCCGTCCTGCGGTAGGCGCTTCTCGGCGATGTCGAGCCGCGCCATGACCTTGATGCGCGATACGATCAGCCCACCGAGACTGCGCGGGGGCTCGAGGATCTCGCGCATGGCCCCATCCACCCGCAGACGCACCGTCAGGCGATCCTCGAAGGGCTCGACATGGACGTCCGAGGCGTTCTCCTTCACGGCCTGGGACAGAATGGCGTTGATCAGACGGATGATCGGGGCGTCGTCCTGGGACTCGAGCAGGTCCTCCGGCTCCGGGAGCGACTCGGCGATCCGATCCAGATCGAGCTCGCCCTCCATGTCCGCCATCATCGACTCGGCGGCATCGCCGCTGCGGTCGTAGGTCGCCGCGAGCAGATGGTCGAACCGCTGGTTGTCCACCACTTCGACACGCAGTGGGCGACGCACCAGGCGACGCACCTCCACTACCGCTGCCGGGCGGGCATCGTGGCGCATGAAGACCTGTGCACCACTTTCCTGTAGCTCCCCGAGCAGGACGCCGTGGCGTTTGGCGAAGCCATAGCTGAGGCGCAGCTCCGGAGTCGAGGACTCGGATGTCTCCTGCGGATCGCTCATGGGATCAGTGCGCGGCAGGCGCCTCGGTCGCCGGCGCTTCCTGCGGGGCTGCCGAGCCGCTCGGCGGAGCGATCGGCGCAGCGATGCCGCGAATCTCGTCAAGAGTCGGGGGAAGCACAGCGGCACCGTGGGACATCAGCCCGCGCTCATGGACCTGCGTCTCAAGCTGGCGCGTGCGCAGGTAGCTGTACTTCTCTCCCGAGTAGCCGGCCGCTGTCCTGGCGTCCCGCACGATGAGCGGATGGATGAACACCATCAGGTTCTGCTTGCTCTTCTCGGTCGTGTCGTAGCGGAACAACTGCCCCAGCACCGGCACATCGCCGAGCAACGGCACCTTCTGAACGGTGTCTTTGAAGGTATCGTCGATCAGTCCACCGAGCACCACGACTTGGCCGTCCTCGACGGTGACCGTGGTCTTGATCGAGCGCTTGTTCGTGACCACGTCCGAGGTGCTCACCCCGGATACAGCGGGAGCGAGACTGGAGACCTCCTGCTTGACCTCGAGCTGGATGCTACTGCCTTCGTTGACCTGAGGGCGCACCTTGAGGGTCAATCCCACATCCTGACGCTGGATGGTCTGAAACGGGTTCTGAACCGTCGTGCCGCTATCGACGGTCGAGTACTGGCCCGTGATGAACGGGACGTTCTGCCCGACCACGATCTCCGCCTCCTGATTGTCCATCGTGAGAAGACTCGGCGTGGACAGGATGTTGGTCGCCGCGTCGCTCGCCAAAGCCTGCACCAGCACTTGCCAATTGGTCGCCCCCGCGGTCAGGTTGCCAACGGCGACCGCCAGCCCGTTAGCCAGCTTGGTGGGATCCTGGGACAACGACAGTATATTGCTGGCGGTGGGGCCGAAGGTGCTGACGGATTGGGTGCCCTGGGCCGTCCCTTTGCGGGTATCCAGAAAGTACTGGACCCCGAGGGCATGGCTCTTGTCGGTGGTGACCTCCGCGATGATCGCCTCGACCAATACCTCGGCCCGGCGGATGTCCAACTGACGGATCACCGACTTCAAGTTCTTTAGTACCTCCGATGGCGCCGTGATGACCAAGGCGTTGTTGACCTCGTCCGGCTGGATCTCGATCTTGCCACCGGCGGAGGAGGCTGAGGCCGCGGCGCCCGGGGCAGCGCCGCCTTTCCCTTGGGTCTGGCCGGTGACGGTCGCCTGCAGCACGGCGGCCATGTCCTTGGCCCTCGCGTATCTCAGAAAAATGACCTGCGTATTCCCGCCGCTCTCGAGCGGCGTATCCAGATGCGCGATCAGGGCCCGCAGGCGCAGCCGCGCGCTGAGCTCGCCCGTCATCAGGATGCTGTTGGTGCGCTCATCGGCGGTGAGCACCGGTGCGGCCGCCCCTTGGGTGGCCTGCTGACTGCGCTGCTGCAGCGCCGAGAGCACCCGCACCAGCTCGGCTGCCGAGGCGTGCTCCAGCCGAATGACCTCGACATCGCCCGTCTCTGCCCGGTCGATGCGTCGCACGATCTCGGTGATGCGCCGCACGTTGGAGGCCCGATCGGAGATGATCAAGACGTTGGAGCTGGGGTAGGCGGCGAGGTGCCCCTGCTGCGGGATCAGCGGGCGCAGGACCGGCACCAACTGCGCCGCGGAGACGTACTTTACATCGATAACCTGGGTAACCAGCTGATCGCCCGCCTCGTGTGTGTGTCCATCGAGCGTGGGCACCGCCTCCTGCTTGGCGTTGGCATCGGGCACAATCTTGATGACCTTGCCCGCAGGGACGGCGGAGAATCCGTGCAGCTCGAGGACCGAAAGAAACACCCCGTAGAGCTCGTCCTTCTTCATCGGTTTGGCCGAGACCAGCGTCACCTTGGCTTTCACCCGAGGGTCCACCAGGAAGTTGCGGCCCGTCGCCTCGGCAACCGTGTCGATCAGGACGCGGATGTCGACGTCCCGAAGATTCAGGCTCGCAAGATCGGAGTCCTCGGCGCTCGCCCGCCCGAGCGGGAGCACCAAGAGTAGGCAGAGCAGAATTGACTGCAGCAGTCGTGGCATGGGAAAGGCCCTAAGTCGAGTTCCACGGCTTCGCGCGGCTTCTGTTCCGCCGGCCGAGTCGAAGCAGCTTGCGATTCTACCCCAAGGCCCGGCGGAAAATCTCTCCCTCGTGCTCGGACCTTGGTGTACGTGCGCCGAGGCTGCCCCCTAGAACGATCCGTTGACCTGGATCAGCTGTCCGCTGCGCATGACCGTGGCGTTGACCTGAGAGGCCGAGGACAACACAGTGAGCGCACGCAGCCCTTGGGCAGGGCTGGTGAGTGGAATGCCGTTGACCTGGGTCACGACGTCGCCGCTCTGCAGTCCGAGCGCGGAGATCGCGGGGGAGCTGGTGTTGAAGTTCAGCTGATAGCCGACGACCTGTCCGCTGTTGACCACCTCCTTGGCATTGACCATGCCGGCGAGCAACGCGGGATTACTGACCACCTGTTCGCGCAGTTGGCCGAGATCCGACGTGGACAGGCTCATGGGGGCGTTGCTCGACGAGGTCTGCCCCGTCACGCTGGCGGCCGAGCGCATCCCCGGCGCCGCGGCGCCGGGCGCAGACAGCATCGGCACAGGATAACCGGAACGCGACTGACCCGCCGCATCGCGCATGCCCCCCGGAGCCCCGACGGGGTATGTCCCAAACGCCGAATGGCGCCGATGGCGGCTCGAGCCCCAGCCGCCGTTATTGTCTGGGGGCACCACCCGGGACGGGGAGGCCGTGCCGCCATAGGAGGGGACCGGAGGGCGGAGCGAGCCGTTCTCCCCCTGAGTCGGATCGAACAGGCGCAGGGTTTCGAGACCGGTCGGTCCTTGCAGCAACACGCGGTCGGCCAGGACCTGGCGCAGGACGGCCCCGCCGGGAATACGCGCCCCGACGGCGTACATCTTCTCGACCCCGCTGCTGTCGGCGATGATGGCGATGCCGGACTCCCCCCCCGTGGCGAGCACGCCGATCAGCTTCAGGTTCAGCCGGGTCTCCGGGACCTGGGCAGGGCGGACCAGGGGAGCCACTTTGGGTGCTTCTCCCATGAGCTTGGCCAGCAGGATCCGACCGGCGTGATCGTAGGCCACCCGTTGTACCGCCCCACCCGCCCCGGCGCTACGGTCGGCGGGCACCGCCGGTGCCGGCGTTATCAGCGTCCCCGTGAGATGGGCGGCCGCCGAGGCCGCCAGAAGGACGGAGCCGACGAACGCAACGCGCGGCGCCCACTCGAGAACCTGTTCATTGATCTGCATACTGGCCTGACCGCCCTTGTCGCGAGCTTAGCCTCGTCCCCTATTCTAGCCTGCGATCTGGGTCCTCTGGGTAGCCCCAGCAGGCGCCGGAGCGACCCCAAGCTCCCGAACCGCCGTGAAGCCCGGTGCCGTCTTTCGTTTATCATGCCCTGCCCACTGATGCCGGAGACCCCATGAGCTCACCGGAGATCCTCGGAAGGCTCGCCTCGATCCACGAGCTAATGTCCCGGCTGATCGAGACGACGCCCGAGGCCGACGTCAATCACCGCTTCCATCCCGAGCTGGGGTCCCTCGCCTGGCACTTCGGGCACAGCGTCTATGTTGAAACGTACTGGCTACGCGAGGTCATCCAGGGAGACGACAACCTCACCCGCCGGGTCGCCCACCTGTTCACTCCGGGCACCCGGCCTCTGGCCGACCAGTGCGCCGCGCTTCCGCCCCGCGACCACCTGTTGAGCTGGGCCGCCGAGATCCAGGACGCGCACCTGATGGCACTGGCCACCCCGGGCATGCTGCCGGCCCATCCACTGCTCGAGGCCGAGCGCATCCAACGCTTCATCCTGCAGGAACACGACCGGGAGTACGAGCGCATGCTCGCCGTGCTCCTCGAGCGGGCGCTGTGCGAGCCGCAGGCTCTCGGGGACCACCGCAGCGAGAGCCCGTTGCTCCCCGCTCCTCCGAGCCCCGAGGCCACCCAGGTCGAGCAGGGCCACTACCGGATCGGCTCCCGCTTCGATCCCGAGGCGTACGACAACGAGCTGCCGCCCCAGATCGTCGACCTCAGCGCCTACCGCATCGCCGCCCGCCCCACCTCCCAGGCAGAATGGCTCGCCTTCATGCTGCAAGGCGGCTACCAAGACTCTTCACTCTGGAGCCAGGAGGGCTGGGAATGGCGTACCGGCATCGACCGCGCGGCGCCCCGCCACTGGCGCCGGGACGCCGGGGGGCACTGGTACGGGCTGGGGATCAACGGCTCGGCGGATTTGCCCCCGGGCGAGCCCGTCACCGGCATCGGCCGCTACGAAGCCGAGGCCTACGCGGCCTGGGTGTCGAGTCTCGGCGGGGCCCTGGAGGGCGCAGCACTGCAGCATGAATTCCAGTGGGAGACCGCGATCCGGACTCGAGCCGTGCGGGAGCTCGGTCGCGCCTGGGAATGGTGCTCCAACCATTTTGAGCCCTACTCCGACTACCACCCCCCCCCGGAGCCGGCGCGCGCAACCTCCGATTTCGATGGGCGACACTTCGCTCTGCGCGGGGGCTGCCTACATACCCAGCCTGAGCTGCGCCGGCCAAGCTTCCGCCATCGCGCCCTGGCCCACCAGGATTTCCTGTTCACAGGCCTGCGGCTCATCTTTCCGCCCGAGTAGCCCGGCGAGTACCGGGGGACCCCCCGCTGTCGATCGTCATACGAACCGCATCGAAAGATCGACCGCCCTTACATCCTTGGTCAGGTCCCCCACCGAAACGTCGTCGACCCCCGTCTCGGCGATGGCACGCACCGTGGCGAGACTGACCCCTCCGGAGGCCTCGAGCCGCGCTCGACCCCGGGTGATCTCCACGGCGCGGCGCAGCCCCTCCAGGTCGAAATTGTCCAGCAGGATGCGCCGGGCCTGGGCGTCGAGGGCCTGGCGCAGCTGATCAAGGCCCTCGACCTCGATCTCTACCGCGAGGTCCGGCGCCAGGTGGCGCGCCGCCTGCAAGGCCGCGGGCACCGAGCCAGCGGCGGCGATGTGGTTCTCCTTGATCAGAATGGCGTCGTACAGCCCCATCCGGTGGTTGAAGCAACCCCCGCAGGCGACGGCGTATTTCTGCTGGACTCGCAACCCCGGCAGGGTCTTACGGGTATCCAGAACGCGGGCCCCGGTGTCCGCCACCGCCTCGGCGTAGCGCCGGGCGAGGGTCGCCGTCCCCGAGAGGGTCTGGAGGTAATTGAGGGCGGTGCGCTCGCCGGTGAGTAAAGCGCGCGTGCTGCCCCGCAGCTCGCACACGACCTGATCCGGGTGCACAGGCTCGCCCTCGGCCACCGCCCAGCGCAGGACGATGTGCTCATCGAGCTGTCGAAACACTTCAGCGAACCAGGCCGCGCCGCAGAGTACCGCCTCCTCGCGGCACAACACGGTCGCGCGGGACTCGGCCAGCGGGGGAATCAATGCCGCGGTGCGGTCGCCGCTGCCAACATCCTCGGCGAGGGCGATCCGAACCTGCTCGCGGATCAGCTCCGGCGCCGGCAGATCAGTCAATGCCGAGCAGCTCCACTTCGAACACCAGGGTCGCTTGGGGCGGGATCACCCCGCCGGCGCCAGCGGCCCCGTAACCGAGGTGTGGCGGGATGGTCAGCCTGCGAACGCCGCCCACCCGCATGCCCTGGACACCCTGATCCCAGCCCCGGATGACCCGGCCCGCACCCAGACGGAAGCGGAAGGGGTCGCTGCGGTCCCGGGAGGAGTCGAACTTACGTCCGTCTGCAAGCCAGCCGGTGTAATGCACCGCCACCGTCTGGCCAGCTTCCGCCAAGTCGCCGGCCCCCTCGGTGAGGTCCTCCACCTTCAACCCGCCGTCCAGCATTCTTTCGGTCATCGGCTCACCTCTTCTCTCGGACTCCCGGGGGAACTGGCGACCATGAATCGCCCCTCGCGCTGGCCGGCATTCTAGCCCGAATGCGAACGATGAGAAGCGTCGGGTGGGGCGCTATCGGCGATGACCCTAGCCCTCGACCACCGTCGAAGATCACGGGCTCCGCGGCATGGGCCTCAGGCAGACAATCCGGGGCCTTCGGACGACGGGTCACGCAAAGAGGCGAACAGCGCAGCCAGCGCCCTGTCGACCAGCGGGACTTCGCTGCGCGCGACGGGCTGGGCGCGCCCTTCGCGCAGCATCCGGGCGAGCTCCTGGAGATCCAGGTCCATCACCTTGCTGCCACGGCTGTTGACCAACACGCACAGATCGCTGACGCTGCTGCGCCACGAGAGCTTGACCCGGCGTACTTTTCCATCCTGGGTGCGAATGTCGAGCCAGGAGCCGACATCGAGCTGGGCCGCCTGCTGGAGATCGGCGTCTACCGGGGCGCCGCCCTCCGGCCTCGCACGGCCGCTCTCTTCGACCCCGGGGCTCGGCCCGGGCCCGCGAGCGTCGCCGGACGCCTCGTCGCCTCCCGAGGTGGCCGGCGAGGCAGCGGGACGCAGCGACGCAATATGTACGCCCTGCAACTCCTTGAGCAAGGTGTTCATCTTGTGCTGATCGAACGAGATTCCGGCCAGCCCTTCCCTGAGTCGTCTCAGAAGGTCCGGGATCCGCTGGAGCAGTTCCTGGCGCTCCGCGTAGCCGCCCTTCGGCGCGACGCTCCACAGCAGCTCGTCGACGACGCGCAGGACCCCGCCCCACTCCTTACTCTCCGGGCCCTGGCGGAGGAAGACGAGCAGCATCAGATCCTTCCAGCCATCCTCGATCAGCGTCCGAGCGACCTGTGGCACGGGCACGGTGCACCCCTCGAGGCGCTGCGCAATCTCGTCACCCACACGCTTCTTGGCCAGCGTGAGCTGTTCCTTGCCCCGAGTGATCTGCGCCGCCCGTTCCTCGGCGACCCTGGCGCCCCGCTCCTGCTCGTCGACAAATGCGGCCAGCTCGTCGTCGAGCCGGTTGAAGATGTCGAGGTCGCGGTTGAAATCCGCGAGCAGCCGGTCGACCGTCGAAAGCAGTCGCGCGTAGAGCGCGTCCTTGGCAGGGTCAGCCTCGCCGCTCCATCCCACCGCGGCCGCAGCGAGGCGATTGAGCAGACGACGCGCCGGATGAGCGTTGTTGCTGAAGAACCCCCCATCGAGCAAAGCGACTTTCAGCACCGGGATCTGCAACCGGGCGATCAGCACCTTCATGGCGTCCGGGATCGACGAGTCTCTTGCGATAACTTCGAACAGGAGGGTGACGACCTCGATGATATCGTCCTCCATAGGCCCGATGACCCGAGCACCCGCGCCGGACCCGATGCCAAGCGTCTGGGCGAGGAGCTCGCGCACCGTCACAGCGGCGACCGTACCCGGGGCGCCGCCCGCCTGGAGCGCAGTCAGCGACCCGGCGTGCTGCAGCGAGGACAGCGCGGCGACCAACTCGGCTGGCTCCACCGGCAACCCCGCACCGCCCCGCTCATCCGTATCGGGGCTACGGTGGCGATGCACCTCCAGGAGCCCCCTGAGCGTTCCCAGCACATCGTCCGTTCTCGGGCCACCCCGCTGCGCGCGCGCTGTACCGCCGGGAGAGCCGGCGGCGCGACCGGGCTGCTCCTCACGCAGCGCGGGTGAGACCGGGTTGCGGCGAGCCCGCGGAACCAGATTGGGCAAGATCCCCTCACGGGCCATCAACCCGTTGATCTCGTCATACAAGCCGCCGACGTAATGCATGACCTGTTTGTCGAAAAGCTTGTACATCACCAACTTGACCGGCACATCCACCGCCAGATCCGCGATGGCATCACGGAACGCTTGACAGATCGCTGCGGAGCCCACCGGGTTAGTGCGATTGTCGACCTGCACGCCGCCGAGGCTCGAGAGCCGCTCGTTGAGGACGTAGAGCTCACGCCTGTACAGGCTCTCGCCCTTGGAGATCAGGTTGGTAACGGCAAGGGTCTCCTCGAGATCGTCGTCCGCGACTAGCGCCATATCCCGCTCCGAGACCTCTGCGGGCGATGAGCTCACGCGCCCCTGGACCGCCCAGAGGCGATCGAACCCGGCAAGCACGCCGCTCAGGAATCGATCTCCAATGTGGGTCCTCGCCTTGCGCACCGTGCGCATCACGTCGAAGTAAACGGTCTGCAGGGCGTCCCGGTCCGATTTGTCGGCCATGTCGAACAGGGCGTCATCGAGGCGCTCGAAGAGTCCAGCGAGCAAAGGCGGGAGCGTCCGCGCCGCGGTCCGGCGACACGCGTCGACCAATCGGCGAGCCGCGTCGGAAAGCTGGACCCTACGGGTAGCCGCCGCAGCCTGCATGATGTCGATGATGTTGCCTCTTTCGACCATTTACGCCTCACCCGCCGGTCACCCGCGGCGCCGACGATCGACCCTTTAGCCCACTTATAGAATAAGCTCGCCTATGCGCGCGCGCCGCGACGGCTGTCACATCGCCGGCGTTCCCCGCCAGGAAGGACGGCGGACCCTGCAGCCGGCGTGACATCGACCGATTGCACCACAGGTATCTATTTGTAATTCAAATGGATATGCAGTATAGCTTATATGCCACCCCAAACATGGGGACCGCC
>Ga0315556_1001773_pt1 | contig 12751 bp, 11 predicted proteins | sample SalMarSW160310MG_FD_202112 | JGI IMG/M metagenome (GOLD analysis project Ga0315556, IMG submission 202112) | Salt marsh sediment microbial communities from the Plum Island Ecosystem LTER, Massachusetts, United States - Salt Marsh Sediment SW1603-10 ...
CCTGGAGAGCGCATTCTTCGCTCCTGCCGTGATTATCGGCAAGTCGCGTTTGCTGGGCTTCGGCTCCGATTCTTCCTACCGTTTCGAGCGCGGCGTGGATTTCGCGGCCACCTTGTCGGCACTGGACCGTGCTACGCAACTGATACTGGAGATTTGCGGCGGGCAGGCCGGGCCGGCGGTGGAGGCGTGCGGCGAATTGCCTGCGCGCAACCCGGTCAGGCTGCGCACTGCGCGTCTGCATCGGGTGCTGGGCGTGTCATTGGGTACGGAAGAAATCTCGCGCATACTGACGCGGCTGGGCATGGTGTTCAGCCAGGAATACGGCGAGTTCATGGTAACCCCTCCCAGCTATCGTTTCGATATTGCCATCGAAGAGGATCTGATCGAGGAAGTGGCGCGCGTCCACGGTTACGAGCGAATCCCGGCGGTGATCCCGCAGGCCACGACTGCCATGCTGCCGCAGGCCGGGGCCGAGCGCCCGCTGGCAAACCTGCGCCAGGCACTGGTGTCGCGCGACTACCAGGAAACCGTCAACTATTCTTTCGTCGAGGCGGAATGGGAGCGCGACCTGTGCGGCAATACCGCACCTGTGGTGCTGCAGAACCCGATTGCCAGCCAGATGTGCGTGATGCGCAGCAGCTTGCTGGGCGGCCTGCTGCAGGCACTGCGGCACAATCTGGCGCGCAAGCATTCGCGCGTGCGCCTGTTCGAGATCGGCGGCTGCTTCGCGCCGGAGGCGGGTGGCTACGTGCAGCACGAACGCGTGACCGGGGTGTGCTACGGCACGGCATTGCCCGAGCAGTGGGGAGTGCCCGCCCGCAATGTGGACTTCTACGACGTGAAGGGCGATATCGAGGCGCTGTTTGCGCCTGCCAGCTTGAGTTTCGTGGCGGCGGGGCATCCGGCGTCCCATCCGGGGCGCTCAGCAAAGGTTATGCTGGAGGATGTAGCGGTCGGCTGGGTCGGGGAACTGCATCCGCAATGGCAGCAACAGTATGACTTGCCGCAGCCGGCGGTATGGTTCGAAGTCGACCAGGCAGCCCTGTTGCAGCACGGGATACCCAGGGCCGTGGACGTATCGCGCTTCCCGCCGGTCAGGCGCGACCTGGCGGTGGTAGTGGACGAAGCGGTGGCCGTGCAATCCCTGCTGGATGCCATGCGCGGCGAACGGGCGCCATGGGTCACGGAAGTGGCATTGTTTGACGTGTATCGCGGCCAAGGCATGGAAAAAGGTAAAAAAAGCCTTGCATTCCGCGTGTTATTGCAAGATACTCAGAAGACTTTGAATGAGGCGGAAATTGAGCAGAGCATGGCGTGCCTGATTGAGTCGTTACGCAAGAATGGCGCGCAACTTCGTGTTTAATAAGGGGAAAAGTAATGACGCTAACCAAAGCTGAACTGGCGGATTTGTTGTTTGAAAAAGTGGGTCTGAACAAGCGTGAGGCCAAGGACATGGCCGAATCGTTCTTCGAGGAAATCCGTTTGCAGCTGGAAAAAGGCGAGAGCGTGAAACTGTCCGGCTTCGGCAATTTCCAGTTGCGCGACAAGCCGCAGCGTCCCGGCCGCAACCCCAAGACCGGAGAAGAGATCCCGATTACTGCACGCCGTGTGGTGACTTTCCATCCCAGCCAGAAACTCAAGAGCATGGTAGAGGAAAGCTATCATGGAAAACCACAAGACTGATTTCGTACTTCCGCCCATCCCGGCGAAACGTTATTTCACCATCGGCGAGGTGAGCGAGTTGTGCGGCGTCAAGCCGCACGTGCTGCGTTACTGGGAGCAGGAATTTACCCAGCTCAAGCCGGTCAAGCGGCGCGGCAACCGGCGTTATTACCAGCATCATGAAGTATTGCTGATCCGGCGCATCCGCCAGTTGCTGTACGAGGATGGTTTTACCATCAGTGGTGCACGCAGCCGGCTGGACAGTCTTGCCACACACCAGCAGGAAGATATTGGCGAGTCCAGCGGTTCATTCGGAAAATACAGCCCTGCCAGCCTGCGCAGCGAAATCCGCGAAATCATCAATCTGCTGGAAGCATAATTTCCGCAGTACCTCTCTGCGGGCCGTTCAAAACTACTTTGTCTGTTTTCTGCTCTGCTATAATGCGCGGCTTCGGGGCGTAGCGCAGCCTGGTAGCGTACCTGCATGGGGTGCAGGTGGTCGGAGGTTCAAATCCTCTCGCCCCGACCAGACGACTTTATCTTGCCCGGCTTGATTTTGCTTTAACAGCAATGGCGGACTTGGCAACTTCCAGCATCATTACCGGGTTTACGGCCGTGCCAATAAGTCCTTTCGAGGTCCTTTCGTGCGTTTGGTATGCCCACCCCTCAGGCAGGGATAGTGTTCGCTTTGTCCAAAATCAGGTCATAAGGTACAGAAGAATAAAAAGCAGGGAGTAGCTGCAGGAATTACGATGGGGTAAGGGAATGGCGCGCAATATGGACGTTGTAATTGTTGGTGTCGATATAAGAGGTTTACCTTTTCTTCATATCCATGGCGAAAATGGGCAAGGTCAGGTTGTAATTGACAGGAAATTGTCTCGTGCAGAAATGGCGACATATTTTGCAACCATGTCGCCGTGCTTTATCGGTATGGCCTTCGATGAAACGTTTGCATCCACTGTACATTACTGGAAGCAGAAACTCGAAGCATATAGACACACCGTGACCCTGATGGCATCGGAATATGTAAGGTTGCATGGCCACGGTAAAACTGATGCCGAAGTTATCTGCAAGGCTCTAAAGCAGACTATGGCGTTATAGCCGTCGCGCCCAATCGTTGAACGACGGTGCGGGAGCAGGGGTGGGTTCCGACATTCCTTTTTGCATAAAGCCGCTCACTCATGCTTCATGATCGGCGACCGGGAGGTTAATCGATCATTCCCGGAATTCATCCGGGATTTCATGCGGAGCGCTCCCCATGTAATATGTCGGGTTCCGCAGTAGCCGGCCCAGGTCGTGATTTTCAAGCAGTGTCTTCAAGTAGCCGATATTGCGCTGCGTGATCTCTTGCCACGGATCGGTGCCGCCCATGTGTACTTGCAAATAGCGACGAACGCCCTGGAATTCCTCATCCATCCGGTTCTGAACGAAGCTTTCCACGAACTCAGGCGTTTTTTCCAGCAGTGTTTGCCTGTCCGGATAGGTACTGTCCGGTTTGCCGGCCAGACCAAAAGCGCAGAACTCGGGAAACAGGAAGTCGCGGCATTTTTCCAGATAACAACGATCTGAAATCTGGCTAACCAGGTCAGCCGTGGCGACCATGCTCGCAAGCATCCGTTCTGCAGCCGACCAGTCGGCTGGAATTTTATAGATAAGTTTGGTTGCCATAATCAGCTTTGATTCGCCCAGAAGGGAACTCAAAGCGGTGTTCTCGAGATAAGCCTGCATGAATTCAACGCCGCGCTCTTCGTGAACAGGCGTCAATACCGGCCCCCACAAACTTTCTTCATTGTCGCGCCGAATCATCCCGATATCATGAAAAAATGCCAGCAGGATGCCGAGCAATGCGTGATGCGCATCAATGCCTGCCCGACTGCCCGGAGGATGAATGAGGGCGTAGCCGTCAAGCAGGCGGGCCATGGTCAGCCCGGCTTCCAGGGCGTGACGCAAATCGTGATAAAGACCGTCGCAATGCAGCAAACCAGGGTATTCGCCCTGGTAGGCACGCACCAGATCGGCCATGGATGAACGAAGCAGGGCGATGTCATAGTCGCCGGCGTACTGCCGGTCGAGAATTGTGCACACCGCCCTTTCAACTGCGACAGCATCCTCCAGGTCGACTTGTCCTGTAGGGTCGAGCTGTTCAGGTCGATCAGATCGAGCGGAGGATTGAGTAGTTGAATAAGCCATATTGCAGGATATCAAATTCCAGGTAATGCCGAAAGTTCAGCCCGTAACAGTCATCCTGCAAAAATATGGAAGTTGACATGTGCGCATGGATAAGCCGAAGCTGGACGAAGATTTCAGGGATTTTTCTCATTGGATGCTTTCTGTATCAGAATGAGTTCATCCGGCGGCGGGTCGTACTGGTTTTCAAGCATTTCGATGTCCTCCCACAGGGTATGTGCAAGGTGCCGGTCTGCCGGATCCTTCGCCATCATCCTGTTCAGGAGAGGCTGAAAGTGCTGATAGTCCTCAGGCAGGGTCGGGACCGGCGCATGCAGGTGCTGGTCGATGATGGCTTCCAGGTTGTCGCCGCTGTAGGGCTTCATGCCTGTCAGCATGTTGTAGAATACCGCTCCCAGGCTATAGATATCCGTTTGCTCGCCAACCGTCTCGCCTACCGCCTGTTCCGGACTTATGAAATGCGGGGTGCCGACGACCAGTTCGGGGTTTGGGAATCGGTGCGGATCATGGAGCTGTTTGGCCACGCCGAAGTCGCCGAGCACGGCGCCGCCGTCCGAGCGGAACATGATGTTTTCCGGTTTGATGTCCCTGTGGACGATTCCATGGCGATGTATCTCCATGAGCGCCTGCGTCATGTCGCACAATACCCCCCAGGCCATATCCAGGTTCAGGGGTCTGGAGTTTATCCGTTGCTGCAGATTTCCGCCTGCCATGTATTCCAGGACTATGAACAGGGCGTCGTCGGTCACCCCCTGGTCGTAGATCCTGATTACGTTATTGTGGGTTATTTGCTCCAGCAAGCCGTATTCGTCCACGAAGCGGCAGAGGAATTCGCTGTCCTCGGAAACGCTGCCATTGAAGAACTTCAGGGCAAGCGATTCGTTATCGCGTAGCCTTTTCACCAGGAAGACACTGGACATGCCGCCCTTGCCGATCGGATGCAGGAATTGATAGCCGGGTATGAAGGGGCGGGCGGACGGGTTTGCCAGGAAGGGCTTTACGCTTTTCAATAGCGGGAAGGTACGGTCCATGCTGGCTTCGTCAGACAGTTGCGGCATGGCCGGATGCGCCGCCGATTCATCCGGGTAATTGCGCACTACTGCGATTTCCACCACGTCTATCGGCTCGTTCAGCCATACCGCGCCTACGGTACCTCTCTGGCTTATCTTGACGCCTTTGCCCGACACATTGAAGGCATGTTCGCTGCATACAATATTCCAGCCCAGTCCCTTGGATTTGATGGACAGGAGAGAGGCGATCGTGACTGCATGGCCGCTTGCCACGCGCTGCATGTGCGGGGCGATACCAAACTCGGCAACGATCAATTCCCCGGTATGAATACCGATGCCAACGCCGAATTTGTCAAATCCGAGTTCCGGGAAAGTCTGGCGAATCCAGAAATAAGTCTGGCGGGCGATTATGGCAATGGCCAGGGCGAACCGCATTGCGCGTCGTGCGTGGTGCTCGGCCCCCTCGATCCAGGAAAATACGACGATCATGCTGTGATTGCTGATGGACGTTATTTCGCCTTGTTGCTGGGATACCTGCAGGCCGATTCTTTCGTAGTAGCTGCCCATGAGGTCCAGCAGATTTTCCGGGGAAAGGCGCTCCGTGAGGTGGACAAAGTCCCGGATGATGACGGATACGACCGTTGCTTCAAAGGGAATCCCGGTTTCAAGCCTGGTAACTGGTTGAGTCTCCTCGTTATTTTCTGTTGTTTCTATTGTCATGACTAATTCGGTCGATCCAGGCCGGAGCCACTTGAGTGGTTAATTGTGCATGCATTTAATTTTTTATGCTCATGTAATATTCATGATACCGGGCAATTGGCTGGAGAGGTCCATGTATACCTGTCGGACGGAACCGGGCGGGGGGTGGTGCCTGCAAAATTGATTTGCACAAACTCAGTGTGGGCATATAATAGCCGCACTCTTGATGTGGCTAATCAAAGGCTGCAAAGCACCAGGCCAATCAGGCCATAAGGTTTGATGGCGTGCATCGAGACGGGGCGTAACCATGCGGTTGCGGTTTATCATGATTGACCGGAGGATCCATTCATGACGTCAAATTTCTGGGTAGTATGTCTCGTTTTTGTGCCATTTATCGTAGTGGGACTTATGGTGCTTGGTGCCGGTAAGTCCTGAAGCCGGTCGCAAGCCACATGGATCGGTAGTTTCTGGAAAGGCCCGCTTTTGGCGGGCCTTTTCCTTTTGTGGTCGCTTGACGCAGCAGGGACGATCCGGCCGGAGCTGCCCCTGGACTCAAGGCGCCGGGATACTGTAGCGGGCGTGGATTTCCGCGATGTCCTGCAGTACCTCTACGCTGAGTTCGGGAAGATTGAGGTTTTCCTCGAGTTGCTGCAGCGTGGTGGCGCCGATGATGGTGCTGGCCACGAACGGACGGCTGCGGCAGAAGGCCAGCGCCATCGCCGCCGGCGACAGGCGATGCCGGCGTGCGAGGCTGACATATGCCGCCACGGCTTCCGCTACCGCCGGCTTCTGGTAGCGCTGACCGAAGTTCGGGAATAGCGTCATGCGGCCGTGCGCCTGCGGGTCGTCCAGGTATTTTCCAGAGAGCAGGCCGAAAGCCAGCGGGCTGTACACCAGCAGGCTGACGTTCTCGCGATGGCACATCTCGTGCATGCCGTATTCGAACACGCGGTTGATCAGGTTGTACGGGTTCTGCACCGAGACGATGCGCGCAAGCCCCAGCCGCTCGGCAGTCTTCACGAACTCGGCGATACCCCAAGGCGATTCGTTGCTGACCCCGATGTGGCGGACCTTGCCACTTTGCACCAGTTCGCCCAGTACCGTCAGCTGTTCCTCTATTGAAGTGCATGGCCGTTCCTGTTCCGGCTCGTAATAACTCTGTCCGAACATCGGCGCATTGCGCGCGGGCCAGTGGACCTGATACAGGTCGACGTAGTCGGTCTGCAGCCGCTTCAGGCTGGCGTCGATGGCGGCGATGATATTGGCGCGGTCCAGCGCCTTGGGACCGCCGCGGATCCAGTCGAAGCTGCGTGCCGGTCCCGCCACCTTGGTGGCGATCACCAGCTTGTCGCGCTGCTGCTTCTTCAGCCAGTGTCCGACATATTCCTCGGTACGCCCCTGGGTCTCGGCTTTGCCCGGTACCGGGTACATCTCTGCAGTGTCGATGAAGTTCACACCTTGGCCCATCGCGTAATCCAGTTGAGCGCAAGCCTCGTCCAGTGTGTTCTGTTCGCCGAAGGTCATGGTGCCCAGCGCGATTTCGGAAACGTTGAGTTCGCTGTTGCCTAGCCGGTGGTATTGCATAGGTTTCTCCAGTTGTTCCGTAAAAAGCAACTTAGCCACGGATTAGCACTGATGTACACGGATTGATAACGAACGGGTTGTTACCTGCGTATCTTGTTGATGGATGCCATGCTATTAAAACTGCGCGCGGTTTTCATCGGTGTTAAGCCGTGTCCGTCCGTGGCAAATGGCTGCTTGAATTTTTATTTCTCGATCTCTATCGTAAGTTTCGAGTTCTTGAGGAACAGGTCGCGCTGCGGGAACGGGATCACGATGCCGCGCTTGGTCAACTCGGTCTCCAGCGCCCACAGGTACTGGGTGCGCGTGCTGTTGGGGCGGCCCAGCGAATCCTTGCCGACCCACACCACCAGTTCGAATTCCAGTCCGTTGTCGCCCATGTTGACCAGCCATACGTCCGGCTTGCGGTCTCCCCCGGTAATCGTGCCGGGCAGGGTCATGGCGGCGGCGATGCCGGCCTCTTTTACCAGTTCCTTGTCGGTGCCGTAGGCCACGCTGAACGGCATGTGCAGCCGCCGTACTTCCTCGCCGTAGGTCCAGTTCACCACGCGGCCGCTGATGAATTCCGAGTTCGGCACCAGCACGTCCATCAGGTCGGTGGTGGTGATGCGCGTGTAGCGTAGCTTGACCTCGGTCACCTTGCCGGTGACACCGGACTGCAGGTCCACGATGTCGCCGACCTTGATGGTCTTGTCGAACAGGATGATGATGCCCGAGACGAAATTGCTCAGGATGTTCTGCAGACCGAAGCCCATGCCCAGGCCCAGCGCGCCGCCGAGGAAAGCGAAGCTGGCAAGCTCGAAGCCCAGATAATTCAGGCCGAGCAGGATGCCGACGATCCATACCAGATAGGAACCGACGCGGCTCAGCATGTAGATGCCGGGGTCGTGCTCTTCGTTGGCGAAGCGCATGATACCGCGCCGCAACAGCACGGACAGTTTCCACACCAGAACGAAGATGACCACCAGCCCGACCAGGCGCATGAGTGTGACGTCAGTCTTGCCTATCTTGATGATGGACTCGTTGGAGAAGCCTTGTGTTCTGGTCCACAAGTTATGCAGGAAATTCAAGCAAGTCCTCCGTTCCGCTATGATTCGGTAACCCTCCCGCCAGTGGCGAAAGCCGCTATAATGCACGCCGATTATCACCGATTCGCTGTATACATTCCATAAAGATGCGCATCCTGCTCAGCAACGACGACGGATATTTCGCACCCGGCCTGGCCTGCCTGGCGGAAACGCTCGCCTCTATCGCCGAGGTCATGGTGGTTGCGCCCGAGCGCAATCGCAGCGGCGCCAGCAACTCATTGACGCTGGATCGGCCGCTGATGCTGCGCCGCGCGCAGAACGGCTTCCATTACGTCAACGGCACGCCTACCGATTGCGTGCACATGGCGGTCACCGGCATGCTGGAACAGCAGCCGGACATGGTGATCTCCGGCATCAATTCCGGCGCCAACATGGGCGACGACACCATCTACTCCGGCACCGTCGCGGCTGCGACCGAAGGTTTCCTGCTGGGCATTCCCTCGATTGCCGTATCGCTTGCCGGCAGCGAATTGCTGCATTACGCGACCGCAGCCCAAGTGGTGGTGGAACTGGTGCAGCGCTTTGAGAAAAAAACCCATACCCAGCCCTGGCTGCTCAACGTCAACGTGCCGGACATTCCGCGCGAGCAACTGCAGGGTGTGGAAGTGACGCGTCTGGGCAAGCGCCACAAGGCCGAGCCGGTGGTCAGGACGACCAACCCCAACGGCGAAACCGTGTACTGGGTGGGACCGGCGGGCAAGGCGCAGGATGCGGGCGAGGGGACTGATTTCCATGCGGTGGCGAACAACCGCGCCTCGGTTACGCCGCTGCAGATCGATCTTACGCAATACAACCAGCTCGATGCGGTGCGCGGCTGGCTGCACGGTGCTGCCGCATGAACATGCGCCACAGCGGCATCGGCATGACCTCGCAGCGCACGCGCGGGCGCATGATCGAACGCCTGCGCAGTGAAGGCATCCAGGACGAAGTGGTGCTGGCGGCGATGAATGCGGTGCCGCGCCACATTTTCGTCGACGAAGCGCTGGGCACCCGCGCCTACGATGACGTATCGCTGCCCATCGGTTTCGGCCAGACCATCTCGCGGCCTTATATCGTGGCGCGCATGATCGAGATCGTGCGTGCGGGCAAGCCGCTCGAGCGCGTGCTGGAAATCGGTACCGGCTGTGGCTATCAGGCTGCAGTGCTGGCGCAGCTCGCGCGCCAGGTTTATTCGGTGGAGCGCGTGCAGCCGCTGTACGAACGCGCCAAACGCTGCATCGAGGAATTGCAGGCGGACAATGTCATCTTGCGCTATGCCGACGGCGGCATGGGCCTGCCGGAAGCGGCACCGTTCGACGGCATCATCATGGCCGCGGCGGCGACCCACGTGCCGCCCGCACTGCTGGAGCAGTTGGCGGTGGGTGGTAGAATGGTGCTTCCGCTGGGGACGCAGGAACAGGTGCTATGCCTGTATGAGCGCGATGCGCAGGGCATCCACGAGACGCGTCTGGAACCGGTCAAATTCGTGCCGTTGTTACTGGGAAAAGCATGACACAAAGAACAAACAGGGTGCTGAAAAACTACTGTGGCGGACCATCTGCGGCGTTGCGTGGTGCTCGCTTCCTCGCCTATCTATTCGATATGTCTCGGTCGCTGTGCGCTGCGCGCCTTGCATCTGGCCGTCCTCGCTACGTTTTTCAACACCCTGCTGGCAAACTGCATCTGCCGGGTGCCGCGCTGGCGGTGTTGGCGCTGGCCGGCTGTGCATCTTCTTCCGGCCCGGCGCCGGTGGTTGACCTGAATATCGCTGCGCGTCACTCCGCTTCCACATCCACCGGCAAGTATGTGGCGCCGGTGACCCTGACCGCCGCAGCCCATGGTCAGGATTGGCGGCCGCAGACCTACGTGGTGCAGCAGGGCGACACGCTGTACAGCATCGCCTTCAATTTCGGTTTCGACTACCACGACCTGGCCCGGCTCAACGGCATCCAGGATCCGACGATGATCCATGTCGGACAGGCGTTGCGCCTGTTCCCGGCCAACGGTGCTACCACTGCCCAGCCGGCCCCGGCTGTCGCACCCGTCGCCGCGATCGTCGACCAGCCCAGGGTGGTCAAGCTGCCGTATTCGCCGCAGGCTGTCGCGCAGATCGAACAAATGCAACAGCAGGAAGCCGCAACCACAGCCAGGCCTGCGCCGGCACCTCAGCCCGTGGTAGCGCAGGTGGATAGTAATGCTGCGGTCGCGGGTTGGGGGCTACCGGCCAGCGGCAAGCTGATCGACGGTTTCTCCGAAAAAGACGGCCGCAAGGGCGTCGATATCGCCGGCAAGCTCGGCCAGCCGGTGTTCGCCAGCGCGGCGGGCAAGGTGGTCTACAGCGGCAGCGGCCTGCGCGGCTACGGCAAGCTGGTCATCGTCAAGCACAACGCTACCTACCTCAGCGCCTATGCGCACAACAACCGGATACTGGTGAAGGAAGGGCAGCAGGTGGCGCGTGGCCAGAAGATCGCCGAGATGGGCAACACCGATGCCAAGCGCGTCGAACTGCACTTCGAAATCCGCAAGCTGGGCAAGCCGGTCGACCCGGCGCAATACATCAACTTTCCCAAGTCTTGACGGATAAAAAGCTCAACGTCATCGATCACAGCCGCGACAGCGCCGGATTGCGCTACGTTTATCCGGTGATCTCGCGGCGCGCGGGTGGCGTCTCCGTCGGCGTCAACCTCAACACCAACAACGCTTGCAACTGGCGCTGCATTTACTGCCAGGTGCCCGACCTTGCGCGCGGCGGCCCGCCGCCGGTGGATATGGCGCTGCTCGAAAAAGAGTTGCGCGGTTTTCTGCATGAGCTGCTGCACGGCGACTTCATGCAGACTCGCGTGCCGGAAGGCGCACGCCGCATCAACGACATCGCACTTTCCGGCAACGGCGAGCCGACCAGCGCCGAAGGCTTTGCCGAAGTCGTCAGGCTGATATGCCGGTTGAAGCAGGAATTGCAACTGCCGCCGGAAATCAAACTGGTATTGATCACCAACGGCAGCCTGCTGCAGCGCGACAACGTGCAGCAGGGCCTGCGCCGCATGGCGCAGCACAACGGCGAAGTCTGGTTCAAGTTCGACCGTGCCAGCGAGTCTGGCATACAGCAGGTCAACGACACGCGCGTCACACTGGACAAGGTGCGCGGCAACCTCGCCACTGCCATTGCATGCTGTCCCAACACCTGGCTGCAGACCTGCTGGTTTGCGCTGGATGGAAACGCGCCGTCGCAGCAGGATGAAGACGACTACGTGAATTTCCTGGAGTCGTCGCTCAAGGACGGCATTCGCCCGCAGGGCGTGCTGCTTTACACGCTGGCGCGTCCCTCGTTGCAGCCCGAGGCGCCACGGCTGGCCGCGCTATCGCACGATGCGCTGGAAAGCTTCGCCGCGCGCATCCGCGCGCTGGGGTTGGCGGTCAAGGTCGCAGATTAGTTTCGTTGCTGACCAGTGGCATTGGTCATTCCTGCCTGAGCAAGACCAATTCCGGCACCGCATCGGCCCCGCACCATACCACCGCATTCTGCCCGTATCGTCGGCCCAGCGCTTTTGCTTCCTCAAGTGATAAATCCAGAACGAAATAGCTGGGCTCTGCCGGCCACCCGCCGGAGGGATGCCTGCCTTCGCCTTCAATAAAGCTCAGGCCTCGTTGCGCCAACTCCTTTGTTAGTTCGGCCTGTTTTGCTGCGTTGGTCGCATTGTCGAGCTTGCGGCTGAAAGGATTGCAGGCCGTGATGAAGACGCCGCAACTGGTTTTATGTTGTTGATAAAGTTTTTCCAGTTGTGCGCTGTTTATTCCTATCCGTAATGCGAAGGGCGGCTCGTTGAAAATGCGGTAATCGGTTTCCAGGTAGGCAGTGACGGTTGCCGGGGGGATTGCGGACATCGAATTGAAAAAGTTGGCTTTAAGGCCTAATTCTCAGGCTCAGTCAACCGCCTCACAAAATTCGGCAACGCAAAAATCCCGCGATGCGTCGCACCATTATAGAACTGCAAATCCTGCAGCTTCCTCTCGGCTATGCGCTGTTCGACTTCTTCCTCACTGAGACTTAACGGATCGAGGCTGTCCGAAGCGCAGGCGAAGCCCCATTGCGCGCCGTACAGCGGCACGGTAACGAGATACGGCCGCACGATGGCGAATACCTGCCGCAGATTGGCGGTGATTTCGCTGACCCGTTCGGGGTGGAATGCCGGGGCGCCGATGTGCATGGTGAGTGCGCCGCCGGGGTTGAGCACGTTGCGGCAGGCTGCGAAGAATTCGCGCTGGTAGAGTGCGACGGCCTCGCCGACCGGGTCGGTCAGGTCGAGGATGACGAGGTCGAATCGTTCCGCCGTTTCGCGCACGAATGCCGCGCCGTCGCCGATGCGCAGTTCAAGGCGCGGGTCGTCCATCGCGCCGCGATGGATGCTGGTCAGGTGTTCTTTCGAGACGTCGATCACGGCCTGGTCAAGTTCTGCCAGGATGACTTTTTCGATACTGGGGTGCTTGAGGATTTCCTCGCAGGCGCCGCCGTCGCCGCCGCCGATGACCAGCACGCGGCGCAGCGAA
>Ga0315556_1001774_pt1 | contig 12743 bp, 11 predicted proteins | sample SalMarSW160310MG_FD_202112 | JGI IMG/M metagenome (GOLD analysis project Ga0315556, IMG submission 202112) | Salt marsh sediment microbial communities from the Plum Island Ecosystem LTER, Massachusetts, United States - Salt Marsh Sediment SW1603-10 ...
GTTGTCCACGGTCATGATGAGACCGGGCTGCCGCGCACGCGCCACCTCGACGATCTCCGGGGTCAGCCCGTAACCAAAGGCGAAGCGGTTCGGCACCAGGTAATGCACGTCGCGCGCGCCCATGGCACGCAGGCCGCGCAGGCACAGCGCGCAGCTGGTGGCGCCGTCGGCATCGAAGTCGCCGAGCACCAGGATACGCCGGTTCCCGGTAATGGCCTGCTGCAGCAGATCGACCGCGCGCTCCATTCCACCCAGCAGTGCCGGCTTGTGCAGCCGGTCGAGGGAATAGACAAGGTCCTCGGCCCCGGACACGCGGCGCGCGGCATACACGCGTCTGAGCACGGCGGGCCACTGCACCGGAAAGTCCTCCGGTGAACGCCGCAGTTCACGCCGCACGATGCGCCGGTTCATGATCCGCTGACTGCCTCGAAGGGACGGGTGGTTTTCCAGAACCGGTACTGGCGCCAGCGTCCGCCGGTGAAGCGCCTGCCGTTGCAGGTATCCAGTGTCAGTGACGCCAGGGTGCCGCTGCGCAGGGCCTGCGCGGCGGGCCGCAGCCAGTCACGCTCCAGCCGTTCGAAAGCGTCCAGCCAGCGCTCGACATCGCGGTAGCGCTGCGGCCACTCCAGCGCATCCAGGATTACCAGTGGCAGCGCTTGTTCCCGCCAGTGCTCCAGCGATTCCGGCAGCGGGCTGCAGGGGATGCCGGCATACCGCGCCAGGCCGCGCGCCAGCGGATGATCCGCCCCGATCGCAGACCAGGGCGTAGTCAGGCCGGCGGGCAGGTTGCCGTTGCCCCACAGCCACAGGCTGTTGATTGCCGGTTCGCCGCGCGACGCCCGCGCCCGGTTGACCGGATGGTCATGCAGCAGCATCTGCAACTCGTTCAACAGCCCATGCCACCGGGGAGCATCCGCACCGGCCGGCAGCCAGGGATCGATGTCCGCGCCGGCCGCCCGTTGCGGGGCCTGCGTCACCAGCCGGGGCATATCCGGCAGCGACAGGTACCAGCGCTGCGGATGCGGCGCAGCCAGGTGCCAGCCCCGGGCCGCATTGAACTCGTTGATCGTGGCCACCAGCTGCACTGCCTCGTCGGCGTGCAGCGGGATACTGTGCGCCTCGAACAGGCGCAGGTAACGCTGATCCGCCCGCAGGTGCACCGGGTCGGCCCGCAGCAGGTGGGGAGGTGGCGGGTCGGGGCTGTCGGCCAGCCAGGTCAGCGTGGCGACCGGTAACGCAGCCAGCGGATCGAGCCCGAATTCGCGACACAGCGCAGCCTCCAGCCCCTGCCCGGCAACGGCCTCTTGCCGGCTGCGCGTCAGCAGGCGGTCCAGCTCCCGTGGTCGACCCGGAAAATACGCGCCGACCGGCGGGTCCGACTCCGGCCCGCACAGGCCGGGGACCAGCAGTGTCAGGTGCAAGCGGGAAACCGCCACCCCTCGCCTCAGGCCAGGTTGTCGAAAATGGCCTGCTTCACCGCGCCCAGTTCGGCATCCACCGTGAGCATGTCGCCCTGGCATTGGCGAATGGCGGTGTCCGGGTCCTTGAGCCCGTGCCCGGTCAGCGTACACACCACGGAACTGCCCTCGGGAATACGGCCATTGCTGATGTCGCGCATGGCACCGGCCACCGAGGTCGCCGAGGCCGGTTCACAGAAGATGCCTTCGCGTTCGGTCAGCAGCTTCTGGGCAGCGAGGATTTCCTCGTCGCTGCATTCGTCGAACCAGCCACCCGATTCCTGCTGTACCTTCCAGGCCCGGTCCCAGGACTGGGGATGGCCGATGCGGATCGCGGTGGCGACCGTTTCCGGGTGGTCGACCATGTGCCCGCGCAGGAACGGCGCCGCACCGCTCGCCTGGTAGCCGACCATGACCGGGCGCCGGTCGGTCAGCGCGGCGTGCGGGAACCTGCACTGCCCGTCACAGAAGGCACAGGCCGCCGTTTGCCTGCCGGCATACTCGCTGTAGCCGATCCAGTGCGCGGTGATGTTGCCGGCGTTGCCGACCGGCAGGCAGTGGTAATCCGGCACCGTGCCCAGCTCATCGACGATCTCGAACGCGGCGGTCTTCTGTCCCTGCAGGCGGTAGGGATTGATGGAGTTCACGATCGTCACCGGCGCCTGTTCCGCCACCTCCTTCACCAGTGCCATGCCGGCATCGAAGTTACCGCGGATCTGGATCACCACGGCCCCGTGTATCATCGCCTGGGCCAGCTTGCCGAGCGCGATCTTGCCCTCGGGGATCAGCACGAAGGCCGTGATGCCGGCGCGTGCCGCGTAGGCGGCCGCCGCGGCCGAGGTATTGCCGGTGGAGGCACAGATGATCGCGCGACTGCCTTCCGCCAGGGCCTGGGTCACCGCCATGGTCATGCCGCGGTCCTTGAACGAACCGGTCGGGTTCAGGCCCTCGTACTTGACGTACAGCTCGACATCCCTGCCGATGGCGGCGGGAATATTCTCCAGCCGGATGAGTGGCGTGTTGCCCTCCCCGAGGCTGATCAGCCGCGTGCCGGGGGCGACCGGCAGGCGCTCGCGGTAGCGCTCGATCAGGCCGGTGTAGCGTATGGAGTCAGACATGTTGTTCACCTTAGAAGGTAGTTTCTGCGCTGCAGGCCCGCCCGTCGCGCGGCAGCCCTGCAGGAGTCCGCCCGGCGCGGGCGCATCATCCGGGCCATGGTAGCTGCCGGTTATTGCTTCACGCCCAGGTGTTCGAGACGGATGCGCGTCACGGCGCCGTGGATGCTGTCCAGCGTCTCGATCTTCGCGATTGCCTCGTTCATCCGGCGTTCCTGCACCGCGTGGGTCAGCAGGATGATCGAGGCGCAATCGGCGTCCGGCGCGGGTTCCTTCTGCAGGATCGCCTCGATGCTGATGCCGGAATCGCCAAGGATACGCGCCACCTCCGCCATCACGCCCGGCTTGTCGGTTGCCTGCATGCGCAGGTAATAGGCCGTGACCACGTCCTCCATGGGGAGGATCGGCATGTCGGCGATCGAGCCCGGCTGGAAGGCCAGGTGCGGCACGCGGTTCAACGGATCGGTGGTCAGGGTACGCGCCACGTCGACGATATCCGCCACCACCGCCGAGGCGGTCGGCTCCGCCCCCGCACCCGCGCCGTAATACAGCGTGGGACCGACGGCGTCGGCGTGTACCAGCACCGCGTTCATCACGCCGTCCACGTTGGCGATCAGGCGGCGTTCCGGGATCAGCGTCGGGTGCACGCGCATCTCGATCCCGTGATCGGTGCGGCGGGTGAAGCCGAGGTGCTTGATCCGGTAGCCGAAGGCCCCGGCATAGGCCACGTCCTCGCGACTGATCCGGCTGATGCCCTCGGTGTAGACCTTGTCGAACTGCAGCGGGATGCCGAAGGCGATCGAGGCCAGGATGGTAAGCTTGTGCGCGGCGTCGATGCCTTCCACGTCGAAGGTGGGATCGGCCTCCGCATACCCCAGTGCCTGTGCTTCCTGCAGGACGTCGGCAAAGTCCCGGCCCTTGTCGCGCATCTCGGTAAGGATGAAATTGCCGGTCCCGTTGATGATACCGGTCAGCCACAGGATCTGGTTGGCGGCCAGCCCTTCGCGGATCGCCTTGATGATCGGAATACCGCCGGCCACCGCGGCCTCGAAGGCCACCATTACGCCCTGCTGCTGCGCCGCGGCAAAGATCTCGTTGCCGTGTTTCGCGATCAATGCCTTGTTGGCGGTAACCACGTGCTTGCCGTTGGCGATCGCCTTCAGTACCAGCTCGCGAGCCGGTTCATAGCCGCCGATCAGCTCGACGATGATGTCGATGTCCGGATTGTCCACCACCGCGAACGCATCCGCACCGACCTGGATGGACTCGATGCCCGGCAAGCGGGCCGGATCGTAGTTGCGCGCGGCGGCATGGGTGATGCGAATGCCGCGCCCGGCACGCCGGATGATCTCCGCGCTGTTGCGGTTGAGCACGTTGAACGTGCCACCACCCACTGTGCCCAGGCCCAGCAGGCCGACATTCACCGGTTTCACGGATTATCCTCCAGAGGCTTGTGCGGCCTGGCCCAGGTCGCGACGGAACATGTCCCTGATGCAACGGATGGCCTGCCGCGTCCGGTGCAGGTTCTCGATCAGGCCGAAACGTACGTACTCGTCTCCGTACTCTCCGAAACCGATCCCGGGTGACACCGCCACCTTGGCATCGCCCAGCAGTTTCTTGGAGAACTCCAGCGAGCCCATGGCACGGTAACGTTCCGGGATCCGCGCCCACACGAACATGGTGGCCCGCGGTCTTTCCACCGGCCAGCCCAGCGCATTCAGTCCGTCGCACAGCACGTCGCGGCGCTCCTGGTACATGTCGCGGATTTCCGCCACGCAATCCTGCGGGCCTTCCAGCGCCGTGATGGCGGCGACCTGGATCGGTGTGAACATGCCGTAATCCAGATACGACTTCATGCGTGCCAGCGCGGCCACCAGGGTGGCGTTGCCGCACATGAAGCCGACCCGCCAGCCCGGCATGTTGTAGCTCTTGGACAGCGAGAAGAATTCCACCGCGACGTCCCTGGCACCCGCCACCTGCAGGATGGACGGCGCCTGGTAGCCGTCGAAGACCAGGTCGGCGTAGGCCAGGTCCTGGACCACCCAGATCTCGTTCTCGCGCGCGATCTTCACCACCTTTTCGAAGAAGTCCAGCTCGACGCACTGCGCGGTCGGGTTGCTCGGAAAATTCAGGACCAGCATCTTCGGCTTCGGCCAGGAGTCCTTGATGGCCTTTTCCAGCTCGGCGAAGAATTCGTCGAGGTGCGGACCCAGCGGCACGTGCCGGATATCCGCACCGGCAATCGCAAATCCGTAGGGATGAATCGGGTACGCAGGATTCGGCACCAGCACCGCGTCACCGGGTCCCACGGTGGCCAGTGCCAGGTGCGCGAGGCCTTCCTTCGAACCGATGGTGACGATGGCCTCCGTTTCCGGATCGAGCTCCACGTCATAACGCCGCCGGTACCAGTCGCAGATGGCCTTGCGCAAGCGCGGGATGCCCTTGGAAAGGGAGTAGCGGTGGGTGTCCCCGCGCTGCGCGGCCTCGACCAGCTTGCCGACGATGTGCTGCGGCGTGGGCTGATCGGGATTGCCCATACCGAAGTCGATGATGTCTTCGCCCCGCGCCCGCGCCTGTGCCTTCAACTCATTGACAATATTGAAAACGTATGGCGGCAGCCGCTTGATGCGGGCAAATTCCTCAATCACACTGGTTACCGGTTATTTCTTTGTTTATGAAGGTATTACTGCAATTTTCTAAGCCTGCTTACAGTACTCAAAAGCGTGCCGGGAAACAAGTGGCCGGGCGCCAGCCGGCGTCCGCGCCCCGCTATGCTATCGTTGTGACATGCAGATCCAGCTGGACAGCAGCCCGGGCAATAGTATCCGCTCCTACGACGCACGCGGCATCGTCATCAATGACCGCCGCTTCACCCACAGCGTGGTGGTCAGCGCACAGCAGGTCGAACGCTGGTCGCCGCGTTGTTTCGCTGAGCTCACCGCGACGCACCTGCTCACCCTGGCGGAGCTCGCGCCCGCCATCATCATCCTCGGCACCGGGGCGACCCAGCGTTTTCCGCCGGCGGACTGGCTGGTCGAACTGCAGCGGCGCGGGATCGGGATCGAGGTCATGGGCAATCATGCGGCGATCCGGACGTATAACGTACTGCGTTCGGAAGACCGTGACGTACTGCTGGCCCTGTTACAGGATCTACCGGCAGACCCTGCGCCGTAACCCGCTGGCACACACAGGACCGGCGCGCGGACGTGGTGCAGGCCGGCCTGGACGGGATCGCCCGCGGCAACTGCTCCGACCCGGTTCGGGCCGCGCAGCAGACCGGACCGGCGAGCGCACAGCGCAGCCCCCCACTGCCGACCTGAGCGCGGCCGGCGTCGCCAACGGCAGCCTGTCGGTACCGGATGCAACGGACTGCCTGGCAGCGGACCGCTGGCTGGAGCGGATTGCCCACCATATCGCACGCATCAACGTTCACCTGCACAGGGCGCTACTGGCGAGCGGTAACTGATGCGGCGGCGGCGCGCCGGGGCAGGACGGAAACTCAGGGCAGCGGGATCTGCCCGGTGAGCATGCGGGTCAGCAGCAGCAGGTCGGCGGCGTTGAGCATGCCGTTCCCGTCCAGGTCACCGAACACCTGCTCGGCACCGGTCGGTATGTCTTCGCCCGTGACCAGGCGCGCTAGCACGACGAGATCCCCGGCATTGATCTCGCCGTCCGGGCTGCCGCGCGGCGCCAGGTCCGCCAGGTTCGAAACCTGCGGATCGGTACCCCAGGTCATGACCTCCGCATAGTCGCTGATCCCGTCCGCGTCCGTGTCGGCCAGCAGCGGGTCGGTGTGCCACGTTTGCACCTCGTCATAGTCGGAAAGGCCATCCTGATCGGTGTCCGCCGCAAGCGGATCCGTGCCCAGCTGCAGTTCTTCCTCGTTCGTCAGACCGTCGTTATCCGAGTCGATCAGGGGCAGTTGCAACTTGCCATACCCGTATACGGTGTCGAAGCCGGCAGTACCGATGTCGACGGCAGTGGACTCCAGCACACCAGCCAGCTGCGGCGCGGTACGGCTGCCGTCCTCCGAGAGCAGCAGGGCTGCCGCACCTGCCACGGTGGGCGCGGCAAACGAGGTGCCGGAAGACGACAGTGTCCCGTACGTCAGGCTGCTGGTGTGATCCGGCGCAACCAGTTCCGGCTTGGCAAGTCCAGCGTTGGACGGCCCCTGACTGGAATAGGAATCAATGGCAGGAGTGGCATTCAGCCAGTTCGCCTGGTTGATTGCGCCTACGGCAAAGGCACCATGTGCATCGGCCGGATCCGTCACACTGGAAGCGGCCACATAACCGTCGAAATTGTGATAGACGCTGAACAGCGTGATGTCCAGATTGCTGGTACTGCCGCTGACCCGGACCACCTGGATACTGTAAGGGGCCCGGCTGGAGTCATAGTTAAAACTGACTGCCTCGGCGGGGTCGTTCATGGAGGTCTGGAAAACCGTGCTACTTGCGGCGGTGACACCGTTTTTATCATACACAAACAGATCGAGATTGGTCTTTCTGGATTGTCCGTACTGGTTCCAGTTCAAAAAGACGGTGGCGGTTGCTGCACTGCCGGCCAGGCCGAGCAGTTCGTCACCGGGCGCGAAATCCAGGATGTCATTACCGTTGGCATCGGCCCAGCCGCCACGCCAGTGCCTGCGCTGCATGTTACCGGCTGCGACCGTCCAGAAGACATGGTCATTGTCATGGGAGGAATTGATGATGTCGTTGATCTGGCCGGTATCATCGTAGTAACTGTCGAGAAACCAGCTCACGGAGTGATTGGCAATGCGGATATTATTTGCCGCGAGATAGCTCGCTGCATTCTGCATGGAAACAGGATCACCATTCACTTTCAGGCAATACAGCTGCGCATCCGGTGCCATGTCCATGACATGTTCGGCCACCCCGGTACCGTGGCTGGTCGTACTCTCGATGCCGGTGCCGGTGAAATCCATCGTAACCGTACCCTGCGGGAGTTCCCCGGCCGAGATTTTCGCACTCAGGCCGGAAAACCCCAGGTCGACCACCGCCACGCGGACACCGGCACCGGTCAGGTTACCCGCCTGGAAGCCATCCGCCGCCGTCAGCGCAACGCTTTCCGACACGACCGTACCCGTACCGGACGCGGGAATGACCGGAGACGGGGCACGCAGGCGATCTTGCGGAAACTCGCCAAGCAACTGTTCAAGGTGTGCCGCCGGCACCAGGATACGCAGCCAGGAACGCGAGACTGCATCCACCTGAGCCCCTGCCTTTGACAGTCGCTGACTGAACTGCGCCGCGCGTTCCAGGCTGCGGGCAGCGATCACCGGTACCAGTAACACGCCATCCCGCTTCCGCAGGACCATGCCGAGCCCCCGTGCAAACCGCCGTACCCCGGCGTCGCCACGGGTCCTGTGCTCCTGAAGCAGCCGATCAAGCAGCATGTCGGAAGCACACCATCCGGCGGAGGAGAACAGAATCAGGAATGAAAGAAGAATGGCCCGCAACATGCAATGTTCTTGTCGATTCTAATTATGTTTGGAATGTTATTGTTATTGCGACGTATTGCCACGGTCCCGTCAAGACGAACATGGCTGACTGCAGCCGACCCCTGACAATGACTGCACGCATGACTGGATGTCCGGGGCGGGAACCCCGTGCCGCCGCGGCCGGATAACGCGCCTCCGCAAGTTCGCGCTTCTCCGGGTTCGCCCGAGTGGTCTGGCCCGGTGCAACGGTCTGTCACTTCAGCAATGCGTCGATGGAGATCCCCTCCTGCTCGAGGATCTTCTTGAGTTTCTTCAGTGCATCCATCTGGATCTGGCGGACCCGTTCCCGGGTCACGCCGATTTCCCTGCCCACCTCCTCCAGCGTGGAGACCGAGTAACCGTGCAGGCCAAAACGACGTTCCACCACCTCGCGCTGCTTGTCACTGAGCTGTGCCAGGCATTCCTCGATGTTGACGTGCACTTCCTCTTCGGCGATGGCTTCCGACGGGTCCTCCGCCTGGTCATCGGCGATGGTATCCAGCAGTTTCCTGGCCGGGTCGTTCAGGATCATGCTGTCCGTGGAAGCGACCCTTTCGTTCAGGCCCAGCATCGCCTCGACGTCGCGGATCGGCTTGTGCAACAGGTCGGCAATCTCCTCGGCACTGGGCTCGTGGTCGAGCTTCTGTGCCAGGCTGCGGGCAGCACGCAGGTAGGAATTGATTTCCTTGACCACGTGAATCGGCAGGCGGATGGTGCGCGTCTGGTTCATGATCGCGCGTTCGATGGTCTGGCGTATCCACCACGTGGCGTAGGTGGAAAACCGGAACCCGCGTTCCGGGTCGAACTTCTCGACGGCCCGGATCAGACCGAGATTGCCTTCCTCGATCAGGTCCAGGAAGGCCAGGCCACGGTTGGTGTAGCGGCGGGCGATCTTGACGACCAGGCGCAGGTTGCTCTCGATCATGCGCCTGCGCGCGGCATCGTTGCCGGCCTGGGCGAGGCGCGAGAATTTCACTTCCTCCTCGGCCGTGAGCAACGGCGAGGCCCCGATCTCGTTGAGGTACATGCGCGTGGGGTCGTGGGAATCCGTCGGATGACGGGTGACCGGGATGCGCTGCGGGACTTCCTCGCTGCCGGGCACGGGCGTGTCCTGCCCGTCGGTCGCCTGCAGCGGGTCGTTCTCCTGTTCCTCGTCTATGCCCTCGAATACGGCCATAGGCTAACCTGCCATGCTGGTCGTGCTGTTGAACAGCTGCAACAACACAGGTTGCCTGTGCAGCGCGTCAGGGAAGGTAATGCGCGGGGTTGACCGGTTTTCCATCCTTGCGGATTTCGAAATACAGCATGGTCCGACTGGTACCGCTGCTGCCCATTTTCGCGATCGTTTGCCCCGCTCTTACGTATTCCCCCTCTGCCACGAGCAATGCGCTGTTATGCCCGTATGCGCTGAGCAGGTTGTCATTATGTTTTATAATGATAAGCCTGCCATAACCGACAAGTCCACTGCCGACATACACCACCTTGCCGCTGGCCGCTGCCCGCACCGGTTGCCCGGCCCTGCCGCCGATGTCGATCCCTTTCTTGCCATTGCCGTCTTCCCGGTAGGGGTGCAGGATGCTGCCGCGCACGGGCCACACCCATTTGCCGTCATATTCGACCCTGTTGGAAGCAGTTGTCTGCCCGCTCGCGGCGCTTGCCGGCGGCCCGGGTGACGGCCGTGACGGTGTTGCGGCCGCCGCCGGTGCCGGGCGGGCGGCCCGTGCCGGGGGGGAGGCATGCGCCGCGAGCGGACGTGCCCGCAACGTGCTCCGCCGGGTCAGCGGGACACCGGGTGGCGCAGCGGTGCCCACATGCAGGCGCAGGCGTTGTCCGGGATAGATCGTATAGGGGGGCGCAATCCCGTTCAGCCGGGCCAGTTGCTGGAAATCCAGCCCCTGCTGCCAGGCCAGCGAATAGAGGGTGTCACCCCGCCGTACGACGTAGTACTCGGTATCCCGCGCGGAGGCACCGGTGCGTTTCCATACGCGAGCCCTGGGTTCCGGTGGCGTGGCGTGCACCGTCACCGGCGCACGCGCGTACTGCCCGGCACATCCTGCCAGCATGACGAGCACCAGGTACAGCGCGCCGGTGTTTTGCCATGTCCCGGTCATCACCGGAGATAGACGTATCCCGCCAGAACCAGCATCACCAGCAGCCATCCCAGCCACTCCACCCAGGCACGCAGCCGCGTCTCCATGCGTTCCCCTCCCCACGCCATCAGGCCGGCAACCAGAAAAAAGCGGCCGCCGCGGCCGCACGCCGAACCCAGCACGAACAGGGGGAAATTCATGCCGAGAGTGCCCGCGGCGATGGTGAACACCTTGTACGGGATCGGTGAGAAGCCCGCCACCAGGATCGCCCAGAAGCCCCATTCCCCGAACCACTGGCGGGCCTGCAGGTACATCTCCCAGTAGTGGCTCTGTTGCAGCCAGGGTTCGATCCAGTCGAAAAAGAACGCCCCGATCAGGTATCCGAACATGCCACCCAGCACGGATGCCAGCGTGGTCAGCATGGCATACCGCAGGGCGCCGCGCGGACGGGCCATGCTCATCGGGGCCAGCATGACATCGGGCGGAATCGGGAAAAATGACGACTCCGCGAAACCCAGTCCGAACAGGTACCACACCGCGTGGCGGTGCCGTGCCCAGGACATACAGCGGTCATACAGGCCGGTGAACAGGTTCATCACGCCTGCCCCGGCAATAACGGCACGAATATCACGGGGTCATACTCCTCCGCTGCACAGGCGTCAGCGTGGCGGGTGACCACGGTCAGCACCTGATGCGCCCGGCTGCCGACCGGAATGATCAGACGACCACCATCGGGCGACAATTGTTCCAGCAATGCCTGCGGGACCGTTTCCGCACCCGCCGTGGTGATGATCGCGTCGTACGGCGCGAACTCCGGCAGTCCCCCGATGCCATCGCCATGGCTGGCGCGCACGTTGCGCAGTCCCAGTTTGCGGAAACGCTGGCGCACCTGTTTCGCCAGTGCCTCGATGCGCTCCACCGTATAGACCCGGGGAACCAGCGCCGCCAGCACCGCGGCCTGATAGCCCGAGCCGGTACCGATCTCCAGCACCTTCTGCGGCTGGTTGCGCAGCACCAGGTCGGTCATCGCCGCCACGACGTACGGCTGGGAAATCGTCTGGTTGTAGCCGATGGGCAGGGCCGTGTCCTCGTAGGCCCGGCTGGCCAGCGCCTCGTCGACGAACAGGTGACGCGGGGTTGCGCGAATGACTGCCAGCACGCGCTCGTTGCGGATGCCCTCGGTGCGCAGCCGTTCGACCAGCCGGTCGCGCGTGCGCTGGGAGGTCATGCCGATCCCGCGGTCCACCCTGCCGGCCTCAGTCCGCCAGCCAGCCGGCGATCTGCTCGATCGCCTCATACCGGGTCAGGTCGACATCCAGCGGGGTAATCGACACATAGCCGGAACGCACCGCGTGGAAATCGGTGCCCGGCCCGGCATCCTGTTCACTGCCGGCCGGCCCGATCCAGTACATCTGCCGGCCGCGCGGATCCTGCATGCGCACCACCGGCTCGGACTTGTGGCGATGCCCGAGCCGGGTGGCCTGCATGCCCTGCAGTTGATCCCAGGGCAGGTCCGGCACGTTGACGTTGAGAATGGTGTCCGCCGGCAGGCGTCCGGACTGCACGCGCTGGACCAGCTCGACCGCCACGCGAGCCGCGGTGGCGTAATGCTGCGGACTGTCGCCGGCCAGCGAGATCGCGATGGCCGGGGAACCGAGAAAACGGCCTTCCATCGCGGCCGCCACGGTGCCGGAATAGAGCACGTCGTCACCGAGGTTGGCGCCGGCATTGATACCGGCCACCACCATGTCCGGTTCCTGCTCGAGCAGGCCGGTGATCGCCAGGTGCACACAGTCGGTCGGGGTACCGTCAACGCAGGTGTAGCCGTTGCTGCCGAGGCGCGCGCGGATCGGGACATCCAGCGTCAGTGAATTGCTGGCACCGCTGCGATCACGTTCGGGCGCCACCACGTGGATCGTGCCCAGCGTCGCCAGTGCCTCCGCCAGCAACCGGATCCCGCGGGACTGGCAACCGTCATCATTGCTGACCAGGATATTCATCGCGCCTCATGACCACCTACCCGGAACCGGCTGCCTAGTATACGGTCTCAGGTTGTTGCAAGACACTCATAGTCCCCTTGCACCCCGGGGATCATGCCGGTAGGGTGTGCTGACCCACGCACGGTATCGCGACCATGAACAGACCCGGAAAACCCAGCCCCGAGGAGATCGAGGAATTCCGGCGCAGTGTCGGTCCGGTCCGGCGCATCCACCACGACCGCGTCACGGCCCCGCACAAGGCGCCGCCAGCGCGCCCGCATCGACACGAGCAACCGCTTTACCGGGAAGTCCCCGACCGGCTTTCCGACCATGGCGGGGAACCCTCCGCGGGGAGCGCTGACCACCTGCGGTTCGCGCGCACGGGCGTGCAGCAAAGACAGCTGCAGCAGCTGCGGCGTGGCCGGTTCCGCAACCAGGCAGAACTCGACCTGCACGGCATGACCACGGCACAGGCGCGCCTGGCCCTGACCGTGTTCATGGCACAGTGCCAGGACCGCCGGTTACGCCACGTATGCATCATACATGGCAAGGGGTACGGCAGTGCCGCCGACGTACCGGTACTGAAAAACCGCGTCAACACC
>Ga0315556_1001776_pt1 | contig 12739 bp, 7 predicted proteins | sample SalMarSW160310MG_FD_202112 | JGI IMG/M metagenome (GOLD analysis project Ga0315556, IMG submission 202112) | Salt marsh sediment microbial communities from the Plum Island Ecosystem LTER, Massachusetts, United States - Salt Marsh Sediment SW1603-10 ...
GGTGGTCGAGGGGGTCATGACGCTGGTCTTTGCCTCGTTCGGTATCCCCTTGGAAAGAGCTGCCGTCATCGCGGTTTCGTTCCGCGGTTTGACCTTCTGGGTCCCATTGGGCATCGGTTTTCTGCTGTTGCGGCGTGTCAAGACTTTTGGGGCGGCCGAGACCACGCGCTCCGAAATCTGGAGCGTGCGCCTGGTAGCCCTGCTGGCGGGAGTCATGGGGATAATCAACGTCCTTTCAGCTGTCACCCCCTCTCTTCGCAATCGCATGCGGCTGCTGGAACAATACTCACCCTTATCGGTCTCGCACGGCGGGCATTTGACCTCGGCCTTAGCGGGTTTTGCACTGATGCTGCTGGCTTTCAGTTTGTGGCGCCGCAAGCGGGTCGCCTGGTTATTCTCGATTGTTTTACTGTTAGTATCGGCTGCAGCGCACATGTTGAAGGGTTTGGATTATGAAGAAGCTGTATTTGCTCTCGGCTTGACCGCCTTACTGATCTATCTGCGGCCACATTTCCATGCGCGTTCGGACTCCCCCTCGATTTGGCAAGGCGCGCAGACACTCCTGGCGGCTTTGGCTTTTACCGCTTTCTATGGTGTAGCCGGTTTTTACCTGCTCGACCGCCATTTTAAGGTCCATTTTGGGTTGGGGACGGCGCTGCGTCAGACAGTCGTGATGTTTACGCAATTCTATGATCCGGGCCTGCAACCGATTACCGGATTTGGGCGTTATTTTGCCGATTCGATTTACCTGGTCGGGATGGTGACGTTTGGATATGCAGCCTTGATGTTGATCCGTCCAGTCCTGATTCGCCATCGGGTTTCGCCGCAGGAACGCTCACATGCGGGAGAAATCGTCAGGGCTTTTGGTCACAGCTCGTTGGCGCCCTTGACCCTGATGGATGACAAATTCTATTACTTCACAGCAGGTGGGTCGGTGATTGCCTATGTGGTCAAGGGGCGCGTGGCATTGACGTTGGGTGATCCCATCGGCTCTGGGGATGATTTTGTCGCCAGTATAAATAATTTCCAGGCTCTCTGTACGCGCAACGACTGGCTGCCCGCATTCTATCAAGTTTTGCCGGAGCATCTTGATGACTATGAGACGGCCGGTTTCAGTACGCTGTTGATCGGTCAGGAAGGGATTGTGGATACCGCCACTTTTACCCTGGAGGGCAGCCAGAACAAACCGGTCCGCAACGCTTACAACAAAATCGTACGACTGGGATTTACCGCGGAGGTGGTCATGCCACCGCATCCAACGTATTTGATGCGCGATCTGCGCCAGATAAGTGATGAGTGGTTGACGATCATGAATGGTTCTGAAAAACGCTTCTCCCTGGGCTGGTTCGACGAGATATATCTGAATTCCTGTCCGATCATACTGGTCAGGAATTCAGAAGGTACGATCGAATCTTTTGCCAACATTCTGATCGAAAACCAGGCCAGTGAAGCCACGATCGATCTGATGCGTCACCGCCGGGATGCTGAGAAAGGGCAGATGGATTTCTTGTTCGTCTCACTTTTCCAGTGGGCACAGGAACAAGGCTTGGCCTCATTTAATCTGGGTCTGAGCGCCTTGTCCGGCGTGGGAGAAAATCCCGAAGATCCGGCCATCGAACGCGCCTTACATTACATTTATGAACACATCGACCAGTTCTATAATTTTAAAGGCTTGCATGCCTTTAAGGAAAAATTCCACCCGGTCTGGTCACCGCGCTATTTGATTTACCCCGGTGCTGGCAGTTTGCCGGCTGTCACGATAGCCATGATCCGCGCCGACTCAGGCGACGACGTGCTGGGCGGTTACCTGCGGCACCCAAAGTAAGCCACTCTACAATTTGTGAATCCCGACCAGGCTGGATTTGGTGGTGAGGCCCTGCGCTTTGACGCCGTCATCCTTGAAGGCGCTCAGCATGCACTTTAATGCCAGGTCGGCGTCTTGTTCCGGGGTAAATGCGATCACGGATGGACCCGCCCCAGAGAGCGCACATGCCCCAAATTGCCTGCCGGCCTGCCAGGCGGCTTGCCCACCGGGGATTTGAGCAAGTCGGTATGACTGGTGAAGGCGATCTTCCATCATTTGTTGTAACAAATCCAAATCCCCGTGGCGGAGAGCCTCTACGACCAGCAGGGAGCGACTGATGTTGAAAACTGCATCACTCCGCGAAACGGAATCGGGCAGGACCGAGCGGGCCAGGCGGGTCGGCCAGCTTACTTTTGGCGTGGCGATCACAATTGTAATTTCGGGAATCTCGTAGCGTCGTGTGATGATCTGATCATCGACAAGCGCGGAAACGACTAACCCACCCAACAACGCCGGGGCAATATTATCCGGATGACCTTCGAGGTCGCTGCCCAGCTTGAGCAAACTCTCGCTATCGAGTGGATGACCGAGAATTTCGTTGGCCCCGCACAAACCGGCCAGGATGGCGGCTGCGCTGGACCCCAGCCCAGAACCGGGCGGGATTCCGTTCCGCGATTGAATTTGGACGCCCTCTGGCGGCGTGACGCCACAAACTTCATACGAGCGGTAAAAAGCCTTGGTAACTAAATTGCGCCTGTGCCGATTGAGTTTGGTTGCGCCCGCGCCGGTTACCGTGTAGGTAACCTTGTTGCCCTCGACCGAGAAGCTGACCACATTCCACAAGTCGAGGGCCAGGCCGAGACAGTCAAAGCCGGGACCGAGGTTGGCGGATGAGGCTGGAATGCGCAGGGTGAACATGGAAGGAATTATAATCGGCATAAATCTGTCCTAGGAGTTTGCAATGGCGTATCAGGGTGTTTTACACCGATATGGTAAATTACTCGATCTTCCCGCCTACACGCGAGCTGTCACCCTGCTGGAAGGCGATACTCCGTTGATCTCCCTGCCACGATTGGGAGCAGACTTGCACTGTGAACTCTACGTCAAGTTTGAGGGACTCAATCCGACCGGTTCATTCAAGGACCGGGGCATGACGGCAGCCATCAGCGAGGCGCTCGGGCGCAAAGCCGAAACCGTGATCTGCGCTTCGACGGGCAATACCGCTGCGTCGGCGGCTGCTTACGCTGCACGCGCCGGTCAACGCGCGATCGTACTCATCCCGGAGGGGAAGGTGGCGCTGGGTAAATTGGCCGGGGCCGTCGCCTATGGTGCGGAAGTCATCCAGGTTCAGGGCTCTTTCGATGACGCGCTTGCACTGGTGGTGGAGATTACCCAGAAAACACCTCTGGCGCTGGTCAATTCGATCAACCCGTTCCGGATTGAGGGCCAGAAGTCAGCCGCATTTGAAATTTGCGATACTTTGGGTAGCGCGCCGGATTGGCTGTGCCTGCCGGTTGGTAACGCCGGAAATATCACTGCGTATTGGGCTGGTTTTCGTCAGTATCACGACAGCCATCAAACCGGGCTGCCGCATATTCTGGGAGTACAGGCAGCCGGCGCTGCACCACTGGTTCTGGGTCACGCTGTGGACATGCCGGAAACCGTGGCGACCGCCATCCGCATCGGCAGACCAGCGCGTGGCGAGCAGGCTCTGGAGGCAGCCCAGGGCTCAGGCGGGCGGATTATTGCCGTGCCGGATGAGCTGATCCTCTCGACCCAACACCTGCTGGCCGGAGAAGGCCTCTGGGTTGAACCAGCTTCGGCGGCCGGACTGGCTGGCTTGCTGGCAGAGATAGATCAAGGCAGGTTCGATCCGCGCGGAAAGAAAATCGTGATCGTGTGTACCGGCCATGGATTGAAGGATCCGGATATTATTGCCGAGTCCTTCACATCCCCCCAAATTATTCCAGCCAGCTACGAGGCGCTGGTCGAATTAATTGGAAAATAAAAAATAGCCTGGGGTTTCCCAGGCTATTTTGCTCAAGCGACTGCGTCGTAGGCCTTGACATCATCGACAGCCTTGCGGACGTTGACGAAGGGCAGGATGATCAAACCCATAACGAAGAAGAAAATCAAAGACAGGATGGCCGGACGCAGGTTGCCGAAGACCTGGTTCATCAAGCCGAAGATCAATGGCCCGATCCAGGATGTGCCGCGTTCGCTGATTTCGTAAAACGAGTAGAATTCCGCTTCCTTTCCATCCGGGATCATCTGTGCGAACAGGCTGCGGCTGATGGCCTGACTGCCGCCCATCACCAGGGCGATGAAAATGCCCAGAATAAAGAATTCCATGATGCGCGACTCGCCCTTCAGCCCTCCGTAGGCATAGATAACCACACCAGCCCAAATAACCAGGCTGATGATGATCGAGCGTTTAGCTCCTACCCAGCCCGCGAGCTTGCCCCAGAAGAGCGCGCCACCGAAGGCCACAAATTGGATCATCAGGATGACCATGGTCAGCGTGCTCTGGTCTGCACCGATGCCACCGCGCGCTAACGGCGCTGCGGCGAAGGTCGCCGATACGGCGATGACGGTCTGGATGCCGTCGTTGTAGAGGAAGTAAGCCAGCAGGTATTTGAGGGTTTCGGGGAAATGTCGCAGCTCTTTGATGGTGTGGCCTAGTTGTTTGAAGCCCACGCTCAAGTACGTTTCGTCTTTGGGCAGGGTGCGGCGGGGGTGTCGGGCACGCAGTCGTATCCAAGTGAAGAATGAAAATCCCAACCACCAGAGGCCGGCCGAAGCCAGGTTAATGCGGATTGCCAGGCTGGTGGGAATACCAAAGTTCTCATAGGTCAGGAAGAAGATCAGGTTCAATAGCAGCAACAGCCCACCGCCCAAGTAACCCAAGGCCCAGCCATAGGAGGAGACGCGGTCGCGCTGGTCTTCGCTGGCGATATCCGGCAGGTAGGCGTTATAAAAGACGATCGCTGCACCGAAAGTCAGGTTGGCCAGGATGAACAACAACCCACCTAACCACCACAGGCTGCCGCTGACGAAGAACAGTCCGATGGTGGCCAAAGCCCCAATAGTGGCAAACAATCGCATCATCTGCTTGCGCATGTGTGAATAGTCGGCGATGGCACCCAGAATGGGCAGGAACAAGACCTGCAATCCAACAGAAATGGAAATGCAGTAGGGGAAGAATGAGTCAGGCGCGATGGGGATGCCGGCCAGTCGTGCCATGCCGTCAGGGAAAGCTTTCGCTGCTTCCGCGGCCAGTGAAGCCAGATAGGGACCCAGGAAAACCGTCCCGACAGTGGTACTGAAAGCCGAATTGGCCCAGTCGTACATTGCCCAACCAAAGATTTCGCGTTTGTTGTTAACCAGCGGCTGCGTATCGGATTGGATTGTCATGCTGTCTCCTGGAGTAGGAAGTTGGTTATATTACTGTACCCAATAACACATCCATTGTATAGCAGTTGCGAGATTTCGTGGTAAAATATGCCGCGTTGGATCGATAGCGCAAGGTCCAGAATAAGTGGGTTATCTGAAAATTCACCAAAAGAAGTGCTTGACCAATAGGAATAACTTCAGGTATAATCAAACCTTGCTGTCCTGCTAATGCTGGCAGGATAGATTCATGTGTTTTAACAATTCTAATCACGCCCAGGATTGGTCAGGAGAAACGAATGGCATCCTCTTTGCCCCGCAAAAATTACGCGCGCATTCCTGTAAACCTCGAACTCCCAAATCTGATTGATATTCAACTTGATTCATTTGAACGCCTGAAACGAGAAGGACTGGCGGACCTCTTCCACGAGATCTCGCCGATCGAGTCTTATAACAAGGGCATGAAGTTGTATTTCCCCAGCCGCGGCTCAGAATCGAAGGAATGGGAACTGAAATACTGGTTCGGCGACCCCAAGCATTCCATTGAGGAATGTGTTGAACGCGATCTGACTTATGCCAGCCCATTGTACGTATCGGTGTTACTGGCTGGCCCGGATGTTCCCGAACCCATCAAGCAGGATATATTTTTGGGGGACTTCCCCGAGATGACTGACAAGGGAACCTTCATTATTAACGGGACGGAACGCGTCGTCGTCTCACAGCTGATTCGCTCACCAGGTGTCTACTTTGAAGCCCCGGTTGATCGCTCCACCGGGCGTCCATTGGCGATGGCTAAATTGATCCCCGATCGTGGCGCCTGGATGGAATTTGAGACCCGCAAGAGCGATTACATTATCTTAAAATTCAACCGCAAGCGCACGGTGCCGATCACGGTTTTTCTGCGTGCGTTGGCGGCTGTTGACGACGGTACCAAGGACTCGCCACTTAAAACCGGTTCTGATGAAGAACTGTTGGCACTATTCCAGGATGTGGACAACAACCCGGAACGCCTGTTCATGCCAGCCACCTTACGCCAGGAACCAGAATGGGACCTGACTGGGAACCAGACGATTGCTGAAGCAGCTTTGATCGAATTCTTCCGTCGCATGCGACCCGGCGATCCGGCGACGCTTGAAAATGCCCGCCAATTCCTGGAAGAGCAATTGTTCGATCAGCGTCATTATGACCTGGAACGCGTCGGTCGCTACAAACTCAACCAGAAACTTGATTTGACGATCCCCATCTCGCACCGAACGGTAACCAAGTCCGATATCGTGCGTTTAATTCGCCGCATGATCCAGATCAACAACAGCGTGGAGCATCCGGATGACATCGATCACCTTGGCAACCGCCGCGTCAAGACGGTGGGTGAGTTGATCCAGAACAAGCTTCGCATCGGACTGCGTCGGATGGAACGGGTCATCAAAGAGCGCATGTCCATCCGCGACCAGGAACAACTTTCACCGGTAACGTTGGTCAACATCCGCCCGGTGGTTGCTGCCTTACGCGAGTTCTTCGGTTCCAGCCAGCTCTCGCAATTCATGGACCAAACCAATCCCTTGGCTGAACTACGCCACAAGCGCACACTTTCCGCTTTAGGTCCGGGTGGCCTGCGTCGAGAGCGTGCTGGTTTCGATGTCCGCGACGTTCATCACTCGCACTATGGACGCATATGCCCGATTGAGACGCCTGAAGGCCCGAATATTGGTTTGATCGGACGCCTGGCTTCCTTTGCCCGCGTCAATGAATATGGGTTCATTGAGACACCTTACCGGAAGGTCATCAAATCCCTGCCTTGCGATGACCCAATTCTCGAAGGACGTGCCGTACGCGGCGATCTGACTGACGGTAAGGATGGGGTCCTCCTGAAGGATGGAGAGCGCATCGAATCCAAGCTACTTAAGAAGATTTCTAAACTCGGTAAAGACATCTCGATCGTGCCATATGTTTCGGAACAGATCGATTACCTATCGGCTGATGCTGAAGATAAATTTGTCATCGCGCAGGCCAATGCGCCGCTGACCGAAACCAGCGAGTTTGTTCGCGAACGTGTTTCCATGCGCTACCATTCCGGCTTCGATTTCTCGACCCCTGACAATGTCAATTATATGGATGTGGCCCCGCACCAGGTTGTCGGAATCAGCGCTGCACTGATTCCCTTCTTGGAGCATGACGACGCGAACCGTGCCTTGATGGGCTCGAACATGCAAGCCCAGGCGGTTCCTCTGGTGCGACCGGAAATCCCATTGGTCTCTACAGGTATGGAATATCATGCTGCCTTTGACTCGGGCCAGGTGATTGTTGCTGAAGCAGACGGAGAAGTTTTATCCGTCACAGGCAGTTTAATCGTGATTCGGGAAAAAGACGGCAATGTTCGCCCTTATCAATTGCGGAAATACCAGCGCTCGAATCAGAGTACCTGCATCGACCAGCGCCCAGCGGTGGTCAAAGGTCAGGTGATTAAGAAGGGTGACATTATTGCTGACTCATCCTCGACGGAGAGTGGCGAATTGGCTCTTGGTCAAAATGTTGTTGTGGCCTTCCTGTCCTGGGAAGGTGGTAATTTTGAAGACGCAATCTTGATTTCCGAACGTCTGGTTCAGGAAGATCGCTTTACCTCTGTTCATATCGAGAAGTACGAGGTTGAAGCGCGGGATACCAAACTGGGTCCAGAAGAAATTACACGTGATATCCCCAACGTCGGGGAAGACGCGATCAAGGATTTGGACGAAGACGGCATCATTCGAATCGGTGCCGAAGTCGGTCCCAACGATATCCTGGTCGGCAAGATTACCCCGAAGGGCGAGAAAGAACTGACCCCCGAGGAACGTTTGTTGCGGGCAATTTTTGGTGAGAAATCCCGCGATGTGAAAGATACTTCGCTGCGCATGCCGCATGGTGAGCGCGGAAAAGTCGTTGATGTCAAAGTGTTCACCCGCGAAGAGAATACTGATTTGTCCGCTGGTGTGGATATGATGGTACGTGTGGCCGTTGCACAGCGCCGCAAGATCACGGCCGGTGACAAAATGGCTGGCCGCCATGGAAACAAAGGTGTGGTCTCCAAGGTTGTCCCGGTCGAGGATATGCCATTCCTTGAGGATGGTACCCCGGTCGACTTGATCCTGAATCCGCTGGGTGTTCCAGGCCGTATGAATATTGGTCAGGTTCTGGAAGTACATTTGGGATGGGCTGCCAAACGCCTGGGATTCCGAGCCATTACTCCGGTTTTCGACGGTGCAACCGAGGCTGAGATCGAAGCAGAACTGGCGCGTGCCTGGATCGTAGACCAGGCCTGGCTCGAGGCAGCGCAATCTGCCTGGGATTGGATCAGGGAACAGGAGTACGACCCGATGATGATTCAGGACGACGATGAAGTCCGCCGCCTGTATCTTGAGCAATATTTGGGAGAGCGCGGTTACGACCCGCTGCGTCTGTTAGAACTTGACTATGCGCGTTATTCAACTGCAAAAGAATGGTTACGTGATCACAAGCACAATCCCGATGAAATTTTCCTGGAGGATCAAGAAAACGCGCGGGAACGTCCTGCATACGACGAGAAAACTATCCGTATCTGCTTAAGGCAATGGATGGAAACCCTGGGTCACGGCAAGAAAGTAGCTGATGATGAGGTCTATGAGGCAGCAAAGCGGGTTATGAAAAAAACTGGCATTCCGATGCCGACTTTAGGCAAGCAAATCCTGAGAGATGGCAAGACTGGCCGTCCCTATGATCAGCCTGTCACGGTTGGGGTCATGACAGTTCTCAAACTGCATCACTTGGTTGAGGATAAAGTACATGCTCGCTCGACTGGCCCATATAGCCTGGTGACCCAGCAACCGCTGGGCGGAAAGGCACAATTTGGCGGTCAGCGCTTTGGCGAGATGGAAGTGTGGGCGTTGGAAGCATATGGCGCAGCCTATACCCTTCAGGAAATGCTGACCGTCAAATCCGACGATGTTCAGGGTCGTGTAAACACTTATGAGGCCATCGTAAAAGGCGAAGCAATCGAAGAACCAAGCATACCGGCTTCCTTCCGCGTGTTGGTTAAAGAACTGCAAAGCCTGGGTTTGGCTGTGGAAGCAGTCAGTGAAAACGGCGAGGTAATTAAGTTTGGTAAGGATGAGGAAAAAGTCCACCCGCCCAGACTTGAGACAGGCTTACTTGGATTGGGAGATCGTTTGAATTCGTAAGAAAATTCCTTGACGTGACCCAATGCACGTGATAGAATAATTCTTCGTTGCCTTAATAATCGGGCGGCCACAACCCCCGCCCACATGCATGGCAGAGTAAATCGAGGCCATCAGAAAGTTTGTTGATGGCCTCGATTCTTGAGAATAAACGTAGAAACCAAGCATTATTAATCGGAGGCAGATGTGCCGACAATCAATCAAATGATCCGCAAGGGTCGCAAAACGAAAAAGGTTAAAAGCAAGGCTCCGGCTCTGCTCTACACCTTAAATTCGATGAAGCAACGTCGTATCCGCCAGCCGGAAGGCGCTCCTCAGAAACGTGGTGTTTGCACCATTGTCCGCACCATGACTCCAAAGAAACCGAACTCGGCGCTACGTAAGATTGCTCGTGTCCGTTTGACCAACGGTCTCGAGGTTACTGCTTACATTCCTGGTGAAGGGCATCAATTACAAGAACACTCTGTGGTGCTCGTCCGCGGTGGCCGCGTGAAGGATTTGCCTGGTGTACGTTACCACATCGTGCGCGGCACGCTGGACACGACAGGTGTGTCTGACCGTAAACAAGGTCGTTCAAAATACGGCGCGAAGCGCCCGAAATAGTTTTTGAGGGAGTTTTTAAATGCGACGAGCAAAGCCTGAACAGCGTAAAGTTCCACCCGACATTCGTTACAACAGCGTCAATGTGCAAACCATGATTTTGCATGTTATGAAGAGTGGTAAAAAGAGCCTGGCGACAAACCTGGTTTATGACGCGATGGATATCATTAAGGAGCGAACAGGAAAGAACGCCCTTGAAGTCTTTGAAACGGCTCTCAAGAATGTATCGCCTGGCATGGAAGTTCGCCCGCGTCGTGTCGGTGGAGCTACCTATCAGGTCCCGATGGAAGTTTCAGCAGAACGCCGCCTGACTCTGGCGTTGCGCTGGATGCTGGCGGCAGCCCGTGCACGCGCTGGCAAATCATTCTCAGAGAAACTGGCCGGCGAATTGATCGACGCATTCAGTGAAACTGGCTCCGCAATCCGCAAACGCGATGAGACGCACAAGATGGCTGAGGCGAATCGCGCCTTCTCCCATTATCGCGTCTAATATAGGTATTGGACTTTAACAGGACTCTATAAAGCATGGCACGCGAGCATCCGCTGGAACGGTACCGAAATATTGGCATTATTGCCCATATTGACGCTGGTAAAACCACAACGACCGAGCGTATCTTGTTCTATACCGGCAAGACCCATCGACTTGGTTCGGTTGACGACGGTACCACTGTCACCGATTGGATGGAACAGGAACGCGAGCGTGGTATTACCATCGTTTCAGCAGCTGTTTCCGCAGAGTGGAAAGATTATCAGGTCAATATTATTGACACACCTGGCCATATTGACTTTACGGCCGAAGTGCAGCGCTCGTTACGCGTCCTGGATGGCGGAATCGTAATTTTTGATGCTGTTCAGGGGGTTGAGCCGCAAAGCGAAACCGTATGGCGCCAGGCAGATCGATATTTGGTCCCGCGGATTTGTTTTGTGAACAAGATGGATCGTGTCGGGGCCTCTTATGAGCGCACCATTGAATCGATCAAACTACGTCTGGGCGCGAATCCGATAGCGATGCAGATCCCGATCGGAAGCGAAGCTTCTTTCCATGGCGCTATCGACCTGCTCGAGCGTAATGCGACATTCTGGGAAGATGATTTAGGTAAGGAACCCAAGCTCGGCGAAATTCCAGACGATATGAAGACACAGGCTGAAGAAGCTCGTGCGCATCTGATCGAAAAGATCGCTGAACTGGATGACGAACTTACTATGAAGTATCTGGAAGGAACGGATATTCCAGTAGCTGATCTGAAGGCTGCCCTCCGCAAAGCTGTCATAGGCAATCTGGCGACGCCGGTATTTTGTGGCTCTTCTTTGAAGAATAAAGGCGTGCAATTATTGCTGGATGCTGTAATCGATTACCTGCCCTCCCCGGAGGATGTTCCGCCTGTACCTGGAATCAACCCGGATGATGAGGAAGAAACCATTGAGCTTCCTGCAGAAGATGATGTACCTTTGAGTGCGCTGGTCTTTAAAATTGTTACCGATCCTTACGTAGGCCGCCTGGCATATTTCCGTGTCTATTCCGGTGTGATCCAGCAAGGTCAAATGGTTCAGAACCCGGGCAAGGGTAAGCGTGAACGCGTTGGTCGCTTAATTCGAATGTATGCTGATCGCCGTGAGGACATCACTGAGGTTCGTGCAGGAGATATTGCCGCAGTTCTTGGTCTTAAGGAGACCTTCACAGGTGATACCCTCTGCGATAACAAGAAAGTAATTCTTGAGAATATTACTTTCCCTGAACCCGTTATAGCGGTTGCGATTGAGCCAAAGACTTCCAGTGATCAGGAAAGGATGGGTGAAGCCCTGCGCAAGTTGGCTGAGGAAGATCCGACTTTCCGCGTCCACTCGGACGAGAATACCGCGCAGACGATCATTTCGGGAATGGGCGAACTTCACCTGGATGTTCTGGTTGATCGTATGCTGCGTGAATTCCGGGTTCAGGCGAATGTCGGACGTCCGCGTGTGGCTTATCGAGAATCGATTACCCGTCCTGTTGAGAAAGCCGAGTATCGCTACGTCAAGCAAACCGGTGGTCACGGACAGTATGGTCATGTGGTCCTGTCGTTGGAACCGGGTGAGCGAGGTAGTGGGATCTCTTTTGAGAATAAGATTGTCGGTGGATCGATCCCACGTGAGTATATTCCGGCAGTTAATAAAGGTGTGATGGAAGCCTCTGAAAGCGGTGTCCTGGCTGGATATCCGGTCACTGACCTGAAGATCACCTTGTACGACGGCTCGTTCCACGAAGTTGACTCGAATGAAATGGCATTCAAAATGGCTGCCTCGATGGCCTTCAAAGAAGGCGTTCAAAAAGGTGGCCCGGTCCTGCTCGAGCCGATTATGAAGGTAGAAGTTGTCGTCGCTGAAGAATTCCTGGGCGATGTAATCGGCCAGTTGAACAGCCGCCGTGGCAGCGTCCAAGGCATGGAAATGCGCCCTGGTAACGCCCAAGCAATTCGTGCGTTAGTGCCTCTGGCTGAAATGTTCGGATATGCCACCGAGTTGCGTTCTGCTACACAGGGCCGTGGTGTATTTTCGATGGAATTCGATCACTATGCGCCCGTATCCGAATCTGTGGCGCAAGAAGTTCTAAAATCATAAATTTTCGTCGATCATTATAAGGAGAGATTATCCATGGCGAAGCAGAAATATGAGCGGACGAAGCCGCACCTGAACGTAGGGACGATGGGACACATCGACCACGGGAAGACGACGCTGACAGCGGCGATCACGAAAGTATCGCAGATGTTAGGGTACGGGG
>Ga0315556_1001777_pt1 | contig 12735 bp, 14 predicted proteins | sample SalMarSW160310MG_FD_202112 | JGI IMG/M metagenome (GOLD analysis project Ga0315556, IMG submission 202112) | Salt marsh sediment microbial communities from the Plum Island Ecosystem LTER, Massachusetts, United States - Salt Marsh Sediment SW1603-10 ...
CATCTTCGGCGTGGTGTTCACGCTCTTCCGCCTGTTCGCAGGCCACGGCATGGGCCTGGTCCCGTCACTGGTCGTCAGCATCCCCTGCGAGGTGGCCGGCGTGATCGCCGGACGCTCCGTGAAACGGTGGATGCAGGGCGGCTGACCGAACGGGAACCCTCGCAGGGGTGTAGGGGAATCTCCGACAACCGCGTCGGAAAGACGGGGATGGGTCTCCGTCCTCATGGTTCTACGCTGGCGTGGAGGGCGTGGAGCGGGGCCGGTGGGCTCCGCGGAGCCCGCCGCCGGCCGGACGCTCGGCCTCGAGCAACACCGCGAGACCTCGAAGGGGGTCGCCATGCTGGTCAGCGATTGGATGGTCGCAGATCCCGTCACCGTCACGCCGGATACGAAGCTCTTCGAAGCGCAGAAGGTGATGCGCGACGGTGGATTCCGGCGCTTGCCCGTCGTGTCGCGCGGCCGTCTCGTGGGCATCGTGACCGATCGGGACCTGCGCGAGGCGGCGCCCTCCAAGGCCACCAGCCTGTCCGTATTCGAGCTCAACTACCTTCTCAGCCGCCTCACCGTCAGCGACGTCATGAAGACGGCGGTGTTGAACGTCTCCCCCGATGATCCGATCGAGCGGGCCGCCCTGATGATGAACGAGCACAAGATCTCGGGGCTTCCGGTCGTCGACGGCGATTCGGTGGTGGGGATCCTCACCATCACCGACCTGCTGCAGGCGCTGGTCTCGCTGCTCGACCTGGAGACGGGCGGCCGCGTCGCTCCCGTGGAGCGCGAGGCTTCGCCCACCTGACTTCCGACTCTCCTTCTACCTCCTAGCGCACCCTGTCCGCGGCCTACGGCCGCGGACAGGCGTTTGTGGCGGGACGGGTCGTGGCGCGGCCGCACCCCGCCGCCCTTCAGGACACCAGGGCGACACCGACCTCGTCCAGGATCTCGGCGGCCACGCGCTCCACCGCTCGCTCGACCGCCGGGGAGAGCCCCTCGCCCGGCCCGAACACGCTCCCCTGGACACCGAAGACGAGCAGTCGGCCGGGCATGGCGCCCAGCGTCCGGGCCAACTCGATCACGTTCGGGAGCGGCAGCAGGTGGCTCGACGCCCCCGACGGCAGGGTGGCGCCGCTCAGGGCGGCAGCGTCGACACGGCGTGACGTCCCCGGCTCCAGGCCCGCATCCATTGCGTCCACCACGATGGCGACGTCCGCGTCGCGCCACATCTCGATCAGGTCCGTAGGCTCGCCGGCGTTCACGAGGACCGTCACGCCCGGTCCGGCCGAACGCGCCACCCGCAACGCGATGGCCGGCCCCACGCCGTCGTCGCTACGCAGGTCGTTGCCGAGCCCCGCCACCACCACACGCGTCACGGCCGGCGCTCGACATCGAGATCCAGGAAGTGCGTGGCGCAGGAGATGCACGGATCGTAGTTGCGGATCGCCTGTTCGCACTGCCAGGTCAGTGCCTGGTCGTCCAGATCGAGATGCGCCTCCACGAAGCGGGCCAGGTCGGCCTCGATGGCGCGCTGATTCTGCGACGTGGGCGGCGTGATCACGGCCTCCTCGATGGTGCCGTCCGCGGCCAGGGTGTAGCGGTGGTACAGCAACCCGCGCGGCGCCTCGCTCCAGCCCGAGCCGCGACCCGCCCGAGGCTCGACTTCCACGGCGCTGGGGTTCGGGGCACGGTAGCGCTGGATCAGCGACAGTGCCTCCTCGACGGCGTACAACGTCTCCACCGCCCGCACCACGATGCTCTTGAAGGGGTTGCGGCAGGTCGTCCCGAGCCCCGCCTCGCGAGCCGCCTCCTGGGCCCTCGGCGACAGCCGGTCGAAGTCCAGGCTGTAGCGGGCCAGCGGACCGGTCATATAGGTGCCGCGCTCGCGCAACACCGCGTGCAGGGCGTTCGAGTGCTCCACGTGCAGCTCCTCGACGTGGTCCTCGAAGGCGTCCGGAGCGATGTCCAGACCCTGATCGGACACCATTCGCCCCGCCTCCATCGGATAGTCGCTGGCATGCCGCAGCGCCACGTACTCGTGGTCGTGCTCGAAGTCCGGGAAGGTGAAGCCGCCCACCCAGCGCACCGTCTCCTCCGCGGCCTCCAGTGCACGCTGCAGCGGCTCGACCAGCGTCTCCAGCTCGGCGGCGGAGGGAGCGCGGTAGAACCCGCCGACGCGCACGTTCACGGGGTGGACCGCGCGTCCGCCGACCACGTTCATCAGGTCGTTGCCCGCCTTCTTGAGTGTGAGGCCGCGCTGGACGACGTCGGGCACCACCTTGGCGAGCTCGAGCGCACTGTCGTAGCCGAGGAAGTCCGGGGCGTGGAGCAGGTAGATGTGCAGGGCGTGGCTCTGGATCCACTCGCCGCAGTACAGCAGCCGCCGTAGGGCCTGCACCGAGGGACCGACCTCGACGCCGCATGCGGCCTCGATGGCCTGCACCGCGCTGGTCTGGTAGGCCACCGGGCAGATGCCGCAGATGCGCGCGGTGATGTCGGGGGGCTCGGTGTAGGCTCGCCCGCGCAGCAGCGCCTCGAAGAAGCGCGGGGGCTCGTAGATGTCGAGCGCGACCTCCTCGACGGTCGTTCCCTGCACCCGGATGCGCATGGCCCCTTCGCCCTCGACACGGGCGAGTGCCCCTACGCTGATCCTGCGCATCTCACGTCGGTCAGAGGTCATGGTGACCGCTCCCGTCGCCGCCCGCCGCCGAGCCGCCCGCAGCGAACGGATCGGAACGGGCGAAGGCCGGTGCCGCGGCGTTGAAGGTCCGCAACGCCCGCCGGCTCGCGTCCGCGTCCATACCGAGCGCGTCGCGCCACCAGCGCATCAGCGACCCGACGTTGGCACTCTCTGCGGGACCGAAGCAGCCGTAGCAGCCGCGCCCCACGGCCGGGCACAACGCCCCGCAGCCGGCCTGGGTGATCGGGCCCATGCAGGGCACGCCCTGGGACACCATCACGCAGGGGATACCGCGACGCTTGCAGGACTGACACACGCTGACCGTGGGAAGGTTCGGCCGGCGCCCGTGGAGCAGCGCGCCGACGGCCTCGAGCAACTGCTCTTTGGCGATGGGACAGCCTCGGAGCTCCAGGTCGACATCGATGTGCGACGAGAACGGCGTCGAAGTCGGCAGCACGTCGAGCGCCTCCGGGTGCGCGTAGACCATGCGAGCGAAGGTATCGACGTCGGCGTAGTTGCGCAGCGACTGGATGCCACCGGCCGTGGCGCAGGCCCCGATGGCGATCACCGTGGCCGACTCCCGCCGGATCGTCTGGATGCGTTCCCGCTCGTCGGGCGTGGTGATCGAGCCCTCGACCAACGACACGTCGTACGGGCCTTCGACCACGGCGCTCGACGCCTCCAGGAAGTAGGCCACCTCGAGCCGGTCGACCAACGCCAGCAGCTCCTCCTCGCAATCGAGGAGCGTCAGCTGGCAGCCGTCGCACGAGGAGAACTTCCACACGGCCAGCCTCGGCCGGCGCCGGTTGGCACCCTCAGCGGCGCCGGTCGGCCGGGCACCCCGCCGTTCGTCCGCGTCCGTCCCGTTCGTCCTCACCTCGCGCCTCACGCTTCCGCCACCTGCAGGAGGTCTTTCACCCTTCCGAAGGGATAGACCGGGCCGTCCCGGCACACGAAGCTGGGACCGAACTGGCAGTGGCCACACAGTCCGACGCCGCACTTCATGTTGCGTTCCATCGACACGTAGATACGCTCCTCTGCCACGCCCCGTTTCAGGAGCTCGAGCGCCGCGAAACGCATCATCAGCTCGGGGCCGCACACCATCGCCACCGCCTCGGCGGTGTCGACCGGCGCCCTCCCCACCAGCGTGGTGACGAAGCCCACCGAGCCCTTCCAGTTCTCCGTCGCGCGATCGACCGTGACGGCGACGTCGAGGTCGAGACGCGAGCGCCAGCTGCGCAGCTCCTCGACGAACACCATCTCCTGGGGACGGCGGGCGCCGTAGAGGAGCGCCACCCTCCCGAAGCGCTCACGCTGCGACAACACCTGGTAGAGCACGGGGCGCAGCGGCGGCAATCCGATGCCGCCTGCCACGATGACGAGGTCACGTCCCTCGGCGGCCTCCACCGGCCAGGCACTTCCGAACGGGCCGCGTACCCCGACCGTGTCCCCCGGGCCTAGCGCGCTCAGGTGGCGCGTGACCGCGCCCACCGCGCGAACGGTGTGGATGAGGCGCTCGCCGTCGGCGGGGTCGCCGCTGATCGAGATCGGCACTTCGCCCGCCCCGAACGCATAGAGCATGTTGAACTGGCCGGGAAGGAACGCCGGCGCCGGGGGCGCCGCGACCGCGTCCGACACCCCGTCCTGTGCCGGTCGCAACTCCATCGTGAAGGTGTCGGCGGTCTCGCTCCAGCGCCGGACCACACGGTACGGACTCGGGAGCATCACCGCTTGCACGGTTCGCCCCCGCGCGACCTCGGAACGGCTATCCATACAGGTCCAGGAGCTGCAGGCGCGTCGCCTGCAGGCGCGCCGCCACGATGCCCGCGAAGCGCTTCATGAGTTCGTAGCCGAGGCTGGGATCGTGGTCGCACTTGTCGCGCAGGCAGGAGCCGTCGAAGGCGGTCGCGCGCACCTCGGCCATGGCGCGGGCATCGAACTGCCAGGTATAGGGCGGGAACAGCCAGGACCAGCCCAACACCTCCCCCTCCCCGAGCGTTTCGATGCGACGCGCCGGACCGCCGGCGAACCGGATGTCGATGCTGACGCTGCCGCCACGCAGGACGAAGAACCGGTCGGCCGGCTCACCGAACTTGAAGATGGTGTCGCCAGCGCGGAAGTGGACGTTCCAGCCGCAACCCGCGATGAAGTCGATCCGGTCGCTTTCGAGACCCGCGAACACGGGGCTGGCGCTCAACAGCGCCGTCATGTCACGCATCATGGTCGTGCTCCCCTCGTCGGGGGTCCCCTCCTCGAGGGCTCCCGTTGCGCATCCGCAACCGCCTCGCCGTGCTGAGCGATCGCCGTTGTTGCTTCCTGAGTGATGTCGATGCCGACCGGGCACCAGGCGATGCAGCGACCGCAGCCGACGCAGCCCGCCTCCCCGAACTGATCGAACCAGCTGCTGAGCTTGTGCGTGATCCACTGCCGGTAGCGTGACGACACGCTCTGTCGGACACTGCCGCCGTGCAGATAGCTGAACTCCAGGCCGAAACACGAGTCCCAGTGACGGCTGCGTTCGGCCACCCGACCGGTGAGGTCGGTCGTGTCCACGACGGTGGTGCAGAAGCAGGTTGGGCACACCAGGGTGCAGTTGGCGCAGGCCAGGCAGCGCTCGGCGACCTCCGCGAACAGCGGCAGCTCCGCTCCCAGGGCCAGCGCCGACCGCGCCGAAGCCAGGTCCAGCGAACGCTCCATGCTCCGCGCCGCTTCTTCGACCGCGGCCGCGCACTCGTCCCGTTCCCCTTCGTTGGCCGGCCGGCCCTTCATCGTGTCGAGGACCTCGGCGCCACGTGCCGTGCCGGCACGCGCCACGAACCCGTGACGTCGCTCGTCGATCAGCTCGGTCAACACCAGATCGGCGCCGGAGCCCGCCTCGCTGCCGGCGGCGGAAGCGCCGTCGACCCCGGGTCCCGTTCCCATCGATGAACAGAAGCAGGTGGCTCCCGGGCGAGTGCACTCCACGGCGACGAGGAACGCGCCTTCACGGCGCGCCGCGTAGACGTCGTCGACGTGCGGGCCGTTCAGGAGCACGCGGTCCTGCACCCGGATGGCGGCCAGGTCGCAGGGCCGGATCCCCACCAGGGCCAGGGGACGCTCGGGTCCGGGCTCGGGACGCACCTCCAGCCCGCCGGCGCGCTCGCGCCGGGCGGTGAACAGGCGGGTCTCGGGCGGATGCAGGTAGCGCTTGTAGCTGTGCGCGCCCACCCGGAAGCCGAAGCGTTCGGCCGCCCGCACTGGGTCGTCCTCCATGCGGACCAGCCGGTAGTGTCCGGGAGACGCCTCGTCGGACCAGCCGCGCGGCAGCTCGTCGCCTGAGCCGACTTCAGCGAGGAGCGATCACCCGGTAGCCGCGCGCGCCCAGTGCCTCCACCAGACGCTCGGGTGCGTCACCTTCGAGCCAGACCGGGTCGCCCGTCACGCGTCACCTCCAGTGTTGCCAGTTCGTGCCGCTGGCACGGCGGACCCGTCCTGGATCCTGGTCCTGCCTTCCTCGGCATGTCTTCCGACATTCACCATGCTCGGCGCTCGACCTCCAGCTCCGTGCCAGGCACGCCTCGCGACCCCGAGTTCACGCTACGAAGGCCGTCCGTGAGTCAGCCACGGCAGTTCCACGACACCCCCTGTCGGACTTTTACCGACCGTTGGCCACACTTGAGCGTCCTCTCACCGAGGCCGGCTCTCGTCCTGGTAGAAGGGGCCATGCGCCGACCGTTCCAGCTCCTGGCGATCTTGCTGCTGCTCGCCTCGGCTTCGGCCGCCACCCCCTTCTCCGTCGGCGTGATCGTGTCCAAGGAGGGTACGGCTCGGGTCGCCGGCGATGCCGAGTCGCTGGCGGCCATCGCCTACGCGTCCCGGCTGCGGGCCTCCGGCGGCATCTTCGGGACTCCCTTGGATCTCCGCGTCGAGGACGATGCGGGCGATCCCGCGCAGGCGCTGGACGCGGCGCGGACGCTCATCGGCGACGGCGTCGACGCGCTGGTGTGCTGCACCACGCAAGCGGCCTCCGAGCAGGTAGCGCGCCTCGCCGAAGCGTCCGGCGTCGTACTGCTGTCGCCGTCGCCCCTGGAAGGCGTGCCCGGCACCCCCTACTGGAGCTTCTCGCTGGCGCCGCGCGACAAGGACGCGCTGGCGGCGGTGGTGGCCGATGCCAGCGCCCGTGGGTTGGGGAGCCTGGCCTTGATGACGTTGAACAACGGTTTCGGCGACAGCACGCTCGCCGACCTGAAGGCCCTGCTGGCGGTCGCCGGGCTGAGCTACGCCGGTGATGCGCGCTATCCGCCGGGCGCCACCGTCCTCACCCCCGAAGCGCTCTGGGTGGCCACGCGCCAGCCAGGCGCGGTGGTGGTCTGGGGTCTCAAGGACGACCTGATGACGGCACTCGACGCCCTCGACCGCCGCGGTTATCGGGGGCCGGTGTACGCCCGCAGCGCCCTGCTCAGACCCGTCATGGGGGGGCTGCCGCTGGGTCGGCTCGAGGGCGTGCGCTTCGCCGTGGCGCCGGTGACGGTGGCTCAGGGTCTGCCCGATGGCGCGACCTGCGCCGACGCGGCACGTTCGGCGGCGGACCGGCTTCGCGCGCTGTACGGCGGGGTCATCGACCTCGCCCCCGCCGCCCCGGCGTACGACGCCATCGACCTGCTCACGGCCGCCTTCGAGCAGGTCGCCGCGCTGCGGCTGCCCGACGCCAGCGTGTCGGCGCGCCGTCAGGCCGTGCGCGACTCGCTGGTGGGGCTCCCCCCGACCTGCGGCGCGGGCGGACTGTACGATCTCCGCGAAGGCAGCCATGATGCTCTCCAGCCGGCCGGTCTGGCCATCGCTATGGTGCAGGGCGGCCAGCTGGTCGCCGCCCCCTGAGCGCGGGCAGCGGCACGGAGCTCATCACACGGAGTTCATCACACGGAGCTCATCACTCGGGACGCGTCATGCGGAGCGCTGCGAACGGTGCGCGGCGAACGGCCGGCCCGGCGCCGGCGCGCCGACCCTGCGACCGGAGGCGCCGGAGGCCCGCGGTACACTGGCCGCAATGATCGAGAAGCTGAATACCCTCACGGACGAGTTCGAGACGCTCGAACGAAGTCTCGCGGACCCGGCGCTCATCGCGGACACCGGGCGCTACCGCGAGGCCATGCAGCGCTACAGCGAGCTCAAAGGGATCGTCGATGTCTTCAGGGAGTACCGCGAGGCCAGTCGCCAGCTCGATGAGGCCCACGACCTCCAGTCCGATACCGAGCTCGGCGACGAGGCTCGAGCCGAGGCGGAGCTGCTGCAACCGCGCGTCGAGGAGCTCGAGCGCTCGCTGGAGCGCATGCTGCTCCCTACCGACCCGTTCGACGACAAGGACGTCATCGTCGAGGTGCGGGCGGCGGCGGGCGGCGACGAGGCCTCGCTGTTCGCACGGGAGGTGCTCGAGATGTACCTGCGCTATGCCGAGGGCCTACGGTACGGCACCGAGTTGCTCGACTCCCACCCGACCGACGTCGGCGGCCTCTCCAAGGTCTCCTTCGAGATCCACGGACGCGGCGCCTACAGCCGATTCAAGTACGAGTCCGGCGTCCACCGCGTGCAGCGCGTACCCGCTACCGAGGCGCAGGGCCGGATCCACACCAGCACGGTCACGGTAGCCGTGCTGCCGGAGGCCCAGGACGTCGACGTCGACCTCACCCCGGCGGACTACCGCGTGGACGTGTATCGCTCCAGCGGTCCCGGCGGGCAATCGGTGAACACCACCGATTCGGCGGTGCGGGTGACCTACCGGCCAGGGACCGCGGACGAGATCGTGGTCACCTGCCAGGACGGAAAGTCGCAGATCAAGAACAAGGAGAAGGCGCTGGCGGTGCTGCGGGCGCGGCTGCTCGAGCGCGAGCGTGAGCGCGCCCAGAGCGAGGCTCGCGAGGCACGCCTGGTCCAGATCGGCAGCGGCGAGCGCAGCGAGAAGGTGCGTACCTACAACTTCCCGCAGTCGCGGGTGACCGATCACCGCATCGGCTACACCACCCGTGACCTGCAGGGTGTGCTGCTCGGTGATCTCGCCGAGCTGACGGCGGCGCTGTCGGAGGCCGAGCAAGGGCGGCGGCTGGAAGCGATGGCGGCGAGCTCCACCGGCGGCGAGGCCGCGGCGGCCGGTGGCACGGCGTGAGTTCGTCGTTGCCGCGGCGATCCTGCTGGACGCTCAGGGCCGCGTCCTGCTCGTAGGCAACGACTGGCAAGGGTACGGGAACGTCCGCTACACCCTCCCCGGGGGCGTGGTGGAACGCGGCGAGTCCACCCTGGACGCGCTGAGCCGCGAGGTCCGTGAGGAGACGGGCCTGGTCCTGACCGAGATCACCCATCTGGCGTACGCCGTCCACGTGGAGGACCGCCGTCGCAACGATCGCGCCGTGTCCTTCGCCTTCCACGCCCGTTACGACGGGCTCTTGAACCCCCGCGATCCCGACGGCTTCATCGTCGAGGCGCGCTTCTTCCCCGCCGAGGACGTCAAGGGCATCATCCCCATCCCGCCGCTGCGCGACCCGCTGGTGGCCTACCTGCAGGGGCAGCGCCCCGGTACCTTCTACACCTACGCCGGCTGGGACGGCCGCGGCGTGCAACGGGCCTGAACCCAAGACCGGCCACGCCGGCCTGATAGCATGCCGCCATGGACGTACCCAGCGGGCTCGCTCCGGCCGATGCGCTCGACATCCTCCAGCAGGACGCTCCCACCCTCGGCAGCGAACGTGTCGAGCTGGCCGACGCGATGGGGCGCATCCTGGCCGAGGACCTGGCCAGCCTGTGCGACCATCCGGGCGTCGACAACTCGGCGCTCGACGGTTACGCCTGCCGCGTACAGGACACCGCCGGCGCGCGCGACGGGGCACCGGTCAGGCTACGGCTGGTGGGCGAGGCGCCGGCAGGGCGACCGTTCGCGGGAACGGTGGGGCCCGGCGAGGCCGTCCGCATCTTCACCGGCGCCGCCGTGCCCGACGGCGCCGACGGCATCGTTCCGGTCGAGGCGAGCCGGGAGGTCGAGAGCGACGCGGTCGAGCTGCTGCAACCGGCGCGCGCCGGCGACATCCGGCGACGCGCGCAGGACCTGATGGATGGACAGGTCTATCTACGGCGTGGTCGACGCCTCGACGCGGCCACCATCGGCCTCGCCGGCGGCATGGGGCACGCTGCGGTAGCCGTGATCCGGCGCCCGCGGGTGGCGCTCCTGACGACCGGCGACGAGGTCGTGGGCCCGGGCCGGCCGCTGGCGCGCGGCCAGGTCTACGACAGCAACGGCGCCTCCCTGTTGGCGTTGGGGCAAGCAGCGGGCGCGGCCATGATCCGGTTGCCGCGCGTAGGCGACGATGCGGACGCCTTGGAGCGCGCGTTGGAGCAGGTGGGCTCGGTCGACCTGCTGCTCACCTCCGGCGGCGTCTCGATGGGACGCTACGATCGCGTGCGAGACCTGCTGTTCGAGCGGGGCGCGGTGCGCTTCTGGAAGGTCGCCATGAAGCCCGGCGGCCCCGCCCTCTACGGCCGGCTCGGCGATTTGCCGGTGCTGGGGCTACCCGGCAATCCGGTATCGAGCATGGTGGTGTTCCTGGTTCTCGCCCGCGGCTTCCTCGACGCCGCGCTGGGCCGCAGCGATCCACCGCCGTACCTCGACCGCAGACCGGCGCGCGCTCGCAGCCCCTTCCACGGCGCCATGCTCAAGGAGAGCTTGCCGCGCGCGCTCCTGGCGCTGGACCAGGGCGGCCTCGCCGCCACGGCGCTTTCGAACCAGTCGTCGGGCGTGCTGCGCTCCATGAGCGAAGGGGACGCGCTCGCCGTGGTGCCACCCGGGCGCGTCGTCGACGCGGGGGACCCGATCGAGGTCATCCCGCTGGCGCGGCACCTGCGGTGAGCGCCGCTCGGGCCCGGATTCCCGGCGCCGCGGACGACCGCGACGCACCCCTGCCGCGCGCCTTCTACGCCCGCCCCGCGGACGTGCTGGCGCGCGCCCTGTTGGGGCAGCGCCTGTGCGTGGAGCGGAGCGGGCTCCGCTCGCTCGCGCGCATCGTCGAGACCGAGGCCTACCTCGGCGAGGAGGACCTCGCCTGCCACGCCTCGCGCGGGCTCACGCCGCGCACCAGGACCCTCTACGGGCCGCCGGGCACCGCCTACGTCTACCTCGTCTACGGCCTGCACCACCTGTTCAACGTCGTCGCCCTGGCCGAAGGCGCACCCCACGCCGTGCTGGTGCGCGCCGTCGAACCGCTCACGGAGGTGGTCGGACGCACCGACGGCCCGGGCCGGCTGACCCGCGCGCTCGGCATCGACCTCACGCACAACGCCATCGGACTACACGGCCCGCCGGTCTCGATCCTTCCGGGCGACCCGCCCACCGCGGTCGGCGTGGACCGTCGCATCGGCGTCGACTACGCCGGAGACTGGGCAGCCGCCCCGTTGCGCTTCGTCGAGATCGGCTCGGCCTACCTCTCCCATCCGATGCGGTCCTGACGCGCCGTCGTCACGGGCGGCCATCGCGCCCGCAGCGTGCTCAGCGGCCCTGCGGGAACTCCTCGCGCGGTGTCAGGCTGGCGTCGCGCACGCCCGCCTCGAAGGGCTCGACGTGCACCGTGGTCACCAGGTCCGAGAGATCGCTGTGCATGCTGTCCTCGAGCCGCGCGATGAGGCGGTGTGCGTCGCGCACGCTGAGCTCTGGATCGACGAAGACGTCCACCTCAGCGAACCGCAAGCGGCCGGCGCGGCGCGTGCGCAGGCGATGGTAGCCCATGACCTCGGGCGCCTCATCGAGCACCCGCAGGATGATGCGCTCCTCGCCCTCGGGGAGCCGCTCATCGAGCAACTCGGAGACCGATCGGCGGAACACGCCCGCGCCCACCGCCACGATGTTGCTCGCCACCAAAATGGCGATGATGGGGTCGAGCGGGTCCCAGCCGGTGATCGCCACCAACGTCACGCCAAGCACCACACCGATCGACGTCCACACGTCGGTGAGGAGATGGCGGGCGTTGGCCTCCAGCGCCGCCGAGCGCTCGCGGCGCCCGGTTCGGAACAGGAAGGCGGCCAACCCGCCGTTGACCGCAGCGGCGAGCGCCGCGATGCCGGCGCCGAGGACGACGTGTTCGAGCGCCTGCGGGTGCAGCAGCCGCTGCACCGCGGCGGCAACGATGACCACCGCCGCCACCACGATCAGAGTCGCCTCGAGCACGCTGGAGAGGTACTCCGCCTTGGTGTGACCGTACGGGTGACGGTAGTCGGGCGGCGTCCCGGCCACCGACATGGCGATCATCAGCGCCACGGCCGCCACCAGGTTCACCACCGACTCGGCCGCATCGGACAGGAAGCCGACCGAGCCCGTGAGCCCGTAGGCGCCGAACTTCAGGACGAGGATGACCAGGGCGCCGAACAGGCTGACGCGCGCGGCTCTGCGCCGCACGGCGCCGCCGTCGGCAGCCTCTGCGTTCACGCCGGGTCGTCCTCTTCGGAGGCGCCATCTTCGGAGGCGCCCTCGCCCGACGGCATCTCCCCGGTGCCCAGTAGCTCGTCGGGATCGGCGCCGGCCGCGATCGCGCCCATGATGGCGTCGAGTTCGTCGCCCTCGAAGTCGGTGACGGTGTCCTCGATGAGGCTCAGGGCGCGCTGCGCATCGGCCTCGGGGACCAGCACCAGCGCCGCGCCGACCCCGCCCGCGCCCAGGTTGGAGAACACGTCGGTGAGCAGATCGTCGCCGCGCACCATGGCGACCATCCCCTCGTCTTCGAGGAGCGCGGCGACCATCTCCGCCAGCGCCTGCGCCGGCGCCACGTCGACCACCGTCCAACGATCCCCGTTGATGACCACCGTCTGCCCTTTCACGTCAGCTCACTCCCTGTCCCAGGTAGGCGCGCGCCAGCGCCCGGTAGCCCGCCCGCGCCGCGTGGAGGCTGGTGACCTCGACGCTCTCCCGGGTCGTGTGCGCGAGCTCCTCCTCGCCCGGCCCGAAGCCGATCACCACACCGCCGCTGCGGGCCAGGTGAGGGGCGTCGGTGGCGAACCACCAGGTGCGCTCCCGCAACCCGAGCCCGCTCTCGGCCAGCGTCGCTCGCAACGCC
>Ga0315556_1001779_pt1 | contig 12726 bp, 12 predicted proteins | sample SalMarSW160310MG_FD_202112 | JGI IMG/M metagenome (GOLD analysis project Ga0315556, IMG submission 202112) | Salt marsh sediment microbial communities from the Plum Island Ecosystem LTER, Massachusetts, United States - Salt Marsh Sediment SW1603-10 ...
CATCTATGCCGACATCCGCAAGACCATCCATTTTCTGCTCGCGACCAATTTCACCGAGATCGAGATGATGCTGGCGGCGATCCTGCTGGGCCTGGGCGCGCCGCTCAATCCGATGCAGTTGCTGTGGATCAATCTGATCTCGGACATTTTCCCTGGCTTGGCACTGGCCATGGAGCCGGCGGAAGCCGACGTAATGGAGCAACCGCCGCGCGACCCGGCCGAGCCCATCGTCCCGCGGCGACGACTCGCCCGCATGGGTCTCGAGTCGGCGGTGATCACCAGCGGCGCGATCGGCGCCTACGGCTACGGACTGGCACGCTACGGCGCCGGCTCGGCGGCGGGCACCTTGGCCTTCAACACGCTGACCAGTGCCCAGCTCCTGCACGCGATCAGTTGCCGCTCGACTCGGCGGGTACTGGGCGGAGCGCAGCGCTTGCCCCGAAATCCCAAGCTGACGTTGGCGCTTACGGCATCGCTGGGCGTCCAGGTGCTGGCCAATCTGGTGCCGGGTCTGCGCCGACTGCTCGGCCTGGCACCGACCAATGCCGGAGACCTGCTGGTCATCGCCGCCGGGGCATTGCTGCCGCTGTTGGTCAACGAATCCCTGAAGCCGGCGGAGGATCCCGACGGGTCCGCCGAGTCCCGCCCGCCGGGCCCATCCCGATCAGGAGCCGCGGACGATCCCCCGTCCGCGGCAACTCCGGAGGCATCCGCGTCATGAGCGCCGAGTACATCTCCATCTCCGAGTCGGTCACCGCCGCCCACCCGGACAAGCTTTGCGACCGCATCAGCGACGAGATCGTCGATCGGCTGCTGGAGCAGGACCCGGCCTCACGGGTCGTTGCCGAGGCCGCCATGTTCGGCGGCGTCGTCTTCCTGGCCACGCGGATCGCCACCACCGCCCGCATCGATCTGAGCGAGACCGCCCGGCGCGTCATCGCCCGCGCCGGCTACCACCGCGACGAGCTCGACCCCGATGCCACGAGCATCCTGACCAGCCGGCTCGGCACATTGCCGGAGTCCTATCCGAACGTGTGTGTGGCGGACCTCGACGAGGCCGGCGTGGCGGCCCTGCCGGCCGGCAACCAGGTCACGGTGTTCGGTTTCGCCGCGCGCGAGACCAGGTCGCTGATGCCGCTGCCCATCGCGCTGGCCCATGCTCTGGCCCGCGCCCTGGAGCAGGCCGCCCAGGGCGGCGACTTTCCGTATCTGATGCCGGACGGCAAGAGCCAGGTGGCCGTCCGCTATCGGGATGGCGCACCGCGGGGCATTCACAGCATCTCGCTGGCGGTCTGCCGGCGGCCCGGTATTGCGGTGTCGGAGCGGCAGGTGCGTGATGACCTGATCCAGTCGATCGTCGAGCCGGTGTTCGCCGAGCGCGAGATCCGCCCGGACGACAGCACGCTCTACGGCTTCAATCCGGAGGGGCCCTTTGTCGGCGGGGGTCCCCAGATGCATTGCGGGCTCACCGGGCGCAAGACCGCGATAGACTGCTACGGAGGAATGGCCCGCCACGGCGGGGCGGCCCTGAGCGGCAAGGACCCGTTGCGGATCGATCGAGTCGGGGCCTATGCGGCGCGCTGGGTCGCCAAGCAGGTGGTCGCCGCCCGCTTGGCCGAGCGCTGCGAGCTGCAGCTGAGCTACACGGCCGGAGAGGCCGATCCGCTGAGCATCCAGGTGGACTGCTTCAATACCGGGCGCATCCCGGACCCGACGATCGAGGCCCGCATCCGCCGGCGGTTCGACCTGCGCCCGGCCGCCATCGTTCGTGACCTGGGACTACAGGGGATCGCCGCCCGGGAGGACGGCTTCTATCGGCACCTGGCGGCGTACGGGCATATGGGGCGGGAAGACCTGGACGCCCCCTGGGAGCGGCTGGACCGGGCGGCGCACCTGGAGGCGGAATGATCCGGACACCGCGGTCGCAGGGCTTTCGGCATCAGCGCGGGCGGGTGGCGTCCGATGCGCCCGGCGCGTCTGTATCAGGAGGCATGAATCGCAGCAGCTCGAAGGCGTGCCAGAGCAGCGAGACCGCGGGGGCCAACAGCTGGCCGCGCATGGCCTGAAACAGCGCGAGCACCAGCAGCGAGATGACGCTCAGGGTGCGCAGATCCACCGAGCCGCTGCTGCGTTCGCCCAGGCTATCGTCCAGCCGGGCCGTGACCCGGCGGAGCTCGGCCAGGGTCGGGGACAAGGGCGGTGGTGCGACGACCTGCAACAGCCCCGTCGCCTCGATGCGCGGGATCGGGTCAAGCACCGCAGCCGGGTCGAACAGGACCAGCACGCCGGCAGTGCTCGGATTTGCCGAGACCTCGGTGATACCGGGCAGGTCCCGGAGCCGATCCTCCAGGCCAGCAAGCCAGGCCGCGTCGTGGCGCCGCCCGGGGATACGCAGGCGTACCCGGCCCCGCGCGCGGTGCACCAGATGGGCCGCCGTGGTCACCGGTTGCTCGGCGTATCCGCCTCGTTCGCCGACGGAGCCGCTGTCGCCGCCACCTCCTCCTCGGGGGTGGTGGCCGCCTCCCCGGCTGCACGCTCGGCGCGGAGCTCCTCTCGGACCTCGGCCGCCATGTCCTCGACGGTCTCGCTCAGCTCGCCGGCCGCTTCCCGCGCCTTCTCGAAGGCAACGAGCCCGAATTTGAGCACCGACCGGGTTGCAGGCCGAATAAAGGGTGCCACGGCCTTCGCGGCCACCGGGATCAGCACCGCAGCCCCGAGGCCGATGGCGATGCCGCGGACGAGACCGCTCTTGCCGACGTTTTCGAGCTGGGCCATCGATCGCTCCTGCAGCGAGTACATGGTTGCCCCCGGACGGCTGCACTTTTCCTCCGGGAGCACGGATTGGAGTAGAGTCTAGCGCAAACGGCATCTACCGGGGTGACCCGGATATTACCTGGAAATCCCGGCGACAGGCAGGCAGAATCCAGGTGGACGACCAAGAACTTTCCGGCATATTCATTTGTAGTGGTGGCATCCGTATGTTGTTTCGCTCATTGCTCGGTATCGCCATCCTCGGCGCGGGTGGCTGCGCCTGCGACCGGGAGGCCGTGCGGTGAGCAATCCCGCGATAGAGCTGAGCCCAGAGGACCTGGAACGGCTGCGGTGGGCCATCGCGCATCTCGAGCACCCGAGCCTTGCCGCACGGCTGTCCAGCATCATCGGCACACCGATCGAGATTGCGGTCAAGCTGTTGCCGCGGCCGGTCTATCAGCGGGCACGGACCTGGGCCGATGCAGCCATCGGTCAAATCATGGAGGTGGCGGCGTCGAGCATGCGGCGGGTGGCGGAGACCGATCCACGCAACGGGCTGTACCGCGGACTGGCCGCCGGCAGCGGGGCTATCAGCGGCCTATTTGGTGTTTACGGCCTGCTCTTCGAGCTGCCGATCAGCACGACCCTGATGCTGCGCTCGATCGCCGAGATCGCCCGCTCCCAGGGCGAAGACCTCCAGGACCCGCAGGCGCGGATGGCCTGCCTGGAGGTCTTCGCCCTGGGTGGCCATAGCGAGAGCGACGACGCTGCCGAGACCGGCTACTACGGCATCCGGCTCGCGCTGGCCATGCCGGTGACGCGGGCGGCCGCGCACATTGCCGAGCACGGCCTGGGCAACCGCGGGGCGCCGGTCCTGGTCGAGGTCATCGAGGCGATCGCCGCGCGGTTCGGGATCCTGGTCTCGGAGAAGGTTGCCGCCCAGATCGTGCCGTTGATCGGTGCCGCCGGCGGCACCGCGATCAACCTCGCATTCATGAGTCACTATCAAGAGATGGCCCGCGGTCACTTCGCCGTCCGCGACCTGGAGCGCCGCTATGGCCCGGAGCTGGTGCGGGCCAACTACGAAGCGATCCTGCGCGGAGCGGCCGGCACAACCTGAGCGTGAAAACGGAATTTTTCGAGGTTCCCTTATGTCATTGATCGATATCGGCGCTTTTCGCTCCGTACCCCTTTCCGCGGAGCCGTTCCCGCATGCGGTAGTCCCGAATTTTATTCGCCCGCACTCAATGCCTGCCGTCATTGCCGACTACCCCGATGTTTCCCAAGGAGGGAGCTTTCCGGTAAACGCGCTCACCTATGGGCCCGCTTTCGCGCAACTATGCCAGGAATTGACAGGCGAGCTACTTCACGCCGCCTTCGAAGAGAAGTTCGACGTGGACTTATCGGAGCGGCCGACAACACTTACGGTTCGTGGTTGGTGCCGAGCACGCGATGGTCGAATACACACGGATTCGAAGACCAAGCTGATCACGGTCCTGATTTACGTGCACGGCTCCTGGACGGCATCGGGCGGACGCTTGCGATTGCTTCGCTCGCCGGATGATCTCGGTAACTATGCGCTGGAGGTTGCCCCGGAGCACGGCACTCTGGTGTGCTTCCGCAACTCTTCGACTGCCTGGCACGGTCATGAGCCCTACGAGGGGAAGCGTAGGGTTCTGCAGTTGAATTGGGTAACGGACGAGCGGTCGGCTCGAGGTGTGGCCCGCCGACACGGCTTGTCTTCTCTGCTCAAGAGGATGAACCCCTTTCGCGGCGCCTCTTAGCCTGTTTTTCTTCCATCAGACGAGCGATGTACCCCATGTCGATTCGCCGAACCTCCCTGGCCGTCGATGTCCGGATTCTCTTGGTCCGGCTGTCGGCGATCGGCGACATCGTATTTGCTTCACCCTTGATTGCGGCATTGCGGCGTACTTGTCCGAGAGCACACATCGCTTGGCTCGTCCAGCCGGGGTGTGCCCCGTTATTGGAGCGACACGAGGACCTCGACGAAGTCATCCCGTGCCCGCTCGATGATTGGCGTCAGCTGTTGAAGGAGCGTCGGCTGAGCGAGCTGGCTCGGTCGATCGGCGCCCTGAGACGGACGTTGCACGAGTCTCGCTTCGATCTTGCGGTGGACCTGCAGGGACTTCTGAAGAGTGGCTTGTTGACGCGTCTCTCGGGTGCGGACGAGTGCATAGGGCTCGGCTCGAAAGAGGGAAGTCAATGGTTGATGACCCGTGTCATGCCGCGCGGTGGTCAAAGCAAACGTATCGCCTCCGAGTATCTCTTTTTGGCGGAGGAGCTGGGACTGGCCGCTGAGCCGTTCGACTTGGCGGTTCACTACGACGCCGCGGACTCGGCCTTTGCGACCAGCGCCATCGAGCGGGAGCAGATCACCGGAGGCTATGCCGTTCTGTGCCCCTTTACCACGCGACCTCAGAAGCACTGGGTCGAAGATCGTTGGGCAGAGCTCGCGCAGCGCCTGCGCTCCGAGCTGACGCTTACGCCCGTTCTGCTGGGAGGTCCTGGAGACCGGAAGGCGGCAGCCCGTATCGCCGGGGCCGCGCACGGCTCGCTCGTCGATCTGGTGGGTCGAACGAGCTTACGCGAGGCTGCCGCTCTGATCGACCGGGCGGATCTCCTGGTGGCCGTGGACACGGGCCTCGGTCACATGGGTATCGCCTTTTCCACGCCTTCGGTCCTACTCTTCGGGTCCACTTGCCCTTACCTGGAGACGATGCAGACCACGGCTCGCGTACTTTATCATCGGCTTCCCTGCTCTCCATGCAAGCGCCGTCCGACTTGCGGCGGTGTCTATTCCTGTATGCGCGAAATCACGGTTACCGAGGTGATCGAAACCGCTTCCGCGGTTCTTGCAGCCCGATGAGGGTCCTGCACGTCGAGGGTGGACGGCATCTTCACGGCGGGGCGTACCAAGTTCTGCACCTGACAAAAGGATTGGCGGCGCGAGGCTACGAGAGCCTGCTCGTTTGTCCGCGCGGCTCCGAGCTGGCCGCGGCGGCGCAGCCCTTCGCAGACGTCAGGGAAATGACGATGCATGGAGACCTGGACCCGAGCATCACCATGCGCCTGGCCGGTCTCCTCCGCGAGGTTCGTCCGGACCTCGTCCACCTGCACAGCCGCATTGGAGCGGATACCTGGGGCGGCATCGCAGCGCGGCTCGCCGGTCTCCCCACCGTACACACGCGACGAGTGGACAACCCGGAGCCCCGTTGGCTGGTCGCGCTCAAATACCGGCTCCACGATCGCGTTGTTGCCATCTCGGAAGAAATCGGCCGTGTGCTGATCTCCGAGGGGTTGCCGGTGCGGAAACTGCGCGTCGTGCGAAGTGCGGTCGATTGGGAGCGTTGGGCACCCCCCTGCGATCGGCAGCGAGCTGCGACACTTCTGGGGGTGCCCGCGGATTCGATACTGATTTGCGTCGTATCGCAGCTCATCGAAAGGAAGGGACACCGCTTCCTCATCGACGTCCTCCCGACCATCGCTTCGCGGCATCCGAATTTGAAAGTCTTTTTCTTCGGACGCGGCCCCTTGGAGGGCGCGCTTCGTGAAGCCATCGAGGCGGCAGGACTGAACGGCGTGGTAAAGCTCGGCGGATTCCGGAACGACCTCGAGAAGATTCTCGGGTGCTTCGACCTTCTGGTGCATCCGGCCACCATGGAGGGATTGGGTGTCTCCCTCCTTCAAGCGGCAAGTGCTGGTGTCCCCATTGTCGCAAGCCGTGTCGGAGGCATACCGGAAGCCGTACGGGATCGGGAATCGGGGATTCTGATCGAGCCGGGGGACTCGCGAGCCCTCTGCACGGCGATCGAAACCCTGCTGGCCGATGCCGACCGGCGTCGCGCCATGGGCGACGAGGGTCGCCGGCTCATGGCAACGAGATTTCCCATCGACTCGATGGTAGAGGGCAACTTGCGAGTTTACACGGAGCTACTGGCAGAGAGAAACCGTCGACCACGCGACAATGCCGAGTAACTTTACCGACAACACGCGTAGGATGCGGTGAGAAACGAACCGCATCGGATTTGCTCAGGAGTACAACAGATAAGGCTCCCGATCTCGCGTCCATTCCTCTTCGTCCGGAACCAGCCGCGCCTCGAGCTCGCCCGGTCCGGCAGCGGGGTCATCCACCCACTCGCGCAGGAAGGTCCCGCCGCTCAGCAGGTCGATGGCGAGCCGCTCGGTCTCGTACTCGTAAGCGAATTCGCGCCAGATCCCGTAGTCCGGATACTCGAGCCGCACGGCCTTGAGTATCAGGGCGGCAATCCGATAGGGGCGGAACGCATCGTGCCGGTAGGCATCGTTGTCGGTATGGATCTGAATGCCCGAGCATAGCGTTCCGGCATGCTTGTGGAAGGTGGGCTCGAGCCAGCAGGGTCGCAGCCGACAGCCCTCCAGCCACTGGGGCTGCAGATCGGACATCCGCCGCAGCACCCGCTCGAAGTCGATGTCCGGCGCACCGACCAGCTCCAAAGGGGTACTGGTCCCTCGACCATCCGACAGAGTCGTCCCCTCGAAGAGTACCGTGCCCGGAAAGCAGCGGGCCATGTTGAGACTCGAAGCATTGGGACTGGGGTTGACCCAGGAGAGCTGGTGCAGGGGCCAGCCGTAGCCCGGGCCAACCTGGGGTTGGTAGCCGCCCATGGGCACTACCTCCAGCTCCAGATCCAGCCTTTTAATGCCCGCAAGCCAGAGGGCCAGCTCACCGAAGGTGAGCCCGTGGCGCATGATCAGGGGTGCGGCACCCACGAAGCTCTCCCACCCCGGCTCCAGGATGCTCCCCTCCGCGGGGCGGCCGGCGGGATTGGGGCGATCGAGCACCCACAACGCCTTTCCCTTGGCGGCACAGGCATCCAGCATGTAGGCGAGCGTGGTCACATAGGTGTAGATGCGCGTCCCGATGTCCTGCAGGTCCACCAGCAGGGTATCGAAGGTGTCCATCATGGCATCTGTGGGGTGCCGGACTTGCCCGTACAGGCTGAAGACCGGGATGCGGTGGCGCGGGTCCAGGTAATCGTCCGTCTCGATCATGTTGTCCTGCTTGTCCCCCCGCATTCCGTGCTGGGGGCCGAAGGCGGCCGTAAGGCGCAAGCCGCCACAGCCCATCAGGGCGTCCAGCGTATGCTGTCCGACGCTGGTGAGGGACGCCGCGTGGCCGAGCAGGGCGAGCCGGCGACCCGCCAGGGGCTCGCGCTGCTCCCGGTTCTGCAGGAGCTCGTCGATTCCCAGGCGCATGTCCTAAGCGTCCGACTCGAACATCCGGTGGTACCAGTGGGTATCGAACAGGGCCTCGATGCGCTGGATGCGTCCGTTCGCGACCCGCGTCCAGAGGACCGCTTTCATCGACTCCTTGTCCGAGAGCTGGGTGACGAAGACCAGGATATGGCACAGCTCCTGCCCGTCTACGAACACCTTGCGTCGCTCGATCTTATGGAGGATTCCCGCTATGAGTGAGAAGTGCTGTACGAAGTCGTCCGCCGACGAGAAGCACGAGATGGGGCTCTCGTAGCTGAAGCCTTCGTCGGCGAGCAACCCCCGGGCCTGCTCGTAGTCGTGACGCTCGATCGCGTCCAGGAGCTCGTCTACGAGCTCTCTCGTCCCATTCCCCATGATCGCTTCGCTCCCGACTGGGAAGGCTGGTTGCAATTCCGCCCGGCTCCGGACATATTGCTCCGTCTTGCGATGCGGGCCCCGTGCCGAGGCGTTTCGGGCGTCAGTCACGAACGGGGCTCGGCTCTGTTACGTCGAAATCTATCACATACGAGAAGTCGGAGCTTATCTGCCATGCACCTGGAAATCGTTACCCGCTCTCCGGTAACTTCGCATGCCAGTGCGCACCGCCCACTGCTCTTCGTTCACGGGGCCTTCGGGGGCGCCTGGATGTGGGACGAGCACTTCCTTCCCTATTTCGCGGAGAAGGGATACGAGGCACATGCGCTCAGTCTGCGCGGTCATGGGCAGAGCGAGCAGGGCGATTGGATACACTCGGTCGGCTTGGCCGACTACGTCAATGATCTGGACCAGGTGATTCACCGCCTCGGGGCTACTCCGGTCCTCGTCGGACATTCCCTCGGGGGCGTGATCGTGCAGAAGTGGCTCAAGGACAACGAGGCGCCGGGGGCGGTCCTCATGGGCTCCGGCCCTCCTCACGGCATGCTGCCCTGCTCGGCCGGGATGCTGCTTCGCGACCCCCTTCTCTTCACGCAGATGGCGCTGGCGCAAGCCCTTGGACCCTCGACCACATCCCTGGAGGCGATGCGCAAGGCGCTCTTCTCCGACGATCTACCCACCGCGACGGTGAAGCGACACTTTGCACGTGGCTCGGCGGAATCCTTGCGCGTCGGGATCGAGCTTGCGTGGCCGAATTTTCCCGGTCCTCGTCACAATCCGGAAATGCCGGTCCTCGTCATGGGGGCCGAGAAGGATTTCTTCGTCTCGCCCACGATGGTCGAGGCTACTGCCCGGGTCTACCGCACCCGGGCGGAGATCATCCCGGGCCTGTCCCATGCCATGATGCTCGAGTCCGGCTGGCAAGCGGCGGCCGATCGCATCCTGCTCTGGCTTCAGGAAACCGTGCCACCCGGCGGTGCCTCACTGCAATAGCCTGCCTCCGGAGCTGCCGCCGCGGAGTCTCGGCCTGACCGGAAAGACGCTGGATTTACGGCCACTCGCGAGCTCCTGAGCGGAGATATCCGACTCGATTCCGCGCCCCGCCTCCATGGGCCGGAGAGAGGCTTTACCTTCCGGCACCAAATGTGATTCACTCTCCAGATTACCCGGATGCGCAAAGTACGCAGCCTGTATCGGGCAGCTCGAAAAAAAACAAACGTATTCGCGCCCGCTGCCGCGGGATCGGGATCACGGGATTGGGGTCCACGGGATCGGGGTCAGGCACTGCAACGAACGCGAATGCGCTTCACCAGCCAAAGAGGGGTGGCCATGAGCCAAAAAACGCAAGACTCGGACGTAAAGGAATCTCAGCCGGGCGCAGGGGATACCCAAGCGGGCAATTCGTCCACTCAGGCGAGTGCCCTACCTTCCGATGAGCCCAAGGGCTTGCCGCTCGACGGCATCCGCGTCGTCGACGTGGGCAATTTCATTGCCGGACCCTATGCCGCCTCGATCCTGAGCGAGTTCGGCGCGGAGGTCTACAAGGTCGAGTACCCCATCGCGGGGGACCCGATGCGCGGGCTGGGCACGGCCTCGCGGCGAGCCGACTCGACCCTCTTTTGGCTGAGCGAGGCGCGCAACCGCAAATCCGTTACCATCAATCTGCGGCAGCCCACAGGTGCCAAGCTGTTTCGCAAGCTGGTCGCGAAATGCGACGTGGTGGTCGAGAGCTTCCGACCAGGGACCATGGAGAGCTGGGGCGTTGGCTGGGATACCTTGAGCAAGGACAATCCCGGCTTGGTGATGCTGCGCGTTACGGGGTATGGCCAGACAGGCCCGTTCAGGGACAAGCGGGGCTTCTCCCATCTCGCCCACGCCTTCGGCGGTCTGTCCTACCTGTGCGGCTTTCCAGGTCAGACGCCGACCATCCCCGGCCCAAATCCCCTCGCCGACTACATGGTCAGCCTCTACGGGGCGATCGGGATCATGCTGGCGCTGCGCTACCGCGATCAGACCGGGCGCGGTCAATACATCGACATCGGCACTTACGAGGCCGTGTTCCGCCAGCTCGACGAGCTGCCGACCGCCTACGGGCTCCATGGCAAGATTCGCGAGCGCGAGGGTGCCGGCACGATCGTCGCCTGCCCCCACGGGCACTTCCGGACCAAGGATGACAAGTGGGTCGCAATCGCCTGCACGAACAACAAGATGTTCGCCCGCCTCGCCGAGGATGCGATGAATCGGCCCGAACTGGCCGCCGAAGGCACTTTCGGCCTGAAGAACAAGCGTCTCGCGGCCCACGAGGAAGTCGACCGGATCGTGGGAGAATGGACGGCCTCTCTCACCCGCGATGAGCTCATGGAGAAGTGCCTGGCCGCGCAAGTCCCCATCGGACCCTTGAACAGCATCGCGGACATTTTCGCGGATCCTCACTATCAGGCGCGCGATGATCTGGTCACGATCGACGACCCGGATGTGGGCGAGATCACGGTACCCGGGGTCTTTCCCAAATTGTCCGAGACTCCCGGCCGCATAGAGCACCTGGGCCCCCCGCTGGGAAACATGACCGACAAGGTACTGGGCGAGCTGCTTGGACTTACCGTCGCCGAGCTCGCCGAATTTCACAAGAACCGCGTGATCTAGATTCGAGAGGGCGTCCCGATGGCCATTCACCAGAAGCAAAAGGAAACAGCGGAAGCGCGCGGCGATTCCAAGGCCCCGATCAAGCCGCGGCTTCCGCTTTCCGGTATCCGCGTGATCGATGTGGCGACCTTCATCGCCGCACCTTATGCCGCGGGGATCCTGGGCGAGTTCGGCGCCGAGGTACTGAAGGTCGAGCATCCCTTCGGCGGCGACCCCTGCCGCAACTTCGGCACAGCCACGAAGAGCGGTGATACTCTAGCCTGGCTCAGCGAGGCCCGGAACAAGAAGTCCGTCACCGTCGATCTGCGCACCCCCGACGGGGCCGAGATCTTCAAGAAGCTGGTGAGCAAGTCCGACATCCTGTGTGAGAACTTCCGTCCCGGAACGCTCGAGAAGTGGGGCCTCGGCTGGGAGGTGCTGCACGAGCTCAACCCCGGCTTGATCATGCTGCGGATCTCCGGCTACGGCCAGACCGGACCCTATCGGGATCGACCCGGCTTTGCGCGCATCGCTCACGCGGTTGGCGGTTTGGCATACCTTGCCGGGATGCCGCGGGAGACCCCTGTCACACCCGGATCGACCACCCTCGGCGACTATCTGACCGGACTTTACGGAGCCATGGGGATCCTGATGGCGCTGCGCTACAAGGAAAGGACGGGGCGGGGACAGTACATCGACGCCGCCCTGTACGAATCCATCTTTCGCCTCTCGGACGAGATGGCCCCGGCCTATGCCGCCTATGGCACAGTGCGGGAGCGTACCGGGCCGCACAATCCGATCGCCTGCCCACTCGGCCATTTCCGCACCAAGGACGACAAGTGGGTCGCCTTCGCCTGTACCACGGACAAGCTCTTCGAGGCGTTGGCCCAGGCCATGGAGCGCCCCGAGCTGGCCTCCGACTCCCTCTATGGGCGGCACCAAAAGCGGCTCGAATCGCGCCACGACGTGAACGACGTGGTGAGTGCCTGGTGTGGGTCCCTGACCCGCGACGAGGTGGAGGCGAAGTGCTATGCGACGGGTGCCCCCTATGCGCCGCTCGACAACATCGCCGATATGTTCGCCAACCGCCAGTTTCACGCCCGGCGGAACCTGGTCGCCGTGGATGATCCCGCCCTCGGCGAGACGCTCATCGTTCCCTGCTCGCTGCCGCGCCTGTCGGAAACCCCGGGTGAGATCAACGGCCTGGGGCCGGCGCTCGGAGAGCATACGGACGAAGTGCTGGAGGATCTGCTCGGGATGAGTCCCTCCCAGATCAAGCGCCTGCATGAAAGCCGCGTGATCTGACCGCCTCGATGGCAAGAGAGGCGATCGACCCGGACCGAAGCGGGCTCGTTGAGCCCGACGCCGATAAAAAGATCTACTGGGAGTACTATGGGACAGGCCGGCGGGAGCCGGTCTGTCTGCTCAACGGACTGGCGATGCACACGGGGTCTTGGAGCTCGGTGCTACCGAGCCTACTCGACGACTTCGATGTACTGCTTTACGACTACATCGGCCAGGGCCGGTCCACGTCGGTGGACGAGCCCGTCCTCATTCCCCAGCTGGCCGACCTTCTCATCCTGATCCTGGACGAGCTCGGAATCGAGCGGCTGCATTTGCTCGGCATCTCTTACGGAGGCTTTGTCGCCCTCGATTTCGCCCGCCGCCATCAGCACCGCCTCCACACCCTGACCCTCTCCGGAATCCTCCTGAGTCATGAGG
>Ga0315556_1001780_pt1 | contig 12719 bp, 10 predicted proteins | sample SalMarSW160310MG_FD_202112 | JGI IMG/M metagenome (GOLD analysis project Ga0315556, IMG submission 202112) | Salt marsh sediment microbial communities from the Plum Island Ecosystem LTER, Massachusetts, United States - Salt Marsh Sediment SW1603-10 ...
GCAACGCCGGCTTCCGGCGAAGTGCTCGGCGCGGCGTTCGAAGCCTCCGCCGAGCGCCTGAAAACGCTGCACAAGCAAATCGACGCGGTCGCCGACCCGCTCGGCATGATCGCGCCGCTGGCGCACGCGCAGACCGCCTGGATGCTGCACCCGCAGGAGCTCGGCGCGCTGTGGGTGCGCTTCTCGGGCGATCTGCTGGCGCTGCAGCTTCATGCGGCGGCGAAGCTGATGGGGCGGCGCGGCGGGGACCTGGTGCAGCCGCACGGCGACGACACTCGCTTTTCCGACCCCGTCTGGTCGGACGAGGTGCAGTGGGACCTGCTCAAGCAGTGGTACCTGTTCTTCACCCGCCACATCCAGGACGCGCTGTTCGAGACCCCCGGCCTGTCTCCCAAGGAGCGGCGGCGCGCGGCGTTCTGGTGGCGCAAGTGGCTCAACGCGATGGCGCCCACCAACTTCTTCTTCAGCAACCCGGTGGCGGTGCGCAAGGCGCTCGAAAGCCACGGCGAGAGCCTGCAGCGCGGCGTCGAGCTGTTCATGGAAGACATGCAGGCCGGCACCGTGCGCATGACCAGCCCGGAGCACTTCCAGGTCGGCAGCAACCTGGCGACCACGCCCGGCGCGGTGGTGTACCGCAACCGCCTGATCGAGCTGATCCACTACGCGCCGGTGGCGCCGCAGGTCAGGCGCACGCCGGTGGTGATCGCCACGCCCTGGATCAACAAGTACTACGTGCTCGACCTGACCCCGAAGAAGAGCATGGTGCGCTACCTGCTCGAGCAAGGCTTCGACGTCTACATCATCAGCTGGAAGAATCCGGGCGCGGAGATGGCCGAGCTGCGCTTTGACGACTACCTCGCGGAGGGCGTGCACGAGGCGGTGCGCGTCGCGCGGGCGCTTTCGGGCGCGGACAAGGCGCACCTGGTCGGCTACTGCATCGGCGGCACCCTGGTGGCGACCTACATGGCGTGGCTCAACCGTAGGCACCCGCGCGAGGAGGTGCCGGTCTCGAGCTGGACCCTGCTCGCGACGCTCACCGACTTTCAGTCCCCGGGCGACATCGAGGTGTTCCTCGATGAGGGCAGCGTGCGCTGGATCACCGACCTGATGCGCGCGCGCGGATTTCTCGACGGCAGCGAGATGGCCACCACTTTCCGCATCCTGCGCTCGAATAGCCTGATCTGGCACTACGTGGTCCACGGCTGGCTGTATGGCGAGCGGCCGGCGCCGTTCGACGTGCTGTACTGGAACATGGACACCACGCGCATGCCGTACCGCATGCACGAGTACTACCTGCGCGAGATGTATCTAAAGAACAACCTGATCAAGGCCGATGCGTTAACCCTCGCGGGCGAGCCGATCGACCTCACGCGCATCCACCAGCCGATATACGGCGTGTCCGCCGAGGACGACCACATCGCGCCGTGGCGCCAGACCTTCCGCATCAACGCCTACGTGACTTCGCCCAAGCGCTTCGTGCTTTCGAGCTCGGGCCACATCCTCGGCATCGTCAATCCGCCGGTGGAGCCGCCCAAGCGCAGCTTCCGCGTCGCCCCGGCGCACCGCGGCCAGACCGCGGACGCCTGGCATGCCAAGGCCGAGGCGCACGAGGGCAGCTGGTGGCGCGACTGGAGCGAGTGGCTGGCCGAGCATTGCGGCCCGCTCGGCGCGCCGCCGCCGCTCGCGAGCGATGCCTATCCCAAGCTCGCCGACGCTCCGGGCGACTACGTGCTTGAGCGCTAGCCGAAGCTTGCGGCAAGCCTGCGCGCGCGCGGAAATCGCGTAAGCGTCCGGCAAGGGCCTGGACAGATTCGATCGGTAGACTTCGCTCCGCTTCCATAGAAGAGTCGAGTCACCGTCTACGGCATCGACTCCGACTTGGGGAAACCAATCCGAGGAGAGATCGATGACAGTCAAGGATTCTTTCAGCAAGAAAGTCAGCCGCCGCACGGTGCTCAAGGCCGCGGCGACCGTCGGCGCGCTGCAGCTCGTGCCGCCGTTCATCATCAAGGCGCGCGGCGAGACGCCGGTCAGGTTCGGCCTCGACGATCCGTTCACTGGCACCTATGCGGAGCTCGGCAAGCACGAGAAGATCGGCTGCGAGCTCGCGGTCGAGCAGATCAACGCCAAGGGCGGGATCCTGGGCCGCCAGGTCGAACTGCTGTCGGAGGATTCGACCAGTGCCGATACCGGCACCGCGGTGCAGAAGGCGCGCAAGCTGATCCAGCGCGACAAGGTCGATTTCGTGCTCGGCAACGTCAACTCGTCAATGGCGCTGGCGATCGGTCAGGTGACGAGCGAGTTCAAGAAGTTGCACATCGTGACTGGCGGGCATACCGACGCGGTCACCGGTACCGATTGCCACTGGAACGTGTTCCGCGTCTGCAACACGACGCGCATGGAGACCAACTCGGTCTCGAGCACTCTGTTCAGCAAGTACGGCAAGCGCTGGTACTTCATCACGCCGGACTACAGTTTCGGTCACACGCTGCAAAAGGGCTTCGAGGCGAGCCTCAAGAAATACGGCGGCACCGAGACCGGCGCTTCGCTGTGCCCACTCGGCACCAGCGACTATTCTCCTTACCTGATCAAGGCCCAGGCGTCGAACCCGGACGTCATCATCTTTCTCACGGCGGGCCAGGATGCGGTCAACTCGCTCAAGCAGGCGGTGCAGTTCGGCCTGAACAAGAAATACCACATCGCCGGCGCGCAGCAGGAGCTCGAAGTGCTGGAAGGCCTGCCGCCCGAGGCGCGCATCGGCACCTGGGTGTTCGAGTGGTACTGGAACCAGCCGAACGTGCCGCACGTGAAGGAGTTCGTCGCCGCGATCAAGAAGAAGACCGGCAAGGTGCCGACCGCGCGCCACTGGTTCGGTTTCGTGTCGGTGTGGACCTGCGCACTGGTCGCGAACGAGAACAAGACGCTCGACGCGGTCAAGCTGGCGAAGGCCCTCGAGGGCTTCGAGCTGCCGCCCGAGATCGCGCTGATGCCGGACAAGGTGTTCTACCGCGCTGGCGATCATCAGCTGATGCCTCAGCTCTACGTCGGACACGCAGTCGAGAAGGGTCCGGTACCGGAGGATCTCTTCCACGTCGACCAGGTCGTCAAGGGCGTCGACGCGGCCCTGCCGGTAGAGCAGAAGGGTTGCAATCTCACGTGGCCGGCCTGAACCTCGAGTGGATCACGGGCGCCGCATTCCCTGCGGCGCCCGGCGTCTGACCGGGAGCGCCGCGCTGCCTGCGCCGGCGGCTGCCCTACAAACCGAATTCGAAGACATCGATAGCGGAACTCCGCCGGCTCTGGCACGAAGGAGCCGGCGTTCCGTATGGAGACGCTCGTTTGTGGCGGGCCCATGGTTGAATGACACAGCTAATCTTATTCAACGTTTTTAACGGCCTCATCATCGGCGCGTTCTACGCGCTCATGGCCCTCGGCCTGTCGCTGATCCTGAACCTGACCGGCGTCATCAACTTCGCCCACGGCGGCTTTCTCGCCATTGGCGCCTACCTGGCCTACGCCCTGATTCCCTACATCGGGTTCTGGGGCGCGCTGGCGGTGGCTCCGCTGCTGACCGCGGTCATCGGCCTCGCAGTCGAGCGGTTCTTGATCCGGCGCGTCTACGGGCGTGACCCGCTGTACAGCCTGCTGCTCACCTTCGGTCTCGCGTTCATCTTCGAAGATGGCACGCGCTACATCTGGGGCCCGCAAACCCTGCCGTTCTCGGTCCCGAGCTGGCTCAACCGTCCGCTCAGCAGCGACTTCTTCTTCCTCACCGGTTATCGCCTGTTCATGGTGCTGCTGGTGCTCGTGGCGGTGATCGCTCTGTTCGTGATCCTCAACCGCACCCGCCTCGGAATGCGCATCCGCGCCGGCACCACGGACCTCGAGACCGTTTCGGTGCTGGGCGTGAACGTGCGCCTGCTGCGCAACCTCAACTTCGGCCTCGGCATCTACCTCGCAGGCCTGGCCGGGGTGCTCGCCGCCGGCATGCTCGGCCTGCAGCCCACCATCGGCAGCTCGCTGATCATGCCGAGCTTCGTCGCGATCATTGTCGGCGGTCTCGGCAGCCTGCCGGGAACGCTGCTGGGGGGGCTGCTGATCGGCGTCGCCTCCGGCGTTGTGACGGTGTATTTCCCCTCGGCCTCCGAGGCGGTCATTTACGTGATGATGGGCCTGGTCCTGCTGATCCGCCCGCGCGGTCTGCTCGGCGAGGAAGGGAGAGTCCAGTGAACGGTTCGAACAAGCGCGCGGGAGACGCCCTGGTCTGGCTGCTGCTGCTGACCATGCCCTATTGGCTGCACTGGGTCGGCGGCTACACCTCGCTCGGCACCCAGGTGGTGGTCCTCGCGCTCGCCGCCATGTCGCTCAACTTCCTGCTCGGCTTTACCGGGGTGCTCTCCTTCGGCCACGCCGCCTTCTTCGGCCTCGGTGCCTACGGCGTCGGCATGACGATCAAATACCTGGTGGCGAGCACTCCGCTGGGCATGCTGGTCGGCGTGCTGGTCGGCACGCTGGCGGCTGGCGTCATCGGCGCGCTGATCGTCAAGCTGCGCGGCGTGTACTTCGCGATGGTGACGATCGCCTTCGGGCAGGTGTTCTATTTCATCGCATACCGCTGGAACTCGGTCACCGGAGGCGACGATGGCCTCGCGGGCTGGCGGCGCGTGCCGCTGCATTTCGGCGCGCACGTCATCGACATCCTGCACAACGACAGGGTGTTCTATTACCTGGTGCTGATCTGCTTCGCGGTTTCGGTGGCGATCATGGCGGCGCTGCTGCGCTCGCCGTTCGGCCGGACCCTGCTTGCGATCCGCGAGAACGAACGTCGCGCGCGCTTTCTCGGCATACCGGTGGACCGTCACATCTGGCTCTCGTTCGTAATCTCGTGCTTCTTCGTCAGCCTGGCGGGCACGCTCTACGCACTGCTCAACAATTTTGCCGACCCGCACGATCTTCACTGGGAGCAGTCCGGAAACTTCGTCATCATGGCGGTGCTGGGCGGCATGCGCTCCTTCTGGGGCCCCCTGATAGGCGCCGCGATCTTCGTCCTGCTGCAGGACTACATTTCGAGCATGACCGACAACTGGCAGTTTTTCATCGGGCTGTTCTTCGTCCTGGTGGTGCTGTACTTCCCGCGCGGGGTACTCGGCATGATCCGCAGAAAGGCCGCGCAATGAGCCTGCTAAGGGTCGAGAGCGTTTCCAGGCGTTTCGGCAGCCTGATCGCCGTGAACGGCGTGTCGATGGTCGTCGAACCGGGCGAGCTGCGCGCCGTGATCGGGCCGAACGGGGCGGGCAAGACGACCTTCTTCAACCTAATCAGCGGCTTTTTCCCGCCTAGCTCGGGCCGCATCCTGTTCGAGGAGCACGACATCACCGCGCTGACGCCCGACCGCCGCGTGACGCTCGGCATGGCACGCACCTTCCAGATCACCGAGATCTTCCCGGAGCTCACGGTACGCGAGAACCTGCGCATCCCGGTGGAGGTGGCGGCCGGCCATCGTCTGCGGCCCTGGCTGTCGCGCGCCGCTGGAGGAGAGGTGATCGCACGCGTAGGGGAGCTGCTCGACATGGGTGCCCTGACCGACAAGGCCGACCGGCTGGTCGGCGAGTTGTCGCACGGCGATCAGCGCGCGACCGAAATCATGATGTCGCTCGCGCTCAAACCGCGCCTGCTGCTGCTCGACGAACCGACCGCCGGCATGGGCGACCAGGAAACCTACGACATCACCCGGCTCATCCGGCGCCTGCACCGCGAGCAGAAGCTCACCATCGTGCTGATCGAGCACGACATGCGGGTGGTCTTCCATCTGGCCGACCGCATCATGGTGCTTGCGGAAGGCGCGGTGCTGGCCGAAGGCACGCCGTCCGAGATCGGAGTCAACGAGCGCGTGCAGGCGGCGTATCTCGGGAAAGCGGCATGAACGCGCTCGAAGCGGAGGCGCTGCACACCTACTACGGTAAGAGCCATATCCTGCACGGTGTGAGCCTCGAGCTGCGCGAGGGCGAGATCGTCGCTTTGCTGGGTCGCAACGGCGCGGGCAAGACGACCACGCTGCGCAGCCTGATGGGGCTGACGCACGCGCGCGAGGGCGTCGTGCGCGTGTTCGGGCAAGCGACCACAACGCTGCAGCCGTACCGGATCGCCGCGCTCGGCGTCGGCTACGTACCCGAAGGCCGGCGCATCTTCGCCAACCTGAGCGTCGAGGAGAATCTCAAGGTCCCGCTCGAGCGCCCCGGGCCCTGGACGATCGCGCGAATCTACGAGCTGTTTCCGCGTCTTGGCGAGCGTAGGCGCAACAAGGGCCGCCAGCTCTCCGGAGGCGAGCAGGAGATGCTGGCGATTTCCCGCGCGCTTCTGCTCAACCCGAAGCTGCTGCTGCTGGACGAGCCCTCGCAGGGCCTTGCCCCGATCATCGTGCAGGACGTGTTCGAGGTTGTCGTCGCGATGCGCAAGGAGGGCATGTCGGTGCTGCTGGTGGAGCAGAACGTGCGCGCCGCGGTCGAGGTCGCCGACCGCGCCTACGTGCTCGACGACGGGCGCGTGGTGTACGAGGGCGCCGCGGCCGAATTCGCCAAGGACGAGGAACGCGTCCGGGCGCTCGCGGGCGCGAGCGCCGAGAGCTGGGAAGAGCTCGACTAGGCCCGGCGCCCGCCGGGACAGGCTTATCAAAGCGTTTGCAGGAACTCGACCATCCGCTTGCGTTGCGCGGCGTCTGGCAGGCGGCCGCGCATTGCGCCCAGATTGTCGTTCATATGTGCGGCGTCGGAGGTGCCGGGAATGACGGCGGTTATCGCCGCGTTGCCGAGCAGGAACTTGAGAAAGAATTGCGCCCAGCTCTTGGCGTCGAACTCCTTCGCCCACTCCGGCAGCGCCTTGCCGCGCACGGCACGGAACAGCCGGCCGCGTCCGAAGGGGAGCGCGGTCAGCACCGCCGCCTTCGTTTCGATGGCGAGCGGCAGCAGGCGCTTCTCCGCTTCGCGGTTGTCGAGCGAATAGTCGATTTCGAGGAAATCTGGCTTCTCGCGTGCGAGCACGGTTTCAACCGCGCCGTAGTCGCGGTGAAAGGTCGAGGTGATGCCGACGTAGCGGCACACGCCCGCGGCCTTCCAGGCCCGGAACTGCCCCAGATCCTCGCCCGGGTCACGCACGTTGTGCAAAAACAGCAAGTCGACCTGCGCGCTGCGAAGCCGCTCGAGCGAACCGCGTAGCTCCGCGGCGTCGGCGGCCTCCAGCTTGGTGGCGATGAACACCTGCTTGCGCAGCCCGGCCTTCGCCACGAGATCGCCGACCACGGCTTCCGACGAGCCGTAGGAGGAAGCCGTGTCGATGAGCGTGCCGCCGCCCGCGACCAGGCTGCGCAGCACCTCAGCCAGCGCGGTGCGCTTGGCCGGGTCGTCGCCCACGTCGAACACGCGCGCGGTGCCGAGCCCAACCGCCGGCAGGCGCTCGCCGCCGCTCGGGATCGCGCGGGTGACGACGGGAGCGGCGGCGCCCTGTGCACGCGCCAGCCGTGGCAGCAGGCCTGCGGCGCCAAGTCCCGCGGCGAGCCGGCTGAATTCGCGCCGAGTCAGTTTGCTCATGTCACCCTCCTTGAGTCGGGTTGCCTGCGCCGCGTGCCGCGCGCCGCTCCTGTGTCCGGCCGAGCGCGACCGATAGCACGAGCCAGCCGAGCGCCGCCGGAACCGCGCTGGCGGCGATCGCCGCCAGCTTGAGGCCGAGCGCCTGCAGGCTGTCGAACAGCCAGCCGTAGAGCGCGTCCGATCCCCGGAACACGACCACGTCGACCAGGTTCTTCGCCTTGTATTTCGCCTCGCGCGAGACGACGGTGTAGAACACCTGCCGTGCCGGGTTGGCGATGGCGAAATTCATTGTCCGCTGCAGCGCCTGGAAGACAACGACCGCGGCCAGACCCGGCGCCAGCGCCAGCACGGCGAAGGCGAGCACGTAGACGGCGGGCAACGCGGCCGCCCCGAACGCCACGCCGAAGCGCCTGAGGAAGCGCCCGGTGACGAAGGTTTGCGTCGCCAGCGTCAGCAGCCCGACCGCGAGGTCGATGCTGGCGAAAAGCCGCGTCTGCTGCGCCGCCCCGTGCAGGGTGGTCGAGACGATGTGGGCCTGCTGGAAATACAGGAACGTGCCGCCGAACGAAAGCAGGCTGACCCAGGCGGCGATGCCCAGCAAATAGGGCGAGCGGGCGACTTCCGCCAGCCCGGCGAGCGCGCTGCCGCCGATGCGCGGTTCGACGGCGGCCGGCGCGCGGGTGACTGCAAGCGTTGCCTTTTCGAGCCGGGACGCGCACAGCACGGCGAACTCCAGGAACGCCGCGGCGACGAGAAGCAGGTTCACCGGCCCGAGGGGTACCGAAAGCCCGATCGTCACCACCGGTCCGAGCAGCGCGCCGGCGGTGCCGCCGGCGCCGATGAAGCCGAACAGGCGCTTGCCCTGCTCGCTGCTGAAAATGTCGGCCATGAACGACCAGAACACCACCACCGCGAACAGGTTGAACACGCTGACCCAGACGAAGAACACGCGCGGAACCCAGGCCGAGCCGGCATGCAGCGTGAGCAGCAGCCAGAATAGCGCCAGGTTGGCGACGAAGAAGTGATACACCAGGGGAATGAAGCGTGCCCGCGGCAGGCGCGCGACCAGCGCGCCGTATAGCGGCTGGGCGAGCAGCAGCACGACGAAGGTCGCGCTGAACAGCCAGGGCAGGTTGCGCACGCCGCCCGCGATGCCCATCTGGTCGCGCAGTGGGCGCAGAACGTAATAGCCGGCGAGCAGCGCAAAGAAATAGGCGAACGACCACAGCAGCGCGCGCAGCTCTTCGGGTTTGACCGCAACCGCGCGCGAGGCCAGGCGGTGCAGGACGGCTGTCACGGCTCTAGAAGACGATGACCTGCCGCAGCACGCGCGCCTCGGCGAGCGCGTCCATCGCGTCGTTGATTTCGTCCAGCGCGAGGGTGCGCGACACGAGCCGGTCGACGGGAAGCCGGCCCTGGCGGTAGAGGTCGATGAAGGCCGGGATGTCGCGGCTCGGCAGGCACGAGCCGATGTAGCTGCCGGCCACGGTGCGCGCTTCGGCCACCAGGCGCGAGAGCGGGAAGCTGAAGCTGCGCTTCGCGTCGGGCAGGCTGACCGTGACCGTGCGCCCGCCGCGGCGGGTGAGCTCGAGCGCCAGCTCGAAGCCCTCGACCGTTCCGGTGGCCTCGAGGGCGACATCGAACTTTCTTTCGATCGATTCCTCGCTTTTAAAGAACTCGGTTGCGCCCACCGCGAGCGCGAGCTCCGCTTTGGCCGGATTGCGGTCGACGGCGGCGATGTGCGTCGCGCCGGCCAGGCGCACGCCCATGATCGCGGCCAGTCCCACGCCGCCCAGGCCGACCACCGCCACGCTCTCGCCCGGCGCGATGTACGCGGTGTACAGCGCCGTGCCGGCGCCGCACATCACCGCGCAGCCGAACAGGCTCGCCTCGACGAAGCCGAGCTCGGGCGGAATCTTCACCAGTGATTTTTCCGCTACCAGCGCGTATTCGGCGAACGCCGCCAGCCCCATGTGGTGGTGCAGCGCCTCGCCGTCGAGCGACAGGCGCGGGCCGCCGGTGATCAGCCGTCCTTCGCGGTTGGCCTGCGTGCCGCGGGAGCAGAGGTAGGACTTGCCCTCGACGCAGCGCTCGCACACGCCGCACTGAGTGAGGAAGATGAGCGCCACGTGGTCGCCCTCGGCCACGGACGCAACGCCGGTGCCGGTTTTCGCCACCACCCCGGCGGCCTCGTGTCCGGGCACGATCGGCAGCGGCCACCTGCGGTCGCCGTTGATCACCGACAGATCCGAGTGGCAGATGCTCGCGGCCTCGATCCGGACCAGCACCTCGCCCGCCGCGGGCGGCGGCAGATCGACCGTCTCAATCGCCAGCGGCCGGCTCGAGGCGTAGGGCCGGGCGGCGCCGGCCTGCCTGAGCACCGCGGCGCGGAATTTCATAAGTCGTTCGTTTTCAGCAGCGCGTTGCAGCTCGCGAGGCTGCCGCGGTGCGTGTCGCGGACGCGGGTCAGCGCCCGGGCGCCCGCCTCGTCCGGGACGCGCGGCAGCGCGGCCTCGATCTCGCGCACCGACCAGCCCAGGCCGCGGCAGAGGAACTCGAGCCGCGCGCGGCGTCCCCGCTGAGCGAGCGCCTGGTCGAGGAACTCACCGGTGGCGTGGCTGTAGGGCTCGCCGGCGCGCATGAGCAGCTCGCCGAGCAGCACGCAGTTGTGCGCCTCGTCGCCCTGGACCTTGCGCAGCGCCTTCCAGGCTTCGCCGTCGCGCGGGTACTCGCCCAGAAACTCGAGCAGCGCCCGCGCCCCGGCGCGCTCGGCCTCGAGCATGCGGTTGAGGAACGCGCACCACTCGGTGCGCTCGAACGCGGGCGCGCCCTCGCTCATGTCAGGTGCACGTACTCGTAGTCGAGCGGCAGGTTGTTGATGCCGCGGTCGGGCGGCGCGATCCAGGCCGCCATCTTGCCGGGCTCGACCACCTTCTGCATGAGGGACTTGACGAAGGCCCTGTCGTCCGGCGACGGGACCCACTCGTGCAGGCGCCGGTCGTACTCTTCCTTCGGCAGCAGCTTGCCGCCCGGGTCGACCGGCAGCCCGACCCAGGATCCGATCGCGCGCCGGAAGCGCGACGAGGGCAGGGTGAGGCGGAAATCGTGGCCGGCGCGCTCGATGGCGCGGTTCCAGCGCTTGAGGCCGATCTCGCAGTCCTTGAGGTAGGACTCGCGCATCACCTCGTTGAGGGCGTTGAGCATCGGCACGTCCTGTGCGCCCTCGGGCGTGTCGAGCTTGAGGCTGACGTCGCGCAGCACGTGGTCCTCGTATTGCGACTCGTCGGGCCGGCCCTTGAGGCCGTTGGCGAAGCTCGCCGCGGCGTTGGACGAGATTTCGGAGCCGAAAAGGTCGAGCGACGACGAGCACCAGAAGTTGAGGTACTTCTGCAGCAGCGGCAGGTCGACCGCGCCGCGCGCGCGCACCTTGGCCGGGTCGTCGCTGCCGAGCTCCTTCATCACCTCGAGCGTGCGCTTGACCACGCGCCCGATGCCGGTCTCGCCGACGAACATGTGGTGCGCTTCCTCGGTCAGCATGAAGCGGCAGGTGCGCGACAGCGGATCGAACGCGCTCTCGGCGAAGCTCTTGAGCTGGTACTTGCCGTCGCGGTCGGTGAAGTAGGTGAAGCAGTACAGCGACAGCCAGTCCGAGATCGGTTCGTTGAAGGTGGTCAGGATCCTCGGCTTGTCGGCGTCTCCCGAGTGGCGCGCGAGCAATTCCTCGGCTTCCTCGCGGCCGTCGCGGCCGAAGTAGGCGTGAAGGAGATAAACCATGGCCCACAGGTGGCGGCCTTCCTCGACGTTGATCTGGAACAGGTTCCTCAGGTCGTACAGCGACGGACACAGGTGCCCGAGCAGGCGCTGCTGCTCGACCGAGGCGGGCTCGGTGTCGCCCTGGGTCACGATCAGGCGCCTGAGCGTGGAGCGGTGCTCGCCGGGAACCTGCTGCCACACCGGCTGGCCCATCTGGTCGCCGAAGCCGATCGTGCGTCCCGGCTGCTGGTCGGCGAGGAAGATGCCCCAGCGGTAGTCGGGCATCTTGACCGCGCCGTAACTGGCCCAGCCCTGGGCGTCGACCGAGGTGGCGGTGCGAAGGTAGACGTCGGCCTTCTCGAAGTCGCTCGGCCCCATTTCGTGCCACCACTGCAGGAAGTGCGGCTGCCAGTGCTCGAGCGCGCGCTGCAGCGTGCGGTCGTGGGCGAGGTCGACGTTATTGGGAATCTTCTCGGCGTAGTTGATGGTCATGTGCTGGTTCCTAGCTGAATCTTACGTATTCGAAATTGACCGGCTGCTTGTTGATGCCGTTGAGCGGGGGCGCGATCCAGTTGGCGAACTTGCCCGGCTCGGTGACGCGGCCCATCAGCGAGTGCACGAAAGCGCGGTCCTCCTCGCTCGGCAGCCAGCCGGCGTGGCGGTGGGTCCATTCTGCCTCCGAAATGACCTTGCCCGCGGGATCGACGTGCAGCGCGTTGAACAGGCCGATGCGGCGGTTGAAGCCCTTGTGCGGCAGCGTGAAGCGCAACGGCACGCCGGCCTTGTCGGGGATCCGGTTCCAGCGGTCGATCGCCTTTTGCACGTCGGCGATCCAGTCGTCGCGCAGGCGTTCGTTGAGGGCGGTGAGCGCCGGCACGTGGCGCGCGATGATGCGGTCCTCGGTGACGTCGGGCACCTCGTATTCGGCGCTCTCGAGCCGGTGGTCGTCGCCGATGTGGGTCTCGTCGAAGCGACCCTTGAGCCCCTGGGTGTAGAACGACGCGGCGTTGGAGCTGATCTCGGAGCCGTACAGGTCGCTCGTCACGCTGAAGTGGAAGTTGAGGTACTTCTGCAGCGTGGGCAGGTCGATCACCCCGAGGCCGCGCAGCCTGGCCGGATCGTCGGTCTTGTGCTGGTTCATGACGTCGCAGGTGCGCTGGATGATGCGCGCGATGCCCGTCTCGCCGACGAACAGGTGATGCGCCTCCTCGGTCAGCATGAAGCGGCAGGTGCGCGACAGCGGGTCGAAGGCCGATTCGGCGAGCGCCGCGAGCTGGTACTTGCCGTCGCGGTCGGTGAGGAAGGTGAACATGAAGAACGACAGCCAGTCGGGCGTCTTCTCGTTGAACGCGGTCAGGATCCTCGGGTTGTCGGCGTCGCCCG
>Ga0315556_1001781_pt1 | contig 12713 bp, 13 predicted proteins | sample SalMarSW160310MG_FD_202112 | JGI IMG/M metagenome (GOLD analysis project Ga0315556, IMG submission 202112) | Salt marsh sediment microbial communities from the Plum Island Ecosystem LTER, Massachusetts, United States - Salt Marsh Sediment SW1603-10 ...
GACCGATGATCACGGTATTGTGGTCCTTGGCATAGCGTTTGACCCGCACCATGTCCTGCACGGGGATTCCGTCGGCGATCACCACCACCACGCCGATACCGGCCTCGATCGCCTCCATGATGGCGTCTGCGGCAAACGGCGGCGGCACGAAGATGCCGGACACGTCGGCGCCGGTCTGCTCCACGGCCTGGTGCACGGTATCGAACACCGGCAGGCCGAGATGCTCCTGTCCACCCTTGCCCGGAGTCACGCCGCCCACCACCGTGGTGCCGTGCTGCATCGCCTCCTCGGCGTGAAAGGTGGCATGCTGGCCGGTGAAACCCTGGATGATGACGCGCGAGTGCTTGTGTACGAATACGCTCATGAGGACGCTCCCAGTGTAGCCATGACCCTGGTGGCGGCGTCATCGAGGTTGTCCGCCATGATGAACGGGAAACCGGACTGCTCCAGGATCGGCGCACCCAGTTCGACGTTGGTGCCGGCCAGCCGCACCACGATCGGCACGTCGATCTGCTGGTCGCGCATCGCCTGGACCAGTCCTTCCGCGATCCAGTCACAGCGATTGATACCGGCGAAGATGTTGACCAGGATGATCCTGACATTCGGGTCCTGCAGGACGATCCGGAAGGCATTACCGACCTTTTCCGGCGAGGCGCCGCCACCGACATCGAGGAAGTTGGCCGGCCTGCCCTGGTGGAAACTGATGGCATCCATGGTCGCCATGGCCAGCCCCGCCCCGTTCACGATGCAGCCGACGTTGCCGTCCAGTGCGATGTAGTTGAGGCCGTGGCCGGTCGCCTCGACCTCCTTCGGATCCTCCTCGTCGAAATCACGCAGCTCGGTGATATCGGAATGACGGTACAGGGCGTTGCCATCGAAGGACATCTTGGCATCCAGCGCGATCAGCCGGCCACCATCGACCTCGGCCAGCGGATTGATCTCGACCAGCAGGGCATCCTTGTCCCGGAAACAGCGGTACAGCGCCAGCATCAGCTTGGTGGCGGCGCTGATCTGCTTGCCGCGCAGGCCGATCTTCGCGGCAATCTTGCGGCACTGGAAGCTCATCAGGCCGACCGCCGGATCAACCGACTCGCGAATGACCTTTTCCGGCGCGGTCTTTGCCACATCCTCGATATTCATGCCGCCGGAGGCCGAGGCGATCACCGTGACGCGCTGGCTGCCGCGGTCGATGACCATGCCGAGGTAGTATTCCTTCTCGATGGCACTGGCCTGCTCGACCAGTACCCGCTGCACCAGCCGCCCTTCCGGTCCGGTCTGTGGTGTCACCAGGCGGGTGCCCAGCATGGCGTTGGTATGCTGGCGGACTTCATCCAGGGTGGTGGCGACCTTCACGCCACCACCCTTGCCACGACCACCGGCATGAATCTGCGCCTTTACCACCCAGCGCTCGCCACCGAGGTCCTCGGCGATAGTGGCTGCATTGTCGACGGTGTGTGTCACGCGCCCTTCCGGAACCGGTACCCCGTAGCCGCGCAACAGTTCCTTGGTCTGGTATTCATGGATATTCACTTGGCTTTCTCCGCTCTGTGTCCGGTTAGCTGCGGCCGGCGAGTGATTGTTCGATCTGGTCCGCCTTGCTCACCAGCACCTGTGCCTGGCGGATCGAGGCGGCATCGATCAGGCGGCCGTCCAGCGCCACCGCACCCTTGCCCTGCCTGGCTGCCTCCTCCATCGCGGCCAGGATGCGACGTGCGCGATCCACTTCCTTCGCCGCGGGGGTGAACACCTCGTTGGCGAGCGCTATCTGCGAGGGATGAATCGCCCACTTGCCCTCCACCCCGAGTGCCGCCACGCTGCGGGAAACCGCGGTGTAGCCATCCGGGTCGGAAATATCGCCAAACGGACCGTCGATCGGCCGCAGGCCGTAGGCACGGCAGGCCACCACCATGCGCGAGATGGCGAAATGCCACTGGTCACCCCAGTGCCGCTCGCGCGCACCGTCATTGTCCGGGTGGGTCAGCATGTAGTAATCGGGATTGGCGCCGCCCATGCTGGTGGTGCGCGCCTGGGTGGATGCGGCGTAGTCGGCCACACCGAACACCATCGCCTCGAGCCGTTCCGGGCAGGTCTGGGCAATGCTCTCGACATTGGCCATGCCCATGGCGGTTTCGATCAGGATATGCAGGTTGATCGGCTTGATGCCCTGCGCCGCCTCGATCTGTTCCAGCAGGGTGGAGACGAACAGGATATCGGCCGGGCGATTGACCTTGGGGATGAGGATGGTATCGAGCCGGTTACCGGCCTGCTCGACCACCTCGACGATGTCGCGATAGCAGTAATGGGTGTCCAGTCCGTTGATGCGCACGGATACCGAGCAGTTCGACCAGTCGAGGTCATTCAGCGCCTGGATGACATTCCTGCGCGCCTGTACCTTGTCGTCCGGTGCCACCGCGTCCTCGAGATCCAGGAACACCACGTCGGCGCCGGCGGCCGGGGCCTTTTCCAGCATGCGCGTATTGCTGCCGGGGACGGCCAGTTCACTACGGTGCAGACGATTTCTTACGGCCATGACTACCCTCTTTAGGTCTGGTTTTCTGAATATTTACGATCAGGGGAACCCGGTCACGCACGTGTCCGGGCGATATCCAGCGGAAAAACCGGCAGGAACAAGGCCGCGTAATATACAAGGTTGGAAGAGTGAATGGAATGTGGCGACTGCCGGGTACGGATTTCTGCCGCGGCCCGCCCGTGGCGGAACGCCGGAAGGGAACGGATATCAACTACTTAGGAAAGACCTGGACAATCCGCTACTGTCACCGGGGAAACGGGTTCCGTCCCGGGTCCGACAGGCTGCTAGCCGCGCTCTTCCATCCACGCCAGCTGGATGGCCTCGAGGATGCGTTCACCACAATGCTCCGGCTCGTCATCGAAGTCGTCCAGTTCGAGTACCCATTTGCGCAGATCGACAAAGTTGATCCGCATGGGATCGACGTTCGGATAGATCTCCTCCAGCTCGATCGCAATATCCACGGTATCCGTCCATTTCAGTGCCATGTTCCACTCCGGTAAGGGTTCCCACACTCCGTGGGTGTCAGCCCTGCGTTCAGTGATTCTCGCTCACCATGTTGATGGTGTATTTCGGGATCTCGACCACCAGGTCGGCGTCACCCACCACCGTCTGGCAACTCAGCCGTGAATCCGGCTCCAGCCCCCACGCCTTGTCGAGCAGGTCATCCTCCTCCTCGCTCGATTCACTGAGCGAGTCGCCGCCCTCGCGAATATACACATGACAGGTGGTGCAGGCGCAGGATTTTTCACAGGCATGCTCGATCTCGATCCCGTTCTTCAGGGCCGCGTCACAGATCGTGATACCCGGATCTACCTGGATCACGGCGCCCTCCGGGCAGATTTCCTCGTGGGGCAGAAAGATGATTTGCGTCATGCTGGGAAGTTCCGTCCGGGTCCGTGGATGTCAGCTGCTGAATTCGTCGATGGCATGGCCGGCCATGGCCTTGCGGATGCTGCGGTTCATCCGTCGCTCCACGAAGCCACTGCTGGCCTTTTCCACATCCCTGATTGCCTGTTTGATGGCGCGGTAATCGGTGCCCGAACGCGTCTCGGCAAGGCGGGCGGCGGTGGCATCGATGGTGGCGCGCTCGGCGGCGTCGAGCAGTTCGTCCCCGTCGCTGGCCAGCGCGGCGCGCAGCGCCTCCAGCACCCGGTCTGCCTCCACCTGCTCCTCGCGCAGGCGCCGCGCATCCCGGTCCTCCGCGGCACTGTCGATCGAGTCCTTCAGCATGGTCTCGATCTCGCGGTCGCTCAGGCCGTAGGACGGCTTGATCCCGATACTGCTCCTGACGCCCTGTGTCTGTTCCTCGGCGGTGACGCTCAGCAGGCCGTCGGCATCGACCTGGAAAGTGACCCGGATGCGGGCGGCACCGGCCACCATGGGGGGGATGTCGCGCAACTCGAAGCGGGCCAGCGAACGGCAATCCTCCACCAGTTCACGCTCGCCCTGCACCACGTGCAGGGACATCGCGGTCTGCCCGTCCCGGAACGTCGTGAATTCCTGTGCACGCGCGGTCGGGATCGTGGTGTTGCGGGGAATGATCCGTTCCGCCAGCCCGCCCATGGTCTCCAGCCCCAGGGACAGCGGAATGACATCCAGCAGCAGCATGTCCGCGTCGGGCTTGTTGCCGGCCAGGATATCGGCCTGGATGGCCGCGCCCACCGCGACCACCCGGTCCGGGTCGATATCGAGCATCGGCTCGGCCCGGAAAAACTCCGCCACCCGTTGACGCACGAGCGGTACACGCGTCGAGCCACCCACCATGACCACGGCCTGCACCTCGTCCGTGCGTACACCGGCATCGCGCAGCGCGCGCCGGCACGGGCCGAGACTCTTCTCCACCAGTGGCCGGACCAGTTCGTTGAAGGCCTCGCGGGTCAGTACCCCGCTCCATTGTCCGCCGACCCCGTGCGGGGTATGCACCTCGACCTGGTCCCGGTCCGTGAGGGCCTCCTTGACCGCGCGCGCCAGCTGCATCAGGTGACGCAGGACGCTGTGACCGGCATCGTCACGGATACCGGCCTGCTCCATGATCCAGCCGGCGATGGCGCGATCCATGTCATCGCCGCCGAGCGCGGTATCACCGGCCGTGGACATCACCTCGAACACGCCATGGTTGAGACGCAGGATGGAGATATCAAACGTGCCGCCGCCCAGGTCATAGATCGCGATCACGCCTTCTGAGCCCCGATCGAGCCCGTAGGCGACGGCAGCAGCGGTCGGTTCGTTGAGCAGGCGCAACACGTTCAGACCGGCCAGCCGCGCAGCGTCCTTGGTGGCCTGGCGCTGCGCCTCGTCGAAATAGGCCGGTACGGTGATGACCACACCCTGCAACTCGCCGCCCAGCGTGTCCTCTGCACGCCGTTTCAGGTTGCGCAGGATCTCGGCGGAAACCTCGACCGGGCTGACGTCCCCGGCGACGGTACGGATCAGCGGCATGGCGCTGCTGCCACTGATGAATTCCCAGGGCAGCCCGGCACCGATATGCCGCACATCGGCGATACCGCGCCCCATCAGGCGCTTGACCGAGGCGATGGTATTGAGCGGGTCGTCCACGGCCACGTCCAGCGCCGCCTGCCCCACCTGCGGCGGCTGCCCGGCACGATAGCGCACCACCGAGGGCAGCAGGTGCCTGCCTTCGGCATCCGGCAGTGTCCTGGCCACGCCACTGCGGACACTGGCGACCAGCGAATTGGTGGTGCCGAGGTCAATACCCGCGGCCAGCCGGTGCTGGTGCGGCACAGTGGATTGTCCGGGTTCGGAGATCTGTATCAGGGCCATGGGTGTGGTCCGGTTTGAAGTGGCGCCAATTGTCAGTGATCGGGCCGGCTCATGCCAGCCCGTCTTCGAGCAGGACTTCCTGTTCGACCGCCTCGTCCTGCAGGCGCCGGTAGAACTGCATCTTCATCAGCAGTTCACCGGCAGCGTCCAGCCTGACGGGATCCGTCGTGTCGAGCAGGTCGCCGACGGCATCGGCCAGGCGATCGAATTCGGCGCCGATCCGCTGCTGGATGTCACCCAGGGCGGCGAACGGATCGGGGGCATCCCGCACCGCCGCCAGCTCCTCGCGCAGTTCCATCTGTTCCATCAGGAAGCCGGCATCCCGCGTGGTACGGTGCTCGTCATTGTGGTCGATACCCGCCAGTTCCAGCAGGTAACGCCCGCGCCGCAGCGGATCCTTGAGCGTCTGGTAAGCCTCATTGATGTGCGTGGCCCGCTGCACGGAAGCGCGGCGCTCGGCATCGCCGGCATTGACGAAGCGATCGGGATGCACGGCGCGCTGCAGGTCGCGGAAACGCGTGTCCAGCCGTTGCCGGTCGACATCAAAGGACAGCGGCAGGTCGAACAGTTCAAAATACGTAGGGACAGACTCCGGGGTCATCACGGCGCTTGCAGTTCCGGTGTGTGGTCAGCGACCGCCGCGTTCAGACGTTGAAGCTTTCGCCGCAACCACACGTGTCCTTGACGTTGGGATTGTTGAATCTGAAGCCTTCGTTCAGACCCTCGCGGGCGAAATCCAGCTCGGTTCCGTCCAGGTAGACCAGGCTTTTCGGGTTGACGATCACCCGCACGCCATGGTCCTCGAACACGACGTCGTCATCGGCGATCTCGTCGGCGTATTCCATGACGTAGGCCATGCCGGAGCAGCCCGTGGTCCTGACCCCCAGCCGCAGGGCGACGCCCTTGCCGCGCTGTGCCAGGTAATCGCGGATCCGGTCCGCCGCTTTTTCCGTTAATGTAATTGCCATATTCAGTAATCAGCTTGTGTTCAACAGGTATTCATTCAGCCAGCCCGGGAAACCGTCCCGCCCGTCCCGGGCAGCGGGCGTCCTAGTGCGCGGCCCACTTGACCGAGTCGAGGTCGATGCCTTCCTTGTACATGTCCCACAGCGGTGACAGCGCGCGCAGTTTATCGACCTTCTGCCGGACAATGTCGATGATGTAATCGACTTCCTCGGCAGTGGTGAAGCGCCCGATGGTGAAGCGTATCGAACTGTGCGCCAGCTCGTCGTTACGGCCGAGCGCACGCAGCACGTAGGAAGGCTCGAGGCTGGAACTGGTGCACGCCGATCCGGACGAGACCGCCATGTCCTTGAGCGCCATGATCAGGCTTTCGCCCTCCACGTAGTTGAAACTGACATTCAGGTTGCCCGCCACGCGGTGGTCGGGATCACCATTCAGGTACACCTCTTCCATCTCGTTGAGACCGTTCCAGAGCCGGTCGCGCAGGGCCGCCACCCGTTTCGATTCCTCCGCCATCTCCTCGCGCGCGATGCGGAACGCCTCGCCCATGCCGGCGATCTGGTGGGTCGGCAGGGTACCGGAACGCAGGCCACGCTCGTGGCCGCCGCCGTGCATCTGTGCCTCGACACGCACGCGCGGCTTGCGGCGCACGTACAGTGCACCGATCCCCTTCGGGCCGTAGACCTTGTGCGCCGAGAACGACATCAGGTCCACCTTGAGCTGCGCCATGTCGATCGGAATCTTGCCGGCGCTCTGGGCCGCGTCGACGTGGAAGATGACCTTGTGCTCGCGGCAGATTTCACCGATGGTCGCGATATCCTGGATCACCCCGATCTCGTTGTTGACGTGCATGACGCTGGCCAGGATCGTGTCGGGACGCAGCGCCGCCTCGAACTTCTTCAGGTCCAGCAGACCGTTTGCTTCCGGCTCGAGATAGGTGACTTCATAACCCTCTCGTTCGAGCTGGCGGCAGGAGTCCAGCACTGCCTTGTGCTCGGTTTTCAGCGTGACGATGTGCCTGCCGTTCTTCCGGTAGAAGTGCGCAACCCCCTTGATCGCCAGATTGTCGGACTCGGTGGCGCCGGAGGTCCAGACGATTTCGCGCGGATCGGCATTGATCAGCGCCGCCACCTGGCGGCGCGCCTCCTCCACAGCCTCCTCCGCCTTCCAGCCGAACACGTGCGAGCGCGAGGCCGGGTTACCGAACTGGCCCTGGCGGGTCAGGAAGCTCATCATCTTTTCCGCTACACGCTCGTCAACCGGCGTGGTTGCGGAGTAATCCATGTAAATCGGGACGCTGATATTCATGCCATCTACCTTGCTGGATATTGAAGTTCGTACATTCGGAAATGCTCAGGCAACCGTTTTCTGCAGCCGGGGGACGTCAACCAGCTGACGCTTCTGCTGGCGGCGTATCACCACGTTGACATCCTTCCGCTCCAGGAAGCTGGCCAGCGTGACGCTCTCGAGAAATTCGTGGATCCTGCTGCCCAGCTGTGACCAGAGTTCGTGCGTCAGACAGCGTTCACCTTCCTGGCAGTCGGTCTTGCCGTTGCACAGGGTAACATCGACACCTTCACCGATTGCGTCGATCACGTCGGCCACGGAGATTTCCGACGGCGGCCGGGACAGCTGGTAACCGCCCCCGGGACCACGGATACCCTCCACCAGCCCGTTCTTGCGCAGACGGGCAAACAGCTGTTCCAGGTAGGATAGCGAAATACCCTGCGCCTCGGAGATATCTGACAGGGTAATGGCACCCTCTGCATGATGAATCGCGAGATCCAGCATGGCGGTGACCGCATAACGTCCTTTGGTGGATAGCCGCATCGAATATTCCCGGCCGTCAACCTGCCTGGAGGCTGGCAACCTAATAACCAAGTAATTTAGTCAGGAATAGTATGCGGTCGTACAGCGCGGCTTGCAAGGGCAGAAGAATATCACGATGGGGATATACGAGTGCCGGCGGCTCAGGATTCCAGGCCGAGCGGGGTTTCCTGCCAGTCATCACCGGCCGCTACGGGTTCCGGCAACAGGACACGGTCCGGAACGAACCGGTGCCCCTGCAACAGACAGTAGCCCAGCCATTTCTGCAGAAAGCGGTTCATGCGCCATTTCTGCTCGAGCGAGTAGCGATGGAAGCGACGGTTATACAGCGCATGACGCCGGCCGCGGCGGCGGCCACAGGAAATCACTTCGCCGACCTGGGCATCGTGGTACAAACGTACCAGCATGTCAGGTGCCGGGAAATCACCTTCCCGATCGTGAAAGACATAGGTCAGGCCCAGCGTGGTAGTGAAACGGCTGCGTTCGATGATGTGCAGATGCAAATCAAGCACACCATCCACGCGGGATATCACGCAATCGGGCATGGCATCGACATCCGGCAGCAGGTTGCGCAACCGGATATAGATGCATTCGTACAGCTCCATCAGGCCGGCGAAGTTTTTCGCCGGGATACCATTGTGAAGAAAATGTCTGACGGTACACTGCATGTCTGCATCAATATCCGGACGCGTGGTTGTGTTGCCTGCACGAGGTTTCATCAATACTGCGTTTTGCAGCAGTATCGGCGATAATCAACATTACTTGATGACCCGTCAACGCTTGACATCATAACGCGATCATGTCTCGACACCCGATCATAACCGAATTGCGCCGGCAACTGACCGACGCCTGTGTGCTGTTCGAACCGGAAGACCTGCGCCCCTATGAATGTGACGCACTGTCCGCGTACCGCCAGCTGCCGCTGGCCGTGGTCATACCTGAAACCGCCGGGCAGGTACGCGCGACACTGGCCGCCTGTACCGAGCACCGGGTACCGGTGGTGGCGCGCGGTTCGGGTACCGGGCTGTCCGGCGGTGCCATGCCGCTGGCCAACGGTATCATCCTGAGCCTGGCACGTTTCAACCGTATCCTCGGGATCGACAGCGCCAACCGTGTCGCGCGCGTGCAGCCGGGAGTGACCAACCTGGCGATCTCGAAAGCCGCCGAGCCCTATGGTCTGTACTACGCGCCGGACCCGTCCTCGCAGATTGCCTGCTCGATCGGCGGTAATGTCGCGGAGAATGCCGGCGGTGTACACTGCCTGAAGTATGGTCTCACCACGCACAACATCCAGGCGCTGGAGCTGCTCACCATGGAAGGGGAAAGCCTCCGTCTGGGCGGCGCGGCACTCGATGCCCCCGGCTATGACCTGCTGGCCCTGCTGACCGGTTCCGAGGGACTGCTGGGCATCATCACCGAGGTCACCGTGAAGCTGCTGCCACGCCCGCATGCCGCGCAGGTGGTCATGGCCGCCTTTGCCTCGGTGGAAGCAGCGGGTGCTGCCGTCACCGCCGTGATCGCCAGCGGCATCGTGCCGGCCGGCCTGGAACTGCTCGACAACCCGGCAATCCGGGCCGTGGCGCGCTTCATGGACACGGGCTACCCGGCGGATGCCGCCGCGATCCTGCTGTGCGAACTGGACGGCGAACCGGAAGACGTGACCGCGCAGATCGAACAGGTCTGCGCGGTGTTCCGCAACGCGGGCAGCACTTCGATGCAGGTATCCGGCAACGAGGCCGAGCGGCTGCGCTTCTGGGCCGGACGCAAGGCCGCGTTCCCGGCCATGGGTCGCCTGTCTCCGGACTACTACTGCATGGACGGCACCATCCCGCGCAGGCACCTGGCGCACGTACTGAACGAGATCGGACAGCTGTCGAAGGAATACGGCCTGCCGATCTGCAACGTGTTCCACGCCGGCGACGGCAACCTGCACCCGCTCATCCTGTACGATGCCAACCAGCCGGGTGAACTGGAACGCACCGAGGAACTGGGCGGCCGCATTCTGGAACTGTGTGTCGAGGTGGGTGGCACCATCACCGGCGAACACGGAGTCGGCCTGGAGAAGATCAACCAGATGTGCGTGCAATTCAACAGCGCGGAACTGGAACAGTTTCACGCCATCAAGCACGCGTTCGATCCGGGCGAGCTGCTGAATCCGGGCAAGGCCATCCCCACCCTGCACCGCTGTGCCGAATTCGGCGCCATGCACGTGCATCACGGCCGGCTGCCACACCCGGAACTGGAACGGTACTGACCGCATAATGGATCTGCAGGCGAGCCTGATCGAACAGGTACGCGACGCCGCCGGCGAGCGGCAACCGCTGCGTATCGAAGGGGGCGGCAGCAAGACGTTCTACGGGCGTGTGGTCAACGGCACGCCGTTGCCGCTCGCACCACACCGCGGCATTACCGCCTACACCCCTTCGGAACTGGTGGTCTCGGCACGTGCCGGTACCCCGCTGGCGGAAATCGAGGCAGCGCTTGCCGAACACGGACAGATGCTGGCCTTCGAGCCGCCGCACTTTACCGATCGCGCCACCCTTGGCGGTGCCATTGCCAGCGGGCTGTCGGGACCACGCCGCCCCTGTGCGGGAGCCGCGCGCGACTTCGTGCTTGGCGTCAACTGTATCAACGGCAAGGGTGAGTACCTGCGCTTCGGCGGGCAGGTCATGAAGAACGTGGCGGGCTATGATGTGTCGCGACTGCTGACCGGTTCACTCGGCACGCTGGCCGTGCTGCTCGAGGTCCACCTCAAGGTCCTGCCTGCACCACAGCGGGAACTCACCCTGTACGTGGAGTGCAGCCCGGCGGAATGTATCAGGCACACCAATGAATGGATCCGGCAGGCCCTGCCGATCAGTGGTTCCTGTTACCTGGACGGCCAGATGATGCTGCGCCTGTCCGGCACCGGACCCGGGGTGGCGGCGGCCGCACATCGTATCGGTGGCGAGGTCTTCGATGAAAGTAACCGGTTCTGGTTGCGACTGCGCGAACAGGAACTGCCCTTTTTCGACACCGGACAGCCGCTCTGGCGCATCTCGGTGGCACCGGCCACCCCGCCCATACCGCTGGAAGGCAACTGGCTGTACGAGTGGGCTGGCGCACAGCGCTGGCTGACCGGGCCGGTCAGTGCGGACGAGGTACGCCAGGCCGCGGTGCTGGCCGGCGGTCACGCCACCCTGTTCCGCCACGGCGATCGCACCGGTGAGGTCTTCCACCCGCTGCCGGCGGCCCTGTGGTCACTGCATCAACGCCTGAAACAATCCTTCGATCCGGCCGGCATACTCAACCCCGGACGTATGTACCCGGGACTCTGATCATGCAGACCGCACTCCGTCCATCGCTGTTACAGACCACAGAGGGCAAACAGGCCGACGAGATCCTGCGCAACTGCGTGCACTGCGGTTTCTGCAACGCCACCTGCCCGACCTACCAGCTGACCGGCGATGAACTGGACGGGCCGCGTGGTCGCATCTACCTTATCAAGCAGGCGCTGGAAGGCATCCCGCCAACGGCCAGGACCCGGCTGCACCTGGACCGCTGCCTGACCTGCCGCGCCTGCGAGACCACCTGCCCGTCCGGCGTCGATTATCACCGGTTGCTCGACACCGGCCGCGCACTGACCGAACAGGCCGTAGCCCGCCCCGTGCAGGAACGGGCCCTGCGCTGGCTGCTGCGCAGGACGCTGGCGTTCCGTACCCGTTTTGCCCTGTTGTTGCACGCCGGGCAGCTGCTGCGACCGCTCCTGCCTGCCACCGTGCAGGCAAGGATTCCGGCCCGGCAACGCCGCAAACCGTTTCGTCCCGGCACGGTACACGCACGTTCGGTACTGATGCTGAATGGCTGTGTGCAGCCGGCTCTGGCTCCGCAAATCAACCTGGCTGCGGAGAAACTGCTTGATGCCCTCGGGATCCGTGTAGTGCCGGAAACCGCTGACGGCTGTTGCGGTGCACTCAGCCATCACCTCGGCGCCGGCGGCGAGGCAAAGGCGTTCATGCGCCGTAACATCGATGTCTGGTGGCCACACATCGAACGTGGTGTCGAGGCCATCGTGGTGACCGCCAGTGGCTGTGCACCGATGGTCAAGGACTACGGACGCCTGCTGGCGGACGATCCCGCCTACGCCGAACGGGCCGCACGGGTCAGTACGCTGGCGCGCGATCTCTCCGAGGTCGTCGTGGCCGAGCAACCCTGGCTTGCCCTGCCACAGGCGCCGGCCACCCGCGTCGCGTTTCACTCACCGTGTACCCTGCAGCACGCACAACGGCTGTCCGGCGTCGTGGAAAACCTGTTGCAGCAATGCGGATTCCGGCTGGCCACCGTGGCGGATGCCCATCTGTGCTGTGGTTCGGCAGGCACCTATTCCATCCTGCAGGGCAAACTTGCCAGCACGCTGCGAGACAACAAGCTGGCCGCCCTGCAGGCGGATGCGCCGCAGTGCATCGCCACCGCCAATATCGGCTGCCTGGCGCACATGGCTGCTCATGCCACCGTTCCGGTGCAACACTGGGTACAGTTACTGTGTGCATTACTGCCTGGGGAGACTGCCTGAAAATGTCCGGATTACCATTACTGGTTGAGCCAGATTCTCTTGATAAATCATTGGGTAATG
>Ga0315556_1001782_pt1 | contig 12711 bp, 7 predicted proteins | sample SalMarSW160310MG_FD_202112 | JGI IMG/M metagenome (GOLD analysis project Ga0315556, IMG submission 202112) | Salt marsh sediment microbial communities from the Plum Island Ecosystem LTER, Massachusetts, United States - Salt Marsh Sediment SW1603-10 ...
AAGCATGGCAAAGTCAGTCGACAAATTGAAGACCCGCCTTAATCAGGATAAAACGCGCGCAAAACGCTGGCCGACGCCTCGTCCGAATGAATGGATCGTCTTCGGCACTGTCCTCGACGTCCAGGGCGACCCCGCCAAGGGCATGACCGTCCGCGTTTTTGACAAAGACCGCAAGTATGACGACCTGCTCGGCGAGACCGAGACGGACGAGTTCGGGGATTTTTCTATCATCTATCACGAACGGGATTTCAAGGAAACCAACGAAAATTTGCCCGAACTATACGTGATGGTCAATGACGCCAAAGGCAAAACGGTCTACTCCTCCAAAGATAGCCTGCGCTACCAGGCCGGCCGCTCCGAGTATTTCACCATCCGTTTGGGAGATGGCAGGAAGCCTGCTTCAACGCGAAAACCTGCTGCGCGCGATGCCCCAACCCGCAAAATAAAACCCAAGAAAAGCTGATCGATTTACTGTTCACAAACCGCCCGGTTGGGAATGTTATCCCACGGGCGGTTATCATTTAACGCGACACAATCCGACTAAATACCGGCCGAATTGCTCAGGTATTATGCTTTAAAAAAGAATTAGATCGAAAGGGGGGAGACATCCGAATAAAATTGAGAAAGGATTATTTTTTTTATTTCTCTTCGTCAGGTAACTCTGTCAATCCTTCCCGTACGGCATACAGCGCCGCCTGGGTGCGGTTGGCCAGGTGGAGTTTGTCCAAAATGCTGCTGACATATTTGGCCACCGTGCGCTCGTGGACAAAAAGCGTTGAGGCGATTTCCTGATTGCTCAGACCACGGGCAATCAAGCGCAGCGTTTCAAGTTCGCGTGGCGTTAATGGATTGGCGGTATAGAGGATTTCCTTGGGATGGTTGATCTCTTGGATGACCTTCATTGCGATCGATGGGTGCAAAAAGGCCTGCCCCTGGGCGACATCCCGGATGGCCTGGAACAACTGGTCCCGGGTAGCATCTTTGAGGACATATCCTAAAGCACCCGCCTTAATGGCCTGGAACACGCGGTCGTTTTCGGCAAAACTGGTTACAACCAGGATGCGTGCTTCGGGCATCGCATCTTTGATCTTTGGAATCGCTGCCAACCCGTCTTCGCGTGGCATAACCAGGTCCAGAAGAATTACGTCGGGTTTCTTTTCCTTTACCATGACAAGTGCCTGCAGGCCATCTTCAGCCTGACCTACCACTTCAATCTCAGGATTATATGAAAGGATGGCCACCAAACCTTCACGGACAACAGTCTGGTCATCCACAACCAAAACCCGAATTTTCTCCTCCATATCACGCATCCTTTCAACCATTTATAACCGATCCTTGCGGACGGTTACTTTGATCTTCGTTCCATTTCCTGGAGAGGAAACAATTTTTATCTTACCACCAATCTGTTGTACCCTTTCGCGCATATTCTTCAATCCAATGCCACCATTGTCCACTTTCTTCAGATCAAAACCACACCCATCATCGTCAATGTCCAAATTGACATTTATTTTTCTTTGTCGCAAACGCACTGTGACCGACTTAGCATCCGCATGCCTTAATATATTATTGAGGGCTTCCTGTGTGATAAAGTACAGCGCAATTTGCTTTTCCAGGCTAAGCGAGATTGTTTCGTCGGCAATCAAACCCGCTTTAATATCCGAACGTCCTTCCACTGCCGCAAGACGCTGATGCAAGGCGGCAACCAGGCCTTCGTGTTCCAAATCAATCGGCTGCAATTCGTAAAGGAAAAGGCGCATTTCCTTTAATGCCTGTCGGGCGTAAACACCGATGCGCGATAAAACCTGCTTGGGTTGGAACTCCGAATTCGCCTCCAACCCAGCTTGAGCGGCCTCTGTTAGGGCGACCAGGCCATACAGTTTTTGGGTAACCGAATCATGCAAATCGCGCACGAGTCTTTGCCGTTCTTCAACAGCAATGGCTAACTGTCGTTGACGGTTGGTATAAACATAAGCAGCGATTTCATCCGCCACGATATTCATCCGAGTAATTTCGTCCGCACTAAATGAAGGTTCCTCCTTGCGAGCCAGACCGATAATCCCTACCAAATGTCCGTCAATTGCCATCGGGATAATCAGCATGGATGCATATCCCTGTTTTTGCATTACCTCAGGTATACGAGGGTCGGCTTCGACGTTTGAAAATAATATCGGCTCGAGTTTTTGATAAATCGATTCAACCAGACCATCTGAAATTGACAAGGATGACATCGTAATGGCATCCCGATCCGACAGACCATACTGCGCTGCCAACACAAGTCTCGGGCTGTCAGTCTGCTCATTGAGTTCATCGAGTAGAAAAATAGTGCTTGCCTGGCTATGAAACGAATATACAATCTGGCGTATCACCTCAGCCAAAAAATCCTTCAAGTCCAGAGCCCGGCTTGCGGCACCGGAAATGGAGTGCAGCAAGACGAACATTTCGTCCCGGGCCCTCTGACGAGCCTCGTCTGCTTTTCTGCGTTCCGTAATATCACGCCAGAGCACAATCTTTCCAATCCCATTTTCATCCACACCAACCAAAGGTGTGATGCGAACGCTGAAATACTTCCAACCCTCCTTCATCCTTACGCTGCCTCTAAACTCTTGTTCCTTGACATTCCCTTCCTGAAATAAATTCTCCCAGTTACTTAAAATATCTTCTGCTCTTTGACCAAGAATATCTTCGCGGGACAGGTCGATAATCGACATTGCCGCTGGGTTCAGGTCAATGATGCGATTTTGTTTATCCAGAACCATCCAACCATCATTCATATTCTCAATTGCCATCGTCCGAGCAATGGGAACAAAGTCTAATAAATGCAGGCTGAACAAAGCCAATACGATAACCATGCCCACAATTGTTAAGGCAATCAGCACCAAGTCAATTACGGGTAAGGCTGATAATCCCGCAAGGCTAAGATAAACGATGGCAAGTGGTGCAATCAAGCTGACCAATAATGTGCCATACCGTAAGTTTCCCGGGATGGCACTGCCAAGAACAGCCCGAAACAATACAAATGCTGCATAAGCCATCAATACGTTTGAATACAATACACTGACCAAATACCATATGCCAGCTGATGGAAGTACTTTCTCGAGCACTGCTCCGGATGTCAAAAAAGGTATTTCACTCGATATATTTGTCCAATACAGAATTTGGCAGACAAACGGTATGCCAATCAATAAAACCAATCTCGTCCGCGTCAATCGCCACACTCCCTGACTGGAGTAAGTCAAGGCAAATATGCAAAATGCAATCGCGACGATATTGACAGAAAGCATCCTCAAGCCCCACAATAAAAATAGATTGGGATGCGTCCCTGACAGGATTATGGCTCCAAAAATGGACCAGGCAGCGAGAGCCAATCCAAAAATAACCAGGCTTATCCCCCCCGATTTAGCGCGCCCGTGCAAGGCAACAAACGCTATGGCTATCGCCAGACCGGAAAGGAAAAAGACTAAATAACTGATTTCCATCTGATTACTATTCTACCCAAGGAGTCCAAAATTTAATTGATCCGTTATTTGTTTGTAAAGTTGAGAGCATTCCATTTTCCGTAGTCGTAATTCGTCCTTCCCTAAACCCTTCAAGAGCGGTTTAAAGAACAAACCATTCAATGATACATCAAGTTTTTGAATAAATTCTCCTGCATAAGCATCAGTATTTTTGAACGAAGGCCATAAAACGTGCATCCTCTCGAATGAAGTCAAAAACATGATCTTGTTTTATCAATTCAATCGAGATTTGCTCGGCCATCAGAGCAACTTTCAGCAACTTAAGTGACTGCTCCACATTTCCCTGAATTGCCTCCAAACGCGCGTGAGTATATTCACTCTCGTCTTCTATCAGGGGTAACGCCATTTTGATATATGCATCCGCTTTTTCGAGTTGATCGGACCTTCGATAACAGGCGGCTAAATCTATGCAAAGGGTGCCGTCTTCAGGGCGGCGCTTGAGCGCTTGTTTATAAGCATCGATCGCGTCCGAAATCCGCTCAAGGGTTAGATAGACTTGCGCGAGGTTTTTCCACGGACTTGCATCGTTCTGATTAAGATCAACCGCCGTCTGATAGGCGCTGATCGCATCTTCAATCCGACCGATATCCTGGTACACATTCCCTAAATTATTCCAGGATCCAGCATCCTGAGGATCAAGTCGAATGGCTTTTTTGCAAGCCTGGATAGCATCGCGTGCACGGCTTAGATCGCGAAAAACAACGCTTAAATTTCTCCAAAGGTCTCCGTTGTTCGGATCCTGTTGGATTCCATTTTGATAGGCTTCAACAGCTTTTTGATGATTTCCTTGTTGGTGATAGACAACTCCCAACCCAAACCAAATTTGTGCTTCAAAGTCTTTAGCCTGCAATAGTTGTGCAATTGCAAGTCCTTGCTCTAACCGGTTTATCGCTTTTTCGAAATCACCTCTGGCCCAATACAAGGAAGCCAACGTATAAAGTAAGTCTGCCTTAGAAAATTGTGCTTCGTCCTCATCTGGCAAGGATGCCAGTAACTTTTCGCGCAAGGTAATTTTGTGGTTTAGATTTTCTGGCGGTAGACGCTGTATCCATTCTCCCCACGATTCCCCCCCTGAAAATGAGATGTTGCGTTTGTTCATTGGGGGCTGTTTAAATTCAACCACCCGATGGCGGAAAACCCAGAAGTCCGGAGCGAGGTAAGGCAGGTCATTCGACTCGCTTTCCGTCAGCCATAAAACCATTCGAATCTGATTTTCAATGAATGTTTCTCGTTGAAGATTTAAGGCGCGGAATGCATTATTCCCATTCTCTCCACCGCCCCACTTTAGCCCGGACACGAAGAAAATAGTATTACTTCGATCTGGAATTGAGGAAACGATGGTGGCAATATTGTACTGGTCTTCGTTAATAAGTAAATAATGGACTTGCTGCCCAGACTCAACCAATTGATGCTCGAGATCCGCTTGCACATTTGCGCGAACAAAATCCGTGCCACATATTGCAACCAGGATAGATGGCCTCTCCCATTTGACAGCCAGTTCGATCTCGTCGAACAAGATAGATACGGACTCGTCAAAGAGTTCCTGATATTTGGATTTTTTACGGCTCGAGCGATTGGAGGCAGCGCTCATATATTTCCTTGTGGCAAAGACATCTCAAATTCGGTTGGCGTAAAGACTGACGGACAACCAAGGTGAATTGAATGACTGCACAGCAAATTGGTTGGCACCAACGATTTCATCCCCTTTGGGCTGAATCCAAAAACAAAAGGAAGCTCAAATTCCACTAAGGGGTGATAAAAAATGGATTGGCTTTAGGGGAAGACGTAACCGCGACTCATGTGTAAGCTTATCATACATTTCTAGCCATAAATCATAGAAATCTTCCAAATCCATGAGGGTGAGTTTGAGATTATTCTGGAAACGCACTGCGTCACTGGCATCCCGTGTAAAACCGCCTGAGGATACAAGTAATCCATAATCTTCATTGCCAAGTACAGAAATAAAACTTTTTAGTCCTTCCAGAGTCATTGCCTGGCCTTTATGTCTTACCTGAACCTTTATGCGGGGGCCAGTTATTCCCAATGGATTTGTATAAGCAATAATATCAATTTGCCCGTGTTCCTTGCTCGGCGGCGCTCCCCAGCCAATATGGTATCCCATTGCCTGTAATAAATCACTTACCAAGATTTGGAATTCAAAAGGCTCCATTCGGTGTAAGAACTTATTTATTTGCTCCCATGCTTCTTCCTGAGCTTTTTCGAGGGCCAGGTATCCAGCCGGAAATCCATTCTTTCCGTGTTGATAGTACTGAGTCGCCTGCTGGTAGAATTTTATTGGCTCCGGATAATTCTCAAATGCTCGTCGTCCCAGATCGGTAACATGCCATCGTCCCTTGTTATTCTTCAACAACCAGCCAGCCTTCACGAGTGAGATCGACGCAAGCCGGAGAACACATTCAAAACGAGGCATGTCCGGCACTGCCGGATAATATCCTCGCTCATATTCTGATAATTGGATTTTTCGGGGAATTTCTGTGAAAATCTCTTTAGAGGACAGACCATCAGGCTGATGCCATAACACCTCAAACAATATTCGTAATAGAATTCCCGTTTTTTGTGAGGATATTTCAGCCATGAAATGCATCCTTCTAGATAGTATAGTGCGAATCTACCTCAGGAGCAATACAAGCTGGAACATCACCCTCCTTGCAAGTTGCGAATTTGCTTCATAGATGTAGATCGCTTTTCATAAAAACAACTAGGGCTTCGTACCAGTTACCTCCCAAAGGTATAGTGATTTGTTCTCGCCAACATATGATATCGAATCGATAATATCGCCCTGACAATCCACAGCCCACACGTTGAGCGAACGTTGACCGGATGGGTGAAACCAGTTCATGTAAATCGGCAGCCGGATATCACGTGATTGTGGAGATGGGATTCGCGACCGAATACGATTCGACCCCCAGTTAGCCACTTCGGTTGAAGCGGATATATGTACTTCGCAAATCGGTATATAGACGCGATTGACGACCACGACGGTCACACCGCCATACTGGACAATCAGAAACAGAACCGCTACCCCCACCAGGATCCATTTCCAATATCGTCTCAACGTTTCTTTCACAAATCAAATCCTTATCCGCCTTGAAGTTGAGCAAGCAACTTCCGATAGTCTTCGATATTAGACGGATTCATAGCAACAATAGCATTAATGGCCTCAATAGCTCCGGCGCGGTTTCCGGAATTCAATAGCGCTTCTCCAACGGTATCAAGTTGCGCGATGGCCTCATCCAGTCTTCCCACGTGCTGGTATAGTTCGGCCAGGGCACGTCGCAGGAAAACTTGGTCTTCGTGATCTTTGAGCAAATCTTCCAAGAAGATGATCAAGTCTTCTACACGCCCATTGCTTTCCATGTATGACAGATAACTTTCTAGTTCCGCAATTGCTTGAGATTGTTGTCCGAGACGCAAATTCAAATCGATCAAATTTTTACGGACGACATCGTCTCCAGGCTTGAGGGTACGAATTTGCTCGAAAATCCTCAAGGCTTGCTTCCAATCCAGGTGCTGCATGTCAATATCAGCCATCCGTTGCAGGATGTGCACATTCCAGGTGCGATCAGCATTTGTCTGCTGAACCAGTCGCAAGGCAGTTGTATACGTCTTACGTGCCATATCCAGTTCAGCCAGGCGGTAATAAAGATCTGCCAAATCAAGATATTCGTTAATAGCGTCATCGACCTGGCCTTGCTCGATTAATTGATCGATTAAACGTGTCCGGGCAGCCATGTCCATTGGGGAAAGTTGTATGACTTTTCGCAGCAGTTTCGAGGCTTGCGTCGCTTCGCCACGCACACTATAAGCGTGGGCGACCACAGTAAATTTAGTGATCGCATCCTGCAGCTGGTCATCCTTAATCAGCAAGTCGCCAATCAATGTATGTAAGGGCAAATATGTCGGCGCCTGGTTGAGGGCCTGAAACGCCTCATCCATGGCCGATCGCAATCGGTTATCACGCGCCAACTGATGGATGTGATTCATGGATTCCAATACCTGGCTGCCTTGGGCTTGAATGATGGTCTCTGCTAACGGAAGAGGCAAATCTCCATCTTGTGGTTTAGGAAGTTGTCCTCGCATTGTACGCAAATGCTCACGCCAGTTTTTACGCATGAGTAATTCATCTACGCTCTTGCACAGGCGCTCCAAAGCAACTTCGTCTGTTTGATCTAGTTGAGCATCGATCAAAGGCTCATAGAGCTGACGGATTTCATCCGACTGTTCAGGTGGTACAACCATGCTATCGGCAATCTTCAATGCTTCTAGATATTCAATTGCTGCTTCAGAAAGTCTAGCAATCCGGCGTTGGATTTGCCCTGATAGAATGCGCGTTCCCAGAGCGAAATCTAGGTGTTTGACCGCATGCTGCAAGTTCCGCAATGCACTTTCAGCTCGTTCGCCCTGGGAGCGCAGCAGACCCAAATCAAAATATAAAGCCGGATGACTAAAGCCTGCCTCTAGAGCACGCTCAAGTTCTTCAGCCGCCTGTTCATCTTGTCCTTTGGTCTGGGAGTCGATGGCCTGTCCAAGATGCAGGACAATCTTAGTCTGCTCAGCCTGCTCCAGGGAAACCTGTCCCGCCCCTTCCACTATGGATTGCATTCCGCGCCGTTCCTGGGCAATAGAACCGCTGTCATCGGAATATTCGAAGAGCACTTCCGCAAGAACAGTCAATGCTTTCTGGCGTGCTTCGGCTACAGGATCGAGACCGCTCTCTTTGGGTTCCTTTGGAGATTCTAACTGCTTGACCTGTGCCATGCGGATGGGACCGGTCCCACCTTTGGGACGCATCGGCTTCGGAAGCAGTTGACCAGATTTCAACAACGTCTGAGCCTGTTTGGCGGCCTGGTTATTAGGCATCAGCTGTAATGCCTTGTCGACCAGTTCCTGGGTTTTTTCAGGGTTGCCGGATCGCTGCAACAAACTGGCAACGGCCAAATATTCGATGACCGCTTGAGGGTTATGCCCGAGCCGCTCATGCATCAGGGCCAGACGAGAGTGTGCCACCGGATGTTCGGGATCCAATTGCGTCACGCGGGCCCAGTTCTCAATGGCTTTATCCACGTCACGCTGATTCAGATACATTTCGGCTGCCTTCATCGCCGAATCGACGGCCGTTTTGAGATTCCCCAAACGCTCAGACAATTGGGCAATTTTTTCTAATGAAATTGGATCGTCCGGCGTTATTTGCACTGCCTGCTGGTAAACTTTCAGGGCTTCCTCATACTGCTGCAATTGATACAGCGCCAATCCAAGGCTATTGAGCGCCTTCGGATGGTCAGGGAACTCTTTCAGGGCTTTTTGATAGGAAGCAATTGCCTTGTCCCATTCCTGGTCCCAGGCAGCTGAGTGACCCTGATTCATTGCTTTCTGAAATACGTCTTCGCGTCCGGCCATAATTACCTATGCTATAAATTCTACCCTAAGTCAGGGATTGTAGCTGCCCCCAATTCGGGCCCCAACGAGCTTCTGTCGAGAGTGGGATATCCAGTGGATAAGCCGCACCCATCGTTTGCTGCACCACACGAGCAGTCTTTTCCGATTCTTCGCGCGGGCATTCCAGCACAACTTCATCGTGTACTTGCAAGAGCATGCGTCCACGCAGCCCGGATTGCTGCAAAGCTTGCGACACATGTAACATGGCAATCTTCATAATATCGGCCGCTGTGCCCTGGATCGGGGCGTTAATCGCCTCGCGTTCCTCACGATTCTTCAAATTGCGATTGCTCTGGCTTTTAAGCGCCTGAAAGTACCGCCGTCGGCCCAGCAAGGTTTCCACATAGCCCTGCTCGGTAGCTGTTTTACGCATGCCGTCCAGATAATTTTTGACGCCAGGGAATTGCTTGAAGTAGGCGGCGACAAAATCCTCCGCTTCAGCCAGCGTTAGCTCAGTCGAGCGGGTCAAACCGAAAGCCGACATCCCATAAATCAGACCAAAGTTGATGGCCTTGGCATGTCGTCGTTGCTCTTTGCTAACCGAATCAAGCGGGACGCCGTAGATGGCTGCCGCGGTTGTAGCATGGATATCCTGCCCCTGGCGAAAGGCAGCTAACATGGCCTCGTCCCGAGCCATATGCGCCACGATGCGCAATTCGATTTGAGAATAATCCACTGAGAGCAGGACGTTGCCCGGCGCGGGAATAAATCCCCTGCGCACGCGACGCCCTTCTTCGGTGCGGATGGGAATATTTTGCAAATTGGGGTTGGACGAAGACAAGCGTCCCGTGATGGCCCCGGTCTGGCTGTAGGAGGTATGCACCCGACCGGTCTCCGGGTTGACGGCTGCCGGAAGCGCATCCACGTAAGTCGACTTGAGCTTCGAAAGTTCACGGTGCTCGAGCACCAGGTCAACCACCGTATGCTGGCCGCGCATGGCTTCCAGTACATCGGCTGAGGTCGAGTAATGACCGCTGGATGTTTTGCGTCCACGGTCTGGTGGATCAAGTCGTAAACGCCCAAAGAGCATGTCCGATAATTGCTGGGTCGAGTTGATGTTGAAAGCCTTGCCGACCTGTGTGTAAATCTGCTTCTCGATCTCGTTCAAACGCGACTGCAACTCTGTTGATAATTGCTCAAAAAACGGCAGATCGAGCAAGATGCCTCGCATTTCCATTCCCGCCAGCACACTGACCAGTGGCATTTCAATTTTCTCAAGCAACTGCAGGCCATGGGCGCGCTCAAGTTCTTCACGCAACAACGGCATCAAACGCAGGCAGATCTCAGCATCGGAGGCGGCATATGGGGCGGCCGCGTCTATGGCGACTTCGTCCATACTACGCTGGTTTTTACCCTTACCGATCAGTTCTTCAATGTGGGTCATTTCTTCACCCAGACGAACATAAGCCAGGTTTTTTAACCCCAGATTACGCGAAGCCGGGTCGACCAGCCATTCGGCGATCATGGTATCGAACGAAAGAGGCGTTACGTTCAACCCATAGCGAGCCAACATAATATAATCGTATTTGAGATTATGCCCCACTTTACTAATCTTTGGATCGGTCAAAGGTCCACGCAAAGCCGAGATAACCTGCTCGACCGGCAAATTGTTTCCAGATTTGTGCCCAACCGGGATGTAAATCCCCTCACCTTCGCGAATTGCAAGCGAAATACCGACCAGGTCCGCCTGCATCTCATCGGTGGATGTGGTCTCGGTGTCGAAGGCAATCCATGCGGCTTGTTGCAACTGATCAGCCAACGCGGACAGCGCATCCGCTGTATCCACGATTTTGACCTCGATGGCTGGAACCGCTCGGGGTGTCTGCAGGACAGAGGACTCGTTACCAAAAAGAGAAAGCTGTTGGCCATTAGCCGCGACCGGTTGAATGGCCATGGTCAAATTCTCGAAACGGCGGCTCAAAGTACGGAATTCCATTTGTTTGAAAAATGCCAGCACCGTCTCGGGATTGTAGCGATTAGATTTGGCTTGCTCGAGGTCGAGCGTGATCGGCAAGTCAGTCCGTATTTGAGCTAAATCACGGCTCATATAAGCCGAATCCTTACCCTGCTCCAGCTTTCCACGCCAGCGGCTTTCGATTTCATCCAGGTGGGCGTAGACATTATCCAGGGTGCCATATTCTTCTAACAACGCTCCGGCGGTCTTCTGACCCACGCCGCGAACGCCGGGAATATTGTCAGATTTATCGCCGACCAGGGCCTTGTAATCCACGACCTGATCCGGTCGCACACCAAAGTAGTCTTTGACGGCATCATCGGTCATGTAATCCGTGGCATCACTCATGGATTTGCCTGGCAGATTGACAATAATGCCTTTACCGACCAATTGCAGCAGATCACGGTCTCCAGTGATGATTTTAACGCCCAATCCCTGCTCGGCGGCTCGACGGGCCACTGAGCCGAGTACATCATCTGCCTCAAATCCTTCCATTTCAAGGCGCGGCATATTGAAAGTGTCTACCAGTTCGCGGATGCGGTCCAGTTGTGGGACCAGGTCATCGGGCATCTTTTCGCGAGTGGCTTTGTATTCGGGATACATTTCATCGCGGAAGGTTTTTCCGGTATCAAAGGCTACAGCAATATAATCGGGTTTTTCTTGTTCAAGGATCTTTATCAACACAGACGCAAAACCGAACACCCCGGCAGTCGGTTCTCCGGTCGAGGTCTGCCAGCGCTGTCCACCTGTGGCGCTTAGGGCAAAATAGGCGCGATAGGCCAGCGCGTGCCCGTCAATAAGATATAAAGTAGGTGGCATAACAATGGCCTTTAACAAACGCAGAGAACACAGAGAGAATTTCAGTTCCTCCGCGTCCTCCGCGACTCAAATACAAAACAAGACTATTTCCGCGGGCGGGAGATGCCCTGTCGCTGACGTGTTTGTTGAATGTAATCTTTGACCAATTGCGGCGGGTGCTGTTGTGTACCACCCATGATCAAGTAACCCGGCGCCCAGAAATCGCCGGAAGGATTCTCGCGCTTAATTCGTTGGAACTCAGCAAAGATCTTCTCAGATGTTTGCTGGCGCATGATGCGCATCAAGTAACCCGGCGAGGTGGCCGGAGGTACATTAACAACCCACTGTAAATATTCGGGGCGCACAGCCAGGTATTCCAATCTCCAACCGAAGGCTACGCAAATTTGCGGCAACCATTCAGACAGGGAATCTGCCAGATCCCCGGTCAAATAATGTGTGCTGAAACGCGGTATTAGCAGGCAGGCGTACGTCAGATTATAGACGCCAGGTGAAACTGGTTCGAGCACGATACGCCCCGTCACTTCCTTGTTGGATAGCGGCCTGGTCTGGTCCACATCGTCGACATCGGGTTGCTGGGTAGAAGGCCTGGTCCGCGAGCGCGCCTTGGTAGGCACGGTTGCATCCAGATCTTCCACGACATCTTGTTCCGCCACTTCCGTGTCTACATTACTCGGCTGGTTGTCCGTAGTCAAGTCTTGCCGTTGGAGAGCAGGGGATGTCTCGCGGCTATAGTTTGCGGATCCCGGTATTGACGTGGAAGAGCGTGTTTCATCTGTAAGGGTCCGTGAGTGATGATCGTTCTCATCGTTCAAATCCCACGGATAAGCCGGTTCCTCGTCTACCGTGCCAGCAACCTGCATCTGCAAGGTTTTTGCCGGGTCCGACGGAGGAACGTTATTCAGGATGCCTGCAATTGAAGGAATCTCAAGCTCATCGTCACTATCAGCATCATAGGACATTTCCGGT
>Ga0315556_1001783_pt1 | contig 12708 bp, 8 predicted proteins | sample SalMarSW160310MG_FD_202112 | JGI IMG/M metagenome (GOLD analysis project Ga0315556, IMG submission 202112) | Salt marsh sediment microbial communities from the Plum Island Ecosystem LTER, Massachusetts, United States - Salt Marsh Sediment SW1603-10 ...
AGGGCAATACCCGTTGGGACCTGTGGCAGGCGACGATGGACCTGATCGAGCGCAGCCCGATCGTCGGCAGCGGGCTCGGCAGCTACCGCTACGCGATCGGCCTCGACAAGCCGGCGACCGGTGTGGCACAGCTCGGGCAGGCCCACAACGATTGGCTGGAGTGGACCGCCGAGACCGGCATCCTCGGCCTCGCCGTGCTTGCACTCGGCATTGCCGCGCTGGTCCAGCTGTTGCGACCGTCGCAGACCCGGAAGCGGCGTTTCGAGTACCGCTATGCCGCGGCCGGCGCGGTGTTCGCCTTAGCCGCTGCGGCCCTCCACGAGGGGATCGGCTTCGGCCTCCAGACACCCCTCAACGCCTATCTGCTCGCGCTCTGGATCGGTCTCGTGTGGGGTATCTCCGTGCGCAGCTCCAACGCACGCTCGCGGCAGACCTCACAGGCGGATGACGCCAAAGCCGGTTCGCCAGAGGAGCAGGACACAGGTGAGCTCGCGGTGGTCGGAGTCGACGAGGCGTGAGCACCGGACCGTTCGACCGCTCCCTCCTGCGGATTCGGATCGCCGGTGGGCTCTTCCTCGCCACGTTGCCGGTGGTGCTGTTCGCGGCCTGGCGGCTCCCCCGCCTGACCACCGACCTGTCGCGGGGGACGGTGACGCTGCTGCTCGGCGTGGCCGGGCTGTGGCTCGCCTTCAGCTCGGAGCGGGATGCTCGCGGCCACCTTGACCGGATCAAGCGCGGGTTCGCGGTGCACGGCGACGAGTCCCGCCTGCTCCGGGACTATCTGCGGGTTTACCTGATCGTCTTCGCGAGGCTCGAGCTCATCGGCTTGTGTGGCCTGGCGGCGGCGCTGTGGGGCAGCGGTCCGATGGCGACGGTCTGGTTCGTGCTCGTCACCGCCGTGCTCATGCTGCTCGCATGGCCGACCCAGCGCAAGGCGCGCCTGCTCGTCGATCGCGCCCGCGCGCTCAGGCCCCCGGACTGACCAGCCGAACCTCGGGGCGCCACTCGTCCCGCCACGGCGCTCCCTCCACGGCCTCGAGCAGGCGCGCCCGCCACTGCTGCGTAGCCTCGCGCAGGGCGTCGACGTCGAAACCCTGATATGTGGCAGGGTACGGCCCCAGGTTGCGCTCGACCCTGCCGAGCAGGCGCACCGCCGGGCGCCACCGTCCGCGCTCGGCGTGGACGAAGGCGGCAGCGAGCTGGGCCAGGGCCTGCCACAGCCCGCGCTCCGCCGCCGGCGCGTCGCGCCAGGCACGCTCGAAGGCCTCGTGGCTTTCCCGGTAGCTGCCCTGGTTGAGCAACGCGGCACCCTCCGCCGCCCCTGCGGGCGTCGCGCATCGAGGGTCCTCGATCGTGTTCTTTTTCAACCCCCGTGACGCATCATCGACTGGATGTCGAGGTCGCGCTGCTGGTAGCCCGCGGGCGGCTCGTAGGTGCCGGCGGGCGCCGGCAGGTCCTCGACCGAGACGACCTCCTCCGACGATTTCACCTCGGCGTTACCGCCCATCATCATCTTGGAGGTGTTCTCCTGACGTACCTGAAAACCGTCGATCTTGCTCAACTCGTCGGCGATGCCGTCCATGCCGGGCTGCATGCGCAGGATCTGCTCACCCATGCGGGTGAAAGAGGCGATGTCGAAGCCGACGTCTTTGGTCGCCCACACCACCGACGTCATCTCCACCATCGGCGAGCTCAGCTTGACGTCATAGCGGCGGGCCTTCCACTTCCCGATGATCTTGGTCTCGTCGGATGGAGTGACGGTTGCGGTGAAGGTCATCATCTTTTCCATGCCCGCCGCCATCTCCGGCGGCATCATCTTCGAGATGTCGACCGGCAGCTTGAGCTCGCTGAAGGTCTTGGCCTCGTGATCGAGCACGAGCAGGCTCGAGGTGTCGAGCCGGACGATGAAGCTCGTCTCCCCCTGATCCGCCCGCATCCGGTCGGCCGCGACCCACGTCGTCGTGGTCTGGTCGCGCGCCGGCTGGTTCTGTCCCATTACGGTGTAGGCGTCACTGTGCTCCTTCCTGACGATCTTGGTGTCGGCGCCCGCGACCGTCGCCACCGAAACCGCGGCGAGGAGCGCGAGCAGCATCACGGAAGGCCTTCGTGCCATGTCGTTTCCCTTCTTTCTGCCCGTTCCGGCGTCGTGCCGTCGACGGACCAGAGGATCTTACACCTGGCGTTGGTGGAGGCGGCCGACGAAGTTGGCGAAGCCCCGCACCGCGGCGCGCAACCTGGACTCGGCGTCGGGATCGACAAGTCGCCCTTCGGCGTCGAGCGCGCGCTCAATTTCGGGCAGAAAGCAGCGCCGCCCGAAGAGGTGCGCCCGGCGGTAGTGGTACACCATCTCGAGCTGCTCGACCGCGCGCACGCCTCCTCCCCGACCCGAGGAGAGGCCGACGAACGCGACCGGCGTGTCGGTCAGGCTGTCGGGGAAGCGCAGCACGTCGATGAACAGCTTGAGCACGCCGGGAAACGACCCGTTGTACTCCGGGACAACCGTCACCACACCCGAGGCCGTCACGATCGCATCCTGAAACCGCGCAAAGCCGGCCGGCGGAGACGTGTAGCTCGAAGGGGACAGCAGGTCGGGCGGCAGCTCGGCGAGATCGAGCAGCTGCACGTCGACGGCGGCCTCGGTGAGGATCTCCTCGACCAGGCCGGCGACCTTGCGGGTGTTGCTCGCTTGCCGGTTTGAACCCGAGATGACAGCGATCATGGGTGTGCTCCCCGAGGGCCAACGGCGGACCCGACGCGCCCCATTCCCGCGCCTCGCGGAGCGGAAGCGTCAATCGGGAGGGAGGGGCCACGGAGAGACAGCTGCGCGTGAGCCACAACACGGGCGGAGACAGGCTCCGCCCCTACGTCCGTTGACGCCGCCTCACCTTCTTGCCTGCTCACGCCCGAGGGCTGCCGAGCACCCGCCACGCGAGCCAGGCGAGAAGGCCGGCGGCGACCACGAACAGGCCTGCGACCCATGGCACGCGAATGGGTTCGTCCTCCACCGGTGTGGAGACCCGAGCGCGTGGACCGACCTCGGCCAGAGCCGCCTCGCGGGGGTCGACCGTGGTGCCGCCGCGTTCCAGCGAACGGGACCTCCTGTTTCCGTCCGCGACCAGAGCGAGGCCGATTCCAGCTCGCGGGGCGGGGAACAGGATCCATCGCGGCGCCGCTCGGCCGAGCGCGTGGTCCACATCCAGCGCCGCCTCGGTGCCGCGCTCGACCCTGAGCTCGAGCCGCGGCCAGGAACCCGGCCGGACCGGTATCTGGAGCTCTTCGAGACCCGTCCGGCCGTCGGCGAGCGGGATCCGGATCAACTCCCCGGATCCGATCGGCTGCCAACTGGCGCTTCCCGTCGCACCGTTGGACCGCGCCCTGACCTCGGTCCGGCGCCGGAAGACGCCCGGCGAGCGGACCCCAACCACCAAGGCCTCGATGCGAGGCGGCGGGCCGTCGGCAAGGAGCAGCCAGCGCGACCAGGGGCCGTCGTCGGGTGCGGGCTGGAGCCGGTAGGCGATCGGCCGGGGGAGGCCGGCGACGCGTGGGAGGCGGCAGCGGCCGAGGCGCACCCCTGTCGGCTCCAGTCCCGGCACGAGGGTCGTCAATCGGACCTCGAGTCGTCCGACGTCAGTTGGTGGCAGCGCGACCTCGAGCCGGGACGCGCCCTGGATTCTGCCGACGTGGACGGCGTCGGCGAGAGCTCCCGGCGGGTTGCCGCCGATCACCGTCGCGGTGAGCACGCCCTCCCTGCCTGCCATGGCGAGGCCGAGCCGGTCGACCACCTCCCCGGCGGGAACCTCGACTCTGAAGGCGAAGCCGTCTGCCGTGCGCCGCAGGTTGGTCACGGCAACTGTGAGCCAACGGTTCGGGTCGGACTGGGCCGCGTCAAGCACACGGTAGGGGACCTCGTGACCTGAGCCGTCGACCAGGCGCACATCGCCGAGGTCGCTGTCGGCCTCGGCTTCAAGCCAACCCGGCAAGACCGCTGCCGCCCACGGTCCGCCGCCGCCAGGAACCGTCACCGGCGCGTTCCACACCACGGCGGCGAGCAGCAGCGCGGAGATCACGCGTCGGCCTCGAGCCGCTCGCGGTAGCGGGCGTAGAGGTAGGCGCCGGCGAGGAGCGCGAGCCCGGTCACCAGGAAGGCAACGATGCGAAGTACCGTCGGTGCACTCGCGAGGTCGAAGAGGAAGACCTTCGCGACGGTCAGCCCGAGCACGGCGAGCCCGAGGTGACGCCGGTGGGCGGACCGGCCGATCAGCCCGGCGAGCACCAGGCCGAGCCCGGCCGCGCCCCAGAGCACCGACAGGGAGACGAGCGCGATCCGCTGTGCCTCCAGGTCGCTTGCGGCTGGCGCCAGAGCCACCGCGGCGGTGAGCAGCCGCGACGCCGCCGCCACGGCGGTGATCCAGCCCGCCGTCTCCAGCCCGGCCGGTCCGTTCGCAAGCGGCCAGGTGCGGGCACTACGCGCTGCCACCAGCAGCATCGCAGCTGCGGCGGCGCCCAGCACCGCCGGCAGCACTCCCCCGAGCACGATGTCGTCGCCCGGCCACCCCGCCCGCAGCCGCCATACCACCGCCACCGCCGCCGTCGCTCCGGCTCCGCCGATGGCGATCCAACGTTCGACACCGCGTTCGGGGTGGCCGCCGCGCACCGCGACCGCCAGCAGGGCGGCAGCGGTCCAGGCAAGAGGCGCAGCGGCGGTCGCAGCGTGCCAGCCCTCGAGGGTCGCAGCGCCTGCGCTCCAGACGAGACCCACGGCGACCATTGCGGCACCGGTCAGCGTCGTCGCGGGCAGTGGTCGCCACGGCCAGGCGGCCATGAGTGCGGCGCCAGCGGCGGCAAGAACGAGGGAGACCACCGCGCCGGCGGCTCCCGCCTCGGCGAGCGGCTTCACCACCGTGCCCGCCCACACCCCGAGCGGGGGCACGAGCCACGCGAGCAGGGCAAGCGCCGCGGCGGGAGCGGCCACCGCGGCGACCGGCCACGAGCCGGCGGCGTCGCGGGCAGCCCTGCGCTCGACAAAGACCAGCAAGGCGGCGAGCGCGAGGGTGGCGACGAGTCGCAGCCCCGCCGCGGCGCTCACGAAGCCGGCGGCGGGACCGGACGTGGCCTCGACCGCGGCCACGGCCGCCAAGGCGGCGATGACGGCCGCGGCGTGCCCGACCTCCGGCACCCGGGCGGCCATCACGAGCACCAGCGCCTCGACCGCCCACGCCGCGGCGACGCCCGCACCGTCCCACAGCACCGGCGGCAGCGCGGTCATCAACACCAGCGCGAGGCCGAGGAACAGGCGGCGGCCCGCGGCGGTCGCTCCCAAACGCACCAGAAGGGAATGCGCCGCGATCAGCTCGAGGAGCAGGACGACCAACGTCCAGACCCCGCGCGTGACCTCGCCGAGCGGCTGCAGCCGGATCAGGCCCGCCGCCCATCCGCCGAGCGACGCGGCCGCGAGCACCACGAGGTCGATCCGGCCCGGCGGCTGCCGCCGGCGCCAGGCGTGGGCGAGCGTGATGGCGAAGAACAGCGCCATTGCGGCGAGCAGGAAGGCGACGTCGACCAGCCGGCCGTCGGGGGTCGGCCACTGCCACTCGAAGGCGAGGTAGGTGTCGAGCGCGACGCCGGCGAGGGCGAGCACGCCAAGCTCCGGCCACCTGCGCGCGGCCGCGACCGGTAGCACCGCCGCAACAACGACGAGCAGAAACACGTAGAGCGGAGTCGGTGAGCTTTCGGGCAACGCGACCACGAGCGGTACCATCACGCCGGCGACGGTAGCGAGGGAGGCCAGCACACGGCCCCGGGTCGCGGTGGCCACCGCCACGCCAAGGCCCGCCGCAGCTGCAAGCAGCAGGAACGCCGGGCCTGCAGCGACCAGGTGATAGAGGCCGTGCGCGGCCCAGGCGCTGAGGTACAAGGCGCCGATGCCGCCCGCGGTGAGCACCTGCGAGAGCACGTGGTAGCGTTCCGCCCGCCGCGCCCACTCTCCAGCCGCGAGCAGGGCGAGACCGATGACGACGCCGAGGGCGACCCGGACCGGCGGGGTCGGGCGGAACCAGCCCTGGTCCCAGCCGAACTTGAGGAACAGGCCGATCGCGATCACCAGCACGACTGCCCCGGCGATCGCGAGCCCGCGACCGCCGAGCAGCATCTCGAACGAGCCGCCGCCGGTCGGACGCGGAGGCTGCCAGGCCTCTTCCGGGAGCTTCCGAGCCGGGGACCGGGGCTCGGGAGGGACGGGCGGACCTGGTGAGGGAGCGTCATGCATGGGCGCCGGCTCGCGGTCCATCACCACCGGAGGGAGCTTCACCGCGTCAGCCTGCGCCCGGGGTGGACGAGGCGAGGCGGTCGCGGGGCCTGTGGGAATGGGCCGCACCGCCGGTGTGCGGTCGTCCTGCTCGACGCGCTCCAGGCCAGCCTCGAGTGCAGTGAGGCGCGCGAGAACGTCCCGCGGGAATCGGTCACGCACCAGCACGATCACGAGCACCGCCATGCTGAGCAGGGCGAGCAGGATGAGCCCGGCGGCGAGTACGAGACCGGCCACCTCGTTGCGGTGGCCCAGAGCTGCCACCACGATCCCGAGCAGGGCGCCGAGCAGGCAGGCGACGACGACGCCTGCGACCACGAGAGGGCCGCGTCCCCAGCCGGGTCCGGTGCTCGAGGTGGGCATGCCACACCAGTATAGGCGGTGCGCCAGCCTGGTCCTCGCCCTGTAGAATCGCGGGCGGAGGCTGCCGTGCGACGTGATCTGGTCCTCCTTGCCGTCCTGCTGGCTGCGGGCGCCGGATCGGGCACCGCGGCCGGGATCCACCACGACCTCCGCGTGAGCCTCGATCCGGCCTCCCACCGGCTCGAGGTCCGGGACCGTCTGCAGTTTGCCGGGATGCCCATACCCGAAGGCGGCTACCGCTTCGTGCTCCACGCCGGCCTCGCGCCTCGGGTCGAGAGCGCCGGCTGGCGGCTCGAGCGTGCCGCCGGCGCCGCCGACGGGTCGTTCCTCGGGCTCAACGCCACGACCGAGACGGTCGCCACCGACGTGCCCCTCGAGGGCTGGCGCCTGTTCCCGACGGCGGACGCGGGCAGCCAGGTGGTGCTGGACTATGGCGGCGTGATCGATCATCCCCTCGCAACCAGTGGCGAGGAGTACCAGCGCTCGTTCTCCGAGACCCCGGGACTGATCGGCCCCGAGGGCGCCTTCCTCTCCGGAACCACTCACTGGGTGCCGAGCTTCGGCGACGGTCTGGTGACCTTCTCGCTCGAGGTCGAGCGGCTGCCCAAAGGCTGGGACGCCGTGAGTCAGGGCCGTAGGACGCGCCACGACCTTGCCGCCGACGGCCGTCGAACCACGGCCTGGAGCTGCCCCGACCCGACCGAAGAGGTCTACCTGGTCGCTGGACCGTGGTACGAACGCGATTCCCGTGCGGGCGATGTCGAGCTGCTCTCGATGCTGCGCGAGGACGACCCCGCGCTGGCCGAGCGCTACCTCGCCGCCACGGCGCGCTACCTGCGCATGTACGCGGGCATTCTGCCACCTTTCCCCTACCCCTCCTTCGCCCTGGTCGAGAACTTCTGGGAGACCGGCTACGGGATGCCGGGCTTCACCCTGCTCGGGCCCAAGATCATCCGCATGCCGTGGATCCTGATCTCGTCCTACCCCCATGAGATGGTCCACAACTGGTGGGGCAACTCGGTCTACGTCGACTACGCCTCCGGGAACTGGTGCGAGGGCCTGACCGCCTACATGGCAGATCACCTGTTCGCCGAACAACGCGGTGAGGGTGTCCTCTACCGCCGCGCGACGCTGCAGAAGTACGCCGACTTCGTTGCCTCGGGCGACGAGCCCGCGCTGGTCGACTTCCGCTCCCGCCACTCCGCCGCGTCGGAGGCGATCGGCTACGGCAAGAGTCTGATGGTGTTCCACATGCTGCGCCGAGCGGTGGGCGACGAGGCGTTCGTGACGGCGCTGGACCGATTCTGGCGCGCGCACCGCTTCCAGCGCGCCTCGTGGAGCGACCTCGCCGACGCGTTCAGCGCCTCAACCGGCCGCGACTGGGGCCCGTTCGTCACCGCCTGGACCGAGCGGGCGGGGGCGCCGCGGATCTCCCTCGGTGCGGTCTTCCTCCGTCGCAACCTGAGCGGTCCCGAGCCGTGGCAGGTCGAGGTCGAGCTCCATCAGACCCAGGAGGCGGACCCGTTCCCGGTCACGGTCCCTGTCGCGGTGACCCTCGAGGGTCGTGGCGAGCCGGTGCTCGGCTCGGCGGAGTCGTGCGGGCGCGACTGCCGCGTCGTGCTCGCGTGCCCTGCGCGACCGCTGAGGGTCGACGTTGACCCCGCCTTCGACGTCATGCGCCGGCTCGATCCGCTCGAGGTGCCGCCCGCCCTGTCGACCCTGTTCGGCGCCTCGGACCCGCTCTTTGTCCTGCCCGCCGCCGCTCCCGAGGCCGAGCGCGCGGCGTGGCGCTCACTCGCCGCCGCGTGGGCCGCGCCGAGCGCGCCGCGTTTCAAGGATGACAGCGACCTCGCGGCGCTGCCCGCCGGCCCGGCGTGGGTGCTCGGATCCGGCAATCGCTTCGCGACCGCGGTCGCCGGCGCGCTCGCCGACCAGGGCGTCACCCTCGGGCCCGACGCTCTCGAGGTGGCCGGGAAGCGCGTTCCGCGGACCGGCCGCTCGCTGGTGCTGGTCGCGCGCTCGGCGGACGACCCGGCGGCTGCGGTCGGTTGGGTGGCTGCCGACCCGGCGGCGGCGATCCCGGGGCTGGCGCGCAAGCTCCCCCACTACACCCGCTACGGCTGGCTCGCGTTCTCCGGCGACGAACCCGAGAACGTCGGCAAGGGGCTGTGGACACCGGTCGGATCGCCGCTGGTGCGCAACCTCGGCAAGGGCCCGCTGCCCGAGCTCGTTCTCCCCGCTCGCAAGCCGCTGGCCGAGCTGCCGCCGGCGTTCGACGGCGACGCCCTCGCGCGCACGGTCGCCGCGCTCGCGGCGCCCGAGATGGACGGGCGCGGGCTCGGCAGTGAGGGCCTCGCGCGGGCCACGGCCTGGGTCGAATCCCGCCTCGCCGAGGCCGGGCTCTCACCCTCGGGCGACAGCGGCTTCCGACAGAGCTGGCGCACCACGGCCGGGGAGCCGGCGCGCGAGATGGAGCTCACCAATCTGCTCGGCCGCATCCCCGGCGGCGATCCCACGCTCGCCGACCACCCGGTGCTGGTCACGGCCCACCTCGACCACCTCGGGCACGGCTGGCCGGACGTCCGCGCCGGCAACCTGGGCATGATCCATCCCGGCGCCGACGACAATGCCTCGGGGGTTGCCGTGCTGCTCGCGGTGGCCGGCGCCCTCGCGTCCCAGCCGCCGCGACCACGACCGGTGGTGTTTGCAGTGACCACCGGGGAGGAGGCCGGCCTGCTCGGCGCCCGTCACCTGCTCGACGGCCTCGCGCCGGCCAACCTACCCTCGGCGTGTGTCAACCTCGACACCGTCGGCCGGCTCGACGAGCGCACGATCCTGGTGCTCGACGCCGGCTCGGCGCGGGAGTGGCGTTACCTGTGGATGGGCGTCGCCGCCACCACCGGCGCGCCGATCGCGGTCGCCAGCGAGCGCCTCGACAGCTCCGACCAAGGCGCGTGCCTCGCGCTCGGGGTGCCGGCGGTGCAGCTCACGACAGGACCGACCGCCGACTACCACCGCCCGTCCGACACCGCGGAGAAGATCGACGCGGCCGGGCTCGCGACCGTCGCCGAGGCCGCAACGGAGGCGGTGGCCTATCTCGCCGAGCGACGCGAGCCGCTCACCGCGACCATCGACTCCGAGACGCCTCCGGGATCCACCGCACCGGCCCCGAGCAGCACCCGGCGGGCGAGCCTGGGCACGGTGCCGGACTTCGCGTTTCCGGGTCCCGGGGTACGGGTCGACCAGGTTCTGCCGGGGTCGCCAGCCGAGGCGGCGGGAATCCGTGCCGGCGACGTGGTGGTCGCCCTTGGCGGGCAGGCGGTGGACAACCTTCGCGCTTACTCCGAGGCGCTCAAGTCGCACGAGCCGGGCGAGAACGTCACGGTCGCGCTGCGTCGCGATGGCGCCGAGGTCACGGTGGAGGCAACCCTCGGCACAAGGTAGGCGTGGCGCTCGAATACCGGCCTGGTTCGGGCTGTTGTGGCGTATGAGGGCCCGCAGTCGGGACCGATGGGAGGCGGAGGATGCACGTTCAGTTCACCGACGGCGCGAGGAGCAAGATCCGAGAGTACCTGGAGGCGGCGCCCAACCAGCCGCAGGGCCTGCGCCTGGTCGCGATGCGGCAGGGGCGGCGCAACTTCCGCTACGACTTCACGCTGGTGCTCGAGGGCGAGACCTACGTCGACGACATTGTCGAGGACGGCGGCGACTTCCGCCTCTTCCTCGACCCTCAGAGCGCCGAGTGGCTCGACGGGACCACCGTCGACTTCGTGTCCGATCTCTCGGGTTCCGGATTCAAGATCGACAACCCGAACTCGACGGCCGCCTGGGACGATCCAATCGCCGAGCACGTCCAGCGCGTTCTCGATGAGCGCATCACGCCGACGGTGGCGAGCCACGGCGGCTGGGTCGATCTGGTCGCGGTCAAGGACGGCACCGCCTACATCGAAATGGGCGGTGGCTGCCAGGGCTGCGGTATGTCCCACGTGACCCTGAGCCAGGGCATCGAGGCGGCGATCCTGGACGGGGTTCCGGAGATCACCAAAGTGGTCGACGCCACCGACCACGCGGGTGGCTCGAACCCCTACTACTCGCGGTAGCCGGCCGGACCCGGATTGGGGGGCCGGGGTCGGGGGTCGGGACCCTGATCCCGTTCCTGCCGCCCGATCCGCTCCGCGCGTAAGCCGGACTTTGAATCACCACGATCCGAACCGGGACCGGGGCCACGCCGCGAACGGGCATGGGCTCCTTGGTGTCTTTGTGTCCTGGTGGTGAGAAGACGCAGCAAGCAAGACGTCTCGACCCGGGGCGCCCACCGCGTTCGAGCGAACACGTCTCGTGTCTCGCCCTTTGCGTCTTGCCTCCCGAGCGCTCAGTGCTCCCCGTCCTCACGGCCGGTGGGGCGGCGCGGCGGCAGCACCGGGCCGAGGTCGAGCTGCCACACGCCGCCGCCGCGGGTGGCGACGTAGAGCGTCGAGCTCGCTCCGTCGAGCACGATCCGACTCACCGACGGGTTGAGCAGTCCGGCGTCGATCTCGCGCCAGAAACGGCCCCGGTTGAGGGTGCGCCGAACCCCGTCGTGCTCGAAGCCGAGCAGCAGGCGCTGCGGCCACAAGGGATCGACCACCAGCCCGGCGATCGAAGGACCGCAGACCTCGTGTGGTTCCATTGGCGGCTGTCCTTGATGACACTCCAGGTTGAGCCGGCCGGAGGCGTCCTTCCAGGTCCGGCCGTCGTTGCGGGTGATCAAGATCCGCCCTCCCCCGCAGACGTAGTAGCCGCCGAGACGAGACCTGTCGAAGGCAACGGCGTCCGTCGGCGGGGACGCTGGTCGATGGAGCTCGTGCCACGTCATGCCGTCGTCGCGGCTCTCGAACAGATGTTGGCCGCCGACGAGAAGGTGACCGCTGTCGTAAGGATCGAGCGCGACAAAGCGCCCCGCGTCTTCGACCGCGGTCTCCCAGCTTTCGCCCCCGTCGTGAGTGACCTTCACGCTGTCGGCCCCGTCCGCGAGCGCCCGGGCGGCGACCCAGAGAGTCTCGGGGTCGCGGACGTCGACGGCGAGGTCGAGTATCTCGGCACTCAGCCCGAGCGGTGCCACCGATGCCCACGACGTGCCGCCGTCGGTGCTGCGCACGATCCCGGCCTCGCTGCCGCCCGCGTAAAGGACCGAGGGGTCGCTCGGTGCGGCGGCGATTGCGGACATCGCGAGATCGGGTCCGCGGGCTTCCCAGCGCCCGGTGGAGCGGTCGAAGCGCCTCAACCCGTGAGACATGGCTGCCCACAGTACGCCCATGGAGTCGAGCGCGAGCCCGCCGACCCACGACGCGCCGATACCCACCTGAGAGCGCTGCCAGGTGTGGCCGCCGTCGTCGCTGGCCCAGATTCCGCCCTGGTCGAGGGCGGCCCACAGCCGCTCCGGTACCGCCGAGCTGACCTCCACCGCCGACACCTTGCCGCGCGGGAAGTGCGACGCGAGCGGGGTGAACGCCGCCCCGTCGACCGACACCCACGGTCCGTCACCGGTCCACAGCACCGCCATGTCGCTGCCGTTGGCGGTCATCACGGTGAGCGCCGTCGCCGTTGCGCCGCGGGGCAGTCCGCGGGTCACGGTGGTCCAGTGGAGACCGCGATCGTCGGAGACCAGCAGGCGGCCGTCTGCGACCGCCGCAAAAGCCCGGCCGGCGTGTGACTGGGAGAACGCGACCCCGAAGATCGCGGTCTCCGGCTCGTAGGATGCGGGACCCACCCGGCGCCAAATCGCTCCGCCGTCAGTAGTTCGGAACAGCCCAAGATCCGGGATCGCAACCAACAGCACGCGCGGGTCGGTGGGGTCGGCCGCGATGGCCCGGGGTACGCCCTGATGATCGCCAAGGCCCAGCGACGTCCACGTGCCGCCAGTGTCGACGGAGCGGAAGAGGCCGTGGTCTGTGGCCGCATAAAGCATGGTCGGGTCGCTCGGGTCGAAGGCCAGGGCTCCGACCGTCGTGGCCTGCCCGAGCCCCCCGTCCACCGGACGCCAGGTGAGGCCACCGTCGTCG
>Ga0315556_1001787_pt1 | contig 12691 bp, 13 predicted proteins | sample SalMarSW160310MG_FD_202112 | JGI IMG/M metagenome (GOLD analysis project Ga0315556, IMG submission 202112) | Salt marsh sediment microbial communities from the Plum Island Ecosystem LTER, Massachusetts, United States - Salt Marsh Sediment SW1603-10 ...
GAGGGGCAGCGTCTGTTTATCATAAAGCCCCGGCATTGCCTACCGCGACGGGGCCTGGGTGCCGGGCCACGTCACGGTAGAACCTGATGGCGGAGGTCAGCCGCCGAACGGCCACCACCAGCGCTTTTTCTTTTCGGTCTTTTCCTGCTGCATCTGCTGCTGGCCGCTGCCGTCCTGCTGCTGCATGCGATCGCGGTCGCGATCCCGGTCACGCTCGGTGTCGCCGCTGCCCTCGCCGTATTCCTTCTCCTTTTCCTTGGCCTTGGCGCTATCTCGCTCGGCGTCCGAGCCGCTGTAGTGCTCGCGGTCCTGGTCCTTGTCGCGGCTCTGCTGTGCGGGCTGCGTCTGTTGGGCGGGGTACTTCTTCTTCATCATGTCGTTACCGCCCATGCCGCCGCCTCCACCGCCACCGGCGGCCAGCGCCGCGGCGGACGCCGAACCGATCAGGGCGGCCAGGGCGATGTGGAGCAATTTGCGTTTCATGATTTTTCTCCTTTGTGAGGGGTACCGTGTGCGCCCGGCAGGTGCCGTCGCTCCATGGGTGTGCATTGTTGAACGCTTGGCTGAATCCTAGCTGAAACCCTGAGGCGGGTGGCGCTACGTGGCCACCTGGTCCCGCCCGGCGGCCTTGGCGCGATACAGCGCCGTATCCGCGGCGGCGAGCAGGGCGTCGGCATCCTGTCCGGCGGTGCCTGTGGCCACGCCGATGGAGGCGGTGACGCCCGGCAGCGGGGCGTTGTCCTTGCTGAAGATGACCTGTTTGCCCACGGCCGTCCGCAGCCGCTCGGCGAGCGCGACCGCTTCGTCGCTGTCGGTGTTGGGCAGGATCACGATGAGTTCCTCGCCGCCGTAGCGCACAGCGGCGTCGCCGGCCCTGATCTCGCGTGCCACGGCGCGGGCGGTGGTGGCCAGGGCGCAGTCGCCGGCCAGGTGGCCGTGGGTGTCGTTGTAGCGTTTGAAGTGATCGAGATCGATCATCAGCAGGCTCAACGGATGTTCTTCGTCGCTGTCGCCGACCAGTGCCTCCAGGGCCTCCGACAGCCAGCGCCGGTTGTGCAGGCCGGTGAGGGCGTCGGCCTTGGAGTGCTGTTCATAGATGTGCTGTTGCTGAAGGCTCTGCACGATGAGTAGATTGTCGTTGCGCAGGCGCGAGGACAGGGTGAACAGCAGGTTGCGCGCCACCACGTGGGAACGGAAGATCAGCGCGCGCAGCGCCGTGCCGCGAATGCCCAGCAGGGTGCAGTCGGTGTCGGTGACCACCACCGCTGACGGCGGCACGCCCTCGATGATGGACATCTCGCCGATGCATTGGCCTTCGTCCATGTAGGCGAGCACCTTCTTCCCGCGGGCGTCGAGCTGCACCCGCACGCGGCCGTGCAGGACGACGTAGAGCACGTCGTTGTCCTGGTCAGGGCGCAGCAGGGCATGGTCGGCCGGGAAATGTTCGACATTGCAGTATTCCAGCAGCCACTGGAGGGCGTCGGGCCGCTCGCCTTCGAACAGGGGCAGGCGGGCCAGGTCCTCTGGCGACAGCGGTAGCTTGCAAATATCCATACGGGTGTCTGATGCAGGGCTGCGCATATTCACACTGGGTATATCGCATAGCCCACGCCGGGATTCTGACGAGCAGGGCACATTTTGGCCGCGATGGCGTGGGTGCTGTGGTGTTTCTGTTCATATCGGGCAAGGGGTCGCATTCGTCAATGCGTAGTACCCCGAACATGTGTGGTCACGAGGGGTGGGCATTTGCCCCGCTATTGGGGGTAAAGCACCGCGTGCAGGCGGCTTGATTCCACACTCCCGTTAGGCGAATAAACCGTGTGGTGGTGGCCGTTGGAGGTGCCATGGGTGCTGTTTCGCCGATGCGGTGGGGTTGGGGCGGCGGCGGGCCACGATGCAATGACGACAAGGGCTGTGGGGTCTTGTTCGTTGTCATATCCATGGCACGAAGCTTGCCGCAAAATACGTCTATAGTGACAACAAGTCCTACCGTGCCGGGCCGCATCCTGCATCGACAGGCATGCGCTGTCCGCGCTTCTTTTTTTGTTCCGACCACAACACTTGAACAGGAGGTCTTTGTATATGAGCCAGACAGCGAGTCAATTCGTGGCCGCCCCCCGCGGTGCCAACGGCGAGCACGAACTTCCGCCGCTGCCGTACCCGGAAGGCGCGCTTGCGCCGCACATCTCCGAGGAGACTCTGCAGTTCCACTACGGCAAGCACCATGCCACCTACGTGACCAATTTGAACAAGCTGGTGAAGGGCACCGAGTTCGAAAAACTGTCCGTCGAGGAGATCGTCGCCCAGGCCAAACCGGGTCCGATTTTCAACAACGCCGCGCAGGTGTGGAACCACACCTTCTACTGGCACTCCATGAGCCCCGAGGGCGGTGGTGAGCCTTCGGGCGAACTGGCCGACGCCATTGCCAAGTCCTTCGGTTCCTTCGCCGAGTTCAAGGAGAAGTTCGCCGCGGCCGCCGCCGGCCAGTTCGGTTCCGGCTGGGCCTGGCTGGTGAAGAAGTCCGACGGCTCGGTGGCCATCGAGACCACCAGCAACGCCGCCACTCCCGCGGCCACCGGCGGGCATCCGCTGTTGACCTGCGACGTGTGGGAGCACGCCTACTACATCGACTATCGCAATGCCCGTCCCAAGTACGTCGAGGCGTTCTGGAATCTGGTGAACTGGAAGTTCGCCGCCGAGAACTTCGCCCGCTGAATCCGACGGCCGCGGCTCCAGGGAAGGGGCCGCGCGCTTTCCGGCGCCGCGGCGATCAATCGTCCAGCCGGAATCCCACCTTGAGCTTCACCTGATAGTGGTCCACCTTGCCGTTCTGGATGTGGCCGCGAATCTCGCTGACTTCGAACCAATCGAGATTATGGATCGTCTTGGACGCGCGCTCCAACGCGTTGGCGATCGCCTCGTCGCTGCCCTTCGGCGATGAGCCGACCAATTCGACGAGCTTGTAGACATGATCCGCCATGGGGTGCTCCTCGTGTCGCGGGTGGTGGTGGGTCGCGTGTGCTGCTTCAGCTCAGCATAGACGCCCCCGCCGCCCCTGGCGCCCGGTGATCAGCGCGCGCCACGACTCGGCGCAGACATCTTGTTAGACTGAGGTTCACGAGCCGGACGGGAGTCGGCCGCCGTCGAACAGGGAGGGAACGTGTCGAACAGACTTTTCATCCGGCGTCTGCGCCGGGATCTGCCGGTGTGGCAGGAGCAAGGGTGGCTGGCCCCGGGCGGTCAGCAGGCCATCCTGGAACACGCTCAGGCCGCCCAGCGCGACCGCCACTTCCTCGCCTTTGCGCTCACCATACTCGGCGTCGTGCTGCTGGGCAGCGGCGTCATCACCTGGTTCGCGGCCAACTGGGACCTCATGCCCAAGATCGTCAAACTGGGCATATTGTTCGGCGCCCTCTGGGCTGCCCTGGGTATTTCGTCCTATTTGAGCAGTGGCGATCGCGCGCCACGCACGGGGCAGGCGGTATTGCTGCTGGGCCTGATCCTGTACGGCGCCAGTATCATGCTGGTGGCGCAGATCTATCACATCGACAGCCACTATCCCAACGGCGTGCTGCTGTGGTCCCTGGGTGCATTTCTCGGGGCCGTGCTGCTGCGCTCGCAGGCGGCGATCAATCTGGCCATCGTGCTGGCGGTGATCTGGACCGCCATGGAGTCGCTGGGCTTCGGTCGTGAGGTGCATTGGGCGTTCCTGGTGTTGTGGGCGGCGTTCCTGCCCCTCATCCATCGTCACGGCTGGCGCGGTGCCCTGCACCTGGCCCTGGCCGGGCTGCTGTTGTGGAGCTGGTTCGTGTTCCTCAACGTGGGCGGCTTCTGGCGCCTGAGTGACAAGCTCTACCTGGTGCAGGTGTTCGCCCTGGCCTACCTGGCGCTGTTCCTCGCCGGCATGGTCATGGCGACGCGGGAGCGTCTCGCGGCCGAGGCGGGCGTGGTGCAGCGCTATGCCGCCGTGGCTGTCCTGTTGGCCTTCTATGCCTTGACCTTCCCGCGTCTGCAAACCGGTTCCTTCGGCCTGTTCGGCGGGCGGATCGTTCGTGAGCCGGCCTCGGCGATGTGGGTGACGCTGACCCTGGTCGCACTGGCGCTGGTGGTGGTCCTGGCGCTGTGGCACCGCTTCGCGGCGCGCGAGCGGCAGCGGCCCGCCCATCTGGTGTGGGGGCAATTGCTCATTGCCGCCGCGGTGGGGCTGGTGCTGGCCAATGTGTTCCTGGGGGTGAAGCACGGCGGCATGATGGCGCTGGGCTTCAATGTGATCTTCTTTGCGGGTGCGGTGTGGCTGGTGGCCGCCGGTTTGCACAGTGACGAACCGTTCTTCATCAACGTCGCATTCGTGTTCTTCGCTCTGGCGCTCATGAGCCGCTATTTCGATACCTTCTGGAGCCTGCTGAACCGGTCCTGGTTCTTCATGGGCGGCGGCGTCCTGTTGATCGCCGGCGGCTACGCCCTGGAGCGACAACGGCGCAGACTCACCGCGCGTCTCAAGGGCGAGCGCCCGGGGGTGGAGTCATGAGCCGGGTCGGCGGTCGTACCGCCCTGTTGGCCGTGGTGCTCACCGCCGTGCTGGTGGGCATGATCGGCATGAAGCAATGGACCCTGACCACCGGCACGCCGGTGCTTCTGGAAACCGCGCCGGTGGATCCGCGTTCTTTGTTTCGCGGTGACTACGTGCGCCTGAACTACAAGATCAGCCGCCTGGAGCTCAGCAAGCTCGGCGGCGACAAGGTGTTCGCGGCCCACGATACGGCGTGGGTGGTGCTGGAGAAGGCGGAGCGGTACTGGCACGCCGTGGCCGTGTACCGGCACCGGCCCGACGCCGCGCCCGGGCAGGTGGTCATCAAGGGCGAGGTGCGCTGGGCCGATGGGCGCGGCTCCGCGTTTGCACCTCCGGTGCAGGCCAGGCAGCCACGTTTTCTCGTCATGCGCTACGGCATCGAGTCGTACTTCGTGCCGGAGGGGACGGGCCGGGCGATCGAACGCCGCGGAGCGCATACGCCGCTGGATATCCTCGTTGCCGTCGACCGCTTCGGTAACGCCGGCATCAAGGCGGTGGAACTCGACGGCCGGGAAATCTACCGCGAAAGCCTGTTCTGAGCGGTGTGGCGTGCTGGGTTAGAATGGCACCCAGTGCACAACACCGCTCAAGCGAGGCCATCATGAATACATCCACCGGTTTTTCCATCGAAGCCCTGGAACTCGGGCCCATGGAGAACTTCGTCTATCTGATCCACGACCATGCCAGCGGCCGTGCCGCGGTGGTGGACCCGGCCTGGGAGGTGGAGCGCATCCTGAATCTGGCGCAGGCCAAGGGCGCGCGCATCACCGACATCCTGCTCACCCACAGCCATCACGACCACGTCAACGGCATCAGCCAGGTGCTGGACCGCCATGACGCCCAGCTGCACCTGCTCAAGGCCGAGGCGCAGTTCTGGGGGCAGGGACTGGATCTGCCCACGCTCCACCATGGCGGCGACATCATTCAGCTGGGCGAGACACCCATCAGTACGCTGCACACCCCCGGGCACACGCCGGGCTCGGCCTGTTATCACGTCGGCGACCAGCTCATCGCCGGCGATACCCTGTTCGTGTTCGGCTGCGGACGCTGCGACCTCAACGGCGGCGATCCGGAGCAGATGTTCGACACCCTCAAGCGCATGGCCCGCGACCTGCCGGCCGAGACCGTGGTCCTTCCGGGCCACAACTACGCCGAGCAACCCACCTCCACCCTGGCCGAACAGGAGCATGGCAATCCGTTCATGCACTTCGACCGCCCCGAGGATTTCGTGCACTACCGCATGCACTATCACGACCGGCACCGGCATACGCCCTACGGGCCGGTCGCCCGCGGCCACGAAATGGACGAACGGTAACGCTGCCGTGTGATGCAGATCCTGCCTGGTGTCATGCGCCGGTGCTATGCTCGCCGCCATTCACGCCGACCGGCGTTGCTGCGATGGAGGAGCGAGGTCATGAAACGCGTTTTGGCTGCCGTGTTGCTGTGCCTGTTGCCGCTGACCGCGTGGTGTGCGGTTAGCGCCAATGCCGATGCCACCTACGATCAGGATACAGTGATCAAGGAGGCGGAAGGTTTCTTCGGCAAGGGTGCCAAGGGCATTGCCCAGGTCATGGAGAAGGTGTTCAAGGAGCAGGGCCGGCCCAACGGCTTCATCAAGGGCGAAGAGGCGGGCGGTGCGTTGGTGGTGGGCGTGCGCTACGGCGACGGCACCCTGTTCATGAAGGACGGTGAGCAGCGCAAGGTGCACTGGCAGGGTCCGTCGGTGGGTTTCGACGCGGGCGCCGATGTCTCAAAGGTGTTCGTGCTGGTCTACAACCTGCCCGACGCCAATGCCATTTTCCGCCGCTATCCCGGGGTGGACGGCAGCCTCTATTTCGTGGCGGGCGTGGGTGTGAACTACGTGGAGGCGGATAATATCGTGTTGGCCCCCATCCGCCTGGGTGTCGGCTGGCGCCAGGGCGTCAACGCCGGTTACATGCACGTGACCCGCACCAAGAGTTGGAATCCCTTCTGATCCGACCGTGCGCTACGGCAGTGTCGGCGAATCAGCCGATGCGTCGCAGCGTCTTCTGCCAGGCCGGGTTGGGGTCGCCGCGGCCGAGCGCCACGCAGCGCCCGACCTCATTCTCGTACCAGCCCTTGTCGCATTGCAGCGGTTCGACTGAATAGCCCCACCAAGCGCCGTCCCCGTCCTGAGCCAGCCATATGACCCAGTCGGGCACCGGCGCGGTGACTTCCGCAGGCAGCACGGTGCTATTCGTCCGCCGCCGGTTCCGCCATGCCGTGGGTTTCGCTGTACAGCTGACCCTGAGACAGTCCGCGAACGGTGAGGAAGTTGCGCGCGGCGTCGACCACATGTTCCGGCGCGGCGACGTAGACGTCGTGGCCGGACAGATCCGGATGCTCCTCCACCAGGCGATGAAGGGTCTGGGTGAGAAACGCCTCCGTGTCCTGTTTGCTGTCGGCCGGCGGTGCCGTCAGCGCGGTGTAGTGGAAGTTGTCGAGGGCGTCCTGCCAGGCGCGGCAGAGATTGTCCAGGTAGGGTTGATCCCCGTGGGTGTTGCACCAGTACAGGTGGATGTCCTCGGCCATGTCCACGGCGATGGCATTTTCCGCCAGACCCTTGATGGGCGCGAAGCCCGTGTCCCAGGCGAGGAAGACCAGGGAGCGCGGCGAGGTGGTGTCCAGTACGAAGGAGCCCTTGGGGCCTTCGATGTCGACCACGTCGGACAGGGTCAGGTGGTTGAACACGTACTCCGACAGTGGCGTGTCGGGCCGGCGCGGGACGTGGAACTGCAGGCTGGTCTCGTCGCACGGGCAGCTGGCCACGAAACAATCGGCGGACGCGACGTCATCCACTGCTACGGTGACGTACTGTCCGGCGAGAAAGCGCAGGCGCTGGGAGCGCGGTGGTTTGACGTGAACGATGGCGACGTCGTCGCTGGGGCGCTGGATGCGGGCCACCTGGGCGCGAATACGCTGAGTGGGTAGGTCGGCCGCCCGGTCCGCTTCGGTGGCTTCCAGTTCCACCTCGGTGACGGCCGTGTGGCAGCACATGAGCAGCACGCCATGGTTGAGTTCGTCGGCGCTCAACACGTCGCCTTGGTTGCGCAACTTCTTGGTCTTGCCCGCCAGCAGGCGGGCCTTGCAGCGTCCGCAGCTGCCGTCGCTGCAGCCGTAGTCCAGCGCCAGTCCTGCCCGCAGACCGGCCTCGAGAATGTTGTCGTTGCCTTCGACGAAGAATTCGTGGCCACTGGGGAACAGATGAACCTGCGCCGCCATCAGCCGCAACAGGGCATCGCGTGCCAGCAGGCCCTGGTCCGGCTTGGCGGGAGGCGGTCCGCGACGGGCCTGTCGCAGCCAGTCGCGCAGGCTCTCCACGGCGGCGGTGCGCGTTTCCGGCCCGGCGCGATCCAGCACGTCGATGTGTTGCTCCAGTTCGTCGAGCAGGAGGTCCTGGGCGTCGACCTGGGCGCGGGCCTGCGCCAGTTCCTCGCTGAGGCGCGCGACCCGCGCCGACAGGGTGTCGATGTCGGGCATGCCGGAATGCTCGCGCAGCGAGCGGGGCATGGCGTGGCGTTTGATGTAGTCGACCCGCTCGATCATCGAGCTGTCTTCGACCTGGGTCTGCGGATAGGCGTTGAGCAGATCCGAGAGCGCGATCATGCCCTCGAACGTCGGCAGGTGACCGTCACTGATCTGCTTCTGCAGGGTGCCGCGCTTGACGCCGACGAGCCGGGCCGCACGGGATAAGGTGAGGTACTGGGCCATAAAGACTTTCGAATCAGGGAACGGGCGGTCGGTGCGGTGTTCGTCACCGGCCTTTGGCCAAGCCTAGCACACCAACATGGTGCACTGCCGGTCCTGCCGGCGCCGGCACGCATCCCTCGGGGTCCGGAAAAGAATCAGTTTTTTGTCGCTAAATCAGCGTGCTAGTATCTAAGCTTAAAGGGTCTTGCCGCGATCGCGCCGACGTCGCGTGAGCAAAGGAGAAGGGATGCTGGATCGCACCGTGCTCAGCCGGGTTTTTCTCACTGTCCTGTTTCTGGACCAGCTCATCAAGGTCCTGGCCCTGCTGTTGCTCCATCCCGGGGAGTCGCTGTCCCTGTTGCCCGGACTGGGCTTCGCGCTGATTGATGCCCCGACCGTATCCACTGGGCCGGAGCGCCTACGTCTGGTGGTGGTGGGCCTGCTGGCGGTGCTGCTGCTGTTGCGCATGTTCGACCGCGACAATCGGGCCGGTGATCTCGCCGGTCCGGGCATGGATATGGTGGCCGGCGGCGTCATCACCGCCGTCATCGACATGTTGCTGCTGCGCCAGAAGCTCGGCCTGTTCTATATCGCAGTGGCCGGCAAGGGTCCCTGGTATTTCAGTCTCGGCGAAGCGGCGGTGGTTGTCGGTGGGCTGATGCTCCTGCTGGACTTCGCCGAGCGCCGGCGCATCCCGATGACGCCCCAGGTTCCCCTGCGCGACGCCACCGAATTCCACGCCGACCTCAACCGTTTCCCGCGCGGTATCGACAACCTTCATGTGGACGTCAGTCTGAGCCCCCGCTTCCGCGGCGTGGTGAATGCCTTGATCGAAAGCATTCTGGGGCCGCGCTTCTGGTGGGAGACGTGGCGCGGTGCGGCGCCGGCACCTTCAAAACGCACCCTGCGCGAGTTTCGTGCCGCTTACCTTCAGCTGATGGAGTCCGCGATCCATCGGGCGCGCCAGGAGCAGAACGTCGGCTTGGTCACGCTGGCCCAGCTGGCGACGCTCAAGTACGTGACGCTGACGGTGACGACGGAATTCGAACGTCTGCTGCAGGAGTTGCGCAAGAATCTGGATCTCCGTCCCGTGGGCATGGGCCGCGATCGTCTGCGGATGCAGGAGCAGTTGAGCAGCATCCATCGTCAGCGCCGTGACATCCTGGAGGAGGCGACGACCCTGCTGCTGCATCACATGCAGCGCGTCGAGGAGGGGCAGCTGCGGGAACTGCGCCAGTCGCTGTTGGGTGGTGACGTCGGTTTGACCATGGCGGTGTTCGAAAATCCGGTGTTCACGGCGGAGGATCCGCACGCCGATGATTTTCTGTTGCACCACTACGTGCTGCTGGGACATCGAGCCGACGACGCCGCCAATTTCGGTAATGTCGACCGGCTGCTGCTGGAGTTTCTCGGATGCGGGGAAGCGGAGGATGACGCCGATGGCGATGCTGGGCTGCGCATGCTGCCCTCCCTGGCGCGGGCCCGGCGCAGCCTGGACGGCGCCGAGGGTCCGGTACTGCGATCCGAGCCGTGTCCGTGGTTGGATGAACCCGAGAACGCCGAAATCCTGTTCGGCGTGGAGCAGGCTCTTCTGGCCCTGCGGCGGGCGAGGGAGCGTGGTGACCGCGCGCAGGCGCGGCGCCTGGCTGCACATATCCGCTTTCAGCGACGTATGCTGCGGCGGCTCGAGCGCGCGTTGCGATTGAACCGGATGCTGCGTCCCATATTGATTGCCTACGAGCTTCCGGAACTCTTTCGCGCCTTGGAGGGCGCGGTCAGTCCGCGTTTGATTCAACGCTATCTGAGCGGGCCCCGCGGCCGCCTCCAGATGCTGGAAAAGTTGCGCCGCTTGAGCCGCAAAGGCGACCGGGAACTGCCGCTGCAGGCGCTTGACGAGGCGGCCCGGCGTGTCAGTTTCAGCCCGACGGACCGGCGTTTTGCGCTGCTGCAGCGTTTCGTTCACGACTTCTTGACGTACCGGCGCGACTTGAAGCGGGCGCGCATTGTGCGCAGCTGGATGGATCAGTTGCGTTTGCTGGAGGCTCCGGACGAGCTGCGCCTGTCGCGCACCAACCGGACCCTGCATGAATTGCTCATGCCCGACGACGAGGCCGGTGCCCGGCAGCCCGAGGTCAGGGGGCACGTGATCCTGAAGGCGGACGTGCGCGGTTCGACCCGCATCATCGAGGAGCTGGTGGGACGAGGCTTGAATCCCGCTTCCCATTTCTCCATCCATTTCTTCGAACCCATCGCGAATCTCACTGAACTCTACGGTGCGGAGAAGGTGTTCGTCGAGGGTGACGCGATCATTCTCGCCATTCTCGACTACGAGGTGGAGGGCGCGCCGCGGCTGGCGGTGGCGCGGGCCTGCGGCCTGGCGCGCAGCATCCTGGAGGTGGTGGCGGCGCACAACCAGACGGTGGCGAAGTACGGCTTGCCGCCGCTGGAATTGGGCGTGGGCATCGCCTTCGACAACGGCTCACCGACCTACCTGTTCGATGAGGACCGGCCGGTGATGATTGCGCCGGCCATCGCGCGGGCCGATCGCCTGTCGTCCTGCGCCGCATTCCTGCGCAAGGACGAAGCGCTACGGCCCGAGGGTCGGGTGCAGGTGTATCGAGCCGCGGGAAAGACCGCCGCCTATGACAAGAAGGGCACGGAACTGTTTCGCTACAACGTGGATGGCGTTGAGCTCGAGGCGAGGGCCTTCGCGCGCCTGAACAGCGAAGTCCACCTGCAACGCGTCGAGACGCGGATCGGCGATGCCGGTTCCGCGCAGGTGTTTTGGTGGGGCAGCTATCCCGATCAGCATGGCGTAGTGCGCAGCGTGGTGGTGCGTGAGGCACGGGTCCAATACTACGATCGCCGTCGGGGCTCCGTTGCCGCCTCGGAAGATCTCTTCTACGAGGTAATCGCCGACCGCGAGCTGCTCAAGCGCCTTGAGCAGACCCGTTCCGGCCCCGTTTCCGCGCCCCGTCCGCCGCGGGCGGGGTGAGGCGCATTCCCTACTGCTTAGCCTTTGTGCGCTGCCGCGACCACCGAGGAAGACGGCGAGGCGGACGTGTTGGCGTGTGTCCTGGGGTGGGAGGCCAGCGTCAACAGCAACGGTAGGGCGATGCCGAGTTGGATGAGCTTGAGCAGGGACATGATCCGTGTCCTCTTGCGGTAGTCAGTGTTGCCGTTTCAACGAGCAATGGCTGTGCCAAACCTCCCATGTCTGCTCCAAGGCAATGTTATAACAGACTAATATTCTTACTCGTGCCCTGGCGCGTACGCGCTAATCTGCACCACGCCGGTGCCCGGGCGCACCCTTGGAGGTCGCCGGCGTGCTTTGGCGATGCACTTCGTTGCGGACAGGGATTCAACGGTTGGACAAGACCAGCATCAGGCCCAGCATCATGAGCAGGCCGAAGGCCAGGCGTCGCATGCTCAGATCCGACAGCGGTGGACGGAACCGGCGCGCCAGCGCGGTCGCCCCGAGCACCATGGGCAGCGCCAGCAGACTGATCCATAACATCTCGTGGGTGATTTCGCCGGCCACCGCCACCACCACGACGCGCCACGTGGTGGCCACGGCGAACACCGCCAGCAGAGAGGCGCGTATGACGCGGATGGTCAACGGCTGCCGGTAGAGGTGATAGACGAGGGGCGGGCCGGCGGTGCTGAACAGGCCACCGAACAGACCGGCGAAGGCGCCGGCGATGAATGTGGGCACGGCGCCGGCGAGTTGAGGCCGCGGATGCGGCTTCAGCATGAGCAGTACGCCGCTGATCAGGATGAAGCCGCCGAGCAGAAGGCGCAGGGTGTGTACGGAGGAGCCGCTCAGTTGGGTGAGCAGTGCGATGCCGCCGACCATGGCCGGCAGCAGGGCGGCGAGGCTGACGACGACGGTCGGCCAATGCACGTACTGACGATCGCCACGCAGGGCCAGCAGGGTGTTGGACAGCGAGGAAATACTCACGATCACCGCGCTGAAGGCAATGGGGGCCAGTCCGAACACAGTGACCGCGCCCATGACGACCAGCCCGAGGGCGAAACCGGTGACGGTCTGCACGTAGGCCCCGATGGCGAGCAGCAGCAGGAAGGCGGACAGGTTTACGGGGTCGATCATGGGTCTTGGACGGGCTGTGCAGAGTGGGGACGGGCTAGCCTAACGCACGCGGGTCCGGGGTGCCATGGTGCCGGAAAAAAAGCGGGCGCCGATGAGGCGCCCGAGAGGAGTCGGCCGACCGAGACGGGGGGAGGTTTGCCCCGGCCGGCCTACGGGGGAACGTTGCGCGTTAGCGGCTGGGGCCGCCGCGGGCGATGTCGGCCCGATCGGTGGTCACGCGGTCGACGGTCAGGTCCGCGCCGCCGCCGACGTCACGGCTGTCCAGGTAGTCGCCCCAGGCGTCGCTGTCGTCCATGGTG